>Ga0209373_10000786_pt1 | contig 44217 bp, 43 predicted proteins | sample Higcelweek5metaG_FD_187173 | JGI IMG/M metagenome (GOLD analysis project Ga0209373, IMG submission 187173) | Freshwater pond sediment microbial communities from the University of Edinburgh, under environmental carbon perturbations - High... | ecosystem: Environmental > Aquatic > Freshwater >... | reverse complement strand
CCAGACCATCAAAAAGAGCATCGACCGTCTGAAGAACCTGGAATCCATGTTCGCCGACGGCTCCATCAATAAGTTCCCCAAGAAGGAAGTCGTCCAGCTCGCCCGCGAAGTCGAGAAGCTCAACGACGCCCTTGGCGGCATCAAGGACATGAACGGCGCCCCGGCCGTGGCCTTCATCATCGACCCCAACCGCGAGCACATCGCCGTGCAGGAATGCCGCAAGCTGGGCATCCCGGTCGTGGCCGTGGTCGACACCAACTGCGACCCGGACGAGATCGACTACGTCATCCCCGGCAACGATGACGCCATCCGCGCCATCAAGCTGTTCGCCACCCACATCGCCGACGCCTGCATCGAAGGCGCCGCGGCCCTGAAGGAAAACACCCCCGGCGGCGCCAAGAACGCCCCGGCCAAGGAAACCGAAGTCGACGCGGCCGCCGAGAAAGCCGCCGCCGAGGAGGAGTAAGCCATGGCTGATATCAGCGCCCAAGCGGTGAAGGTCCTGCGCGAGAAAACCGGCGCGGGCATGATGGACTGCAAGAAAGCTTTGGTTGAGTGCAGCGGCAGCGAAGAGAAGGCCATTGCCTATCTGCGCGAAAAGGGCCTGGCCAAGGCCGCCAAGAAGGCCGGACGCGCCACCAGCCAGGGCGTCATCGGCTCCTACATCCACAGCAACGGCAAGATCGGCGTCATGGTCGAGCTGAAGTGCGAGACCGACTTCGTGGCCAAGAACGAGAAGTTCAAGGAGTTCGCCCGCGACCTGGCCATGCAGATCGCCGCCGCGTGCCCCATCTGCGTCAGCCCCGACCAGGTGCCCCAGGATCTGCTCGCCAAAGAGCGCGAGATTTTCAAGCACCAGGCCATGCAGGAAGGCAAGCCCGAAGCCATCGCCGAGAAGATCGTCGAAGGCCGCGTGAACAAATACTACTCTGAAGTGTGCCTGCTCGATCAGCCCTTCATCAAGGACGACAAGAAGAAGATCAAGGACCTGCTGAACGAGCTCATCGCGGTTCTCGGAGAGAACATGCAGATCGGGCGGTTCGACCGCATGGTTCTGGGCGAAGACGCCGAAGCGGACGCCACCGAGGAATAAGAAAAACAACGGGCCGCAAGGCCCGTTTTTTTTGAAACCCTGAAAAATACCGCCAACACACTGCCGCCGGTCAACGCGCGCAACCAGAGAGGAGGAACATGGACAAGCTGCACTATTCACGGGTACTCCTCAAACTCTCCGGCGAGGCGCTCGCTGGTGAACAGAAGTTCGGTATCGAGCCCAAGGCCATCGGCACCTTCTGCCGCGAGATCGCGGACGTGGCCAAGCTCGGCGTGCAGATCGCGCTGGTCATCGGCGGGGGCAACATCTTCCGGGGCATGGCCGCAAGCGAGCAGGGCATGGACCGCGCCCAGGGCGACTACATGGGCATGCTGGCCACCGTGATGAACGCCCTGGCCGTGCAGGACGCCCTGGAGAAGCTTGGCTGCGACACCCGCGTCATGACCGCCTTCACCATGAAGGAAGTGGCCGAGCCGTACATTCGCCGCCGGGCCGTGCGCCACCTGGAAAAAGGCCGCGTGGTCATCTGCGCGGCTGGCACCGGCAACCCGTACTTCACCACGGACACCGCCGCCGCCCTGCGGGCCATGGAGCTCAAGTGCGAGGCCATTTTGAAGGCCACCAAGGTGGACGGCGTGTACGACAAGGACCCCAAGAAGTTCCCGGATGCGGTCCGTTTCGACACCGTGACCTATATTGAGACCTTGGAGAAGCGCCTGGGCGTCATGGACGCCACGGCCATCTCCCTGGCGCGTGACAACAACGTGCCCATCATCGTGTTCAATCTGTTCAAGGAAGGCAACATCCGCCGGGTCATCCAGGGCGAGAAGCTCGGCACCATCGTTGAAGGGGGGAACTAGACATGCATGCAGTTATCGACGACGGCAAGAAACGCATGGCCGGCGCACTCTCAAGCCTGACCAAGGAATTTTCGCGCCTGCGCACGGGCCGGGCCTCGGTGTCCCTCATCGAGCCCATCATGGCCGAATACTACGGCAACCCTACGCCCGTGGGGCAGATCGCCTCGCTCTCCGTGCCGGACGCCCGCACCATCACCATCCAGCCCTGGGACAAGGCCGCCTTCAGCGCCATTGAGAAGGCCATCATGAAGTCCGACCTGGGCCTCAACCCCGTGAACGACGGCAAGCTCATCCGCATCAGCATCCCGCCCCTCACCGAGGAACGCCGCAAAGATCTGGTGAAGCTGGCCAAGAAGTTCACCGAGGACGCCAAGGTGGCCGTGCGCAACGTGCGCCGCGACCTGAACGAGGACCTGAAGAAGCTTTTGAAGGACAAGACCATCACCGAGGACGAGCAGCACAAGCTCACGGACGAGGTGCAGAAGCTCACCGACGAGACCATCAAAAAGTGCGACCAGGCCTTTGCCGGCAAAGAAAAAGAGATTCTGGAGCTTTAATTCATATGGCCGAAGCTACCGGCGCTCCGGCGCATGTCGCCGTCATCATGGATGGCAACGGCCGCTGGGCCACCCGCAGGGGGCTCTCGCGCAGCGAGGGCCACCGCGCGGGCACGCGCACGGCCAAGGCCATCGTCACGCGCTGCCGCGAGCTCGGCGTCCGGCACCTTACGCTCTACACCTTCTCGCGCGAGAACTGGTCGCGTCCCAAGGACGAGGTCGGGCTCATCTTCGACCTGCTGGTGGAGTACATGCGCGGCGAGTTGCAGAACCTGCTCGACCAGGACATCCGCCTGAAGGTGCTGGGCGAGCTGGAGGGTCTGCCCTTCGTGGCCCGCCAGGCCTTGAGCCACGTTATGGACAAGACGGCCCACTGCCGCAGCATGACGCTGAACCTGGCCCTCAACTACTCCGGGCGCGAGGAGATTCTGCGCGCCTGCCGCAGCCTGGTCGCCAAGGGGCTCAAGCCGGAGGCCGTCACCGAGGAGGCCTTCGCCGCCGAGTTGTACACCGCGGACCAGCCCGACCCGGACCTCATCATCCGCACCAGCGGGGAGCTCCGGCTCTCCAACTACCTGCTTTTCCAGGCCGCCTACGCCGAATTCTATTTCACGGAGACCCTCTGGCCGGACTTTGATGCAGCCGAGCTGGAGCGCGCCCTGTCCGACTACCAGAACCGGCAGCGCCGCTTCGGCAAGACCGGCGCCCAGGTGGCCGACTAGCCCGTTCCCCCCGTTTTCCCCGTCCACCGCTCCGCTTCCTCTCGCCCCTTGCCATTCTCGGCAAAGCGTGGTTGCCTTCGCCAAACACAGGAGTTCCCATGCGACACTTGACCGCAGCCTTTGCGCTTATCCTTTGCGTGCTCTTCGCCGGCCCGTGCCTGGCCGCAGACGCCGACCTGGCCGGCACGGCCGGCGAGGCCATTCCGGCCGATGCGCCGCGCCAGGCCGACGTGCTGGAGTACATCCGGCTCTTCGGTTACCGGCAAATGCTCAAGGTGAGCGCCGAGCGCCAGCTGGACGTGGTCATCGAGCTGGTGCGCCAGTCGCACAAGGACATTGCGCCCGGCGTGCTGGAGCTCATCCACAACGAATTGCAGACCGAGCTTGAGGCGGCGACAGAGGCCGCGGTGCTCGACATGGTGCCGGTGTTCCAGCGGCACCTGACGCGCGAGGACGTGGCTTATCTGCTCACCGTGGGACGCGACCCGCGCATGCAGAAGGTTGTGGCCTTGCAGCCGCGCATCGCGGAGGATATGGATGCCGTGGGCGAACGCTTGGCCGAGGACATCACCGCCAAGGCCGCGCCCCGGATCGAGGAACGCTTGAAGAAGCTTGAGAGCGGGCAGCGGCTCTAGCCCCGGCCCGAAGCCATGAACAAAAAGGACTTGAAATGTTTGTGAAAATTCTTTGCGGCGTGTTGCTTTCCGTTTTGCTGTGCACCAACGCCTTTGCTCTGGACCTGACCCCGGAAAACCGCCAGGACGCCTTGCGGCTTATCGAGGCCCTTGGCGGCAAGGATCTGATTTTGCAGTATGTCCGCCAGAACATTGGGCTGGTGAAGAAGTTCCGCCCGGACATTCCGGCGGACAAGATGCCTCTGGTGGAGCGTGAAATCGCCAGCGCCGTGACTGAGAAGATCGTTGCGCGCGGCGGCCTGGCCGAGCAGCTTCTGCCCGTGTTCGCCAAGCACTTTACCCAGAAGGAGCTGCGCGACCTGGCGGCCTTCTACGAGTCGCCCCTGGGCCGCAAAGCCGTGGCCGTCATGCCCGCCACCATGCGCGACGCCAAAGACGTGGCCCAGCGCATGGCCATCGGCATGATACCGGAGCTGAACCAGCGCGTGACCGATGTTTTAAAGCGCGACGCCCAGGCCCACGCCAGCCAGTTGCAGAGCAACCAGACCGCCCAGTAGCCCTTGCCGCTTTCTCCTAGGAGACCCGGACGCCGGGCTCCTAGGCTTTGGCCACGCGCCCGTGCAGCGCCGCTGGGATGCCCTTTTCGCAGGGCACGCCGGTCTGGCACAGGCCGCAGGCGTTGACCTTGCACCCCAGCAGCTTTTCTTCCACATACGGCGAGGTGACGCCGCGGATGTAGGCCTTGCACTTGTGCTTGTCGTGGCCGGAGGGCGAGAGCGCCCCGGCCGGGCAGCGCCTGATGCACGCCCCGCATTTGCCCGTGGCGAAGAACAGGCACCAGTCCCGGTGACCGGCATAGGGTCTGGGCGTGGCGGGCCAAGGGGCGCGGGCCACGATGGTGCCCACGCGGATGGACTTGCCGAGGGGGGTGATGAGCCCGTCGCACAGGCCGAAGGTGCCGAGCCCCGCGGCATGGGCGGCGTGCCGCTCCGACCAGGTGGAGGCGAAGACGAAAGGCCCGCCCACCACGCGCGTCCACTCCTTGAGCTGTACCGGCGCGCAGGCCTGCACCCCGGCCGCGCACAGCTCCCGCGCCACATGTGCGCGCAGCGCGGCGTTTATCTCCTCCCCGAATTTGCGCGTCAGCGCCCAGCGCCTGCTGGGCAGCTCCTTTTCCTTCCTGTGGTCCTGGCGCACCTGCGCGGTCTGGGGCAGAATCCAGGCCATGACGGCGATGTCGGCGTCCGTCGCATCCGTGCCGGGAAAGCCCAGGCGGAAGGCCTCCAGGGGCGTCCAGTGCTGCGGGTCCACATGGGTCTTGTAGGACGCGAAGAGGGGGTCGTCGCCGCGGGCAAAGCCTACCAACGGCGCGTCCCAGGCGCGTTCGGCGCTGCCGGGTTCAATGCGGTTGTTGTCGGGGATGGCGAGGTAATCGCGGACCAAGGCTTCGGCGAAAACTGTGCTGGCGGGTGCGTTGTCCATGGCGCCTCCTGGGGGGTGACGGTGTTCGCAACGGCCGGGTGGTTTCGTGTTTACAAGAGCCCGGCGTCCTGAAAGCTGAAGTGCCCGGACTCGGCCACGATGAGGTGGTCGAGCACGCGCAGGCCCAGCTCCTTGGCGGAGTGGGCGATGCGCCGGGTGAGATCGCGGTCCTGGATGGACGGCGAGGGGTCGCCGCCGGGGTGGTTGTGGGCCAGAATGAGGCCCGAGGCCTGGTGCTTCAAGGCCAGGGCCAGCACCTCGCGCGGGTAGACGGGCGTCTCGTCCACGGTGCCCTTGCCCACGCGCTCCCAGGCCATGAGCCGGTTCTTGTTGTCCACCAGCGCCACCCAGAATTCCTCCACCGCCAGATGTCCTATGCGCGCGCGGGCGGCCGCGGCCACCACCTCCGGCCCGGAGAAGACCTGCTTCTCGCGCACCGGGGCCTCACCCATGCGGGCAAAGGCCTCGGCCAAAAGCGCCCAGTGCCCGGCCAGGCTTTCGCCAAACCCGCTCACTTCCATGAGCGCCTCTGGTCTTGCCGTGAGCACGCCGCGCAAGCTGCCGAAGCGCGCCACAAGATCTTTGGCCAGCGGCTTGGTGTCGCGCCGGGGCAGCACCTGGCCCAGCAACAGCTCGATGAGTTCATAGTCCGCCAGGGCCTTGGGCTCGCTCACGAGCTTTTCGCGCAGGCGCTGGCGGTGGCCCAGATAGTGGGGCGGCGGCGTTTCCGCGGCCTTGTTGGCGCTCTTGGCGGCGGCCTTGTCGGCGGGGGATTTTCTGGCCGGGCTCATGCCGGGCGCCCGCCTGTTGCCGGCTGCTGCTGGAACAAAGCGGAGAGCTGCGCCACGTAGGACTCCAGCGTGTCGTCCGGCCTGCGCGCGCCGCTGATGACGCCCAGGTTGGCGTCCAGCGTCAGCTCGATGATGCGCGCGATGCCTGCGCGGCCCAGCTGCTTGGACATGCGAGCCAGCGCGGGCTTGTCGCGCGGGTTCATGCGCACCTTGTGCTCCTCGCCTTCGTTGAGCATCCACATCTGCCGGGCCTGCCAGGACACGTAGCCCAACAGCTGGAACAAAATCTTGTCGCCGCTGGGGCGCAGCTGATCGTCCAGCACGCGGGCCCAAACGTCGCGCAGGGCTTCGGGGTTGGTCTCCGGCCGTGCGGCTAGGCCCTTCATGAAGTCGAAGAAATCCATGTCGCCGTGCGGGGCGATGAGATCCGCCATCTCCGCCGTAATGCGCTTCTCGTCGCCCGCGGCCAGTTCCAGCTTGTCCAGCTCCAGCCCGGCGGCCAGGCCGTCGTGGGGCAGGGCGTCCAGCAGGGCGCGTTTGGCCGGGCCGTCCAGCGCAAGGCCCTTCTCGGCGGCCCAGGCCTCAAGGAACTTGGGCAGCGTGGACTCCGTGAGGCCGGGCGACTGCCAGAGCCAGGCGTTTTCCTCGGCCTTTCGCCACAGCCCGCGCTTGGTCAGAAACACCGGCACCGGCGGTTTGCCTTCCTTCCAGCGGCCCTCGAGGCAGAACACCGGCAGCACCGTGGTGGCTTGCAGCTTCAGGCCCTCGTCCAGGCGGTCCCAGACCTCGGCCTTGAGCATTTCCGCCCGGCGCAGCACAAGCACTGTCGGGGTGGAGAAGAGATTCTGCGTGGTGAGTTCCGGCCAAAAGGCCTGGGGGAAGGGCTCGTCGTCGCCCCAGAAGACTTTGCGGGCAACGGCTACCGGCGCGCCCATGCCCGCGGAGATCTTGGCCACCTGCCGGCGCAGCAGCTCGGCGTCCGGGCAGATGAGAAAGCGGTGGCCTTTGCGGCTTGTGTGGCCGGTGCTTGGCGTGGGGCGGGCCGGAGGCGAAGCCATGCGGGCTCCTAGTAGTTCTCTGTCATGAGGTCGGCCATGCGTCGCACGAGCAGGTCCGTGAGCCGCTGGTCCGCGCCGTCCGCGTCGCCAGGGTAGAAGGACTCGCTCTGGTTCTGTTCGCCGGAGTCCCAGATGACGACGCCGTCGCTGGCGCGGGTGACGCGGAAGATGACGGTGATGCCCGCGCTGAGCTTCACGGACTGGTCTCTCTGGCCGGCGATGTAAGTGCCGCGCGTGTATTTCTTGATGACGATGGTGAGCAGGCTGGTGGCCTTGGCCTTTTCGGTCCAGGTCACGAGCCTGCGGCGGTTGAACTCGTCGCGGATGAGGGAGCGCAGGCGGGGCTCGATCCAGGCCTCGGTGGTGGGATTGTCCACGCGCACCAGGGCCATTTGCCGCATGTCCGGCGCCAGGCGCGAGGCCGCGTCCTCGGAATCCGGCGCGCCCATGCCCGTGAAGGTGTAGCCGCAGCCGCAAAGGGCCAGGGCCAGGGCCGTCAAAAGGGCCAGATTCAGGGCGAGGCTGCGCATGACGATTTCCTCCGGCGGGTTATCCGGCCACGACGTTGACCAGCTTGCCCGGCACCACAATGAGCTTCTTGATGCTCTTGCCTTCCAGGTGCCTGAGCACGTTCTCGTGGGTCATGGCGAATTCGCTGATCTCGTCCTTGCTGGCAAGGGCGGAAACCATGAGCTTGCCGCGCACTTTTCCGTTCACCTGCACCACCAGCTCCATCTCGTCCTTCACCAGGGCGGATTCGTCATACCCCGGCCAGGGCATGGCGGACAGCTGGCCCTTGTGGCCCATGTGCGCCCAGAGTTCCTCGCAAATGTGCGGGGCAACGGGCGAAAGCAGGGTGAGCACCGTGGACATGGCCGAGGACAAAGCCGCCGCGCCGCCGGGGGCGTTTTTGAGCGTGTCCTTCTGAGCGTACATCTCGTTCACCAGCTCCATCAGCGCGGCGATGACCGTGTTGAACTGGAACTTGTTTTCCATGTCGCGCGTGACCTTGCGCACGGAGTCGTGCTCCTTGCGGCGCAGGTCCTTGGCCGGGCCGGTAAGCTCGCCGCCCTTGGCCAGCGCGGACACGGGCGCGGCGGGGCCCACGGGCAGAAGCGCCCCGGCCTCGTCCAGCTCCTCGGCCAGGCGCCAAATGCGGTTCAGGAAGCGGAACGCGCCCTCGATGCCGGCGTCGCTCCATTCCAGGTCCTTTTCCGGCGGCGAGGCGAAGAGAATAAACAGGCGCGTGGCGTCGGCGCCGTATTTGCCGATCATGGAGTTGGGGTCCACCACGTTGCCCTTGCTCTTGCTCATCTTGGCGCCGTCTTTGAGCACCATGCCTTGGGTGAGCAGGTTCTGAAAGGGCTCGGCAAGCTCGGTGTAGCCCAGGTCGCGCAGCAGCTTCACGTAGAAGCGCGAGTACAGCAGGTGCAAAATGGCGTGCTCGATGCCGCCGATGTACTGGTCCACGGGCATCCAGTACTTGAGGGCCTCGGCATCGAACGGGGCGTCTTCGTTCCTGGCGCTGGTGTAGCGCATGAAATACCAGCTGGACTCCATGAAGGTGTCCATGGTGTCGGTTTCGCGCCGGGCCGGGCCGCCGCACTTGGGGCAGCTCGCGTTGACGAAGCTTTCCAGCAGGGGCAGGGGCGAGCGGCCGTCGGCGCGGGCTTGGGCGTCCTCGGGCAGGCGCACGGGCAGATCGTCGAAGGGCACGGGCACGATGCCGCACTTCTCGCAGTGCACCACGGGAATGGGCGCGCCCCAGAAGCGCTGGCGCGAAATGCCCCAGTCGCGCAGGCGGTAGTTCACCGTGGGCTTGGCCAGGCCGTTTTTCGCCAGGTGCTCGATGATGACGGCCTTGGCCTGCTGGTTCGGCAACCCGTCGAACTGGCCGGAATTCACCAGCACGCCGGGGTCGGAATAAGCGGACTCCATGGCGGCGGGGTCGAGGGGATCGCCCTTGGGCTCGATGACCACCTGCATGGGCAGCGTATACTTGCGGGCGAATTCGAAGTCGCGCTGGTCGTGGGCGGGCACGGCCATGACCGCGCCGGTGCCGTAGCCCATGAGCACGAAGTTGGCTACGTGGATGGGCATGTCCTTGCCGGTGATGGGGTTGACGCAGTACGCGCCGGTGAACACGCCCTCCTTCTCCAGGTCGTCGGCCCCGCGTTTGATGCGGTCCATGTTGGCCACCTCGCGGCAGAAGGCGCGCACCTTCTCGGCCTCGGGGCTGTTCTGGATGAGCTTTTCGACCATGGGATGCTCGGCGGCCAGGCTCATGAAGGTGGCGCCGCAGAGGGTGTCGGGCCGGGTGGTGAAGACCTCTATGGTCTCGCCTTCCGCGGGATTGGGGCCCTTGACCCGGAACGTGATCTGCGCGCCCACGCTCTTGCCGATCCAGTTCTCCTGCATGGTGATGACGCGGTCGGGCCAGCTGCCCTCAAGCATCTTGAGGTCCTGCAAAAGCTCTTCGGCGTAGGCGGTGATCTTGAGGAACCACTGCTCCAGCTGTTTCTGCTCCACCAGGCCGTCGCAGCGCCAGCAGCGGCCTTCCTCCACCTGCTCGTTGGCCAGCACGGTGTTGCAGCTCTCGCACCAGTTCACGGGCGAGTTCTTGCGGTACACCAGGCCTTTTTCCAGCAGCTGGATGAAGAAGCGCTGCTCCCACTTGTAGTATTCCGGGCGGCAGGTGGCGATTTCGCGCCGCCAGTCGTAGGAATAGCCCAGGCGGCGGAGCTGGGTGCGCATGTCGGCTATGTTGGAGTAGGTCCAAGCGGCCGGGTGCGTCTTATTCTTTATGGCCGCGTTTTCGGCGGGCAGGCCGAAGGCGTCCCAGCCCATGGGGTGCAGCACGTTATGGCCGCGCATGCGCTTGTACCGGGCGACAACGTCGCCGATGGAGTAGTTGCGCACATGCCCCATGTGGATCTTGCCGGAGGGGTAGGGGAACATTTCGAGCACATAGTACTTGGGCCGCGAGGGATCGACCTCCACCTCGAAGCAGCGGTTGTCGTCCCATTTCTTCTGCCAGTTCTGCTCAACCTGCTGCGGATCGTACTTGCCGAAGCCCATCTCTCGTATGCCTCCCCTTGAAGCGTGCGGCTATTTGGCCGCGTCGGCCTTGGTCTCGGCCTTTTTGTCGTTTTTCTTTTCGGTCTTCTTGTCGATCTTCTTGTCCACGTCGCCGAAGCGGCCCTGGTCCACGGCCTTGGCCACGGAGTCCAGAATGCCGTTGACGAAGGCGCGGGAGTTCTCGTCGCCGAAGCTTTTGGCCAGCTCAATGGCCTCGTTGATGGCCACCTTGAGCGGAATGTCCTGGCGGTGCAGAATCTCGTAGAGGGAGAGGCGCAGAATCGCCAGCTCCACCTTGCCGATGCGCCCGATCTTCCAGTGGTCGGAATGTTTGCCGATGACTTTGTCGATGTCGGCCATGTGTTCGCAAGCGCCCAGAACCAGCTGCGACGCGAAGGCCACAGCCTCCTCGCTCTCGCAGTCCTCAACGGCGGGGTTTCTTGCAAACGCGCGCCGCAGCGCGGAGAGTTCTTCCTGGGGGTCGAAGCCGAGGCCGAAAATGACCTGGAAGGCCAACGTGCGGCCTTGGCGGCGCGATCCTTTGCTCTTATCCGTTACTGTCACCGGGTGCTCCTGCCGGGGGCCTTTGCGGTCCGCCCGGAAATGCGCCTGCTTGCGCGGGCGCTTGTGCTTTTAGATCTGCGACGCGACGCGGGCGGTCTCGAGCATGGCCATGGCGGCGTCCACGCCCTTGTTGCCGGCCTTGCTGCCCGCGCGCTCAATGGCCTGCTCCAGGTTGTCCGTGGTGAGCACGCCGAAGCCCAGCGGAATGCCGTGCTCCAGGCTGACCATGGCCAGGCCCTTGGCGCATTCGTTGGCCACGAAGTCGAAGTGCGGGGTGGCGCCGCGGATGACCGCGCCCACGCAGACGATGCCGTCGTATTTGCCCGTGGCGGCCAGCTTTTTGGCGATGAGCGGCATCTCGAAAGCGCCGGGGATCTTCACCAGGGTCAGGTCCTCGCGGCTGGCGCCGTGGCGGGTCAGGGCGTCCACCGCGCCGCCGATGAGCTTGTCGACGATGAAGTCGTTGAAGCGGCTGGCGATGATGGCCACTTTGAGGCCCTTGGCGTCAAGCTGTCCCTCGATGGTCTTGATGTGGTGCATGGTCGTCTCCTTCTCGGAAGATATGGTGCGGATAGCCTGGGCTATTTCAGCGTCTCGCTAAAGGTCAGCATGTGACCCATTTTCTCTTTCTTGGTGTGCAGGTAGCGCTCGTTCACGGAGCAGGCGGCCATCTCGATGGGCACGCGCTCCACGACCTTGAGGCCGTAGCCCTCAAGCCCCACGATCTTTTTGGGGTTGTTGGTCATGAGCTTCATTTGGCATACGCCGAGGGATACCAGGATCTGCGCGCCGGTGCCGTATTCGCGCAGGTCGGGCTTGAAGCCCAGCTTCACGTTGGCCTCGACCGTGTCGTAGCCTTCGTCCTGCAAGTGGTAGGCGCGGATCTTGTTGCCCAGGCCGATTCCCCGGCCCTCCTGGCGCATGTAGAGCAGCACGCCCGCGCCCTCTTTCTCGATCATGCACATGGCCGCGGCGAGCTGGTCGCCGCAGTCGCAGCGCATGGAGCCGAACACGTCGCCGGTGAGGCATTCGCTGTGCACGCGCACCAGCACGGGCTTGTCCGGGCTGATGTCGCCCTTGAAGAGCGCGATGTGCGTGCGGCCGTCGGCCTCGGAGTGGAAGGCCGAGGTCTTGAAGTGGCCCCAGCGGGTGGGCATGTCCGCCTCGGCGATTTTGGTGATGGCCTTGCCGCCGAACTTCATGCGATGTTTGATGAGATCGGCCACGGAGCAGATTTTGAGCCCGTGCTCCGCCGCAAAGACCTCAAGGTCCGGCATGCGGGCCATCTCGCCGTCGTCGCGCATGATCTCGCAGATGACGCCGGCGGGCTTCATGCCGGAGAGGCGGGCGATGTCCACGCTGCCTTCGGTTTGGCCGGCGCGCACCAGCACGCCACCGCTGCGCGCGCGCAGCGGGAACACGTGGCCGGGGGTCACGATGTCGTGGGGCTTCACGCCGTCGGCCACGGCCGTCAATATGGTGCGGCTGCGGTCAAAGGCGGAAATGCCGGTGGTGACCCCTTCGCGCGCCTCAATGGAGACGGTGAAGTTGGTGCCGAACTTGGACTCGTTCGACTGGGCCATGAGCGGCAGCTCCAGGCGGTCGATCATCGCCGGCTCCATGGCCAGGCAGATGAGGCCGCGTCCGAACTTGGCCATGAAATTGATGATTTCAGGGGTGGTTTTTTCCGCGGCGACGACCAGGTCGCCCTCGTTCTCGCGGTCTTCGTCGTCCACCATGATGACCATCCGGCCCTGCCGGATGTCCTCGATGGCTTCCTCAATGGTGCACAGGGGCATGGATGAACCTCTCTCTTGGGGGCACGGGGCGGCCTTTGGGCAGCCGGGCCGGATTCTCAAACAACGGAATCTGTTCGTCTACCTCAAAACGCGGCGGCTGTGAAGGGCGAAAATGATCGTTGTAAATCAACGTGTTGTGCTGCGAGCGCGAGGTCTTTTGCCGTGTGCGCAGCTTGCCGGCGAACCTGCGGGGCATCGGCTGCAAAAAAAATACGGCGCCCCTCTTTACGTAGAACACCAAATATGCAATGGCACGGCAAAGGGTCGTTTCAGGGTGGCTGGCGCAAGGCGAGCCGCCCGGGGGCTTTGGGCTGGCCTTTTCTCTTTCTCGCCCTCCGGGACCTGACGCCGCCGCGCCGTTTGGCGTGCGGCCCGCGTTGTCTTAACCGCAACCAGGGGGGAGCATGAACAAGTTTACCGTGTCGTTTTGCCTCGTTGCCGCCATCGTGTTTGCCGGGTGCGCCCGGCTGGACTTTGGCGATGACAAAGGACTGACGTATTATGACGCCAAGCCATATCTCTTTGTTTCCGTGAACAAGGAGTGTGTCCCGACGGCATCGCTGTTGATGCTGCCTGCGGAAAAGCGGCAGGTGCGCTTCCTTTCGGGCATGGGATCTGCGGATCTCAACCTGACGCTGAACAATGGCATGGTCACCGTCGTCGGCCAGAAGACCGATACGAAAATCCCTGAAACCATGACGAGTCTGGCCGGGCTGACCACCGCCGCCGTCAGCGCCATGACAGCGATCAAGACCAAGGATCTCGAGAAAATCACTCCGGGAGAGAAGGTGAAGACGGCTGAAGTGATTTGTCCGCAAGCGTTCTTATATCCCGTGGAGAACGGCGTGCCGAACATGAACGCGCCGCTGAGGATTCATCTGGAGCAGTCGGCCCGCTAGCCGCTGCGCAAAGATACAGAGGGGTGTCCTGCGGTCCGGCACGGCGTTCATGTCTTGGATGCCGTGCCGGATTCTGTTAGGTCGGACGCGCAGACTCGAATCATCTTACCCCCCGTGAGGTTCCCCATGTCCGACGCGCTCCTGCTCATCGACATCCAGAACGACTACTTTCCTGGCGGGCGCATGGAGCTCGTCGGCGCGGAGCAGGCTGGCCAAGCCGCATCGCGCGTGCTGGCCCGCTTTCGGGCCGCCGGGCTGCCCGTGGTGCACATACGGCACGAGAGCGTGCGCCCGGGCTCCACATTCTTTCTGCCCGGCACGGAGGGCGCGTCGATCCATCCTTGCGTGGCCCCGCTGCCCGGCGAGGCCGTCATCCTGAAGCACTATCCAAATTCCTTCCGCGAGACGGCATTGCTGGAGACCCTGCGCGGGCTCGCCGCCACGCGGCTTACCGTTTGCGGCATGATGACGCACATGTGCGTGGACACCACAGTGCGCGCCGCCTTTGACCTGGGCTTTGAGTGCCAGCTGGTGGCCGACGCCTGCGCCACGCGCGACCTGGCCTTTGACGGCCGCGCCGCGGCGGCGGCCGAGGTGCAGGTCGCGTTCATGGCGGCGCTGGGATCGGTGTTCGCGCAGGTCGTCAATGCCGCCGACGTGAAGCTGCCGTAGGCGAACGCCGGGCGCCTCCGCCTCCTTTCAGGGTGTGCCGGGTTGGCGGCTTGCGGCGGTTTTGCGCCGGTGGATATTTGCGGAAAAACATTTGCTGTCACTCGACGCACCGTGTTCAATTGAAATTGAATTCCAAAGTCAAGATATATTTCCAGACTAGGAACCGGAATGGTTTTGCCTTGGTGTGAAATGGAAAACAGAGCTGGAAGTGGCCGAAAATCCGGGGATGTTTTGCACGTTGGCCTTCCTGCGGAATGCTGGTAGGGACCCCCCCGGAAGTTGGCTAACTGTCCTGAAACATTCGCGAGGCAAGACATGAGCGAAGCACTGATTCTGATCGACATACAAAAAGATTATTTCCCCGGCGGGCACATGGAGCTCGTTGGCGCGGAAGAAGCGGCCGAGAAGGCCGCCTTTGTTTTGGGCCGTTTCCGCGCATCGCGCCTGCCCGTGGTGCATGTGCGCCACGAGAGCGTGCAGCCCGGCGCGACCTTTCTGCATCCCGGCACCGAGGGCGCGGAGATCTATCCCCTGGTGGCCCCGCTGCCCACGGAGACCGTCATCAGCAAGCATGACCACAACGCCTTCCGCCACACTGGGCTCATGGCCGTTCTGCAGCGGTTTACGGCCACAAGGTTGACCATCTGTGGCATGATGACGCATATGTGTGTAGACACCGGCGTGCGCGCCGCCTTCGACCTGGGCTTTCCCTGCCGCCTGGTGGCCGACGCCTGCGCCACGCGCGACCTGGAATACGACGGCCGCATCGTGCCCGCCGCCGACGTGCAGGCCGCGTATCTGGCCGCACTCGGCGCCGTGTTCGCCAAGGTCGTCAACGCCGCGGAAATCGATCTTCCCCGAACCTGGAGGTCACATTCTTCATGCGCAGCAAATCCCTTCTTGCCAGCCTCGGTCTCGCTCTAATCCTGCCGTGCGTGCTCGGCGGCTGCCTGCCGCCCTCCAAAGACTGGACCCACCCGCGCATTGCCGACCCGCGCAAGGAGGACAAGCAGTTCATGGAGGACACGCAGTTCTGCAAGGACAAGCTGGGACCACAGGGAGGAGAGGCCGCGCAAAAGCCCGCCATGGACGAGTGCTACCGCCGCCTTGGCTGGCAGCGTAAGGACTAGCCCGTGGAGCCGGGCGCGGTTTTCGTCGCCGGAGCCACCGGATATGTGGGCGGACGGCTGGTGCCGCTTTTGCTCTCGCGCGGGTATGCCGTGCGCGCCGGGGTGCGCAGCCCGCGCAAGCTGGCCGCGCGGCCCTGGGGCGCGCATCCGGGCCTGAGCATCCTGCCCGCCGACGTGACGGACAAGGAGAGCCTTGCCGTTGCCATGCGCGGCTGCGCCGTGGCCTTTTATCTGGTGCACTCCATGGGCGCGGGCGGAAATTTCGCCCAGGCCGACCGCGACGCCGCGCGGAACATGGCCCAGGCCGCGGCCGAGGCCGGCGTCTCGCGCATCATCTACCTCAGCGGCCTTGGCGTCACGGAAGAAGTCGGCGAGGATGGACTCTCCGAGCATCTGCGCTCCCGCTCGGAAGTGGGGCGCATCCTGTCGGAAGGGCCGGTGCCCGCCACGGTTTTGCGCGCCGCCGTCATCCTCGGCTCGGGCAGCGCCAGTTTCGAGATCATCCGCAACCTTGTGGAGCGCCTGCCGCTCATGATCACCCCGCGCTGGGTGCGCACGCGCTGCCAGCCCATAGCCGTGTCCAACGTGCTGGGCTATCTTGTGGGCTGCCTGGAGAACGCGGCCACGGCCGGGCTCACGCTGGACATCGGCGGGCCGGACGTCGTCACCTATGCCGAGCTGTTCCGCATCTTCGCCCGGGCCGCGCACCTGCGCGCGCCGCTCATCATTCCCGTGCCCTTTTTGACGCCCACCCTGAGCGCCCATTGGGTGAACCTCATCACCCCGGTGCCCGCGCACCTCATCCGCCCGCTCATCGAGGGCCTGCGCAACGAGGTCGTCTGCCGCGACAAGCGCATTCTGGACCTTGTGCCGCAGCAGCTGCTCTCCTGCCACGAGGCCATAGCTCAGGCCCTTTCCGAGACGGCGCAAGGGCCGGCCCCCAGCTGCTGCTTCGACGCGGGCGGCGTCTGCGCGCCGGACTTTCTGGCCGGGCGGACGCATTGCCCCATGGACAGCCCGGCGGACGGTTTGGCTGGAGGCCCGGCGGAATGGACCAAGGCGGGCGACGCGCCCTTTGCGGGCGGCACGCTCTTCACCGCCGACTACGCCGTGACCCTGGACGAGCCCCCGGCCCAGGTGTGGGAAGCGGTGACGCGCATCGGCGGCGCGACCGGCTGGTACGCGGGCGATGTCCTTTGGCGCATCCGCGGCCTGGCGGACAAGCTCATCGGCGGGCCGGGGCACATGCGCGGCCGCCGCGACCCGGAGCATCTCGGCGTGGGCGACGCCCTGGACTTTTGGCGCGTGCTGGACGCCGATCCGCAGCGCCGTCTGCTGCTGCTGGCGGAAATGAAGGTGCCGGGCGCGGCCACCTTTGAGCTGCGCCTGGAGCCGCAGGACATGGAAGGCGCGCCGGGACGCGGCACGCGGCTTTCGCTGCTCACCAGCTTCCGCCCGCGCGGCCTATGGGGGCTGGCCTACTGGTGGAGCATGTATCCGGCCCACGGCCTGCTGTTTCCGGCCATGCTGCGGAACATCGCCCGCGCCGCCAAGGCCCGGATTCTTTCCGGTCCGGCCAAGCTTGGGCCGAAAAAGGCTGGCGCATGAGCCGGCGCAACGCCGGGGCCGCACCCCGAGCCGGGGCCGCACCCCGCAAGCCTGACGCCCAACCCCACGGCGGCACGCTCCGCGAGGGCTTCACCACCGGCTCCGCCGCCGCTGCCGCGGCCCGCGCGGCAACGCTGTTCGCCCTCACCGGCGTGGTTCCGCAAACAGTGGACATCCCCTTGCCGCCGCCGCACCAGGGCGCACGCCTCACCATCGCCATAGCCGACGTGGCCGACGACGGCCTGGGCGTGCGCGCGGGTGTGGTCAAAGACGGCGGCGACGACCCGGACGCCACCCACGGCGCGCGCATCGAAGCGCACGTGACGCTGGATCCGGCCTTTTCCGGCGTGGGACCGCACGTGCTCATCGGCGGGGGCAGGGGCGTGGGCACGGTGACACTGCCCGGCCTGCCCGTGGCGGTGGGGCAGGCGGCCATCAATCCCGGCCCGCTGGCGCAGATACGCCAGAGCGTGCTGGAGGTGCTGCCCGAGGACTTCAAGGGCATCGCGCTGGTGTTCATCGAGGCGCCGGAGGGCGAGGCCATAGCCCGGCACACCCTGAACCCGCGTCTGGGCATCATCGGCGGCATTTCCATCCTGGGCACGGGCGGCATTGTGCGGCCATACAGCCACGGGGCCTGGGCCGAGTGCGTGCGCCGCAGCCTGGATGTGGCCCGCGCCGCCGGGCACGCCTGCGCGGTGCTGACCACGGGCCGTCGCAGCGAGCGTTTTTTTCAGGAGCGTTTTCCCTTCACGCCGGACGTCTGCCTCGCGCAGGCGGCGGATTTCTTCGCGCAATCCATGCAGGACGCGGCGCGGCGCGGCTTCACCTGCGTGGTCTGGGCTGTGTTCTTCGGCAAGCTGGTGAAGCAGGCCCAGGGCTTCGCCAGCACCCACGCGCGGGAGGTGGAGCTTGATTTCGCCCTTTTGGCCGAGTGGGCGCGGGAGGCGGGCGCGGACGAGGCGCAGGCGCGCGCCATCGCGCAGGCCAACACAGCTGCCCAGGCGCTGGCGCTTTTGCCCGGCGCTGTCGCGGCGCGGCTGACCGCGCTGCTGGTGGTCCAGGCCAAGGCCGCGGCCCGGAGGCATCTTGCCGCGGCGCAGGCCGGGCAGGGCGCGGGGGCTGATTTGTCCGGAGGGGAGTCCTCCGGCCCGGATTTTTCCGGCTGGGCGAGTGCGGAAGCGGGTACGGACGGCGCGGCTCCGTCTGGACGGGCAGGTGTGAAAAGGGCCGCAGACTCGGCAGGCGCGGAGAATGCGGCAGCGGGCGCAGGTTCGTCCTGTGCGGCAGGAGGCTCCGTTGCGGGGGCGGATCTCTTTGGAATGGACAGGGCGGAAGCAGGCGCGGGCGGCGTGGAAGCGGGCGTTGAGGCTGATCCGCGCGCGGCAGGCGGCTTCGGCGCAAGGTCGGCTTTGCCCGACGCGGAGCGTGCGGAAGCGGACGCCAAGAGCGCGTCGCGGGCCGACCGGCTGAGCGCCTCGGCGATGCTCTCCGGCGCGGTTGCGGAAGGGCGCGCGCCCACAATTCTCGATGTGCGCTACGTGGTTTTCGGCCTGGAGGGCGGCGTGCTGTACGAAGATGATGTGCCCGAAGCGCTGTTTTCTCCTGTTTTTCCTCTTCACCCCGGCGCGGGTTCACGATAAGGGGAACCCATGTTCGAGAAGAGCCAGAACCCCGTGCATGTTGTTGGCCTAAGGCCCGGAGCCCTGACCCCGCCCCCCGGCGTGGAGGACGTTCTTGCCCGCGCCCAGGTGCTGGTGGCCGGACGCAGGCTGCTGGACGCCGCGCCGCGCGCCTGCCAGCCGGAGCGCACCATTCCCATCGTCGGCCCCCTTGGCCCCATTCTGGACGACATCAAGCGCGAGCGCGCCGCGGGCAAGGCCGTGGTGGTGCTGGCCGATGGCGACCCCCTGTTCTTCGGCCTGGGCAAACGGTTGCTGGAGGCCCTGGGCGCGCAGCTTGTGGTGGTGCACCCCAACCTGTGCACGCTGCAAATGGCCGCTGCCCGCGTGGGCTTGCCCTGGCACGACGTGCGCGTGGTCTCGCTGCACGGGCGTGCTGACTTCACGCCACTTTTCGCCGCCCTGGCGCGCTTTGAGCGCATCGCCGTGTTCACCGACCCGGAGCACACGCCCGCCGTCGTGGCCCAGGCCCTGCTCGAGCGCGGCGTGGTCGACGCCCAGCTCATCGTGCTGGAGAACCTTGGCGGCGCGGGCGAGACCGCCCGGCGCATGCGTCTTGAGGACGCCTGGGATCTGCCGTTCTCAGACCTTAACCTTGTGCTGGTGGAGCGCACCGCGCCCCCGGAAATCCCGCTCATGCTGGGCATTCCGGACCACTATTATTTCCACGAGAAAGGGCTCATCACCAAGCTGGCCGTGCGCGCCACGGGCCTGGCCATGCTGGGCGTGATGCCCGACAGCGTTGTGTGGGATCTTGGCGCGGGCTGCGGCTCCGTGGCCATCGAGGCCTCGCACCTGGCGCATGAGGGCCGCGTCTTCGCCGTGGAGCGCGAGCCCCGGCGCGCGGCCATGATCCGTGAGAACGTGCGGCGCATCGGGGCTTGGCTGGTGGAGACCGTGCAGGGCGAGATGCCCGAATCCCTGGTGGAGCTGCCGGACCCGGACCGGGTGTTTTTCGGCGGCGGCCTCGGGCAGGACACCCGCGCCCTGGCCCACGCCTGCCGCAGGCTCAGGCCCGGCGGCCGCGTCGTCATCCACGCCATCCTGCTTGATACGCTCATGCGCGTGAAGGACTACCTCAACACGCACAATTGGAACTTCGGCATCACCCAGCTGCAGGCCAGCACTGCCGACCGCCTGGCCGGAGACTTCCGCCTGCGCGCCCAGAATCCCGTGTTCATCATCTGGGCGGACAAGCCAGCGGCTCCGGCAGCGTCGTGAGCGCCAAGACCGCGGCGCCCGGACCTGCAACGGCTGGCGCTTCGCAGCCTGCCGCGACCGCCGCCCCCGCCGCCCGCAGGGCCTGCACAACCCGAACTGTCGAACTGGCTGCTCCGGCAGCAGACGCTACGGCCGTCAACGACGAAACCACCTGCACGCACCGCACGGCGATCCATGCCTTGAGCACTCAGGGTTTGGCCTTGTCCCTGCGCCTGGCCGGGCCTCTCGGCGCGGATGTGTATGCGCCCGAACGCCTTGTGCTCGGGCTTGTGGCCGCTGGGGGCAAAGTCCCAGCGCAGCCTGTTGCCGGGCGCTTTGCCGTTGATGGCCCTGGCGCCGAGGGCCTTGGCGGCGGACAGCCAGCCTGGGCCGCCGCCGCGTCCACAAGCGCGAAACCGGTCCATGCCGGAGCCGCGCACCTTCGCGCCTTCGTGAACCTGTCCGGCCATATGGCCGAGTGTTTTTCCGCCTACCGGCGCCACGTGTTCATAGGGGCTGTGGGCATCGCCGTGCGCGCCATCGCCCCGCACTTGCGTGACAAGACCCAGGACCCGGCCGTGGCCGTGCTGGACCTGGCCGCGCGCTTCGCCATAAGCCTCGTGTCCGGCCACGCGGGCGGGGCCAATGCGCTGGCGCGCGAGCTGGCGCGCCTCACCGGCGCCACGGCCGTCATCACCACGGGCACGGACGCGGCCGGACTGCCCGGCGTGGACGAGCTGGCCGCGGCAAAGGGCATGGCCGTGGACAACGCCGCCGCAGTGAAGGCCGTCGCCGCCGCGCTGCTTGAGGGCCGCCCCGTGCAGCTTTATGATCCCGAGGGCAGACTGCTTGCGGGTGAGGACGCGGGCGGGCTTCTTGTGCCCACGCGGCCCGAGGACTGGGACGCGTCCGCGCCGGGCGTGTGGTGCCACTGGCGCGCCGGCGGCCGCCATGCGCAGACCTTCCGCGCCTATCCCCGCTGCCTGTGTCTGGGCCTTGGCTGCCGCAAGGGCGTGGAGGAGCGGGAAATACTTGCGCACGTGGAGCGCATTCTTGCGCGGGAGAACCTGGCGCCGCAGAGCCTTGTGGCCAGTGGAACAGCAAGCATAAAACGTGATGATCCGGGCATTTGCGCGGCAATGATCGCTCTTGGCGCGGAATATGTATTTTTCAGCCCGGAAGCCCTGGCGGATGTGGAAGCCGCAGGGCAGTCCGAGACGGTCAAGCGCAGGACCGGCACCGGGAGCGTGTGCGAGGCAGCGGCCTTGCTGCTCTCCGGAGCTGCGGGCCTGCTGGTGGAGAAGACCAAGACCAGCCGCGTGACCTGCGCAGTGGCTTTGCGGCCAGCGCCAGGTGATGACAGCTAAGGAGAGGACGTGGAGAAGCGCATCACTGTCGTAGGGTTGGGACCGGGCGACGCCGCCCTTTTGCCGCCGCTGGCGCGCGAGGCGCTGCTGCGCGCGCACGCCATCGTGGGCTACAAGGGGTACATTGAACTGGTGGAGCCGGAGATTCTGGCCGGGCGGCAGGTGCTTTCCACAGGCATGACCGGAGAGGTGGAGCGCTGCAACGCGGCCATCGACCTGGCCGCAAGCGGCGTGGAGACGGCTGTCGTCTCCAGCGGCGACGCGGGCGTGTACGCCATGGCCGGGCTGGTGCTCGAGCTCATGGAGGCGCGCGGGCTTCTTGAGGTTCTCGACCTTGAGGTGGTGCCGGGCATTCCGGCCCTGTGCGCGGCGGCGGCTCTACTGGGCGCGCCGCTCATGCACGACTTCGCGGTGGTGAGCCTCTCGGACCTGCTGACTCCCTGGGAGGTCATCGAGAAGCGGCTGGCGGCCGCGGCCGCGGCCGACTTCGTGGTGGTGCTCTACAATCCGCGCTCCGGCAGGCGCAAAGATCAGCTGCCCAAGGCCTTGGCGGTTTTGGCCGCGCACAGGCCGGGCACGACCCCCGTGGGGCTGGTGAAGCGCGCCTACCGGCCAGGACAGGAGGTCATCGCCACGACTCTGGCCGGGCTTGATCCGGAAGCCGTGGATATGCAGAGTATCCTTGTGGTTGGCAACGCCGCGACAAGAATGGCGGGCGGCCGCATGCTCACCCCTCGCGGCTACGCGGGAAAGTACGGTCTGACCGGAGACGGAACCGCGCGGGGATTGTGAAAAAAATCCTGGAAAAGTGCGCGACCTCCCTTGCCAGAATGTGCGGTTTGGGGGTATCTGCATCACTGTTCGTCTCGGAATAGCTCCCTGGGTACACGGGGAGATACTTCCACAAGGCTGTGGTAGAGTGGATTTCTCACGTATGTGAAGAAGGAGGATTGAGGAGCATGAAACGTTCTCTCTTTATGAGCCTGGTCGTTGCGGCCCTGGCTTGCGCCCTGGCGCTGCCCCTGTACGCCGCCGGCAAAGCCGCCCCGGCTGCTGATGTTACTTTCAAGGCCCCTGAGGGCATGAAGACCACCAAGCCCCTGGTGAAGTTCCCGCACAAGAAGCACGCCGCTTTGAAGTGCGTTGACTGCCACCACAAGAAGGTCGGCGCCAACGAGTACGCCAAGTGCGACAGCAAGGGTTGCCATGACGACATCGCCGCCAAGCAGGGCGTGAAGTCCTACTACGCCGCGTTCCACGGCAACAATGCCAAGTCTTGCGTGGGTTGCCACAAGGCCAAGAAGGCCACGAACCCCAACGCTCCTACTGCCTGCAACAAGTGTCACGCTTAGTTTCAGGACGTTAGCTCACCAAGGGGGGAGCTGCGCAAGCGGCTCCCCCTTTTTAACTTTTCCTCCTGGAGGAGAAGACCATGCCGCCGACTCCCCCTTCTCACGATGACGCCCTGGACTTTGACGGCCTGGACCTGAAGCCTTCCGGAGCCAAGAAGTCCACCGCCGCCGAGAGCGACTTCGAGAAAGAGCTGGAAGCCCTTTTCGCCGAGGAGCTGGCCTCCTCTGATGAGAAGCCCGCTTCGGCGCCGCCTGTTGGCGCACCGGAAATCGAAGAGGACGCCTTGCTGCTCGACGACCTTGTCGAGGACGCGCCCGTCATGTCGCAGGCCCAGGCTCCGGCCCCTAGCCCAAAACCCAGCGAGGCCGACGAGGCCGACGATGAGGATATTCTCGACCTGAGCGCCTTCGGCACCGGTGGAGAGTTGGACCTTGCGCCGCCCGACGAGACCGCTGGCGGCAAGGACGGCATCATCGACCTCACCGGGCTTGATGAGCTTATTTCCGGCCTGGGCGACAGCAAAGAAACCGCTCCCGCAGCCCCCGCCGCCCCGGTGGAGCCCGCCCCGCCGGCGGACCTTCCCCTGGACAGCACGGACATGGCCGATCTGCTGGAGAACCTGGACGTTCCCAAGGCCGCCGCGCCGGAAGCCCCAGGCGACGACCTGCTGGAGCTTTCCCTCGGCGACCTGGTGGAAGACCAGCCCCAGGCCGAGCCCTTGGACCTGGAGCCTGCTGCACAGGCGGCCGCCGCCGCGCCCGAGGACTCCATCCTCGACCTGACCTTGCCGGACCTCTCCGATCCTGAGCCTGGCCGCGATTTGCTGGCCGAGCAGGAGCAGGCAGACATGGGCGGCGAACTCAACCTTTCCCTTGATGATCTGGTGGCGGACGAACCCGCTGCCGCTACAGCGCCTCTGACGCCGGAGCCCGCGGCGGCACCGCCCACGGCCGCGCCCATGGACCAGCTGCTGGGCGACGAGCTTGGGCTGGGCGGCCTCATGGAGGGCATCGAGACCTCCGACGGCGAGCCTGAGCCCGAGGTTTCCCTGGACGCCAAAGATCTGCTGGCCCAGATTCCCGATGCCGAAACGGTCGCCGGGGCGCTGTCCGCGCCAGCCTTTGAACTTGGTGAACCCGTTGCCGAGCCCGTAGCCGAGGTCGAGCCTGCTTTTGACTTTGCCGCTGCCCCGGCCGCGGATGTTGTCTCCGCCGCCGCTTCTGAACCTGCCGTGGAGCCTGAATCCGCGTTTGGCGCGGATCTGGACGAAGTGCCGGAGCTGCTGCGGCCCATCGACGAGGACACGGTCCTGGAGCCCGCGTTCGAAACGCAGCCCGAACCGTCCCCGGCGGATTCGCCCTTGGCCGATGCCGCCCTGGTGGGCGCCGTGGCCGCGGGCGCTGTGCTTGCCGGAACGGCTGCCGCTTCCGCGTCTTCGGCTCCGGCCGCGCCCATCGGCGTTACGAACGAGGAATTGAGCGCGCTGCAGGAGCACCTGGCTCAGCTGGCCACCCAGGTGACCGGCAACAGCGTCGCCGTGGTGCGCCTGGAAGGCAAGCTGGCCGAGCGCGAGAAGAATCTGGCCGACATCGAGACCCGCCTCGAGGCCTCCCAGACCGAGGCCCAGGCCCTGCGCGAGGAGCTTTCCGCCCTGCGCGCGCACCTGGAGGAGAGTCTGCGCACCCAGGACGAATCCGTGCAGCAGGAGCTGGCGCAGTCCGCCCAGTCCGCGGCGGACAAGTCCCAGGCCGCCATGGACAAGGCCCTTGGCGCCATGGACAAGGCGCTGGCCGCCCTGGACAAGGCGCAGAACGCCTCGGACAAGGCCGACGCCCTGACTCCGCGGGTCGAGAGCGCGGAGATGACCGTGCGCGGCGCAGGCGCGCGCCTGGCCCAGATGGAGAACCGCCAGTCCCAGCTCGACCGCGAGGTCTTTGCCGAGATCACCCGCGCCGTCCCGCGCGAGGCCGCCAAGGTCATCCGCGAGGAGATCGCCCACCTGGCCGCTTCCATGCGCGAAGAATAAGCGCAACGCAAAACACCATGCAAAAGGCCGCCCCCATTCGGGAGCGGCCTTTTTTTGCGCCTGCGCCGGTGCGGGCGGAGCTAAAGGGTGCGCGCCGGAACCAGCACGGACACAGGCTCCACGATGTCGAAGGAGTTCTTGGACTCGATGAGCCGGTAGATGTTGGTCTCGTTCAGCTCGGCGTCCTTGGCGAGCAGCAGCATGCCGTCCACGGAAACGATGTCCTCCTCCAGGATCATGTTCTCCTTGAGTTCGCGCATGTTCACGCGGCGGCGCACGTAGCCGGAGTCCACCGGAATGGTGCTCTCGAAGGCCTTGAGGATGGCGGGGTCGTACATGCCCTTGGTGCCGAACATCTGCACGAAGATGCTGGCGGCGGGCAGGCCCCGGTTGGCCAGCATGTCGTAGTCCAGCACGATCTTGAGAATCCGCGCGCCGTAGGGCGGGTTCTCGTCGCAGCGGGCGTGCTGGTTCCTGATGATCTCGCTCACGAGCTCCATGCGTGGAATGTGGGCCAGCAGGCCCGCGCCGATGGTCGGGTGGCTTTCGAAGAGCCTGCGCTCGTCCGGGGCCAGGTCCTTGCCCGCGCGGATCTTCTCCAGCACGGTGCGCGGCAGGGAAACGCAGCCGATGTGTGAAAGCATGGCCGCCATGTCCACTTCGAAAAATTGCGGAATGAGCAGGACTTCGGACAGGCGGCGCACCAGGCCCTGGATGCGCAGGGAACGCCCGAAGGCCGCGGGGTTGGCCAGGCTCAGCACGTCGCTTAAGGCCTGCACCGAGCCGTGCATGGTCTCCTCGAGGAAGCTTTGCTCGGCGGTGAGCAGTTTGTGCTGCGCTAGGCCGGCCTCGATGTTGCGCGCCAATGTCTCCACGGCGATGGGCTTGGTCACGCAGCGGAAGGCCCGTCCGTCCATGATGGCGTTCACCGCCATGTCCGTGTCGGCGTGGCCGGTGGAGAGGATGCCCACGGTGTGCGGGTGCGCGGTGCGGATGACGTCGAGCAGGGTCGGGCCGTCCTTCTTGGGCAGCTTGAGGTCGGTGAGCACCACGGCGAAGGGCCCGTGCGCGCGCACGGCCTTGAGGGCTTCCTCAATGCCCACCGCGCAGGTCAGCTCGAAACGCTTGGCCAGCTGCTCGCGCGTGGAGCCGAGCGGGTTCGCCGTCCCTTCCACCATGAGGACTTTCTGCAGCATTGATTCTCCAATGTCGTGAGGAATTGGCCCCATTGCGGGCCGCGGCTCAGAAATACATGGCTCGGCGCCGCTCTGCAACTGCGTAGGCGCGGAGGCATCTTGGCGCAATCTCCAGCGGCGTCGCACTCGACGAGGCGGGGGGTGGCGTGCTACTGGTGGCGGACCAAACAAAGGGGGAGGGGCCTCACCGGTTTCTTTCCCTTTCCCGCCCGGGGTCCACCGCGTGGTGCGGTCACGGCCATTTCCCACCGGGCGGGTTTTTCGGTCGCACAACCGGGCCAAAGCGGCCTGGATCGCGGGAGAACGGCATGGATTCGCTGGAGAAGCAGGCCCTGCAGGTGGCCAAGGAAATCGTGGTCAAGTTCATTGAGGTTGGCCGCATTTCTCCGGCCAATTTCTCCGAGCATTTTTCGGAAATCTACGGCGAGATTCTGACCACGGTGGCTGGCGGAGCGGTGTGCGATCCCGGCGCCGCGCCGAAGAGCGCCGAAGCCGCCGCAAAGAAAAAGGACAAAGGCGATTAGTCTCATGCAGCGTCCGCCTTCCCCGGAGCAAACCCAGCGCGATCAGCTGCACGGCCGTCAGGTGGCGGCCATGTTCGGCCGCATCGCCCGCTGGTACGACTTTCTCAACCACACGTTGAGCCTTGGCCTGGACATCTACTGGCGCTGGCGGCTGGCCCGCGTGGCCCTGCCCAAGCCCGGCGGCGTGGTGCTCGACCTTGCGGCCGGCACCATGGACGTGTCTCTGGCGCTCATCCGCCAGTACCCGGACATCCGCGTGGCCGCCGTGGACTACACGCTGCCCATGCTGGCGCGCGGCATGCAAAAGCTTGAAGACGGCCCGGGAGAACGCATTTTGCCCGCCCAGGGCGACGGCCGCAAGCTGCCCCTGGCCGACGAGTCCGTGGACGCGGCCACCATCGCCTTCGGCATCCGCAACATCCGCCCGCGCATGGCCGCCCACCAGGAGGTGCTGCGCTGCCTCAAACCCGGCGGCCGCTTCTGCATCCTCGAATTCGGCACTGGCAGGCGCAAGGTCTGGGGCGGGCTGTATAATTTCTATCTCAACTCTGTGCTGCCGGGCTTTGGCAGGCTTATCTCCGGCGACCGCGCGGCCTACCGCTACCTGGCGGAGACCATCCGCGAGTTCCCGGACGAACGCCAGCTTTCGCAGGAGCTTATGGACGCCGGTTACGCGCGCGTGTTTCACGTTGCCATGCTCTCGGGCATCGTGTACCTGCATGTGGCGGAAAAGACGGGCGAACTGCGTGGCGAAACCGGCGCGGAAACTGCGCGCGGCACGGCAAGCGGCGCAGCGGACGCGCGTCCCTGCGAGGCCGGATCACGGGCCGGATCACCGGACAACGCGCAGGCCGGCGCGGCAGGACAGGACAGCGTTCTGCGCTGCTTCACCCCGCAGGATCCGGGCAAGGGGCCTGACGACGAGTAGGCGACGAATAGGCGGCGAGTGGACGGCGAGTAGGCGAGGAAGAGGTGCCGCGCAGGCCCGGCCGCGAGACGGCGGGGAGCCGGAAAAGGCGCAGGGCCAGCGCGTTGCGGAATTTCAGGCGAGTTAGAACGACCGGCCCAAAGCCACCAGCAGAACGCCCAGAATGATGGACGTGAGCCCCAGGATGCGCAGCGCGCGCGGCGGGCGGCTGGCCAGGGTGAGCAGGATGCCGGGCATCCTCTCGGCCAGGATGAAATAGGGCAGGCCCTCCAGCAGGAAGGCCAGGCCAAGGGCCATAAAGAAGAGCGACCAGTCGAGGTTCATGCGCTCCTTCTATCCGGGCGGGCACGGGTTGTCCACCGGCGGGGAGCGGGCTCTTCATGAGGAAGGTAAACACATGGGTTTGATCACCACCCTTGAGGATCTGAAGGCCGGACGCGCCAGCATCGCCGTCGTGGGCCTGGGCTATGTGGGCTTGCCGTTGGCCGTGGCCTTGTCGCGGCATTTTCCCGTCATCGGGTTCGATATTTCGCAAAAGCGCGTGGACGAGCTGGAGAAGGGCAGCGACCGCACCGGCGAAGTGCTGCCCGAGAACCTCAAGAGCGCCAAGGTCGCCTATACCTGCGACCCCAAGCGCCTCAAGGACGCCGCGATCATCATCGTGGCCGTGCCCACGCCCATAGACGCGCACAGAAGCCCGGACCTGCGCCCGGTTGTGGGCGCCACGCGCACGGTGGGGGCTAACCTCGCCCCGGGCGCTGTCATCGCCTACGAATCCACCGTGTACCCCGGCCTCACCGAGGAAGTGTGCGTGCCCCTGCTGGAAGAGCAGTCCGGCCTCACCTGCGGCAAGGACTTCTTCGTGGGCTACTCGCCGGAGCGCATCAACCCCGGCGACCGCGCGCACACCCTGGAGACCATCGTCAAGGTGGTGGCCGGGCAGGACCAGCCCACGGCCGACCTGCTGGCCGGCGTGTATGGCGCGGTGGTCAAGGCGGGCATTTTCCGCGCCTCGTGCATCAAGGTGGCCGAGGCCGCCAAGGTCATCGAGAACACCCAGCGCGACCTGAACATCGCCCTGATGAACGAACTTTCGGTCATCTTCGACCGCATGGGCATCGACACCCTGGAGGTGCTGGAGGCCGCGGGCACCAAGTGGAACTTCCTGCCCTTCCGGCCCGGCCTGGTGGGCGGCCACTGCATCGGCGTCGACCCCTACTACCTGACCTTCAAGGCGCAGGCCCTGGGCTTTTCGCCCCAGGTCATCCTGGCGGGCCGGTCCATCAACGACGGCATGGGCAAGTTCATCGCCGAAACCTGCGTGAAAAAGCTCATCGCTGGCGATGTGAAGGTGAAGGGCGCGCGCGTGGGCGTGCTCGGCTTCACCTTCAAGGAGAATGTGCCCGACCTGCGCAACACCAAGGTCATCGACGTGCTGCGCGAGCTTTCCGAGTTCGGCGTCACCGTGCTGGTGCACGACCCCATGGCCGACCCGGCCGAGGCCCGGCACGAGTACGGCATCGAGCTTTCCGATCTTTCGGCCCTGCGCGGGCTCGACGCGGTCATTCTGGCCGTGGCGCACGAGCAGTACGCGGGCATCGGCCTGGCCGAGCTGCGCAGCTGGTTCCGCGATCCTTCCGCGCCGCTTCTGCTGGACGTGAAGGGACGCTTCGACCCCGCCGCGGCCAAGGCCGAGGGCTTCACGCTCTGGCGGTTGTAAGGCCATGCCGCTTCTGGTCGTCGCCGCCACCGGGCTGGAGCTTTCCGCCGCCCTTGGGGTGAAGGCCGACGGCCCGCAGGGCGCTGTCGTGGAGCTTTCCGCTCACGGCCGCCTGGTGCTGGCCCTGGTGACGGGCATTGGCGTAGTGAACGCGGCGCTGGAGCTGGGACGCGCGCTGACCCGGCCGGACGTGACCGGCGTGGTGGATTTCGGCGTGGCGGGCAGCTTCGACCTGGGCGCGCACCCTGTGGGCTGCGTGCGCCTGCTGGACCGCGAGTGCTGGCCCGAGTACGGTCTTTTGGCCACGGGCGCGGCCGCTGCCGATGCGCGCGGCCTGGGCTTCGCCCTGAACGGCGCGCCCAAGACGGCGGAGGACGCCGTTTTCGATCACCTCGCCTGGAACGGCCCGGCGGAACTTTCGGCCATGGGGCTTAACGCGCACGGGTGGATCCCGGCGGCGGGCCTCACGGTCAGCGGCGTCACCGCGGACGCACAGCGCGCGGCCTTGCTTTGCCAGCGCTACGGGCCCCGCCTGGAGAACATGGAAGGCTTTGCCTTGGCCTACGGGGCCAGGCGGGCCGGACTGCCCTTTGCGGAGCTGCGCGCGGTGTCGAACCCCGTGGGCTTGCGGCCGCCCAAGGGCTGGGACCTGCCGGGAGCCCTTGCGGCGCTGGGACAGGCCGCGCGGCTGCTGCTTGCTCCCTAAGCCCAGTATGAAACCTACAACAAGCGGATGCGACGGCATGAACGAACTGCGCGCCTATTTCGCCGGGGAGATTCCCGGCATCAACGCCTTCCTCGCGGCGGAGGCGGACAAGTTCGACGGCCTTGTGCGCGAGGTGGCCCGCCACGTGCTGCTTTCCGGCGGCAAACGCATCCGGCCCATGCTGACCATTCTCTTCGCCCGCGTGCTTGGGCACGGCAAAGAGGACATTCTGGCCATAGCCTGCGCCATTGAGATGCTGCACACGGCCACGCTGCTGCACGACGACGTGCTGGACCAGGCCGAGACGCGCCGGGGCAAAACCTCGGCCCATGTGGCCTACGGCGTCACCGAGACCATCCTTGCGGGCGACGTGCTGCTCGCCCTGGCCAACAAGCTCGGGGCGGACTACGACATCCCGCGCCTCAACTCGCTTTTGGCGCGCGGCATAATGGCCACGGCAGAGGGCGAGATTTTGGAGCTGGCGCACACCGCCCGCCCCACGGTCGACCGCGACACCTATCTGAACATCGTCATCGGCAAGACCGCCCGGCTCATCGAGACCGCCTGCCGCTGCGGCGCGGCCTTGGCCACGCGCGAACGCGGCGTGGAGGACATGGCCGGCGCCTATGGCCTCAATCTCGGCATCGCCTTCCAGCTGGTGGACGACGCCCTTGACTACACCATTTCCGAGAGCGAGATGGGCAAGCCCGCTGGCGGCGACCTGCGCGAAGGCAAGATGACCCTGCCGCTCATCCTGCTGCTGGAGTCCCTGCCGGAGGCCGAGGCTGCGGAATTGCTGGCGAAGCTTCGGGAGAAGCGGTTGACGGAGGAGGAGGCCGGGCGCATAGTTGCTACGGTTCGTGAGAAAGGCTTGGCCGAGAAGACCCGCGAGGCCGCCAAGGCCTACGTCACCTTGGCCCTGCGCGAGCTGGAGTGCCTGCCAGATTCGCCGGAGCGGACCGTGCTGGTCCAGGCCGCGGAGTACGTTCTCACCAGACGCAAGTGACCGGGGGGCCGATGGCCGAGAATTTACTGCTCAACTCGCCGCATCTGCTTCAAAAGATATCCTTGTCGCCGGTGATGCTGCGCCTCATGCAGGAGGCGCTCAAGCCGGAGCCGGATTTTTCGGTCATGGCCGAAACCATCCGCCTCGACCCGGCCCTGGCCACCACCGTGCTGAATCTCGTGAACTCCGCCTTCTACAGCCTGCCCCAGCGCGTGACGGACCTGAACCGCGCCGCCCTGGTGCTGGGCAGCCGCGAAATCCTCAAAATGGCCGTGTCCATGACCCTGCACAAGGACCTGGAGCACGGCTTCCCCGATTGCCACTACGATTTTTACCCCGACTGGCGGCTCATCGTCTGGTCGTCCATCGCGGCCGAGCTTTTGGCCGCGCGGCTTTGCCCGGAGCAGACCGACCAGGCCTACCTGTGCTGCCTGCTCAAAGACGTCTCGCTGCTGTTTTTGCGCTGCGCCGCCAAGGACCTGCTGCCCGAACCGGACCTGCGCGACCGCATCACCGTGCTGGCCAAGGACCAGCTTGCGCGCGAGGCCGAGGTCTGGGGCCTGCACCACGGCGCGCTTTCGCAAATGCTGCTGCTGCGCTGGGGCATTCCGCTTGAAATGTGCGAGAGCATCCGCTTCCACCACGACATGGACGGGCTGCCGGACCAGGCGCCCCTGACCCAGGCGGTCATTTTGGCCACCCAGTGGTCGGAGATGGAGCTGGGCCATGCGGGCGGGCCCTTCAGCGTGGTGCAGTTCGAGGGCATGCTGCGCGGCATTCTGGGCATGACCGAGCGCGAGGTGGACGCCCTGCGCGGCGAATGCCTGACGCGCTTCCGCTCCATGCTGCAATCCCTGGGCATAGGCGAGGGCGACGAGAACCGGCCCTACTACCGCCATTCGGTCAAGGCCATGCAGGGCTACTGCTTTCTCAGCATGGACCTTTTGACCGCAGAGGGCGGGCTGGCCTCCGTGGCCCAGGTGCTGGGCAAGCACATCCGCCTCAACTGGGACATCAAGAACTGGGACGTGGCCCTCAAGTCGCCCCACCGCGACCTGTACCGGCTGTACCACCTGACCCCGGAAGGCAAGCTGGAGCGCGCCGAGGACCGCTACACCATCGGCCAGATCCCCTGGCGCATCAAAGCCCAGGGCTTTGAGATAAGCTCCGCCGGGCACCACCTGGGTGAGCTGCGCGTGGGCGAAGCCAACCTGCCGAGCATTGAGCAGGACAACCTGCGCCTGTACCTGCGCTTCTTCGGGCAGGGGTTTGAGCATTACTGCGCCCGGCAGGCCGTGCTGGAGGAAAAGGCCCTGGCCTTTGACAGGATTCCCATCGGCGTGGCCCGGCTGGATTTCTCCGGGCACGTGGTGGAGGCCAACGGCAAGCTCGACGAGTTCTTGAGCCTGGAGAGGCCCGCCAGGGGCGGCGTCTTCAGTGAGCTTTTGGCCAAGCGCCTGCCTCAAGAGACCATCACCGAGTTTGAGCATTTCCTGGCCGATCCCGCCCGCGGGCAGTTCGGCAAGATCGACTACTTTTTGGCCAAGGACGCCAGCGGGGCCAGCTTCGACGGCGCGCTGTACCTCTCCGCCCACCGCATGGAGGACGTGCACGGCCGCAGCATCCTGACGCTCATCGAGGACCTGCGCGAGCTTTCCGAAGTCGAGGTGCAGACCCTGCGCCGCAAGAACTTTCTGGAGCGGCTCATTGGCTCCATGCATGAGCTCGTGCTCACCGTGGGCGAAAACGGCGTCATCGCGTTCTGCTCCCGTCAGGAGCTGAATCTGACCGGCCGGGCCTTTTTCACGGTCTTCCAGCCCGCGGAATGCTGCGTGGACACCTGGAGCCCCTGCCTGCTGACGGCGGAATGCCCCGGCCATGTGGAGGCCGTGCTGCTCCCTGAAGGCGGCGAGGAGATGGCCTTCGAGCTTTCCTTTGCGCCGCTGGGCGGACCTGCTGGCGGGCGGACCGGCGCCAGCGGCGTGCTGAGCCGCGAATGCCTGGTGGTGGGGCGCGACCTGACGCACATCCGCCGCCTGGAGGCCAAGCTCAAGCTGCGGGCCATGCTCGACGGACTGACCGGGCTGTACAACCACTACCAGTTCCACACTACCCTGGAGCGCGAGGTGGGCCGCAGCCGCCGCACCGGGCGCGGCATGGGCCTCGTGTTCTGCGACCTGGACAAGTTCAAGGGCGTCAACGACGCCCACGGGCACCTCGCGGGCGACCAGGTGCTCAAGCGCATGGGATCCCTGCTGCTGCATCTGGTGCGCCAGGGCATGGATTTTCCCTGCCGCTACGGCGGCGACGAGTTCGCGGTCATCGTCACCGAGGTGGACGAGGCGCGCCTGCATTCCATCGGGCAGCGCATCTTGGCTGATGTGCGCGAACAGTTCGGCGGGCTGGTGAGCGTCAGCGTGGGCGTGACCATGCTGCGCGCGCAAGACACCCCGCAGGGACTGCTTGGCCGGGCGGACAATCTGGCCTACAAGGCCAAGGCGGCCGGGGGTGACACCCTGGTGGGGGAATGACCCCCCGTTTGCGCTGAAAACACGCTAGAAACGGCCGGAACCCCGGCTTTTTAAGGAGAGCTTCGTATGCTTCTGCGCTTTGAATTGGGACTGAAGCCCCAGGTGCGCGACGTGGTTGGCGAGCGCGTGGCCCGCAAGATCAAGAGCGAGCTGGGTCTCGACCTGGCCGGGGTGAACATCGTGCGCGTATACACCGTCGAGGGCATAGACGCGGCCCAGGCCCAGGCCGTGCTGGACGCCGGCGCCCTGCACGACCCGGTTTTGCACGAAATTTCCCTCTCCCCCCGTGAAAGGGCCGAAGGCCCCGACTGGGTGCTTGAGGTGGGCTTCCGCCCCGGTGTGACGGATAACGAGGCCAAGACCGCGCGGGAGACCATCCTGCTGGTGCTGGGGCTCGACGCCAAGGCCCCCGTCAGCGTGTACACCAGCGTGCAGTACCTGCTGCGCGCCGCGCCGGGCCGGAGCCTGGACGAGAAGACCGTGCTGCACATCGCGCGCGACCTGCTGGCCAACGAGCTCATCCAGCGCTTTGAATACAAGTCCGCCGCGCAGTGGAAGGCCGAGCCCGGCTTTGCGCCCAAGGCCGCGCGCGTCACCGGCCAGGCCAGCGACGCCGTGGCCGTGATCCCGCTCACCACCATGACCGACGCGGAGCTTGCCGCCTTCAGCCGGGCCAATACCCTGGCGCTCTCCCTGGGCGAGATGAAGACCATTGTGGAGCACTTCAAGGACCCGGCCGTGCGCGCCGCCCGCAAGGCCGCCGGACTGCCGCCGGAACTGGTGGCGAACCCCACCGACGCCGAGGTGGAGGTGCTGGCCCAGACCTGGAGCGAGCACTGCAAGCACAAGATATTCACCGCCAACATCGACTTCGAGGACGCGGAGCAGGGCAGGCGGCGCAGCGTAAGCAGCCTGTTCAAGACCTGCATCCAGAACAGCACCAAGGCCATCCGCGCGGCCAAGGGCAAAGACGACTTCTGCCTGTCCGTGTTCAAGGACAACGCCGGCGTCATCCGCTTCAACGACAAGCTGAACGTCTGCATCAAGGTGGAGACGCACAACTCGCCTTCCGCCCTTGATCCTTACGGCGGAGCGCTCACGGGCATCGTCGGCGTGAACCGCGACCCCATGGGCACGGGCCTGGGCGCGAATCTGCTGTGCAACACGGACGTGTTCTGCTTCGCCTCGCCCTTTTATGAAGGCGAGCTGCCGCCCCGGCTGCTGCATCCCCGCCGCGTGCTCGAGGGCGTGCGCGAGGGCGTGGAGCACGGCGGCAACAAGAGCGGCATCCCGACCGTCAACGGGGCCATCGTGTTCGACGAGCGCTACCTGGGCAAGCCCCTGGTGTACTGCGGCACGATAGGAACCATGCCCACCCGCGTGGCCGGACGCCTGAGCCACGAGAAATGCGCGCTGCCCGGCGATTTCATCGTCATGAGCGGCGGACGCATCGGCAAGGACGGCATCCACGGCGCGACCTTCTCGTCCGAGGAGCTGCACGAGGGCAGCCCGGCCACGGCCGTGCAGATCGGCGACCCCATCACCCAGCGCAAAATGTATGATTTCCTCATGCGCGCGCGCGACCGCGGGTTTTACAACGCCATCACCGACAACGGCGCGGGAGGCCTGTCCTCGTCCGTGGGCGAAATGGCCCAGGACTGCGGCGGCTGTGACCTCGACCTCTCCAAGGCCCCGCTCAAGTACGACGGCCTCAAGCCCTGGGAGATCCTCATCTCCGAGGCGCAGGAGCGCATGACCTGCGCGGTGCCCAAGGATAAGCTCGACGAGTTCATGGCCCTTTCGAAGGAAATGGACGTGGAGAGCACGGTGCTCGGCACCTACACCGACTCCGGCTTCTTCAACGTGCGCTACGGCGCCAAGCCCGTCACCTGCCTGTCCATGCACTTTCTGCACGAGGGCCTGCCCCAGATGGAGCTCTCCGCCCGCTGGGAGCGGCCCGCCTGCAAGGCCGACCCGCTGCCGCAGAACGTCGACCAGGACAAGCTGCTTAGGCGCATGCTGGGCCGGCTCAACATCTGCAGCAAGGAATACGTCATCCGCCAGTACGACCACGAGGTGCAGGGCAGAAGCATCGTGAAGCCGCTGGTGGGCGTGAAGCGCGATGGCCCGGCCGACGCCGCGGTCATCCGGCCCGACTACGACAGCGACGAGGGGTTGGTGATCTCCAACGGCATTTGCCCCAAGTACAGCGACCTGGACGCCTACTGGATGATGGCCTGCGCCATCGACGAGGCCGTGCGCGGGGCTGTGGCCGTTGGCGGCGACCTGCGCTACATGGCCGGCACGGACAACTTCTGCTGGTGCGACCCCGTTGAGAGCGAGACCACGCCCGACGGCAAGTACAAGCTGGCCCAGCTGGTGCGCGCCAACGAGGCGCTGGACCACTTCTGCCGGGGCTTCGGCGTGCCGTGCGTTTCCGGCAAAGACTCCATGAAGAACGACTATAAGGGCGGCGGGGTCAAAATCTCCATTCCGCCTACGGTGCTCTATTCCATCATGGGCAAAATGCCGGACGTGAAGCTGGCCGTGACCTCTGACTTCAAGCGCGCGGGCGACTTCGTCTACGTGCTGGGCCTGACCAGGCCGGAGCTTGGCGGGTCGGAGTTCGCCAGCGAGCTCGGGCTCGCCTGCGACCAGGTGCCGCAGGTGGAGCTGGTGACGGCCCGCGAGCGCTACCTGACGTACTTCAAGGCCACGCAGCAGAAGCTCGTCAACGCTTGCCACGACTGCTCCGACGGCGGCCTTGGCGTGGCCCTGGCCGAGATGTGCATTGGCGGCCGCCTGGGCGCGGATGTCGACCTGGCCCTTGTGCCCCAGTGCGGCTGCGAATCGGCGCTGGAGCTGCTGTACAGCGAGTCCGCCAGCCGCTTCGTGGTGAGCGTGAGCCCGGACAAGGCCGCGGCCTTCGAGGCCATGTTCGCCGGACAGCATTGTGCGAGGATTGGCATTGTGACGCAGGGCGATTTGCGACTGGTGCAGTCGGGTATGGCATTGTTGCAGTCGTCCGTGGAGACCCTGGCCGAGTCCTTCAAGGCGCCACTGAACTGGTAGGAAATAGATACGCAGCATTGAACAGCCGGGAGCGTCGAAGGCGGCGCTCCCGGCTGTTTTCTTTTTGGCGGAATACGATTGGGTAGTGACGGTTGCGGTGTTCTGGGTTAATGCTATTGGGGGTTAAGTATACAGGAAAATCGCCGATATGAGCAGCATCTCTGGAGGTTTTGCCGTGCAAAAGTCCGCATGTTTTATATTTTGCGTCATGGCGCTTGCTTTTTGGGCCGCCACAGCAGTGGCCGCGGACAAAAGCGAGGCGAAGTACGTAGGCTCGGCAAACTGCGAAGGCTGTCACGAGAAAGAATACGCGAACTTCACCAAGTATGCGAAAAAAGCCCATTCCGACCGCAGCGTGAAGATCATGGCCAGGAAGCTCACCCCGGAGGAGCTGAAAGGCTGCTACGGCTGCCATACCACGGGCTACGGCAAGCCCGGCGGGTTTGTGAGCTACGAGAAGACGCCGGAGCTGGGCCATGCCGGTTGCGAGGTTTGCCACGGCCCCGGTTCCGCCCATGTGGACTCCGGCGGCAAGAAGAACCTCATCAAGGGCAAGGGCCGTCTCAACATCAAGGATTGCGAGACCTGCCACAATTCCGAGCGAGTGGCCAACTTCCGCTTCAAGCCCATGCTCTTTGGCGGGGCGCACTAGGAGGACGGCCATGATCATCACCCCCGAAACCATCCGCAAGTCCCTGACCGCAAAAGTTCTGGTGCTCACCGTCGCCGTCAGCGGCGTGGTGTTTTTGTGCCTGTTTTTGGCAACCTCATTTTGGCAGCGCAAGTCCATGCTGGGCGAGGTGGAGCACAGCGCCCAGCGCGACAGCCGCATGATCTCCATGGTTGTGGAGGAGCCCATGCGCCTGGGCGACAACGACGCCACCAAGGCGCGCTTCGCCGACTTGTCCGGCCAAAATAAAGACATAGACATCTACATGGTGGATTATGAAGGCAACGTTACCTATTCCACCGACAACGCCACCGAGCGCAAGGCCATCAACGACGTGCTGCCCCACCCGGACTGCCGCTTCCTGGTGGCCAAAGGGCTCAAGGAAAAGATCGAGACCGGCGACCTCATGAACATGTCGGGCATCAACTTCTACACGGAAGTGAAGTCCATCCCCAACGAGCCCGCCTGCTACCACTGCCACGGCCAAAGCCGCCCCATCCTGGGCGCGCTCATCACCCGGCAGGACCTGACCAAGCAGTTCGGCTCGCTGCGCCTCACCCAGGCCCTTACCGCCGTGCTTTCCCTGGCGGGCATGCTGGCGCTCAGCTTCGTCGTCTTTTTGTTCATCAAGCGCACGGTGCTGGCCCGCATCACCTCCATCGAGCGCAGCGCCGACGAGGTCATTCAGGGCAACCTGAACGCCCGCTTCGCCGTGGAAGGAGAGGACAGGCTGGCCGTGCTGGCAAACCACCTCGGCAGCATGGTGGAGCGCATTAAGGACCAGCTGGAATACAACAAGGGCCTGCTCGACGGCATCATCGTGCCCATGATGGTCACGGACGGCCTTGGCGTCATCACCTTCGCCAACGCGCCGCTTCTGGGCATTCTCGGCAAGCCGGGCAAAGACGTGCTGGGCAATTGCCCGGACATGGTCTTCTTTGGCGAAAAGCGCGAGACCTTGACCCAGAAGGCCTTGAACGCCTGCGCGAACATGAGCGGCAACCTGCGCTTCACCCGGGCTGACGGCGTGGAGTTTCCCCTGCATGCAGAGGTTTCGCCCCTCAAAAACGCCCAGGGCGAGGCCGTCGGCGCCATCACCATGCTGGTGGACCTGACCCAGGAAGAGCAGTCGCGGCAGCGCATTGAGGCGCACCGCGGGGTGCTGCTCTCCGTGGCCACCGAGGTGACCCAGGTGGCCCTGCGCCTGGAGCAGGCCTCGGACCAGCTGACCGGCCAGATGGACGAGCTGACCCAGGGCATGGACAACGCCTCTGGCCGCACGCACAGCATGGCCACGGCCATGGAGGAGATGAACGCCACCGTGCTTGAGGTGGCGCGCAACGCCAGCGAAACGGCCGAGGCCTCGGGCAAGGCCAACAGCGTGGCCCGCGAGGGCGGCGACATGGTGCAGAGCACCCTGACCGAGATCCGCCACGTGGCGGCCACCACAGAAAGCCTCTCCGGCGCGCTGGGCGAGCTCTCCAAGAGCGCGCAGGGCATCGGCCAGGTCATGGGCGTCATCAACGATATAGCCGACCAGACCAACCTGCTGGCGCTCAACGCCGCCATCGAGGCCGCCCGCGCGGGCGATGCCGGTCGCGGTTTCGCCGTGGTTGCCGACGAAGTGCGCAAGCTGGCCGAAAAGACCATGACCGCCACCAAGGAAGTGGAGACGGCCATTTTGCAGGTGCAGAAGAGCACCGAGGGCGCCGTGCACGAAATGGACTCCGCCAAGGTCCGCGTGGACAAGACCACCGAGCTCGCGGGCGGCGCGGGCGGCATGCTGACGGAGATCGTGAGCGCCTCGGACCGCATTGCGGACATGGTGCGCTCCATCGCCACCGCCGCGGAGGAGCAGTCCGCCACCTCCGAGGAGATCAACCTGAATGTGAGTGAGATCAATACCCTTTCCGGGCAGATGTCGACGGACATCCAGACCGCGAACGAGCGCATCCGCGAAGTGGCGAACATGGCCCGGGAGCTTGCGCGCCTGGTTGAAAAATTCCGCAGCGAGGAGTAGACAGTCCATAGGCCCCCCGGCTCAACCCGGAGTGTATCTATGGAATCTCCTCTCGAACGTCGGCAGTTTGGCCGCCTGCATCTGCTTGCTTATGGCCGCGACAAGACCTGCACCGTGGAAATCGACGGGGTGTGCTGTGTTGCGGCCCTCATCGACATCAGCTCCGGCGGGGCGCGCCTGAAGCACGTACCGCCGCCATCGCTGCCCGCTTTAGCCAAGACCGTGACCTTCTCGGTGCAAAGCCTGGAGGACGGCGGCCTGCTGCAACAGCTTGCCGCCACGGTGCGCTGGCGCAACGGCCAGGAGTTCGGCATCAAGTTCGACCAGAGCTTGGATGTCGGCATCCACACCCTGCAGAAGCTGGTTTGCTGAATCCTTAGCTTTTCTTTGTCTTGGCCGCTTCGTGCGCGGCCGTCTGCGCATATGGCCGCTGTTATCGGTTCGCCTGATGCGATATCGATACCATATCGACTTGCTTGGCAAATGCGGCATATTTCAGTATGCACGCGCAAATCGTTCTCACTTTTATAATGCCAGCCGCTTGACTTTGGTCGAGTTGGCTATTAGGAATTATTCTCAGCACTGAGAGGTTGCCATGGAAACTGATGAAAGAAAAAGCGTCCGTCTGTCGCGCCAGCGCGAAACCATCCTTGCGGAATTGTGCAAGGTAAAAACCCACCCCACCGCGGATGAGGTCTATGACATGGTGCGCAAGATCATGCCCAGAATCAGCCTGGGCACTGTGTACCGCAATCTGGACTTCTTGAGCAGCAGGGGGGTGGTGCTCCGCCTTGGCGGCGCTGGGACGCAGAAGCGTTTCGACGGCAATCCGGAACCGCATCCGCATCTGCGTTGTTCCGTGTGCGGCCGGGTGGACGACCTTGAGTATCCTCTGCATCTGCCGGAACTCCCGGTGGAGCAGTCCATGGGCTATAGCAGCCTGCGGTGCGATGTGGAGTTCGTGGGGGTGTGCCCCATGTGCGCCGAGAAAAAATGCAGCTAAGCGCGCCTGTGCGGGCACATTTTTCTGGCGCTCTCCACGCAATATGGTATTGCTGAATTGTGGCAAACAGCCAAGCCTACGCTTGCGCCCAAGAAGGAGTTATCATCATGAGTCTTCGCGGAACCCGCACTGAAAAGAATATTCTCACCGCCTTTGCCGGAGAATCCCAGGCCCGCAACCGCTACACCTACTTTGCCGCCGCGGCCAAAAAAGAAGGTTTTGTCCAGATTTCTGCCGTTTTCGAGGAAACCGCCAACCAGGAAAAAGAGCACGCCAAGCGCCTGTTCAAGCTGCTTGAGGGCGGCGAGGTGGAAATCACCGCGGCGTTCCCGGCCGGCACCATCGGCACCACCGTGGAGAACCTGAAAGCCTCGGCCGTCGGCGAGCACCATGAGCAGGCGTCCATGTACCCCGAGTTCGCCAAGATCGCCCGCGAGGAAGGTTTGACCGAAATCGCCGTCATCTTTGAATCCATCGCCGTGGCCGAACGTTTCCACGAGAAGCGTTTCCTGGCCTTTGCCGCCAACATCGAGAATTGCAAGGTCTTCAAGAAGGACAAGAAAGTCACGTGGCGCTGCCGCAACTGCGGGTACATCTACGAGGGCGAAGCGGCCCCCAACAAGTGCCCGGCTTGCGCGCATCCCCAGGCCCATTTCGAGCTGTCTGAAGAGAACTGGTAACCCTGAGCCAACGCAAAGAGCGAGGAGCAACTATGGGAATCGAATGCGGACAGGTCTACAAATGTGATACGTGCGGAAACATCGTGCTTGTTGTGCATCCCGGCGGCGGCGAGCTGGTGTGTTGCGGCGCGCCCATGAAACTCATGGTCGAGAACACCGTTGACGCGGCCAAGGAAAAGCACGTCCCGGTCATCGAGAAGGTCCCCGGCGGATACAAGGTCAAGGTCGGCGCCGTTGCCCACCCCATGGAGGAGAAGCACTGGATCGAGTGGATCGAGCTGATGGCCGACGGCATGGTTATGACCAAGCTGTTGAAGCCCGGCGACGCCCCCGAGGCCGTGTTCATCACCGAGGCCAAAAGTGTCTCCGCGCGCGAGTACTGCAACCTGCACGGACTCTGGTCCGCCAAGTCCTAGACGAACGCTGCGCGAGGGAGGACGCCGAATGGCCGAACCGGAAGAGATGTACCAGTGCCAGAACACCAACTGCGGGTATATCTACAACCCAGACAAGGGCGACCGCAAAGGCAAGATTCCCGCGGGCACCAGCTTTGAGGACTTGCCGGATGATTGGAAGTGCCCCATCTGCGGCGGAGGCAAGAAGTGCTTCCGGCCCCTGGCCGGACCCGGCTCCACCCGCGAGGTGAGCTGCCCCACACCCACTCAAGGAGAACCCACGATGCAGAAGTACGTGTGCAATATCTGCGGCTATGTGTACGACCCCGAAGCCGGCGACCCGGACAACGACGTGAAGCCTGGCACCAAATGGGAAGCTGTTCCCGCCGCGTGGTCCTGCCCCATCTGCGGAGCCTCCAAAGAGAACTTCAGCCCTGAATAAGTCCATTATGACGGCACATTAGCCGCATACTGCCAACTACGTACGGAGCGCCTTCTTGACAGGAGGGCGCTCCTCGTGTTTTGACAAAAACGCGTAAATATACGGCTGCCCGCGCCTTTTCCGCGCCGGGCCTCACGCTTCCTTCCCCCAAATGGACCCCGAACGGAGACCAGCATGAAACCAGTTGAAATCAAGAAAGATATTTTTTGGGTTGGCGCAGTGGACTGGAACAGCCGCGACTTCCACGGCTATTCCCTTTCGCCGCGCGGCACCACCTACAACGCGTTTCTGGTGAAGGATGAAAAGATCACCCTGTTCGACACGGTGAAAGCCGACTTTACGAGCGAGCTCATGTGCTCCATCGCCCAGGCTTGCGGCGACACGCCCCGCATCGACTACCTGGTGGTGAACCACCTGGAGCCGGACCACGCGGGCTGCCTGGACACCATCGTGGAGCGCTACCACCCGGAGAAGATCTTCTGCTCGCCCATGGGTGAAAAGGCCCTGCGCTCTTACTACCACAACTCGCAGGACTGGCCCGTCGTGGTCGTGCCCACGGGCGCGTCCATCTCCATCGGCAAGCGCACTGTGCAGTTCATCGAAACGCGCATGCTGCACTGGCCCGACAACATGATCTCCTACATCCCCGAGGACAAGATCGCCTTCTCGTCCGACGCCTTCGGCCAGAACTGGGCCAGCACCGAGCGCTTCGCCGACGAGGTGGACCGCCATGCCCTGAACGCCGCCCTGGCCGACTACTATGCCAACATCGTGCTGCCGTACTCGCCCGTGGTGCTGAAGACCCTGGACCAGCTCGCCGGCATGAACCTCGACCTCGACATGCTCTGCCCGGACCACGGCCTCATCTGGCGCGGCAAGGACGAAGTGGCCCACGCCCTGAGCAGCTACCGCGCGTTCGCCCTGCAGAAGCCCACCAAGAAAGCCGTCATCGTGTACGACACCATGTGGCACAGCACGGAGAAGATGGCCCGCGCCATTTGCGACGGCTTGGCCGACGAGGGCATCAGCGTGCGCATCATGAGCGTGAAGCACAACCACCACAGCGCCGTCATGCGCGAGGTGTTCGACGCCGCGGCCGTGCTTGTGGGATCGCCCACGCACAACAACGGCATTCTGCCCCTGGTGGCCGATGTGCTGACCTACATGAAGGGCCTGCGCCCGCAGAACAAGCTTGCCGCGGCCTTCGGCTCCTTCGGCTGGAGCGGCGAGTGCGTCAAAATCATCACCGAGCATTTGACCGGCATGGGCATGGAGCTCATCGAGCCCGCCGTGAAGGTCAAGAACCTGCCGAGCCACGAGACCTACCAAGCCTGCTACGACCTGGGCAAAAAGGTCGGCCAGGCCATCAACGCCAAGCTGTCCGCCTAGTCACGCACCGTCGACACGGGGAGGGCCGCGCGCCCTCCCTTTTTTTCCCAAACGCGCCGGGGGAACACCATGACCGAACAACCCATGGGCAAAGTGTGGTTCATCGGCGCTGGGCCGGGCGACCCGGAGCTCATCACCGTCAAGGGCCAGCGGCTCATCGCCAGCGCCGACCTCATCGTCTACGCCGGGTCGCTTGTCCCGCGCGAGGTGCTTGCCGGCGCGCGCCCTGGCGTGCGCGTCATCGATTCCGCGCCGCTCTCCCTGCCGGAGACCCACGCCCTGCTGCGCGACTGCGCCCTTTCGGGCGGCATGGCCGCGCGCGTGCATACGGGCGAGCCCTCCATCTACGGCGCCGTGCAGGAGCAGGCCGCCCTGCTCAATGCCGACGGCATCCCCTGGGACGTGGTGCCCGGCGTTTCCAGCGCCTTTGCCGCCGCAGCAGCTGCCAAGGTCTCCTTCACCGCGCCCGGCGGACCGCAAACCTTCATCTTGACGCGCATGAGCGGCCGCACGCCTGTGCCCGCCTCGGAGTCCCTGCCGCTTTTGGCCGCCCACGGCGCGGCCATGGCCGTTCTGCTCAGCGCGGGCGACCCGGAGCGACTGGAGGCGCAGCTTTTGGGCGGCGGCTACCTGCCGGAGACCACAGTCGTCATCGGGCATAAGGTCGGCTGGCCCGGCGGCGAAGTGCGGCGCACGAAGCTGCGCGACCTTGCGCGCACGGCCCGCGAAGCGGGCTTCACCCGGCAGACCGTGTTTCTGGTTTTGCCGGGCGAGGATCTCGACCCCGCCGCGGCGCGCTCCAAGCTCTACGATCCGTCCTTTACGCACGGCTGGCGCGAGGGCGCAAACACCGAGGGTGACTCCTGATGCGGCAGTTCGGCGTGGCCACAACCCGGCGCGAGGAGTTCGTGGACATCACCCGGCAGGTGGCGCAGGCCCTGGCGGAAAGCGGGCTTGAGGAAGGCGCGGTGCTGGTCTACTCGCCGCACACAACCGCAGGCGTCACCATCAACGAGGGCGCGGACCCGGACGTGCGGCGCGACATGCTGGCGCACCTTGCCGCGCTGGTGCCCCTCGACGGCGGCGGCTCGCGCTTCCGCCACGCGGAGGGCAACAGCGACGCGCACATCAAGACGAGCCTCATGGGCCCGTCGCAGCTTGTGCCCGTCAGCGGCGGCAGCCTGCAGCTCGGCACCTGGCAGAAGATCTACCTTTGCGAATTCGACGGCCCCAGGCGGCGCATGGTGCTGGTGCAGACGCTTGCGTCGGGGGAGGGCGCATGAGCGAGCACTTCAAGCATTTTCAGAACGCCGCGTGCGAGTATTTCCCCTGCCACAAGGGCGTGGACCCGGCCGCGTTCAACTGCCTGTTCTGCTACTGCCCGCTGTTTTTCCTCAA
>Ga0209373_10000785_pt1 | contig 44267 bp, 41 predicted proteins | sample Higcelweek5metaG_FD_187173 | JGI IMG/M metagenome (GOLD analysis project Ga0209373, IMG submission 187173) | Freshwater pond sediment microbial communities from the University of Edinburgh, under environmental carbon perturbations - High... | ecosystem: Environmental > Aquatic > Freshwater >... | reverse complement strand
GAACCTACAATGGTCAACAACTACCATCAACCGACTACTGGTTTTCATTAGACTACACAGAAAATGGAGCTGCAAAACAATTTAAAGCGCATTTTTCAATGAAAAGATAAGAGAAATTTAAAATAAAGATGTAAATAGAATGAAAAATTTATATCTTTGACCAATTAGGTAATATTACGAATAATATATGTAAAAATATTATTCGTAATATTCTTAGAAATCATTAAGACAACTAAAAAAGATTTTTTAAATCGCATTTTTATTAAAACGATAACCTACGATGAATTTTAAAAAGAGTTATTTTATTTTAGCATTTTTAGTAGCACAATTTACTTACTCTCAAGAAGGTGTTGCAGTGTATTCTGATTATTTATCAGACAATTATTATTTAATACATCCATCTATGGCTGGTGCAGCAAATTGTGGAAAAATAAGACTTACAGGTCGTCAACAATGGTTTGGGCAAGAAGATGCTCCAGCCTTACAGACATTAAGTTTTAATACAGCAATTGATGAAGATGGGAAATCAGGAGTAGGTATGATACTTTTTAATGATAAAAATGGTTATCATTCACAGAGAGGAGCAAAATTAACTTATGCGCACCATTTAAGATTTTCAAGGGGAACTTTAGATTTAAATCAATTATCTTTTGGATTAAGTGCTGCTTTTGTTCAAAGCACGTTAGATGGTTCTGATTTTACTGGTTTTGATCCTGTAATAGTTCCTGGAATAATACAAAAAGATTCTTATTTTAATGTGGATTTAGGAGTTTCTTATCATTATATGGATTTCTTTACTCACTTTACTATTAAAAACTTTTTAGCAAGTCAAAGGAGAGAGCTATATTCTGAAGGATTTGAATCTGATAATTTGAGTAAATATTTATGGAGTGCAGGTGCAGTTTTTGGAGATGATAGTAACTTGTTATTTGAACCGTCGTTTATGTTTCAATATACTTCGGAAACTAAAGAAAAAGCAATTGATTTAAATTTAAAAGTTTACAAAGAATTAGAATTTGGGAAACTTTGGGGTGGTTTATCATATAGAAGAAGTTTTGATGGAGCACAATATGTTAGTGGAAGTGGAATAGAAGATCAAAAATTACAATGGATTACTCCAATAATTGGTTTAAATTATGATAAATTTATGTTCTCATATACGTATTCTCATATAATGGGTGATGTTAAATTTGATGATGGTGGTTTTCACCAAATCACTTTAGGTATCAATGTGTTCTGTAAAGATAAAGAGTGGGATTGTAATTGTCCTGCTGTAAATTAAATTTATAAAATAGTATATTTGTCCCGATTTATCGGGACATTTTTTTTAAAAATAATTATGTTAATAAAAGAAGTAAACGGAAAGTTTCCACAAATTCCACAAGATTGTTATGTTGCTGAAAATGCTACTATAGTTGGTGATGTAACTTTTGGATCAAATTGTAGTGTTTGGTTTAATGCTGTAATTCGTGGTGATGTTAATTCAATTTCAATTGGAAATAAAGTTAACATTCAAGATGGTGCTGTTGTTCATTGTACCTATTTGAAGCATCCAACAGTTATTGGAAATAATGTTTCTATTGGTCATAATGCTATTGTTCATGGTTGCACTATTAAAGACAATGTTTTAATTGGTATGGGAGCAATAGTAATGGATAATTGTATAATTGAAAGTAATTCAATAATTGCAGCAGGTTCAGTAATTACACAAAATACTATAGTTGAATCTGGGTGTATATATGCTGGTGTTCCTGCCAAGAAGGTAAAAGATCTTAATCAAAGTGATTTTGCAGGAGAAATTGAGCGTATTTCGAATAATTATGTGATGTATTCAGGTTGGTTTAAAGAATAAGGATTAAAAATTTTTATAAAATACTTTTTCTTTATTCTCTAAAATATTTTCTAAAACTGTAGGGTCGCTATTCGTATAAAAAGTTTGTGTAGCAATCTCTATTGAATTGTTTAAAATATTATTTTCCTCTAATATTCTTTTAGTTTGTTTGGCAACAGCTTCGCCTGAATCAATAATTTTTATATTTGATGGAATTATTTTTTTTATTTGGGGAATCAAATAAGGATAATGACTACAACCTAATACTAAATAATCAATATTTTTTTCAACCATGGGAAGTAAATAACTTTCTAAAAGCTCAATCATTTCTGGAGAATTTATATCTCCATTTTCAATAAGTTGAACCAATCCATGGCCGATTTGCTCAATTATTTTTACATCTGGGTGATTTGTTACGCTTTTGTGAAATAACTCGCTATTTAATGTTCCTTTTGTGGCTAAAATCCCGATACAATTTGTTTTGCTTTGTATTGCTGCTGGTTTTATTGCTGGTTCAATTCCAATAAACGGAACGTCATATTTTTCTCTTAATTCTTTAATAGCATTTGTTGTGGCTGTATTGCAAGCAACAACAATTATTTTACAATTTTTATTCAATAAAAACTCAGTATTTTTACAACTTAAGGAAATAATTTCTTCCTTTGATTTTAAGCCATACGGAGCGTTCTTGCTATCAGCAAGGTAAATTGTGTTTTCATTTGGTAATAAGGCATGTACTTCTTTCCAAATAGAAGTTCCACCAATACCAGAATCGAATAAACCAATTGGATTTGTATTTTTCATTAAAACAAAAATAAAAAAAACTGCTCAATCTATTGTAAGATTGAGCAGTTTTTAAATTTCTACTTTGAATTAATTAGAAACCTAATTCTTTTTTAACAGCTGGTAACAAATCTTCTCCGTCTGCTACTATTACTCCGCTACCTGTAGTTGCATCTAAAACATAAGTAATTCCTTTTGCTTTAGCTACTTTTTTGATAGCTGCTTGTGCTTTTTCCATGATTGGTTTAATTAAGTCCATCTCTTTTTGACCTAATTCTTTTTGAGCATCTTGTTGAAATTTTTGAATACGAGCACCCATATCTTGCATTTCTTTAGAACGAGTTTCGTTTAAAGCATCACCAGCTGTTGCAGATTCTTGCTCATATTTTTGTAATTTCGTTTGATATTCAGTTGCCATAGCTTTGAAATCTTTATCATATGACTCTTGGATTTTTTTCATTTGATCTTGAGCAGTTTTCATATCTGGCATTGTAGTCATTAAGGCTTGTAAGTCAATATGAGCTACTTTAGTTTGTGCTGATACTTGTGTTCCAACAAAAAGTATAACTGCGATTACTAACGATTTTAAATGTTTCATTTTTTTAATTTTAATTTAGTGTTTATTTACTCTTTTTTCTCTGTTTCTGTTTTTTGTTCTTTCGCTTTTTTAGCGGCTTCTCTTTCTTCAGCTATTTTTTTCTTTTTTTCTTCTAATGCTTTTTTACGCTCTTCAATTTTCTTGTTTCGGTCGTCGATAGCTTTTTGTCTTGTTTCTTCTGGAGTTAATTTTTTTTCACCAGTTGTTTCTTTATTTTTATTTGTTTCTTCTTTTTTTTCTGTATCTTCAGGAAACAAATCATTTATTTCTTCTGTAGATTCTTTTTCAATTACTGTGCCATTTTTTTTGGCATCTCTTTCTTCGATTAATTTTTTGCGTTTTTCGGCAGCAGCAGCTTTCTTGTCTTCGATTGCTTTTTGACGTTCAGCAATTACTTTTTCTCTTGCAGCTTTTTTCTCATCTAAGATTCTTTGGCGTTCTTCAACGGCTGGATTATCAGCTACTGATTCTTCTAAAGCTTCTTTTGCTTCTAACGCTTTTAGTTGTTTTTTACTCATTTCTTCTCTTTTTTGAGCAGAAGTAAGCTTTCTAACAACAAAATCACTGATATTATGTTTTTTATCGGCAAATAACATTGTTAAATCTGACGCTCTGTCAAAAACGAAATCATATTTTCTTTGTTCAGCAACGTCTTGAATAATAGTAAAAATTTGATCTTGAATTGGTTTTACCAAAACACTTTTTTGAATAATTAAATCGCCTTTTGGACCAAAACGTTTTTCTTGGTAATCTAAAAGCTCTTTGTCTAAATAAGCTATTTCTTCTTCTCGTTCTTCTATTAGCTCTTTAGTTAAAAGAACACGTTCTGTTTTAAGATTGTCTTTTAAAGCTGTTATTTCGTTTCTTTTGATTTCAATTTCTTGTTTCCATTTTTGTGCTTTTTGCTCTAATTGGTTCATTGCATCTGCATAATCTGGAACTTTTTCTAAAATATATTCCATGTCGATATAGCCAATTTTAACACCTCTTGCAGTTTGTGCATTAGCAACTATCGAAAAAAACGATATAAGTAAGAATAATTTTTTCATGTACATTAAGTTTTGTTTTTGCGAGTAAAGACTCAAAATAAAATATGATACCTTACAAACGTAACAAATATCAAAATATTTTTACGAATTTAACAAAAATCTATTAACTATCTTTAAAATTGTTGACCAATGATAAAGTGTGTTTGCCATCCACTTTTTACTGTTTCACCAGGAATTGCATCAAAACCATGGGCAAAATCAATACCTAACAATCCAAATGCAGGCATAAATACACGCAATCCAACACCTGCAGAACGTTGTAGTGTGAACGGATTATAGTCTTTAAAATCATCAAATGCTGCTCCAGCTTCCAAGAAAGTTAGCGCGTAAATTGATGCTGATTGGTTTAATGTTATTGGATATCTTAATTCTAATGAAAATTTGTTATAAACTGTTCCTCCATCTGTTGAAGATAAAGAGTTATTTGGATATCCTCTTAACTGAATAGTTTCTCTACCATCTAATGAAAAGTTAGCTAAACCATCACCACCTAAGTAAAAACGTTCAAAAGGAACTAATCCTCTATCTGAATTATAAGCACCCATAAAACCAAATTCACCCACTGAGCGTAAAACTAGTTTTTCATAAACACGTGTATACCAATCTGCTTTGAATTTTACTTTGTAATATTCTAACCAGTTAAATCTTTTTTGATCTACTTCAGCTTGATTTGCTGATGCGTTTTGCCAATTTGAACCAACAGTTTCGTAAATTCCTGAGCCTTCTTCTGTTTCAACGATATAATCTCCTTCAATTGGCACTTGCCCGTCTTCAGTAGCTTGAACATTTATTCCAGAACCAGATGTATATCTAAGTTTGTAATCTTTTTGATTTTTTAAGTCAGCATAATCAATTCCGTTGAATAATGAATATGGTAGTGTAAATTTACCTGTAATGCTGAATTCTGAACCATAAGTTGGATAAATTGGATTCACTCCTTTACTGTTTCTTGATAAACCAACTGTGTATGCTAAATTTCTTGAAGCTCCGTTACCAAAAGTAAATAATCCAGTATTGTAATTATTTAAATCATAATATTGAAACGAAACGGCTTGCGATAATACGAAATAATCGTCTGGCACAGTTAATCGTTTTGCTAAACCTACTGATAAAGATGTAATATTGAAACTTTGATTTCTTGTTACGTCTCTTGTTGAATAATTGTATAAAAACTGTTTACTGTGAGAAAGAGATGCAGAAAAGCTTACTGGTTTTTTTCCTCCAAACCATGGTTCAGAGAACGATAAACTATAAGTTTGGAAATAAGAACTTCCTTGTAAACGTAACGACATTTTTTGGCCATCTCCCATTGGAAGTGGTTTGTATGCATCTTTTTTGAAAATATTTCTTGCTGAGAAGTTGTTAAATGATAACCCTAAAGTTCCAATAAAACCTCCTCCACCGTAACCTCCTTGAAGTTCAATTTGACTTGATCCTTTTTCAACTACGTTGTATTCAATATCAACAGTTCCAGCTTGTGGGTCAACATTTTTAAAATCGGGTTTAATCGCTTCCGGATCAAAGAATCCTAATTGCCCAATTTCACGAATAGAACGAATTAAATCTTCTTTACTATATTTTTGACCAGGTTTTGTTCTTAATTCTCTATAAATTACGTGGTCGTTCGTTTTATCGTTACCGACAACTGTAATTTTGTTAAAGTAAGCTATTGGACCTTCGGTAATTCTAATTTCAAAATCAATAGTGTCGTTAACTGTTCTAACTTCAACAGGATTGATGTTTGAGAATAAATAACCATTATTTTGATATAAGTTAGTTATATCTTCACCATCAGGTTTAGATTGATCAGCAATTCTTTTTTGAAGTAATGTTCCGTTATAAACATCTCCTTTTTTAATTCCAAGAAGTGCGTTTAATTGTCGGTCTGTGTAAACGGTATTTCCTAGATAACGAATATCACCAAAATAATATTTTCTACCTTCTTCTAAATTTACTTTTATTGCTATAGTATTACTTTTTTTGTCATAAGTAACCGAATCAGAAACGATACGTGCATCTCTAAACCCTTTTTCTTTATATTTTTCAATAACACTAGCTAAATCTTCTTTGTATTTTTCTTTAATATACTTAGATTTTTTAAAAATCCTTAAAACATTTTTTTGTTTTGTGTTTTTAAAAGTTTTTTTAAGTTTTGCATCTGTAATTAAAGAGTTTCCAACAAAATCAATGCTTTTTACTTTTACTTTGTCTCCTTTATCAATATTTACAACCATTTTTACATCTGAAAATGCAGAATCTTGTATTGTATTTATAGATACTTTTGAATTGTAATAACCATCTTTTTTATATTTATTTTCAAAGTAATTTTTAGTTGTAGTTAATAGGTTTTCATTAACAATTTTTCCTTTTTTAAGATCAGCTTCTTTTATAAGTTCTTCTGCTTTTCCTTTTTTTACGCCTTGAATTTTCACATCACCAAGTTTTGGCAATTCGTTTAATTCGATTTCAAGAAAAATACTATCACCTTCAATTTTATTTACATAAAAATTAACATCAGAGAATAATCCTAATTTCCATAATTTTTTGATAGCAATACTAATATCTTCACCAGGAACCATAATTGATTGTCCTTTTTCTAAACCTGTAAACGTTGTTACGGTTTGAGCGTTGTAGCTAATTTTACCAGTAACTGCAATATCTGCTAAAATATACTCTTTCCCATTTTCAAGTTTTGTTTCTTGAGCAAATGTGGTTGCGCTATTAAGTACGATAAATATTGAAAGTAATTGTAATCCTTTTTTAAACATTTTTTTAAGGTATAATTTGTTCGCTGGTTTTACCAAAACGGCGTTCTCTTTTTTGATAACTAATAATTGCTTCATATAAATGGTCTTCTGAAAAATCTGGCCAAAGTACATCTGTAAAATAAAACTCGGCGTAAGCGATTTGCCATAGTAGGAAATTACTTATTCTATGTTCGCCACTTGTTCTAATTACTAAATCTACATCTGGTAAATTGTGTGTGTAAAGATGCTGATTAATAATTGATTCGTCAATAGCCTCTTCAGAAATTATATTATTTTTAACTTTGTTGCTAATTTTTTTAACAGCTTGAACTAGCTCTTCTCTAGCGCCATAACTAAGAGCTAAAGTGAGTGTCATTCTAGTGTTTTCGGCAGTTTTTTGAATTACTTCTTGCAATTCTTTTTGAACACTTGATGGCAAATTTGTTAAATTTCCAATAGCGTTTAATTTGATATTATTTGATTGTAAAGTCTTAATTTCTTTCTTTAAAGAGGATATTAAAAGCTTCATTAGTGTATCAACTTCCAATTTTGGACGGTTCCAATTTTCGGTTGAAAAGGCATAGAGTGTAAGGTTTTTGATGCCAAGTTTAGCACAAGATTCTACAGTTGTTCTTACAGATTTAGTACCACTTTCGTGACCCAAAGCACGTAAAAGACCTTTTTGTTTTGCCCATCTTCCATTTCCATCCATAATAATGGCTAAATGTTGTGGCAAAGTTGCTGTATTTATTTGTTGTACTAATTCCATTTTATTCTGCACAAAAACATGGGTTTTGACCAAAGGTATATGTAAGTGTTAAACCTGTAAACACATACCAATCGTTACTATTTAAATTGCCAAAACGCAAGGTTTCAAAATTATCATTTTCAGGATTACTCCCATCTAAATTATCTGTAAAAGTATATCGAGCACCAATTTCTGCTCCTAAAACAAAATTATCAAACAAACGTGCTTTTACACCAACAATCATTGGAATTGCAAATGTGCTGCTTTGAAAATCTTTTTCACTTTCGTTATTCAAAATGTATATTTCATCATAAATGAAATAATTAACCCCAGTAAATACGTAGGGAGTTATTTTCTTTTTCCCATCGTGCAAATCAAAATCCATGAAATTAAATTCCATTCCAGCAGAAAATTCTTTTATGCTATTTTCAAATGAATTTCCTCGTAAATTTCTACTTGGAACATCGCTATCAATATCTTTAGATTTTAAACTTCCTTGATAGTACGAAAAACGCCATGCATGTCTCGGGCTTCGATTCCATTTATAGATGATTCCAAATGCAGGCTCGTTTGGTGCAATGTAATCCGTAGGACCAACGTCACCAATATAATTAATACCACCTACAAAAACTCCTAACTCATTGATTTGTGAGTAAGTGCTCAAGGTGCAGAAAATCAGGCTAATGTAAATTAAAAAGCGTTTCATTTTTTGAAATAGTTTGCAAATATAACAATATTGACTTCTTAACCCTATTTTATAGGATTTTTTTGTTACATCTTGTTGAACTTTTAAAACGCTAAAATGATAAAAATGATATAAGTTGTAGTTAATTTCTTTTATCTGCACCCCAAAGTAGTTTTTTTCTAATTGTATTTAAAAACGATTCTTCTTTAAATTCTACAATTGAAATAGTGAATGGTGTTTTTTTAATTTTCACAATAGTGTCTTTTGAAACTGCTGCAATTCTGGAGTCTAATGAAATTAAAAATTGTTCTTCACGACCAGAAACTCTTAATTCAATTTCGGTGTCGTCAGTTATTACTAAAGGTCTGGCATTTAAATTATGTGGCGCCATAGGTGTTATTACAAAACTATTCACATCGGGTGTTAAAACGGGTCCGCCACAACTTAATGAATAACCTGTTGAGCCGGTAGGAGTTGAAACAATTAAGCCATCTGCCCAATACGAGGTTAAATATTCGCCATCTAAGAAAGTTTCAACAGTTATCATCGAAGTTGTGTCTTTTCGGGCAACTGTTACTTCGTTAAGTGCAAAATCTAAAACCGAAAAATTTTCATATTCTGGAGTTGTTGTAATGCTTAATAAACTTCTTTTTGAAATACAATATTCTTTTGCCAACACTTTTTGCAACAAGGTTTCAATGTTTTCAAATTGCACAGTTGCTAAAAATCCTAATCTTCCAGCGTTAATTCCAATAATCGGAATATTTTTATCTCTAATAAATGTGGCTGCTTTCAAGATAGTCCCGTCGCCACCAATACTAATTAGCGCTTCAAAATCTGTAGTTAATTCTTCATAATTTGAATAACTTGGAAACGATTTGTCAACAATGTTTTTTTCTTGAATTATTTTTAAAAAAGCTGCTTCAAAATAAATTGAAACATTATTTGCTGATAAAAAATCAACAACCTTGGCTACAATTTCAGCTGTATTATTTTGATAATATTGTCCAAAAACGGCTATTTTCATAATAATTATTTTCTTAAATATTAAGGTATTTATCTAAATAATCAGAACGTTCTTTTAAACTATTCAAATAAGAATCTTCTTGATGTTCCGAAATAATTTCATACTCATATCTTCTAAACGTTTGAATGATATCATTCAATCCGCTTTGACTAATTTTTATAGTGATTTCTACTTTTCCATTAGCAACATTGGAAATGAATAACCCTAAAATCTTAGCATTATTACTTTCAACTATTTGGGCAACTTGACTCATTGAAAATTTATCAACTTCTTTTTCTACGATAATAATTCCGCCTTCTTCTTTTAAAAACGGAGTTTCATGCAAAAAACGAATTACATCTTCTAATTCATAATAACCTAAATAATTATTCTTCTCGTCTAAAACAGGCAATAAATTGGCTTCGTTTTTAGCAAAAACTTCTAAAACATCAAGCCAAATCATGGTCGAACGTACAAAAAAACGTTCAAAATTAAATCGACTATCATTTACTTTTGCATCGGCATTCAAAAACTCAACAGCATCTTTGCTCACACATCCAATATAAACACCCTCTTCGGTAACTGGAAAATGCGAATACGGAAAATCTACAAAAACATCTTGCGCTTCTGCAATAGAATCGGTATGTTTTATAGGCTTTATCTCGTTATTTATGTAGCTATCTAAACTGTTCATTTTGTTTGGTGTATTATTAAACCGCAAAATAATCAAAAAATACCATATGTTACCTAATTTATACTTTGTATTTTTGCTAAATTAAAATAAAACTCATGACAAAATTATCGGTAAATATTAATAAAATTGCAACATTACGTAATTCAAGAGGTGGAAATGTGCCTGATTTACTGAAGGTTGCCCGCGATATTCAGCAGTTTGGTGCGCAAGGAATCACCATTCATCCAAGACCTGATGAGCGTCATATTCGTTACCAAGATGCGCGTGATTTAAAATCGGTTGTGTATACCGAATATAATATTGAGGGAAATCCGCAACATAATTTTATTGATTTAGTTTTAGAATGTAAACCTACACAAGTTACTTTGGTGCCAGATGCTATTGGTGCTTTAACATCAAATGCTGGTTGGGACACCATTAAACACCAATCGTATTTAACAGAAGTAATTCAGGAATTTCAACGCAATGGAATTAGAACTTCAATTTTTGTTGATGCTGATGAAAAAATGATTGAAGGCGCAAAAGCAACAGGTACAGAACGTATCGAATTGTACACGGAATCGTTTGCTCATGAATATGGTTTAGGAAATAAAAATGGAATCAAACCTTTTATAAAAGCAGCTATCAAAGCAAATGAGTTAAATATAGGAATCAACGCTGGACACGATTTAAGTATGGATAATATCAAGTTTTTTAAAGAAAATATACCTAATTTATTAGAAGTGTCTATTGGTCATGCACTCATTTCTGAGTCTTTATATTTAGGTTTAGAAAATGTGGTAAATATGTATCTTCAAAAATTAAAATAAGAAATGTTACATTCACGAATAGAAGGAGAAGGAAAGCCATTAATCATCATTCATGGTTTTTTAGGAATGTCTGATAATTGGAAATCTTTGGCAACTCAGTTTGCAGCACAAGGATTTCAAACGCATGCTGTAGATTTACGAAATCATGGTAAAAGTTTTCATTCTGACGATTTTAGTTATGAAGTTATGGTTGAAGATGTCAAGCAATATTGCAGTTTTCATCAATTAACCGCTATTGATGTGCTTGGACATTCGATGGGAGGAAAGGTAGCCATGTTATTAGCAACTACTTATCCTGAATTAGTTTCAAAATTGATAGTGGCAGATATTGGTCCAAAATATTATCCTCCACATCATCAAACTATTTTAGCAGGATTAAACGCTATTGATTTTACAAAAAACCCAAGTAGAAGCCAAGTAGAAGAAGAACTTTCAAAATATATTAGAGATTTTGGAACACGTCAGTTTCTTCTAAAAAGTTTGTATTGGAAAACACCTGAACAATTAGCTTTCAGATTTAATTTAAATGTTTTTAATAAAAAAATTGAAATAATCGGAACAGCGTTACCATTTGAAAATACATTTTCTAATCCTACTTTGTTCTTGCGTGGCGATAAATCAGATTATATAACGGATGCAGATTTTGAAACTATTCTACATCATTTTCCATCATCAAGAATAGAAACAGTAAAAAACGCAGGACATTGGTTACATGCCGAAAATCCAGTTGATTTCTATGACTTTGTAATACAATTTCTTAAGAAAAATCAATAAAAAATTATGCATGCATAATTTTTTAGTTAAAAAAATTGTAAAATTCATATTTTGTTATAATTTTGAACTATTGATTTCTATAAATTCAGAAAAAAACTAACACTTATTAAATTATGAGAAAATTACTTTCTTTAACATTATTGGCTTTGGCTAGCTCAACTGCTTTTGCAGGAGGATATCGAGTTAGTATTCAAGGACAAAAGCAATTAGCTATGGGGCACACGGGTGTTGCTGTAGTAAATAGTGCAGAGGTTGCATTTTTTAACCCTGCTGGTATGGCTTATTTAGATAAAAAATTCAATTTATCTGTGGGAGCTAATGCTTTGTTTGCAAAAACTAAATTCCAAAATTCGCAATACAATTGGGAAGCTTCAACAGAAAACATGGGAACTCCATTTAGTTTGTATGCTACTTATAAATTGAATGATTGGTTTACAGCTGGTTTAGCAGTTTATACACCATACGGAAGTTCTGTAGAATGGGATCAAGATTGGCAAGGAGCTCATTTAGTAAACAATATTGATTTACAAGCAATTTTCATTCAGCCTTCTATTTCTGTTAGAATTGGAGAACATTTTAGTGTGGGTGGTGGACCAATTTATGCTACTGGGTCAGTAAATTTTAATAGAAACTTATCTATGAATCCTTTACTTTCGGATTCTGAAGGAAACCCAACGGATGTTACTTTAGATGCAAAAGGAATTAACGCTTGGGGTTATACAGCTGGATTTATGTTTAATCCAACTGACAAATTAAGAATTGGTATGAATTATCGTTCGGAAATTATTATGGAAGCTCGTGGTGGTGATGCAACTTATAATGACACTCCTTCTTTCAATCCATTAGCAAATACAACTTTTGATGCTGATTTACCATTGCCAGCTGAATTGACAGTTGGTTTATCATACGAAGTTACTGATAAATTATTATTTGCATTTGACTATAACAGAACTATGTGGAGTGTATATAAAGCATTGGATGTTAAATTTGGGAATGGAACGGAATCTTTAAATCCAAGAAATTATCAGAATTCAAGTACATATAGAGTAGGTACACAGTATAAAGCAAATGATAAATTTACTTTTAGAGCTGGATGGTATTTTGATGAGAGCCCTGTTCAGGATGGTTATTTTGCTCCTGAAACACCTAGAAATGATTCTATGGGATATACTGGTGGTCTAACCTATCAAGTGAATAGCAAGTTAGGGGTTGATTTCTCATTCTTGTATTTACATTTTGACGAAATCGATAATTCTTATGATTATTCAACTGACCCTATAACAGGACAACCAAATCCAGATTTTGGAGGAACGTATAAATCTGTTGTTTTCTCACCAGGTATCGGAATTACTTATGGTTTCTAATTTTAATAAGAAATAAAAATGAAAAATAAATTTATATATTTAGCTATAATAGCTGCTGGTTTTGCTTCATGTGAGCCAGAATTTGAAAACGAAGTAGGGGCAAATTACACAGCAGGTGATGCTGATTTCTCGTCTTACGTTGCTATTGGAAATTCATTAACTGCTGGTTACATGGACGGAACTGTTTCTAAAGGAAGTCAAATGAATTCATATCCAAACTTATTAGCGCAACAATTTGCATTAGTAGGAGGAGGTACATTTACACAACCTTCATATGCAGATGATGTTAATAATCTAGGGGGATTAATGTTGGGAGGAATGCCAATAGGAAAAACACGTTTAGTTATTGATGCTTCTCAAAGTCGTCCTGAAAATTTAGTAGGAACCCCAACTATTGAAGTTTCAAATTTACAAGCTACTGCATACAATAATATGGGTGTTCCTGGTGCAAAATCATTTCATTTATTAGCTTCTGGTTATGGAAATGTAGCTGGAGTTGCTTTAGGACAAGCTAATCCATACTTTGTTAGACATGCAACGTCTCCTACTGCTACTGTTTTAGGTGATGCAATGTCAAAAAATCCAACTTTCTTTACCAATTGGATTGGAGCTAATGATGTTTTAGCTTATGCAACTGGTGGAGGGGCATTACCTGATAACCCATCAACTCCTTCGGTTGATGAAAGTTTATTGCCTACTCCTGCAGCAGACCACAATGTAACTGGAAATATGAATCCAGCAACTTATGGCGGTAATGATATTACAAATGCGACTGTTTATGCAGGTGTTTATAACCAAATTATTACAACCTTAACAGGTAGTGGTGCAAAAGGCGTGGTGTGTACCATTCCAAGTGTAACATCAATTCCATATTTTACAACAGTTCCATATGCACCATTATCACCAACAGCTTTAGGTGGTTCAGCAAACATTAATGCATTAAATGCTCAATTATATGGACCTTTAGATGGTATTTTTACAGCTTATGGTGAACCTAATCGTGTTAATCTTTTATCTACAACTTCAGCAAATCCAATATTAATTTACGATGCCGATGCTATTGATAGATCTGCAGAAATTACGGGAGCTTTATCTGGGACTTTAGGAGTGCCTACTGCAACCGCATTTGGTATGGTTTTTGGAAAAGCACGTCAAGCTACTGCTGCTGATTTAGTTGTTTTACCTGCTTCTTCAGTTATTGGAACCGCAAATGCTTCTTCACCTTCAACATTAATAAATATCAATGGGGTTTCATATCCAATGGCAAACAAATGGGTTTTAACAGCAAATGAGAAAGCTAAAGTTGCAAGCGCTACTGCTGCTTATAATAATACTATAGTTTCAATAGCATCAGCTAATGATTTAGCTGTGGCTGATATGAATTCTATTATGAATCAATTAGTAAATGGTTTACAAATTGAAACAGGTCAAATCTACACTGCAAATTACTTTAGTGGTGTTGTGACAGAAAATAAAGTATTATTTTCTTTAGATGGAGTACACCCAAATGCTCGTGGTTATGCTGTTATTGCGAATGAAATTATCAAAGTAATTAACGAACACTACAATGCAAACTTACCATTACATTATGTAAATAATTTCCCTGGAATTAATATTGTAGGGTCAAACTAAGTAAGATTTTATCAAATAAAATAAAAAAGGCATCATTTTTGGTGCCTTTTTTTGTAACTTTAAATTTATAAACAAAAACAAAATGAATTTTTTAATCAAACTTCTAATTAGTACCATTATTGTGTTTGCATTGGCATACTTTCTCCCAGGTGTTGATGTTGATGATTTAACTTCTGCATTATTGGTTGCTGTAGTTTTAGGTCTTTTAAATACATTTTTGAAACCTATACTGGTTTTCCTAACTATCCCTGTAACATTAATTACCTTAGGTTTATTTTTGTTAGTAATCAATGCAGTAATTATTTTAATATGCGATTATTTTATTGCAGAATTTCATGTAAATGGGTTTTTAACAGCCTTAATTTTTAGTGTGTTATTGTCTATTAGTCAATCAATATTGAACAAAATATTTGTTAGCGAAGATTAATTTTTAGCGAATTGAATTTCAGTAAATTAAAAACTTGTTTGGGTTGTAAAAATTCTATAATTTTGCAACCCAATTTTTATGGTACTTAAATAAACAGATAAATGAACATTACAAAAACGCAAGTTGATGCATTAAATGCTATTGTAACAGTAGCAATCGCTAAAGAAGATTATGCTGATAAGGTAAATAAAGTATTAGCTGATTACAAAAAAAACGCCGCTATTTCAGGTTTCAGAAAAGGGGCAGTTCCAATGAGTTTGATTCAAAAACAATATGGTAAAGCAGTCTTATTAGAAGAAGTAAATAAAGTATTACAAACTTCGCTTAATAATTATTTAACTACTGAAAAATTAGATATTCTTGGTAATCCACTTCCAAAAGTTACGGAAAGTATTGATTGGGATGCAGAAAACTTTTCTTTTGATTTTGAATTAGGATTAGCACCTCAGTTTTCAGTTGATTTATCTGCTAAAAACAATGTTACTAAATTCAAAGTTATTGCTGATGATAAAATGTTAAACGATCAAGTTGATCGTATTGCTAAACAATATGGAAAATTAATTTCTCAAGATAAAGTAGAAGAAGGGTTTGATGTTGTTGGAACATTTACAAACGAAGAAAAAGGAATCAACGCTCCAGCTAATTTTGGTTTAGATATTTTTGCTGATAAAAAAGCAGCTAAAGCTTTCATCGGAAAAAAAGTAGGTGATGTTGTAACTATCGGAACTAAAGGTTTATTCGACGATGATCACAAATTAATGGATTACTTAAAAGTAGGTCATGATGATGTGCACGGATTAGATATCACAGTTAATTTCACAATTGAAGAAATTAATTCAACCGAAAGATCTGAATTAAATCAAGAATTGTTTGATAAATTATTTGGAGCTGGAGTTGTTTCTTCTGTTGAAGACGTAAAAGCAAAAATTAAAGAAGATGCTGAAGCGCAATTTGCACAACAAGCAGATCAAAAATTCTTAAACGACGTGACTGATTTCTTAATCGAAAACACAAAATTTGATTTACCAGCTGAGTTCTTAAAGAAATGGATTAAAACCATGGGCGAAACGCCACTTTCTGATGAGCAAGCTGAAGAAGAATATGCAAAAGCAGAAAAAGGACTACGTTTCCAATTAATCGAAGGAAAAGTAATGGCTGAAAATAATTTGCAAATTACTTTCGAAGATTTAAAAGCGCATACTGCCGAATTAATCAAGAAACAAATGGCTCAATTTGGTCAATTAAATCCATCGGATGATGAAATTAACGGAATTGTTGCTCGTGTGATGTCAAATCAAGACGAAGTAAAGCGTTTGTCTGAGCAAGTAATGAGCGAAAAAATGTTAGGTCTTTACAAAGAAAAAGTTTCGGCTAAAACAAAAGAAGTTAATTACGAACAATTCATCAAAGAAATGTACGGAGAATAATTTCTCACAAAAAATAATTATCTTTGAGCGTCAGACTAGTTTTGGCGCTTTTTTATTCTGTACTCAAGAGCAGAATTTCTAAATATTAATTATTTAAACCATACAAAAAATGAACTACGGAAAAGAATTTAAAAAATATGCTACTAAGCATCACGGAGTAAACAGTTTATATTACGATAAAATTGTTGGAAGTATGACTCCATATATTATCGAGGAACGTCAATTAAACGTAGCTTCAATGGATGTTTTCTCTCGTTTAATGATGGATAGAATTATCTTCATGGGAACTGGAGTTGACGATTATGTTGCCAATATTATTCAAGCACAATTGTTGTTTTTAGAAAGTGTTGATGCTTCTAAAGATATAAGTATTTATATCAATTCACCAGGTGGAAGTGTGTATGCTGGATTAGGAATTTACGATACAATGCAATTCGTAAAACCAGACGTAGCTACAATTTGTACAGGAATGGCGGCTTCTATGGGAGCGGTTTTATTATGTGCTGGAGCAGAAGGAAAACGTTCGGCATTACCACATTCAAGAGTTATGATTCACCAACCATCTGGAGGCGCACAAGGTGTAGCAACCGATATGGAAATCAACTTGAAAGAAATGTTGAAATTAAAAGATGAATTATATGAAATCATTTCTAAACATTCTGGACAATCGTTCGAAAAAGTGCACAAAGATTCTGAGCGCGATTATTGGATGATTGCCGCTGAAGCAAAAGAATACGGAATGATTGATGAGGTTTTAACAAGATAATTTAAAAAGTAATTAGTGATTAGTAATTAGTGACAAGCTAATTACTAATCACTAATTACTAATCACTAAAAAATGGCTAAAGAAGTATTAGAGTGTTCATTCTGCGGAAGGAAAAAGCCTGAAACCAATTTATTAATTGCAGGGATTAATGCGCATATTTGCGACAAGTGTATCGAACAAGCTCACGGAATTGTATTAGAGGAATTAAAACAATCAGGTAATTCCAATTTGGTTGCCGATTTGATTTTGTTGAAACCAAAAGAAATTCGTGCGTTTTTAGATGATTATGTTATTGGACAAGATCAAACTAAAAAAGTAATGAGTGTAGCGGTTTATAACCACTACAAACGTTTGATGCAAATTCAATTGGAAGACGAAGTTGAGATTGAAAAAAGTAACATCTTAATGGTAGGTCAAACTGGAACAGGAAAAACATTAGTAGCAAAAACTATTGCTAAAATGTTGAATGTTCCATTGGCTATTGTTGATGCAACTGTTTTAACCGAAGCGGGTTATGTAGGTGAAGATGTTGAAAGTATCTTAACTCGTTTGCTGCAAGCTGCCGATTACGATGTGGCTAAAGCTGAAAGAGGAATCGTGTTTATTGACGAAATAGATAAAATTGCTCGTAAAAGTGATAATCCATCAATTACGCGTGATGTTTCGGGAGAAGGTGTACAACAAGCGTTATTGAAATTATTAGAAGGAACAGTTGTAAACGTACCACCAAAAGGAGGAAGAAAACATCCAGACCAAAAATTTGTTGAGGTAAACACTCAAAATATCTTATTCATCGCAGGTGGTGCTTTCGATGGCATTGAAAGAATTATTTCAAAACGTTTAAACAGACAAGCGGTTGGTTATAGTTCGTCTATTGGAACAGACCAAATTGATAAAGATAATTTACTGCAATATTTAATTCCGAAAGACGTAAAAGATTTTGGATTAATTCCAGAAATTATTGGTCGTTTGCCAGTTCTAACACATATGGATCCTTTAGATGCAGAAACATTAAGAGCAATTTTAACCGAACCTAAAAATGCCTTAGTAAAGCAATACAAGAAATTGTTTGAAATGGATGAGGTAACTTTAGAGATTGAAGAAGAAGCGTTGAATTATATTGTTTCTAAAGCTTTAGAATATAAATTAGGAGCCAGAGGTTTGCGTTCGTTATGCGAGGCGATTTTAACTGATGCTATGTATGAATTACCAAGTTCTGAAGATAAACATTTACAAGTTACAAAAGAATATGCAGAAAACAGTTTGAGTAAAAATTTATTACAACGTTTGAAAGCCGTTTCTTAATGAAATTAATACAAATAAAAAGGTCGCCAATTGGCGACCTTTTTTATGATTAAGCATTTTTCTTTTGCTCGATTGTTTTTGTTTGTTTCGCGTTACAGTAACTTGATTTACAGCTCCATCCACTTGAGCATGAAGTTAATAATACTAAAGTTGCTGCAGCTAAAATTAAAGAAATTTTTTTCATTTTGTTTATAGAGTTTTTATAGTTGTAATTAATTGCGTGTTTATTTGATGATTTTAAATTCGACTCTTCTGTTTGCTTGGTCTTGCTCTGCTGAACATTTGTCGCATTTGTTTAATAGTTGACTTTCTCCATATCCCTTATATGATAGTCTTGAAGCGACTATACCTTTGTTTATTAAATATTGATATGAAGATTTAGCTCTTCTTTCAGAAAGTTTTTGATTGTAATCTGCTGAACCTTTATTATCAGTATGGGCATTAATTGCAATTGACATTTCAGGATTGTTGTTTAAAACTTCAACAATTTTATTTAATGACAATGTAGATTCTTGTTTGATTGTTGCTTTATCAAAATCAAAATAGATATTTTCTATTACAATAGCATCTTCAGTAACAATAGCTTTTTTCTGTTTTAGAGTTATATTTTTATTAGTGTCTGAAGAATTTAAATTAACTGTTTTAGTTTCGTAACCATCTTTGATTAATGCAACAGTATATTGAGTTAAAGGTTCTAAATCTAAACGAATTTTTCCTTTTTCGTCCGATTTTGTTTTTAATACTATTTCTCCAAATTCATTTGTAACTACCACATCTGTGTTTGGAAGTGCAATGCTTGATTTTTCTTCTACAACTGTATACGTTTGACTTAAATTATCTTGCTTTTTAATCTCAAATTTAAAAATGTCAAAATTTCCTTGTTGGTGTTTATCAGTAGAAATATAACCTTTTGTAGGTGATGTCATAATAAATGCTACATCGTCTCTTCTGGAGTTTAAGTCAGTACCTAAGTTTAATGCTGGTGAATAGTCATTTTTCAAAACAGATGATCTAAAAACATCATACCCACCCATGTTAGTGTGTCCTTTTGATGAAAAATATAAATATTTACCATCTGCAGACATAAAAGGATATTTTTCATCTGTAGATGTGTTTACATTTGGTCCAAGATTAACTAATTTTCCAATTGATCCATCAGCTAATACTGGCGCTTCATAAATGTCAAATCCTCCAAACCCTCCAGGAATGTTTGAAGCAACATATATTTTTTTCCCGTCAGCAGATAAACTAGGGGTCTCAACTGAATATTCAGCGGGAACAGCATTTAAATTTGTGATGTTAACCCATTTTTTTGGGTCTTTTTCATTTAAATCTGCTTTATGTAGTGTGTAAATTTGATTATTATTTGGGTTTTCTTGTGTAAAATAAATTGTGCGTTGATCTGCTGAAAAACTAATTGAACCTTCATTTTTTTCTGAATCTAAAGCCTGAGAAAAAAGTAAAGGGAATGAAAGACTTCCATCTTCTTTAATATCTACACAATATAAGTTGTTATTTGGTTCGTTTGTAATTGGATTTACAGTTACTTCAGCATGTCTTCTTTTCTTATTAGATAAAATGATGTATTTGTTTTTAAAGAAAGAAGTTCCAACCTCATTTAATTCTGAATTAATTCCAGTATCACCAATTAAATAGTTAATGCCTTTTGTAGATTTGCTAATTACATTTATAATTGAATCTAAACCTTCTGAACGTTTTGGTTCTTGAGAAAAACATGAAAAAGTTCCTAAAAGGAATAATATGGCAAGTAATTTGGGGTAATTCATAAAGTTAATTGCTTAATTGATAATGGGGTAATAAATTTTAAAATCGAGTGCAAAATTAACACTATATTTTACATAAAAAATCTTTTATATGATAATTATCATAATATCCGATGAACTGCAAAAAAAATCGATTTCAGGTAAACTGAAATCGATTAAATTTTGATTATTTTTTTGTTAACAATATTTATGATAGTTGAATTTTGTTAATTTCGTTATAATTTTGGGGTTTTATTGAATTTTCTTTTATTTCGCAACGTCTATATGGACCACATTTATAACGTCTCGGACCACAAGAAAACGATGAAATGATTACAACAGATACGAGTAAAATTATGGCTATTTTTTTCATGATATTTTTTTATAAATTTAGTAAACTTTCCAAATAATTTCTGTCATTAGAAAGCCTTGGAATTTTGTGTTGTCCACCCAATTTATCATTTTGTTTTAACCAATCATAAAACAAGTTTTTTCGGGCAACATTTAATACTAACGGATTAAGTGTCATATTGTTGTATCGTTTAGCTTCATAGTCAGAATTTAAAGATTGAATATTTTCATCCAAAATCATACTAAATTTTTCAACATCTTCTGGTGGATTTTTAAATTCAATAATCCATTCATGCGAACCTTTTTGCGTTTCACTCATAAAAACAGGAGCAACAGTATAATCTACAATTTCGCAGTCAAATAAAGCGCATGTTTTTGCAATGGCAGCATCTGTATTTTCAACCATCAACTCTTCTCCAAAAACGTTGATATGATGTTTGGTTCTTCCAGTAACTTTAATTCGGTACGGACTTAGTGAAGTAAAGCGAATGGTATCGCCAATTAAATAGCGCCATAAACCTGAATTTGTAGTGATTACTAAAGCATAATTCTTGTTCAATTCTACTTGATTTAATCGAATAACGCGTTGGTTTAATGTACCAAAAGTATCCATTGGAATAAATTCGTAGAAAATTCCGTAATCCAACATCAATAATAATTCGTTTGAATCATTTTGGTCTTGAATGGCAAAAAATCCTTCCGAAGCATTATAAATTTCGTAATATTTGAAACTCTCTTTTGGAAATAATTTCTTGTATTGTTCTCTATATGGATCAAAATTGACACCACCATGAAAATACACTTCTGCATTTGGCCAAAGCTCTAATAAATTAGATTTGCCAGTGGTTTCTAATGCTTTTTGAAGTAAAACCAACATCCAACTTGGAACGCCAGCTAAACTTGTCACATTTTCGTTGATGGTTTCATTAATAATGGCTGGAAGTTTGGTTTCCCAATCGCCCATTAATGATATTTTACTGCTTGGTGTAGAACTAAATTCGGCCCAAATCGGCATGTTGTCAATCAAAATTGCCGATAAATCTCCAAAAAAAGTATTATTATCTTCATACAATTGCTTACTTCCGCCTAAACGCAAACTTTTTCCAGTAAACATTTGCGACTCTTCGTTGTTGTTTAAGTATAAACACAATAAGTCTTTACTGGCTTTGTAATGGCAATTTTCTAATGCCTCTGAACTTACAGGAATAAACTTGCTTTTTGCATTAGTAGTTCCGCTTGATTTTGCAAACCATTTAATATTTGAATGCCAAAAAACGTTTTGTTCACCTTTTCGAGTTAATTCAATTAAAGGTTCTAAATCTTCATAGCTAGAAACAGGAATTCGTTCTGAAAAAGTAGTATAACTTTTCATGGAAAAAAAATCATATTTCTTTCCAAGTTGCGTATTTTCGGAAGCTTTTATTAGATTAAAAAGTAATTCTTCTTGTACTTCGTGTGGATATTTTAAAAACAATTCCATTTGATGAATTCGCTTTTTTAAAATCCAAGTGGCAAAAGAATTTATTATTTGTAATGGCATTTACCTATTGCTAATTTTGAATTATTAAATTGGAATAATAACTTTACCAAAAATAGCATTTTTTTCAAATAATTGAACAAAAAAGAAAATCTTTACACGAAATGATATATCAAGGCACACTTTCAAAAATGCAAACCGAATTTGGTAACCCAATTCAGTATTATTTAGTTTTTGGAAAAAATTTTTTAGACGTAAACATGCTTTTAGGAGAAACCATTGAAATAGAGTTTCAAGGCTACCAATGTTTAAATTGCGGAAAAGCTAAAAAGATTTTTCGTCAAGGATTTTGTTATGATTGTTTTATGAATAGTCCAGCAGTAGGCGATTGGATTATGAAACCCGAATTAAGCACCGCTCATTTAGATATTGAAGATAGAGATTTAGCATACGAAAAGCGTGTGCAATTGCAACCGCATGTGGTGTATTTAGCTTTATCTAGTGAAGTAAAAGTAGGAGTTACAAGAAAAACCCAAGTTCCAACTCGTTGGATAGATCAAGGTGCTGTGCAAGCTATTCCAATTGTAGAAGTACCAAATAGATATTTAGCAGGAATTACGGAAGTAGCATTGAAAAACCATTTTGCCGATAAAACTAATTGGCAAAAAATGCTAAAAAACGAAGTACCTAACATGGACTTGATTTCAGAACGAAATAAAGTATTGGATTGGCTACCAAATGAAGTGAAAGACTATTTCCCAAAAGAAGAAAAAATCATTCAACTCGATTTTCCAGTTTTACAATATCCTAAAAAAGTAACAAGTTTAAATTTAGACAAAACACCAAATTTTTCAGGAACCCTAACCGGAATCAAAGGCCAATATTTACTTTTTGAAGACGGAACTGTTTTCAATGTAAGAACTTATGAAGGTTATGTAGTGAAGATGAGTTTGTAAAAAAGAAACCCTTTCTAAATTTTAGAAAGGGTTTTGTTTTTATTTCGAATTTATTCTTTTTTCTTCTTTTTAAGCCAACCATTTAATGCATCAGTTGCTTTAGTCTTAATTTCTTCCTTAGGAGTTGTTTTGGGTTTAGTGGTGTCAGTTGCAGTAGTTGTTCCAGAGTTGTTGCCTTTTGTTCCACCCAATAAATTACCTAAAGCAGTTGTTCCTTGATTGATGTATTTGTCTTTTTGCATTTTAACCAATTGTGTTGCCAAATTAGTTGTGGCTTGCTTCATGTCTGTAGTAATTTTTGGCTGTTTGAAGTTTCCTCCAAGTACTGCATTTACAGGAACATTTTGAATTTTATTTTGGTCAGCAGGCGTTAGTTTTGCTAGTAAATTATTTACTTCAGTTCCTAAATATTTTGCAGGTACGTCAAATTTTAAATTGTAATTCATGCTTTGATCAAAACCATGAGTTCCGCCAACATTTACTGTTATATCTTGGTATTTGATATCGAATGGTTTTACATTCACTTTTCCATCTTTAAAAGATAAAGCTGCTTTTACGTCGTTCAAGTTCACTTTGTTCATATCAATAAATTTTACATTTGAACTTAAAGCTGTAAGCAGTGCAGAATTTTTTTCGTTAACTGTAGTTGACAACAATTGACCTAATAAATCTCCAGAAATAGTTTTTAAATTTGGAGTCATATCTTGTTGTAAATCACCCGATAATTTGATGGTCGAATTCAATTTTCCATTAATTACGCCAGCAATTGGAGCAATCGACTTTAACATATCTAATTGTGTGAAAGATTCGGCAATATTGACTTTATCTAAACCTAAATTCATATTAAAAGTTGGCGTTTTTCCTTTGGTTGAAACCGTTCCAGTTAAACCGATATTTCCGCCAAAAATGCTCATTTTTAAATTGTTTAAAGTTACCGCTTCGTCACGAATTACCATATTTCCCGAAACATCTTTTAAGTTTAAATTATCGTAAACCACTGTTCCTGCTTTTGCAGTAACACTACAATCTAAGAATGAAGGAATTTTAACAGCTTCAGTAGTTTTTTTACCTTCTTCAGAAGTGGTTGTAGTTGGCGCCATAAAATCAGAAACGACTAATTTTGTAGAATTCATATTGAAATTTCCTTTCAGAATTTGGTTTTTGAATACAAATCCATAAAAATTATCCAATGTTCCGGTTACTTGTAAATCGGAAGTTCCTGTTTTGGCATCAAACTGATTCAAACGAATTTGACTCGGATTAAATGCAACTGCAGCTTGATTGATTTTGAAAGGTTTTGCCATTTCTGGACCTTCGTAATTGAATCCAGTTAAACTTGCAATTCCAGAATTTTGAATGTTTTGATATTGAGAAGTTTCAACTGATTTCATATCAAACTTCGTTTTTACATCGGCTTTTAAAATTCCGGTTAACGGTTTGTCTAATTTCACTGGATACGCTTTGGTAACGTTTGCTAAGTTGATGGTTCCTTTTAATTCGGCATCCACAAGAGCATTTGTTGCTATGTTTCTAATATTTGCTTTTGCATTAAAAACATCTTGATCAATTGAAAATGCAAGTTTGTTCAAATTCACATACGTGTCGTTCATTAAACCTGTTTCATTGATAATATGAGTATCAATCACAATGTTTTTAACCGATTTTGGTAAATCTGGATATTGGAAAGACGCATTATTGGAAGCAATTTTTACATCAAAAGCAGGAATCGTAGTTTCGGTTAAATTACCTTTTACTTTTCCGTCTACCGAAAATTGTCCGGTTGTTTTTACTTTGTTGATATCGCCTGAATAAGCTGCTGGAATTAATCCCAAGAAGTTTTTAAAATCAGATGTTGGCGTTTTGAATGTCAAGTCATAGGTTTGGCCCGCTTCCACCATTTGAATAAATCCGTTGAATTCTAATGGTAATTGATTGATTAAGGCTTTGTTGTCTTTGAATTCGTATTTACTTTTTTCTAAATCAATTCCTAAAATGGCATCTAATGAAATGGCTACGTTTTTCATGTAGTTCATTTTGTCCATATCAAAAGATAGTTTTGCTGTGGTTTTAGTTTCTAAATCTAATTTTTGAGCAGCAAAATTTCCTTTTCCTTCGTGATTAATGCTGTCTAAAACCATTTTCATTTTAGAACCTTGGTCTTCATAAGTGAATTTCAAATTTTCAACTTCATAATCTTGAATATTCAAAGCAAAAGGTTTGCTATCAGAAGGTTTTTTTTCTGTTTCATCTTTTAATGCAATATCAAAATTTCCTAAACCATCTTTATTAAAAATGATGTTTACAATTCCGTCAACTACACTAAAACTTTCTAAATTCATAGCTTCTCCATCACCTTTAAAAAGCTCTTTTACACTCATTGTTACGTTGGTCTCACCTGAATATAAAAGTGTGTCGTTTTCAAAAGGCGCTTTAGTAATAATGCTTAATTTTTCAATTGTAACATTAGCTTTCGGAAAACTTTTGAATAAACTCAAATCTACGTCTTCAAACGCTATGTTGGCATTTACATTTTCGTTCAAAGTTTTAGCAATCATTTCCTTGATTTTATCTTTGAATAAAAAAGGCGCAGCTGCCAATGCGATGATGGTTACCAATAGGAAAATTCCAGTTCCTTTTAAGATTTTTTTCAACATAATTTTACTTTTTAAGAGTGCGAATAAATTTTTTGTTTCGATTTGTAATCAAATTATCATGTATTTACTACAAAAGTAGTACCAAAAATATAGTTTGAGATTAAAGCTACGTTAAACTTATAAAAAAAATCCCAAAAACAACTTGCTTTTGGGATTTTTATCTGTTTGAATTTGAATTAGTTTATTACAATTTCGTAAGGCATAATGGCTTGGATTCCTTTTCTGCTTTTAACACGTTTGATTTGTTCCAACATTTGGAAACCTTCTTCGCCTAATTGTTCTTTTAGTAATTGTTCTTTGGTTTTAAACATTGCAATTCCAGTGAAATTAGCTAATAAGTCTTCAAAATTTTTCTCATATTCTGGATAATTTTCTGTTCTGTAAGAAGAAGTTTTTCCAAGTTTAGCTGCGTATTTGATGGCTGCATCTAAACCTCCGATTTCATCAACTAAACCAAGTTTGTGAGCATCAACACCTGTCCAAACTCTTCCTTGAGCAATAGCGTCTACTTGTTCTGTTGTCATTTTTCTTCCATCAGCTACACGTTTTAAGAAAGTTGCGTATGTTTTTTCGATGCTTTCTAAAACAAATCCTTTGAAATTTTCGTCAATTGGCTCAAAAACACTATAGCCACTTGCGTTTTCATGTGTTTTTACTTGTTCGGCATTGATTCCGATGTTTTTACCTAATTGGTTCATGTTGGGTAACATACCAAAAACTCCAATTGAACCTGTAATAGTATTTGGTTCTGCGAAAATTCTATCTGCATTAGCTGCAATATAATAACCGCCAGAAGCTGCATAATTCCCCATAGAAACTACAACTGGTTTTACTTTTTTAGTGATTTCAATTTCTCTCCAAATCAATTCTGAAGTTAAAGCGCTTCCTCCAGGACTATTCACGCGTAATACAATCGCTTTTACATCTTTATCGTCACGAGCTTCTTGTAAAGAGCGTTTGATTGAGCCTTCGCCAATTACATTTACATCGCCTTCGCCACCTGCAATTTCACCTTGAGCGTAAATTACAGCAATGATATCGTCTTTTGAATAATCTTCAACAGTTGAAGATGCTTTTTTAGCATAATCGGTAATGCTAACAATATCGTATTTTTCCTTTTTATCTACTTTTAATTTTGCTCTAATCATATCATGATACTCATCTTCATAAGCTACTTTGTCGACTAATTTATTAGCTAAAGCTAACTCTGGAGTTCTTGCACCTAAAGTATTGGCAATAGCATTCAATTGGGCAACAGATAATTTTCTGCTTTTAGAAATATCGGCAACAATTGTATTCCAAACCGAATTCAATAAAACCGTCATTTGTTCACGATTTTCTGGACTCATTTCTTGTGCTAAGAATGGTTCTACTGCACTTTTGTATTTTCCATGACGAATAACTTCCATTTTTACACCCGATTTCTCTTGTAAATCTTTCATGTAAATAATTTCAGAAGATAATCCTTTGAAATCAACTTCTCCCATTGGATTCAAATACACTTGGTCGGCAACCGAATTCAAGTAATATTCGCCTTGCGTATAATAATTTGCATAAGCATAAACAAATTTGCCCGATTTTTTAAACTCTTCTAATTTATCACGAACGGCTTTGCTTTGCGCTAATCCTAACTGTGATTGATTATTTAAAATAGAAATCCCTTTAATTTTGTCATCGGTTTTAGCCGCTTCAATAGCATTTAAAATATCGGTAACACCATCATGATGCGCTTCAAAATAATTGAAGTCTTTGTAATTTGTTTTTCCAGCGTAGTCTAAAGATACTTTTGATAAATCCAATTCAATAACCGAATTCTTTTTTACACTTACCGTGTCATCACCACTACCTGCAATGGCTCCAATGATTATAATTCCGAAGAAGAAAATCATGCAAAAAATAAATATCCCTACAATTGTAGCTAATACATTTCCTAAAAATCTCATTTCAATTTATTTATTAATTACCTAATTAGTAGTTAAAAGCATAAAATTGTTACATGTTCAAAAAAAAACAAGAAAGGTAAATTATAAGTCTAAAATTGTTTGTTATTTTGCCAATATGAGTCAACATCAAGTCATTTTATCATTAGGAAGTAATCAAGGCAATCGATTAGAAACGATTCAGTCTTGTATTGATTTGATTCATAGTGAAGTAGCGACAGTTGTAAAGGTTTCTAAAATTTATGAAACACCAGCTTGGGGTTTTGAAAGCGAACTTTTTTATAATGCTGCTATTCTAATTCATACGTCAAAATCGGCTCAAAAAATTTTGAATCAGGTTTTGAAAGTGGAGAAAAAGTTAGGTCGAGTTCGTTCCAAAGATTCAGGTTATCAAGCTCGAATTATTGATGTAGATATCATTGCTTTTGATGAAGAAATTATTTCGACCGAAACATTGCAAGTTCCACATCCGTTAATGCAAAATCGAAAATTTGTGTTGCAACCGATGATGGACTTGGGATTGAATTGGGAACATCCAACGTTGAAGAAATCTATTTCACAACTATTACTTCAAACGGAAGACAAAAGCGAAATTAAAGCCGTTCATTCCATAATTTCTCCTATTGAAAAACTCCAATTACAACAATTCAATTATATCGCGATTGAAGGAAATATTGGAGCCGGAAAAACCACTTTATCAACCAAGTTAGCGGAAGATTGCAATGCCAAATTAGTATTGGAACGTTTTGCTGATAATCCGTTTTTACCGAAGTTTTATAAAGACCAAAGTCGTTATGCTTTTCCATTAGAAATGTCATTTTTAGCCGATAGATACCAACAATTATCCGATGATTTAGCACAATTTGACTTGTTCAAAGATTTTGTAGTTGCCGATTACCACATTTTTAAATCGCTGATTTTTGCCAAAGTAACACTTCAAGAAGATGAATTTCGTTTGTACAAAACTATGTTTGACATCATCCACAAAGAAATGCCAAAACCTGATTTGTATGTGTATTTGTATCAAAATACTGAAAGATTGTTGGAAAATATTAAGAAACGAGGCAGAAGTTACGAACAAGAAATTCCAGCTGATTATTTAGAGAAAATCAATCAAGGCTATCTAGATTACATCAAAACTCAAACCGATTTGAATGTGTTGATTATTGATGTTTCTGACTTAGATTTCGTAAAAAAGCAGGAGGATTATGTGTTTCTGTTGAATGAAATTAATAGAAAAATAGTATCAGCACGCGGATAAAACGGATGCTACACATCGCTGAATTTCACGGATTTTCTATGTTTATTTTGTAAAGTGTAACGTCTAAGAATCAATACAAAGTAATTCTATTGTGACTATGTTTTTAGAAAATTTATTTCATCTTCTGAAATAAATCCCAAATCACTATTCCAGCACTTACAGAAATATTCAACGAATGTTTACTGCCCAATTGCGGAATTTCAATCACGCCATCACTTAAATTAATAGCTTCTTGCGAAACACCTTTTACTTCGTTTCCAAAAATTAAGGCATATTTGATATTAGTTTCTGGTTGAAAATCATCCAACATAATGGCATTTTCTGTTTGCTCAACAGAATATACTTTTACATTTTCTTGTTTCAATTGATTTACTACTTCTAAAACGTCTTTCGCATATTCCCAATTCACAGTTTCAGTAGCGCCAAGAGCTGTTTTGTGAATTTCTTTGTTGGGCGGAGTAGCCGTAATACCGCACAAATAAATCTTTTCAATCAAAAAAGCATCCGAAGTTCTAAAAACCGAACCGATATTATGTAAACTTCTAATATCGTCTAAGATTACGATAATTGGTGTTTTTGGAGCTTCTTTAAACTCGTTGATGTTTTTGCGTTCTAATTCTGCGTTGGCTAATTTTCTCATGTGGCAAAAGTAAAGATTAATTATAAAACTTTAAAACTTGATTTTTGAAATTGATATTGTCATTGTCTTTGAAATTATTACCTTCGCAATCATACTTAAAATTTGAAATTGTGGCCAAAAAATCTGCAGCAACTCCCGATAAAGCACCCAAGGAAACACCTTTAATGAAGCAATACAACGAGATAAAAAACAAATATCCCGATGCGTGTTTGTTGTTTCGTGTGGGTGATTTCTATGAAACTTTTGGAGAAGATGCGATAAGAGCAGCTGGGATTTTAGGCATCACATTAACCAAACGTGGTGCTGGTTCTGAAACTGAAACTGCTTTGGCAGGATTTCCGCATCATTCTATAAATACGTATTTACCCAAGTTAGTTAAAGCTGGACTTCGAGTGGCAATTTGCGACCAATTAGAAGATCCAAAAATGACTAAAACTATCGTAAAACGTGGTGTTACCGAGTTAGTTACGCCTGGAGTTTCGATGAATGATGAGGTGTTGCAATCCAAGTCAAATAACTTTTTAGCATCTGTTCATTTTGGAAAAAAATCGCTTGGAGTGGCATTTTTAGATGTGTCAACAGGTGAATTTTTAGTTTCGCAAGGCAATGAAGAATATATCGATAAATTATTGCAAAACTTTCGTCCGAGTGAAATTTTAATTCCGAAACAGTTTAAAAATCAGTTTAATTTAGTTTTTGGAGACGATTTTCATACGTTCTTTTTGGAAGATTGGGTGTATAAAGAAGATTACGCTTTAGAAAGTTTGACGAAACATTTTCAAACCAATTCACTAAAAGGATTTGGAGTAGAGGAATTAACCGAAGGTTTAATAGCTTCGGGTGCGATTTTATATTATTTGTCGGAAACACAACATAATAAAATCCAACATATCACAAACATTCAACGTATTGCCGAAGATGCCTACGTTTGGATGGATAAATTTACGATTCGAAATTTAGAATTATATCACAGTTATAATCCAAATGCGGTTACGCTTTTAGATGTGATTGATAAAACGCTTTCGCCAATGGGAGCAAGACTTTTGAAGCGTTGGTTGGCACTTCCGTTGAAAGATATTTCGAAAATTAGAAGCCGTCATGAAGTGATTTCATATTTAAAAACCAATCCAGAAGTTTTACAACAAATTCAATATCAAATCAAACAAATTTCCGATTTAGAACGTTTAATTTCAAAAGTAGCAACAGGAAAAATTTCGCCAAGAGAAGTCAATTTCTTGAAAGATTCGTTAGATGCAATTATTCCGATAAAAACTTTGGCTTTAGAAAGTTCGAATGAAGCGTTACGAGTAATTGGTGATAGTTTACATGCTTGTGAATTGTTACGCGAAAAAATCAAAACGACCATTCAAGAAGATGCACCAGTAAGTGTCAATAAAGGAAACGCAATTGCCGTTGGAGTTCATCCAGAATTAGATGAATTAAGAGCGATTTCATCCACTGGGAAAGGCTATTTAGAAGAATTAGAACAGCGTGAAAGTGCAGCTTCAGGAATTCCTTCGTTGAAAGTTTCGTTCAATAATGTTTTTGGTTATTATATAGAAGTTAGAAATACACATAAAGATAAAGTTCCAGCCGAATGGATTCGCAAGCAAACCTTAGTAAATGCAGAGCGATACATCACGGAAGAACTAAAAGAATACGAATCTAAAATTTTAGGTGCAGAAGAAAAAATCCATCAATTAGAAAATCAGTTGTTTGAGCAATTGGTGAATTGGATTGCGACTTATATCAAACATGTTCAGTTGAATGCGAATTTAATTGCGCAATTGGATTGTTTGACTTCTTTCACACAATTAGCTATTGATAACAAATACGTTTGTCCAGATTTAGATGAAAGTTTCGATTTGGAAATTAAAGATGGTCGTCATCCTGTAATTGAAAAGCAATTACCTGTTGGTGTGCCGTATATTTCGAATGATGTGTATTTAGATAGAGAAACCCAACAAATCATTATGATTACTGGTCCGAATATGTCGGGTAAATCGGCAATTTTGCGTCAAACGGCTTTAATTGTTTTAATGGCACAAATGGGAAGTTTTGTTCCAGCAGAAAGCGTTAGAATGGGTGTTGTGGATAAAATTTTCACCAGAGTAGGAGCAAGCGATAACATTTCGATGGGTGAATCTACTTTTATGGTGGAAATGAACGAAACCGCTTCGATTTTGAACAATATTTCAGAAAGAAGTTTGGTGTTGTTGGATGAAATTGGCAGAGGAACTTCAACCTATGACGGAATTTCGATTGCTTGGGCGATTTCAGAATATTTGCACGAACATCCAAACAAACCCAAAACACTTTTTGCTACGCATTATCACGAATTAAACGAAATGGAAGTTACGTTTGAACGCATTCAGAATTTCAATGTATCGGTAAAGGAATTAAAAGATACTGTTTTATTCATTCGTAAATTAGTGAAAGGCGGAAGCGCACATAGTTTTGGTATTCACGTAGCAAAAATGGCAGGAATGCCGCAGATTGTGATTCAAAAAGCACAAAAACTATTGAAGCAATTAGAAAAAAGACATTCGAGCGAAGAGTTGTCTGGAATTAAATCGGCTAATGATGAATTGCAATTGAGTTTCTTTAATTTAGATGATCCACTTTTGGAAGATATTAAAGAAGAAATCATGAATATCGACATTAATACTTTAACGCCTGTCGAAGCTTTAATGAAGCTAAACGAAATAAAACGAATGTTGGTTAAAAAATAATTTCAAAATAAAATATTCGTTATCAAAAGGTTATGAAAAAGTTTCAATTTTTATTTAAAAAGTACTTGCAAGAATAAAAATATGTACTATATTTGCACTCGCAATACGGAACAAGTATGGCGACGTTCTTTAAGAGATTACAATACGAAACGCGAAAATAGCTCAGTTGGTAGAGCGCGACCTTGCCAAGGTCGAGGTCGCGGGTTCGAACCCCGTTTTTCGCTCTATACCAAAATATTTGCTTGAGTGGTGGAATTGGTAGACACGCTGGACTTAAAATCCAGTGGGTAGTAATGCCCGTGCGGGTTCAAGTCCCGCCTTGAGTACAAAAGCTCCGAACATTGTTCGGAGCTTTTTTTGTTTAGAAAATTCTTAGTTTAAAAAATTCTTAGTTTAAAAAATTCTATTATCTTTAAAGAATTCTTTATAAAATTATCAATCACAACTATGGGTACATTTGTAATCGCACAACGATTAAGTGGAGTTTATAAATATGAGTTTGTTTCCAGAAAAGGGAAAACTATTTTTACAAGCAACGATTTTGAATTGCGTTTTGAATGTGAAGAAGAGATAGAAAAGCTTAAAAGTTCTTTAGAACGTTGTGTTTTTATGCGTTTTAAATCTTCTAGTGGAAAGTTTTTCTTCCGATTGATATTAGATGAACATGAAATTGCAGTGAGCAGGAGGTATACTACACAATTATTACTTCAAAAAGGAATAGATGAAATTATCAAGTATGCTGACAAAGCAGAATTTTTAGACTTTTCATCTGCCGAAGACATATTTGGAAATTTATAGGCATAAAAAAATCCCGACAAAATCGGGATTAATTTATTTCAGAAAGTTAAAATTATTTTTTAACAGCTTCTTTAACGTCTTTAGCAGCTTCTTCAACTTTAGCAGCTCCAGCTTCAACAGCACCTTCAACTTTAGTAGCAGCAGAATCAGCAACTACAGCAGTAGAATCAGCAACAGTTTCAACAGTTTCTTCAACTACAGCAGCAGTAGAATCAACAGCAGCTTCAGTGTTTTCAGCAGCTTCTTTACAAGAAACGAACATAGCAGCAACAACTGCTAAACTTAATACAACTTTTTTCATTTTGTTTTAATTATAAAAGGTTAAAATTTTGTTTTGAATTGACTTTCACAATTCTGGTTTTTTTATATTTTAAAAAAAGCCCCACTTAGTGGAGCTTGATTTTTTCTGTCAGCAATAAATTACTTAGCAGCTGGAGCTTCTGTAGCAGCTGGAGCTTCAACAGCAGCAGAATCAGCAACAACAGCAGTAGAATCAGCAACTGGTGCTTCTTCAACAGCAGGAGTTTCAACAGCAGTAGAATCTACAGCTGGAGTTTCTGTAGCAGCTTCTTTACAAGAAACGAACATAGCAGCAACGATAGCTAAACTTAAAACAACTTTTTTCATCTTACTAAATTATAAAGGTTAATTATTAATTCGGAGCAAAGATATAAATTTTTTAACATGTCAAAATATTTTTAGACAATTTTTTTATTTTTTTTTTCTTTGGATTCCGAAATGCTATATTTCAAATGCCGTGCCAAACTTTATTTTTTAAAAAAATATTCTAATTATTTGGCTTTTTGAGACTTAGGATAAACAATAGTCATCTCTTCTATAAGGTTTTTCGCACCAGCAAACTTGTCAATTACGAACAAAATGTATCTTGCGTCAACCATAATGTTTCTACAAATTTCAGGACTGTAGTAAATGTCGCTCATTGTACCTTCCCAAACTCTATCAAAGTTTAATCCGATAAGGTTTCCTTTTGCATCTAAAGCAGGACTTCCAGAGTTTCCTCCTGTAGTATGATTCGTTGCAATAAAAGCTAAAGGCATTTTCCCGTTTTTATCGGCATATCTTCCGTAATCTTTTGCATTATACAAATCGATTAGTTTTTTTGGAACGTCAAATTCGTAATCACCAGGAATATATTTTTCGATAACACCATCTAAATAACTTATAGGTTCGTAAATAACAGCATCGCTTGGTTTGTAGCCTTTTACTTTTCCATATGTTACACGTAAAGTACTGTTAGCATCAGGGAAAATTCTATCGTTAGGGAAGAATTCCATAATACCTTTCATATAGGTTCTTTGTAATGCGATGTTTTTTAAGTTGATCTCATCAAACTTAGGAGCTACATTTTTTTGGTAACTATCTGCAATCGATTTTACCAATTGATAGCCTTTATCTTGATTTAATTTTTCTAAAACTGATTTAGCATCACCATTTAATAATTCTTTCAAACCATTATAGTTCGTCAATTTAGATGAACCAAAAACACTTGCAGTTAAAGTTGAAGCATTAATATTGTTCAAACTTTCAGGTAAAAATTGTTTTGGTGATTTCGTAGCATACAAATTGATCAATTGTTCAAAAACTTTTTCGTCAACTTGCGCGCTGTAATCTTTGTACAAACCTTCAAATCCTGAAATTAAATTGTTTTTTCTATCGTTGAAAGCTTGCTCACCTCTTGTATTATAAACTTGCTCTAATTGATACAAACGGTATCCAAAAGATAAAATTTCTGAATTACGTAAAACAACTTCTGTAAAGTAATCTCTAGCAATAGCATATTCTCTAATGTCTTTGTAGTTCTTCTCGAAATCAGCTAAAATAGTTCCGTATTCAGCTTGCTTTCCAGCTTTGTTAACTCTTTCTTGGAATTTCTTTTCGAAATCTTTTTTAATAGCAACTGCATTCGATTTTTTCAAACCTTTAGTCTCTCCAATCCATTTTTTCCAATAATTCGCAACTCCAGCATATTTTGAAGCGTACTGAATTTTAATCGCATTGTCTTTTCTCATGAAACCATCTTGTACTTTTAAAGCAGCATCACGAATTTCAATTTTAGCTGGATTCAAATCATTTACAATTTGTTCCACGGCGAATGATGGTAAATATTCTTGCGTTCTTCCTGGATAACCCATTACCATTGTAAAATCGTTTTCCTGAATTCCTTTTGCAGAAACTGGGAAAAAGTGTTTTGGTGTGTAAGGAATATTGTCTTTTGAATATTCAGCAGGACGATTGTTTTTGTCTGCATAAACTCTGAATAAAGAGAAATCTCCTGTGTGACGTGGCCAAACCCAGTTATCAGTATCAGAACCAAATTTTCCAATTGAACTTGGTGGTGCTCCAACTAAACGAACATCTTTGAAATTTTCGGTTACAAATAATAAGTATTGGTTTCCATCATAAAAAGCACGAATCATTACATCTTGCCAAGCTTCTTTTTGGAAACTTTTGCTAACGGCAGCAATATTTTGTTGGATTCTTTTTTGTTTGTCGCTTTCGGTTGGAAGATTTAATACCCCTTCAAAAATTTTAGTAGTTACATCTTCAATTTTAATGATGAATGTTACCGTTAAATCTTTATTTGGCAATTCGTCTTCCATTTTATAAGCCCAAAAACCATTCGTTAAATAATCGTTTTCAACGGTAGAATGACTTTGAATGTTGTCATAGCCACAGTGATGATTCGTTAATAAAAGTCCTTTTGGCGAAATCATTTCAGCTGTACAACCGCCATCAAAATGAGGAACAGCATCTTTTAAGCTGGAATTATTTACCGAATAAATATCATCGGCACTAATTTTCATTCCTAAAGCTTTCATTTCTTTTTCGTTGGTTCCTTTCAATAGAGATGGAATCCACATGCCTCCTTGTTGCGCTTGAACTTGGAAAACAACTAAAACAAGTAGTAATTTTAAAAATTTCATAGGTATAATTTTATTTAGTGACTTTGTACTTCATTAATTTTCGGTTGTGAATTACAAAATCGTGTGCAAGATACAATTTTTGTGCGTTTTCGTTATGTGGTTCGACTTCTAAATACAGTAATTTTAACGATAATTTAGGAACTTCTCGCTGAATAAACTGAATGGCTTCTTTTCCAATTCCTTTTCCTCGAGCGTTTTCTTTGATGAATAATTCGTCTACAAAAGCAATTTTTCCACCATATTCGAAACTGAAAATAAATGAAAGAATGATGTAACCTACAATTTTATTTTCGGAATAAATCAGCCAAGATTTTCCAAGATGTTCATTAGAAATAAATTCTTGAAATAAAGTTTTAGCCACTTCAACATCCATCGGATAATTGTCAATCGCATAGAAATCTTGCATCATTTGAGTGATGATTGAAATGTCTGAAATTTCTAATGGTTTGAAGGTTGTCATTAATCCAAAATATGATTCATAATCGTTTGCGTAGCTCCTTTATTCATTTGAACAAACGTGCTACAAATGTGGCCTTTTTCTAATCGTTCGTCTTCGTTGTGAAGTAATAAATCAAAAGCTTCATTCAATTGAGTTTGATTCTGAATCGAAATACAGCCTTCCATATTTACAAGAGCCGTAGCTTCAGCAAAATGCGAGTAATTTGGGCCAATCACAACCGGAACACCAAAAGTCGCCGGTTCTAAAATATTATGCACACCCGGATTTCCAAAACCACCGCCCACATAAGCAATATCGGCGTACGAGTAAATTTTGGTTAAAATCCCGATGGTGTCAATAATGAAAACCTGAAAAGCCTCTATTTTGTCATGCTGAACTTGTTTCAGCATCTCATCTTTTTCCGAATACAAAATCGTTTTCTTTTGAATTTGATTTTTGAGATTTGAAATTTGCTCTTGTTTGATATTATGTGGCGCAATAATAAATTTCACGTCATCCGAAATTTGATTAATGTAATTCACTAATAAACTTTCATCTTTTGGCCAAGAACTTCCAATAACGATAGTGGTTGTATTGTCTTTAAATTGTTCGATAAAATCCAATGAATTATCACGTTCTAAAATTGAAACTACTCGGTCAAAGCGCGTGTCGCCAGAAACTTTTACGTTATTAAAACCGATACTTTGTAAAAGTGTTTTTGAACTTTCATTCTGAACAAAAAAGTAATCAAATGTTTTAAGTGCGTTTCTGTAAAATCCGCCATACCATTTAAAAAACGCTTGATTTTCTCGTAAAATTCCTGAAATTAGATAAGTCTTTATTTGTTGTTTCTTAAGTTCGTTCAGATAATTTGGCCAATATTCATATTTGATAAAAAATGCCATTTCTGGATGAACTAATTCAACAAATTGTTTCGCATTTGAAATTGTATCCAAAGGCAAATAAACCGTAACATCAGCAATTGCATTGTTTTTTCTAACTTCATAACCCGAAGGTGAAAAAAACGTAACCACAATTTTATGTGTTGGAAATTGTTGTCTAATCATTTCAATTACTGGTAAACCTTGCTCATATTCACCTAAAGAAGCCGCATGAAACCAAATTGTTTTATCCGAAGTTTGAATTTTATTATCCAAAGTTTGAAAAACCGACTTTCGTCCATCAACAAAAAGTTTCATTTTTGGACTAAAAAGTGCAATTATTTTTAGCAATTGTGAAGCTAGAATTGCAATTAAATTATATATTTGATTCATGCCTTTAATTAAGGTTATAAAAGTACAATTGTTTCATCAAATAAAAAAAATATGAAATTATTTTCAATACGAATGGGTGTTTTTGCTGTTTTATTTTTCGTCTTCAATTTATTAGCAAAGAAGTATCTTTTTGAAGATCAGATTAATGAAAAATCAATATTTGCTACATTAGTTTCTACTATAATAGTTTGTTTATTTCTTTATTTTTTAAACAGAAAAAAAACTACATCAAAAGATAATTAGTAATTTTGCTAACAGAAAATTTCAATTATGAGAAAATTACAAATGGTTGACTTGAAAAGTCAATACGAAAAAATAAAAGAGGAAGTGAATGCTTCTATTCAAGAGGTTTTAGATACGAATACATACATCAACGGACCTTTGGTTCACCAATTTCAGGCCGATTTAGAAAAATATTTGGGAGTAAAACACGTAATTCCATGTGCTAACGGAACCGATGCGTTGCAAATTGCCATGATGGGATTAGATTTGAAACCAGGTGATGAGGTAATTACAGCCGATTTTACATTCGCTGCAACAGTAGAAGTGATTGCGTTATTGCAATTAACTCCAGTTTTAGTAGATGTCGATATGAACAATATGAACATTTCGTTAGACGGAATTCGTAAAGCAATTACACCAAAAACTAAAGCGATTGTTCCAGTACATTTATTTGGTCGCGCTGCTAATATGGATGCGATTATGGAAATTGCTCGCGAACATAATTTATATGTTATCGAAGATAATGCTCAAGCTATTGGAGCAGATTACACGTCAAAAGATGGTTCTAAAAAGAAAGTAGGAACTATTGGTCATGTAGCGGCGACTTCTTTTTTCCCATCTAAAAACTTAGGTTGTTATGGCGATGGTGGAGCGATTTTCACGAATGATGATGCTTTAGCACATAAAATAAGAGGAATCGTAAATCACGGAATGTACGAAAGATATCATCATGATGTAGTAGGTGTAAATTCTCGTTTAGATAGTATGCAAGCTGGAGTTTTGAAAGCGAAATTACCACATTTAGATACGTACAACAAAGCACGTCAAGATGCTGCAAGAAAATATAGTTTGGCTTTGGGTGTGAATCCTAATATTTGGGCGCCAACAATTTGTGAATCGTGTGATTGTCACGTATTTCATCAATATGTAATCCGTATTTTAAACGGAAAACGTGATGGATTATTAGAACATTTACAAGCAAAAGGAATTCCTTGTGCGATTTATTATCCAATTCCATTACACAGTCAAAAAGCGTATGCAGATGCTCGTTATAACGAAGCTGATTTTCCAGTTACCAATCAATTGGTAAAAGAAGTAATTGCATTGCCAATGCACACGGAATTAGATGACGAACAAATTAAATTTATTACAGATTCTGTTTTAGAATACGTATAATAGTGCTCGGTCTCAGTATTCAGTCTTAGTTACTGTTTACTGCGACTGTGACTGAAAACTAAAATATGAAGATACTGGTTACAGGTGGTTTAGGATTTATAGGTTCTCACACAGTTGTTGAATTACAAAATGAAGGTTTTGATGTAATTGCGATTGATAATTTATCGAATTCATCTATCGATGTTTTGGACGGAATTGAGCGCATTACAGGAAAAAAACCTTTGTTTGAAAATATCGATTTGCGAGATAAATCGACGGTTCAAAATTTCTTTTCTAAATACCAAGACATTTCAGGAGTGATCCATTTCGCTGCTTCAAAAGCGGTGGGTGAAAGTGTTGAAAATCCGTTGTTGTATTACGAAAACAACATCAATTCTTTAGTGTATTTACTTCAAGAATTACAAAAAAAAACAGAAGCTCATTTTATTTTCAGTTCGTCTTGCACGGTTTACGGTCAAGCCGAAAAAATGCCAATTACCGAAAATGCGCCTATTCAAACTGCTATGTCACCTTACGGAAACACAAAGCAAATTGGTGAAGAAATTATTACAGATGTTGCTAAAGTAACCAACATTAATTCTATTTTATTACGTTATTTCAATCCGATTGGAGCGCATCCTTCGGCTGAAATTGGCGAATTACCATTAGGTGTTCCACAAAATTTAGTACCATTTATTACACAAACAGCTTTTGGACTTAGAGAAAAGCTTTCTGTTTTTGGTAGTGATTATCCAACTTCTGATGGAACTGCTATTCGTGATTACATTCATGTGGTAGATTTAGCAAAAGCACACGTAATAGCTTTACAACGTTTGTTGAAGAAGCAAAATTCAGAAAAAGTAGAGACCTTTAATTTAGGAACAGGAACTGGAAGTTCAGTTTTAGAAGTGATTACAGCTTTTGAAAAAGTATCCAATCAAAAATTAAATTATCAAATTGTGGGTAGAAGAGAAGGTGATGTAATTGAAGCTTATGCAAATACTGATAAAGCAAATACTGTTCTAGGTTGGAAAGCAAAATCTACTTTAGAGGAAGCTTTAGCAAGTGCTTGGAAATGGGAACAGAAAATTAGAAAATAATACTCGTTTAAGCTTTAATTTTTTATTAAAGTAATTATATTGATGTCTTTAGTTTGCAGAGAAAAATGATTTTTTGTTATCTGTCTAACATAAATTTTATTTGTTTTTAAAGAATTTTGAAAATATAAATCCAAAGAGATTTTTTTTTCGTAGATGACTTAAACAAAAAAATGATAGATATGAAGAAATTACTTTTACTTTCAACTTTAATTGGTATACAATTTTTGTATTCCCAAGTTGGAATTGGTACAACCGATATCCTTAATGGTGTAGAGTTACAAATTGAGAGCAATTCAAGAGGATTGTTGATTCCAAGAATTGCATTAACTTCAACAATTTTATCAGCACCAGTTGGACCTGCACCAATAGCAACTGGCGTTTTAATATTTAATACAGCAACAGCGGGAACAGGAATCACAGCTGTTTCACCAGGCTTTTATTACTGGTCAGGAACAGAATGGGTTGCTTTGAAATCAAATCCATTAGCAGCAAGCCAAGATTGGTCTTTAACAGGAAATGCAGGTACCAATCCAAGTACAAATTTTTTAGGAACTACTGATAATCAAAATTTCCAAATTAGAACCAACAACGCAAACCGTTTAACTATTGAAAACGATGGACAAGTTATTATTGGAAACAATACTACACCATCAGCTAACACATTAACAACAATTAATGCAGGTGCAACTCAAGTTGGCTTGTTTGTGAATAGTAATAATTCGCAACGTACTATTAGAGCTTTAAATGCTACGAATACACAATTTGTAATTGATGGCGGAAACTTAGATCCAAATGGAGGTAGAGGTGTAATAGGAATTAGTGCAGCTTTAGCGGCAAATGCAACTTCAACCGTTATGGGAGTTTTAGGAGTAGGAGGAAGAACTACATTTACAGAATTACCAGGTGAATCGGTAGGAGTTTCTGGTCAAGGGACTACAGGTTTGCATGTTAGAGGTGTAGGGAAAGGTGCTGGAGTAGATTATTTTTCAGCTTATTTTGAATATGATCAAGATGATAATTTAGGAACGAGTAATGGTCCTTTTGCCAGAATTGCGGGTAAAGATGTTAACTATTTCACTGGAAGTACTGCTGCAAGACGTGATGTTACTTATGGAGGTTATTTTGATGCGAACACATCTACCACTGATTTTGTTTTTGTAGGAGCAAGAAATAACAATACTTCATACAAAGTTTTAGGTGGAGGTTCTCTATCTACTATGATTGAAGATAGAAATGGAAACAATAGAATTCTTCACGCAACGGAAACACCAGAAATTCTATTTGAAGATTTTGGAACTGGAAAATTAGTTAATGGGGAAGCGTATATTAAAATTGATGAATTAATGAGCGATCATATTTTTGTTGACGATAAACACCCAATGAAAGTTTTTATTCAATTAGAAGGCGACTGTAAAGGAGTTTACGTTACTGAAAAAACTAAAAATGGTTTTAAAGTAAAAGAACTACAAAACGGTAGGTCAAATGTTTCTTTTTCTTGGAATATGGTAGCCAATAGAGCAGATGTACTTGAAAAAGATGGAACAATAGCTTCAAAACACGTTGACGTAAGATTTCCAATTGGACCTAAAAAATTAAATCAGGAAAAATCGGTTGAAAAGAAATATGATACTGAGAAAAAATAAAATAAAAAGGAATCCCAAGTAGCCCTAAAACTACTTGGGATTTTTTTATTTTTCGACAGATTCTTTTACTTTTTTAGCGCCTTTTTCAACTTGTTCAGCGCCCTTTGCAATAATAACTTTTGCTTTTTCACCTACTTTTGAAGAATCAATTGCTTTTTTAGCTTTTACTTTTGCCGAATCTGCGGCTTGTTTTAAATCGGCTCCAACAGCTTCTGAAGCTTCTTTTACTTTTTCTTTCGTTTCTTCTTTACAAGAAAGTAAAGTGGAAGCGATTGCAATTCCTAAAAATATTTTTTTCATGGTCGAATTTATTTATAAAAATAAAGTTACAAAATTAATGCCAAATGAAAGTGAAATATTTTTTTGCCAAAAAATAATTACTCAATATCGTTGTTTTTCTTAAACTCTTCTACTTCTTCCTTGGCATCTTGTAATGTAGTAGCTTCTAATTTTAATTCTACTACATGAATTATTTCTGCATATTTTGAAGGTTTAATAGAACTTCCAAATTCAATTGCATAGCACTTTGCAAATAGCGCTCCTAAATATAAAATGACAGAAGAATAATAAACCCAAACCATAATAATTACTAATGATCCCGCAGCTCCATAAATGGTTCCTAAAGACGATTGAGAAATGTAAAATGAAATTAAAAATTTCCCAAACATAAAAAGTAAAGCGGTTGTAATTGAAGACACTCTAACTTGCTTCCAAGTAATGTTGGCATCGGGTAAGATTTTGAAAATTACTGCAAAAAGTAATGTTATTACCGTTAAAGTTACCAATGTTTGTCCAATGTAAACCGAATAAACCGCTGCTTCAGAAAAATGAGCAAATAACTTTTGGTTCAATGAATCTAAAATGGCAGATAATCCTAAAGAAGCCAATAAAATAAATCCCAAACTTCCAATTACCCCAAAAGAAAGTAATCTGGATTTAAAATACAACCAAAAACTAGAACGTTTCTTAAGTCGAATTCCCCAAATAGAATTAATAGAATCTTGAATTTCAGCAAAAACAGAAGTCGCACCTATTAATAAAGTTACAATTCCAATGAGTGCTGGAAATCCACTTTTGTTAGAAATAGCTATGTTTTTAATCATTTCTTGCAATTGAATAGCGGCTTTTTCGCCTAAAAAATCTTTGATTTGAAGAAATATCTCACCTTCAATTGCATCGGTTCCAAAAAAAAGCCCCACTACATATAGTAAAACCATAAGTAGTGGAGCCATTGAAAATACGGTTGTATAAGCTAATGAAGCACTTTTTTTCATGATTTTGTGTTCTCCAAATTCAGAAAACGTGGAATGAATTACATCCCATAAATCTTTGTAGTACGCTTCTCTAACTCCTTTCAAAATAGATTATGCCGAAATCGTTTCGACTTCTTTATCAATTTTATTTACTAATCCTACTAATACTTTTCCTGGACCAACTTCTGTGAAACTCGTTGCACCATCTTTAATCATTTGTTGTACTGATTGCGTCCATTTTACAGGAGCTGTTAATTGAATGATTAAGTTTTTCTTAATCTCATCAGCATCAGAAACCGCGCTGGCAGTAACATTTTGATAAACTGGGCAAATTGGAGCTGAAAAAGTGGTTGCTTCAATCGCTGCAGCCAATTCCTCTCTTGCTGGTTCCATCATTGGTGAGTGAAATGCGCCACCAACAGGTAAAATTAAAGCACGTTTTGCACCAGCTTCTTTCATTTTTTCGCAAGCCAATTCTACGGCTTTATATTCTCCAGAAATTACTAATTGACCTGGGCAATTGTAATTTGCAGCTACTACAACACCATCAATTGATGCACAAATATCTTCTACAATTTTGTCGTCTAAGTTTAAAACAGCTGCCATAGTTGAAGGTGTTATCTCACATGCTTTTTGCATTGCAATTGCTCTTTGCGAAACCAATTTTAATCCGTCTTCAAATGATAAAGCGCCATTAGCAACTAAAGCAGAAAATTCACCTAATGAATGTCCAGCAACCATTTCTGGTTTAAAGTTTTCTAATGTTTTTGCCAAAATTACTGAGTGTAAAAAAACCGCTGGTTGGGTTACTTTGGTTTCTTTTAATTCTTCGGCTGTTCCTTCAAACATGATATCGGTAATTCTAAAACCTAATATTTCATTAGCTTTTTCGAATAATTCTTTTGCTACTGCTGAATTTTCATATAAATCTTTTCCCATTCCTGAGAATTGTGCTCCTTGACCTGGAAATACGTATGCTTTCATAAATTTTGTTTCAAGTTTAATGTTTCAAGTTTTTC
>Ga0209373_10000783_pt1 | contig 44375 bp, 42 predicted proteins | sample Higcelweek5metaG_FD_187173 | JGI IMG/M metagenome (GOLD analysis project Ga0209373, IMG submission 187173) | Freshwater pond sediment microbial communities from the University of Edinburgh, under environmental carbon perturbations - High... | ecosystem: Environmental > Aquatic > Freshwater >... | reverse complement strand
GGCGATGGGGATCGGGTGCGGGCCGAGGTGGCGAAGTTCAGCCCGCGCGACGTGGCCGGCTATGATCGCTTCATGAAGGCCAGCGAGGGAATCTACCGGGTCGGGTTCGAGCAATTGTCCGCGATGCCCTTCTCCAGCGTGACCGACATGCTGAAGGTGGCCCCGGCGATGGTCCGCCACCGCTCCTACCGCAGCGTGGCCCAGTTTGCGGCGGAATATCTCTCTGACGAGGCACTGCGGATCGTCTTCAACTTCCATCCCCTGCTGATCGGCGGCAATCCCTATTCGGTGACCTCGGTCTACAGCCTGATTTCCTTCCTGGAGCAGCAGTGGGGGGTCCATTTTGCGATGGGCGGCACCGGCTCGCTGGTCAAGGGACTGGTCGGGCTGATCGAGGGCCAGGGGAACCAGATCCGCTACAAGACTCCGGTCAAACGGATCCTGGTCGAAAACGGGCGGGCGATCGGGGTCCGGCTGGAATCCGGCGAGGACGTCCACGCCGATGTGGTGGTCTCCAACGCGGATTCCGCCACCACCTACAATACCCTGCTGGCCGAGGAGCCCCGCTTCCGCTGGACGGATTCGCGGCTGGAGAAATCGACCAGTTCGATGAGCCTGTTCGTGTGGTATTTCGGCACCAAGCGCCGCTATGACGAAGTTGCCCACCATACGATCCTGCTCGGGCCGCGCTATCGCGGTCTGCTGCATGACATCTTCGACAAGAAGATCCTGGCCGACGATTTCAGCCTCTATCTTTACCGCCCGACCGCCACCGACCCGTCGATGGCCCCGGCCGGCTGCGATTCTTTCTATGTGCTGTCACCGGTTCCCAACCTGCAAGGGGATGTGGACTGGAGCAAGGAGGCTGAACCCTACCGCCAGCGCATCGCCGCTTATCTCTCCAGCACGGTGTTGCCGGATCTCGAAGCCAATGTGGTCAGCTCGCGCATGACCACCCCGCTTGATTTCCGCGACCGCCTGCAATCCTTCCGGGGCGCCGCCTTCGGCTTGCAACCGATCCTGCTGCAAAGCGCCTGGTTCCGTCCCAACAACCGCAGCGAAGACGTTGACCGGCTCTATCTGGTCGGAGCCGGGACTCATCCCGGCGCCGGCCTGCCCGGTGTGCTGTCTTCCGCTCAGGTGCTTGATCGTTTGGTGCCCGATGCCCAGTCCCTCGTCTGATCGCCCCCTCTCCAACGAGGCGGATTTCGCCGAATGCCGTGCCCTGATGAAGGGCGGCTCGAAATCCTTCTTCGCGGCGTCGCTGTTGCTGCCGAATTCGGTGTGCAAACCCGCAACCGCCCTTTATGCCTTCTGCCGGCTGGCGGACGATGCCGTGGATGGCGAGGGCGGCGGCCTTGCCGCGCTCGATGGCCTCCGCGACCGGCTGGATAAGATCTATGCCGGTACCCCGGCCCCAATCGCCGCCGATCGGGAATTCGCCCAGGTGGTGGCCTTCTATGGCATCCCCAAGGAATTGCCGGCGGCCCTGATCGAAGGATTTGAATGGGACGGCCTCGGCCGCCGCTATGAGGATCTGTCCGGGGTCACCGCTTATGGCGCCCGGGTTGCCGGCACGGTCGGGGCGATGATGACGATGTTGATGGGGGTCCGCTCGCCCGACGCCCTGGCCCGGGCCTGCGACCTCGGCATCGCGATGCAATTCACCAACATCGCCCGCGATGTCGGCGAGGACGCCCGCAACGGCCGGATCTACCTGCCGCTGTCCTGGATGCGGGAAGAAGGGATCGACCCTGACGCTTGGTTGAAGGACCCGAAGTTTGACAAGGCGCTCGGCCGGGTGATCAAGCGTCTGCTGAAGGAAGCCGACGCCCTTTATGATCGGTCCGAGGCGGGGATCGCGGCGTTGCACCCGGCCTGCCGGGGCGCGATTCATGCGGCGCGGTTCCTCTATGCCGAGATTGGCCACAAGGTGCGGCGCCAGGGCTATGATTCGGTCACCTCGCGCGCGGTGGTGCCGCTGTATCATAAGCTGTGGCTGATGACGACCCGGCTGGCGCTGTCTGATTTCATCCCGACCCGCCGGTTGGTGGCGCCGCCGCTGGATGAGGCCAAGTTCCTGGTCGATGCGGTGGCCACTGTGCCCGATTGGCCCGAGCAGTCGCGTGGCAAGATCCGGCCGCCGATCCGTTGGTGGAGCTTCACCGACCGGGTGATCTGGGTGCTGGACCTGTTCGAGCAGCTCGAACGCCGCGACCAGTTACGCCACCGTTCCTGATCTGACGTTTCCGCCCCCCGTGCTGAGCCGAGCCGGGGGGCTGTCAGAATCCGCCCGGGCCGGCCGCGATCAGGGGCAGACCGCAGAATGGGCAGAGGGTTGCGGCCAGCACCGCCCGGCGTTGTTCGGGATCGGTCATCCCTCGGGCGGCGAGGGCTTCATCAAGCTGGCGCATCCGATCCAGATGATCATTCAGGCGGCGACAAGCGGGATCGGCGTTACCTGTTTCCGCGCAATCGACCTGCTGAAACGCTGCGACCGGCGCGGCACCCAGGACGCACCCCGCTCCGGCCAAAATTCCGAAGTACAGAAAACGCCGACGGTCCATCCGAGTCCCCTTCCCTGAGACCAGAAACAGGCGAGGGTGGGACGTCCCGATGGGATTTGTCAACTCTTTGTCGGGCTTCCGTCTGGCTGCTCCGGTCGCCTCGGGATAGACTGAGGGGCTGAAGCTACACGTCATAGGGAGGGCCATCATGGCCGAGGATGTCGTGCCGACCGATACCGCTGAGATCAAGGTGATTCCGCCGGTGATTTTTTCCGCCTACCTCGCCGGGGGGGTGGTGCTGGCCTGGATCTGGGGGGTTCCGGCGTTACCCCGGGTTCTGGCGCACGGGCTGGGGATTTGTTTCCTGATCGCCGCCGCTGCGGTGGTGGTCAGCGGTTTTATGGCGATGAAACGTCAGGGAACGTCGGCCCATCCGCGCACCCCGACCCAGGCTTTGGTCACGGACGGGCCGTACCGTTACAGCCGCAATCCGCTCTATGTGTCGTTGGTGGCGCTTTACCTCGCCCTGGCGCTGCTGATCAATTCGCTGTGGATGGCGCTGCTGACGTTTGCTCTGTTCCGGACCCTGGAAAGCAAGGTGATCGAGCCGGAAGAACGCTATCTCGAAGCCAAATTCGGGGATCTTTACCGGGAATACAAGGGCAAGGTTCGCCGCTGGCTGTGAGAGATCGGGCTGCCGCCCGAACCCGCCCGGGGCGATGCCCCGGACCCCCTTTGAATTTAAGGGGGGTTTGGGGGTCTCCCCCAAGCGGGGGATGGGGCGGCAGCCCCACTCTTTGTTAACGCAACATCCGGCCGAGCAGATCGGCCAGGGCTTCAACCGCCATCCCGGCCGCAAACACCGCCGTCACGATCAGAATCCGGTTCCAGGACGCCCGTTTCGAGGGCGGAGCCGCCGTCTCGCCGCCTGTCGACGGCGGCGGCGCACTAGTCCGTGCGGTTGGAGGCGGCACCCAGGCCGGCGCCACCGCGCGGCGGGGGATCTCGGCATGCAGAATCGTCCGCCAGTTTCGTAATTGATCGAGCGCGCCTTCCCCCTCGGCCGGCGGGGGCAGATGCGCCCAATGGCGGTTTTGTCGGATCAGCAGATCGAGCATCTTGCGGGTCGCGTCGAGGTGGGCAAGGCCGACCTTGCCATCCGGCTCGAACACCGTCACCGGCAAACCAAGCTGAGCCGCTTCCGCTACCGCCGGATCCGCCGGGATTTCCGCCCCCAGGACATGATCCCCAAATTCGGCGCGGATCACCCGGGCAACATCTTCGCTGGTCGGGTCGGAGCCGCTCATCGTCAGCAGAATGCCAGCCACATCAAGCTGATAATTGACCGTCTCGCGCACCCGGCGGACTTCGTACCACGTGTTGACCAACCCGTCATGGGCGAACGGATCAGGCCGCACCGGCATCAGCACCGCTGTTGCCGAAGCCAGAGCGGTCGCGCTGGCTGCCGACAGGGACGGCGGGCAGTCGACCACCACGATATCCACCCCGGTTTCGACCAGCCGGGCCTCCAGCAGGCCACGCCGTCGTCCCGAGGGGGCCAGCAGATGGTCATTGTCCCGCAGGCTCTGGGTTGCCGGCAGCAGCCATAACCCCTCATACACCGTATCCAGCGCGACATCGGCGATATCGACCCGGCCGGCAATCACCTCGAAGGCGCCTTCAGCCGGCAGGGGCGCAACCCCGAAACTGGCGCTGGCATTGCCCTGGGTGTCGAGATCGACCAGCAGCACCCGATAACCGAAGGCCGTCAGGCAGATGGCGAGGTTACAGGCGGTGGTGGTCTTGCCGACCCCACCTTTCTGATTGAACACCGCCACCATCGCCGGCGGCGGGGCGGGAGAGTTCGGGGTTTCGGTCTCGGCCATCACGAAAACAGATCTTCATCCAGGGGTTCAGGGGAAACAGACTGACGGGGGCCAGGGTCGTGCCCGGTCAGAGCGATCGTAAAACGTCGGCGCCAGTCGGACAGAGTAATCGATTCGCCCAGTTGCTGGCTCCAAATATCAACCACCGGGTGAACCAGCGGTAACGGAGGGTGACGACAGGTTTCTTCGACCAGTTCGGCTTCGAGTCGGCGGAAGGTCTCCAACACCGAAGCCACCTGTTCCAGTCCCTGCCGGGAGCGGTCGGCCGATTGCAGGCGCTGGATCACCGCGAAAGTGTCGGCCTGCAAGGTCTCGGCCCCCGTCCCGGTGCTGACCGCCGCCGCCATCCCGGCCAGGACGGCCGCCGCCCCATCGGTGGCCATCTCAAATTCGGCCCCGGTGGCAATCGCCTCCGCCGCGAGAAAGGCGAAGGCATGTTGCTGCAATTCGGAAAAAGCCTGCCAGCGCGCCAACAGGTCGAGAAGCGCCGCGCTGTTTCCGGATATGGTCATCGTCGGGATCCCCCCTCGCACCGGATCGGCCGGAGCCCCACTGTGGCGCAACCTGGCGTCCGCATCAATCCTCGCCGTGGGCTCGACACAAGCGCAGCATCTCTTCAGCGATTCGTCCCAATGGAAGTTCTCGTTGCGAGGCCCCATTGTCCCGCGCCGCTTTGGGCATACCATAGACCACACAGGAGGCTTCATCTTCTCCCAAGGTGTCGGCCCCGGCTTGACGCATTGCCAGCAATCCGTCCGCTCCGTCGCGCCCCATCCCGGTCAGGATCACCCCAACCGCCTTGCTCCCGCAAGCGGTTGCGACCGAATGGAACAAGGCATCGACGCTGGGCTTGTGGCCCGACACCAGCGGCCCGTCCTCCAGCTGGGTGATCAGAGCCGCCCCGGACCGGCGGACCCGGAGATGACGGTCCCCCGGTGCAATATAGGCATGACCGGCCAGAATCCGCTCACCGTCGGTGGCCTCCTTGACCCGCACCGCTGCCAATCCATTGAGCCGTTCGGCAAAACTGGCCGAAAAACGCGGCGGAATATGCTGGGCGATCACGATCGGGGGGGCATCCGCCGGCATCACCACGATAATTTCGCGCAGAGCCTCGACTCCCCCGGTCGAAGCCCCGATGGCCACCAGTTTTTCGCTCGACCGATAGAGCTGGGTGACAGGCAGCCGGTTGGGCCGACTGCCACTCTCCCCGCGTGGGCGCAGCCGGGCCACGGCCGCCGCCTTAATTTTCTCGATCAGTTCGCCCCGCCGGGCCGCCAAGCCGCCGGGATCGGCCGGCTTGCACACCACATCAATCGCTCCCAGCTCAAGCGCCCGCAAGGTGACGGCGGCCCCCTGCGCGGTCAGGGAGGAGACCATCACCACCGGCATCGGCCGCAGACTCATCAGCCGTTCGAGAAAGGCCAACCCATCCATCCCCGGCATTTCGACATCGAGGGTCATCACATCGGGATTGAGCGCCTTGATCTTCTCGCGCGCCACCAGGGGATCAGGCGCGGTCCCCACCACCTCAATCGCCGGATCAGACGCGAGCAGGGAGGAGAGCATCTGTCGCATCAATGCGGAATCATCGACGATCAGAACGCGGATTCGAGTCATGGTCGGCCTCACGTAAACAGTTCGACGTCGCCTTCAATCGGCACCGCTGCCAAGCGGGACCGGTAGGACATTTCGCGGGTCAGCACCGCCCGTTCGACCTCATGTTTGAGGAACAACCGGATCACTTTGCCGATCCGAGGAAAAAAATGAATCCGGCGCGGATAGGAGCCGCCGAGATCCTCGGCCGCGAGGCGCAAATGCTCCTCGTCGAGATAGCGGCGGATAAACCGGGCATTGCGGTCGCCCACCGAGGCAATCCCGCCATTCATCCCCGGAATGACGTTACCGGCACCAAACACTTTGATTTCAAGGGATTCGCGCCGGGCGCCGCGCCGCAACAGATCATTGATCAATTGTTCCATCGCGTAATTGCCGTAACGCATCGCCTTGTCGATCGGCGCCTCATCGCTGCCGCTATCGGGCAACATGAAATGGTTCATCCCGCCAATCCGCATCCGGGGATCCCAGACACAGGCGGCGACGCAGGAACCCAGCACGGTGACAATCATCTCCTGCCCGGCGGTCGAGACATAATGCTCTCCCGGCAAGACTTTAACCGCCATGATTTTAAACGTAGGGTCGAACCAGCGGCGATGTTCAGACCCACTGTTGGCGCCAGCCGGGGGGGGGGCATGTGGGCTCATTTGCGGCGATAGACAGTTTTATCGGACATTTCGAATCGGTCGGTCAGGCCGATCAGAGATTCGGCATGGCCGAGGTAGAGCATTCCACCCGGGACCAGAATATCAGCGAAGCGATTGAACAGCCGGTTCTGGGTCGGTTTGTCGAAATAGATCGCAACATTGCGGCAGAAAATCACATCGAACCGCCCGCGCATCGGCCAATCTTGATGCAGATTAAGACGACGGAAGCGAATCAGACGGCGAATATCCTCACTGATCTGGGTTTGGCCGGGCTCGCCCGGAACATGACGCAGAAAACGGCGGCGATAGGTTTCCGGGATCGTCGCCCCTTCCTCGACTGAATAGATCCCGGCGGCTGCGCGGCCCAACACATTGGTGTCGATATCGGTGGCCAGGATCAAAGCGTCCCAGGCCTCCGCCGGATGCAGAGTCGCCGCCAGAATCATGGCTATACTGTAGGGCTCCTGACCGGAAGAACAGCCCGCCGACCAGAGGCGCAACCGGGGCCGGCGCGGCTGCTCGGCCGCACGCGGTTCCAGCAGGCGGGTCCGCAGATGCTCGAAATGATGCGATTCGCGGAAAAAATGGGTGATGTTGGTGGTCAGGGCATTGACCAGATTTTCGATTTCGCCGGCCCCCTCCGGCCCCTCGATCAGGTCGCAATACTCCGCGAAGCTCCGCAACCCCAACGCCCGCAACCGCTTGACCAAGCGCCCGGAGACCATCTGGCGTTTATGTTTGGTGACGACGATCCCGGTCTCGCGGGTCAGGAACCCGGCCAGGGCGTGGAACTCACGATCGCCGAGTTCAAAATCCATCGGCCGCGTCCGACCGTCTCCGGCCGTCGCCTCTCCCTCTGTCCCGGACTCGGACCGCCTCAGGGACGAGACGATCCGATGGTCGTGGGGACGCCGGCTCAGAACTCGGCCCAATCCTCATCGCCCCCGGCTTTGGCCGTGACGGGTTTCGGGGCTTCCAGCCGGGCCACGCTTTTGCTGGCATGAGCGGGTGCCGGTTTCCGCACCGCCGTTTTGATCGGCGGCGGCCGCAAGGTGGTGGTCGCGCGGGCCGGCGCCCGTTCGGCCGCACGGGGCGCGGCCACGGCCTGCCCGGTTCTGAAGAAGGCCATCACCTCGCCCAGATGACGGGACTGATCTTCGAGCGAGTGGGCAGCGGCGGTGCTTTCCTCGACCAGAGCGGCATTCTGCTGGGTCATTTCGTCCATCTGGGTGACCGCCTCATTGACCTGATCGATGCCGCTGGCCTGTTCGGCACTGGCGGCCGCGATCTCGGCGACGATATCGGCGACCCGTTTGACCGAACCCAGGATCTCTTCCAGGGTACGGCCGGCGCCCTTGACCAGTTCGGCGCCGTTCCGCACCTGCGAGGAGCTTTCGGCGATCAGTCCTTTGATCTCTTTTGAGGCTTGGGCCGACCGCTGGGCGAGGTTGCGGACCTCCTGGGCGACCACGGCAAAGCCTTTGCCAGCATCCCCGGCCCGCGCCGCCTCGACCGCCGCATTGAGGGCCAGCAGGTTGGTCTGGAAGGCAATTTCGTCGATCATCCCGACGATATCCTCGATCTTCTGCGAGGAAGATTCGATCCGGTTCATCGCCCCGATCGCATCGGAGACCACCTGACCACCCGAGGCGGCAACCTCCCGGGCCCCGGCCGCGAGCTGGTTAGCCTGCTGGGCATTGGCCGAATTCTGCCGGACGGTGGCGGCGAGTTCTTCCATGCTGGCCGCCGTCTCTTCCAGCGCACTGGCCTGCTGTTCGGAGCGTTCCGACAGATCCTGACTGCCGGCGGCGACTTCAGAGGCGGCACTGGTGATCTGGGTCGCCGCCTCATTGATATTGCTGACCACTTCGAACAATTTATCGGCGGTGCGGTTGACATCGGCCTTCAACTGGCCGAACAGGCCGGCATAATCCCCGGTAATGCGACGGGTCAGATCCCCGTTTGCCACCGCCGCCAGCACCCCGGCGACATCCTTCAGCGCGGTGGCGGTCTGAGCGACCAGCGTGTTGACCCCCTCGCACAGCGTGAGCAGGAAGCCTTCCTTGCCGGAGAGGTCGATCCGCCGGTCGAGGTCGCCGGTACTGGCCGCTTTGGCCACCTGGGCCACTTCAGCCACGATCGCCGCCTCGCGCTGACGCTGGGCCTCCTCGGCCCGGCGGGCAGCCTCTTCGGCGGCTCTCTGTTCCGCCTCCATCCGCAATTTATCGATCGCATTCTGCTTGAACACCTGCACCGCTTTGGCCATCTCGCCGACCTCGTCGTGCGCGTCCAAAGCGGGCACGGCAACACCATGATCGCCGCCGGCCAACCGGGTCATCGCCTCGGTCATCGCCGTGACCGGGAGGGTAATCCCCCGCGCAATCATCCAGGCGAACAGAATCCCGAGCAGCACCGCCACCCCCGACACCAGCAACAACACGGTGATCGCATTATTGTTGGCGGCTTCCGTCTCACTGGTGACAATCCCCAGCCGCTGATTAAGATCCTTGGTCAGAGCGGCGCCATGTTCGGCGAACTCGGCCGCCAGCTTCGGCATAATGTTGTCAATCATGTCGTGGCTGGCGGTATGAGAGGCGATGGTATCGTTCAACGAGCGGGAATAAGCTGAGGCAAAATCAATGGTGGTGCGGACCTCACGCGCTGCTTCCGGGCTTTTGAGCTTGCTCGCGAAATTGGCCAGATCGCGTTGCAGGATATCGAGCGTGCGCTGGGCGATATTGGCACTCTCCCGGCTGGGATCCATCAGATATTTCGCAGTCATCAGCCGAGCCTGAATCCATTGTGACCGCAATTCAGCGAGATCGAGGGCCAATCCGGCATCGGCACCGCCGCGCAGGGTTTCGACCAAGCGGGCCAGGGATTCGCCGCCGGTGGTGCCGTTCTGGTTCATCGCGCTCTGGTTGGCGTCGCGTTGACGGTTCATCTCCCGCAATCGGGCGGCATCGGCCAGATAGGTCTCAGACAGGCGAATCATCTTGGCGGTGATTTCGCGTCGGCCTTCATTGCGGAAGGTGGCCTGAGCCGCCTTGAGGTCGTCGATCACCGTCGGACCGAGATCGGTGATCTTCTGATAATCCACTTCATCGCCGCTGTTCTGATAGATCACGACCAATCGGCGCAGATTAATCAGGTTATTTTCAACCTGGAGCACCTTTTTGTTCTGATCGGCGAGGCGGGCATATTCGCGCCCCCGCTCGGCAGTGCTATCCAATCCCTGCCAGCCGATCACCGCGAGGACGCAGAGCAGAACGAGGATCAGAAAGAAGCCGGCAAAGATCCGGCTGCCGATTTTGAAGTTGGCCATCCAGGTGATCATGTCGCACTCCTTGTCGGGTCGGGCCGTCAGGCCGCCACGATTCCATCGCTCGGGTCGCTCTGGTCAAAGGCAAAGACGTGGTCGAGGTCGAGCAGGGCGACCATGCGCCCATCGACCGTGACCAAGCCGGTCAGGAAACCGCTATCACTGCGTTCGACCTGGGGGGTTGGCTGAATTTCGCCGGCCGCCACCGCCAGGATGTCGGCCACGGCATCGACCAGAATGCCGGCAACCCGGTTGCCGACGGCAACAACGATGATGACATGGCGGGGGGTGGTGGTGGTGCTGCCCCGGCCAAAACGGGCGCGCAGATCGAGGATTGGCACAATCGCGCCGCGCAGATTGATCACACCGCGCATGTGAGACGGCGTGTTGGGCAATTCGGTGCTGGCGGTCCATCCCTTGATTTCACGGATCGCCATGATATCGACGCCATATTCCTCGCCGCCGATGGTGAAGGTGATGAACTGCCGGATGGTGCTTTCCGACGCGGTGCTGTCAGACACATCGCCCTCCCTTGACCTGCCCGTTGCTTCGGCACGAAGACATTTCATTCCGTCACGGCACCGCTTGCGCCCTCTCCGGTCAGACCGGGAAGGGCCTGCCGCTCGCCCATGGCCCGCAACGCGCCGACATCCAGGATCAGAGCGACACGGCCATCACCGAGGATGGTGGCCGCAGAGATCCCTTCGACCCGGCGGTAATTCGAATCCAGGCTTTTGATCACCACCTGTTGCTGGCCGAGCAATTCATCCACCAGCAAGCCGACCCGGTCGCCGCCATCGGTCTCAACCACCACCGCCAGCCCCCGGGTGGCCTGGGTGATCGCCCCGGTGATCCCGAACAATTCATGCAGCCGCACCAGCCGGATATAATCGCCCCGCAGGGTCAGCACGTCGCCGATATTGACCAGGGTTCGCACCTGTTGCGGGGTGGGGCGGAAGGATTCGACGATATTGGTCAAAGGGAGAACGTAACGCTGTCCGCCGACCGAAACCAGCATTCCATCCATCACCGCCAGAGTCAGCGGCAGCGACAGAATAAAGCGGGTGCCGTGACCGGGCGTATTCTGGACCACCACTCTGCCGCCGACGTCCTGGATATTCTTACGGACCACATCCATCCCGACCCCCCGCCCCGAAACGTCGGAGACCCGGGAGGCGGTTGAAAATCCAGGAAGGAAAATCAACTGATCAATTTGCTCATCGCTCAACGAGGTCGCGCGATCGATCAGGCCGCGCTCAACCGCTTTGTCGAACACCCGTTTGCGATCGATGCCGTGCCCGTCGTCGGCGATCTGGATCACGATCCGCCCGGACCGGTGTTCGGCGCTGAGATGAAGGGTTCCCTCCATCGGCTTGCCTTCGGCCAGTCGCTCTTCCGGGCGTTCGATCCCGTGATCGAGGGCATTGCGGATCAGATGGGTCAACGGATCGGACAATTGCTCGATCACGGTCTTATCAACCTCAGTCGCCTCACCGCTCATCACCAGGCGAACTTGCTTGCCCAGTTTTTCGGCCAGATCGCGCACCAGTCGGGGCGCCCGTGAAAACAGCGCCTTGACCGGCTGAGCCCGGATCGCCATCACACTTTCCTGCAATTCCCGCGTGTGATGCGAGAGTTCCTGCAAGCCCTGGATCAGCTCAGGATGGGATTCGACCGAGAAGCCGGCAGCCTGCTGGCCCAGCATCGCCTGGGTAATCACCAGTTCGCCGACCATATTGACCAACCGGTCAACCCGGTCGAGATCGACCCGGATCGAGGTGGTGTGAATCCCGCTGCCGCCACTGCTGTTGCTGTTATGGGGAGCAGCGGGGCGCAGCAGGTCGGCCGCCGGAGCGGTGGCACTGCCTCCCCCTCCCGCCAGGGGCGCGAACAATCCCCAGCCTTCCCCCTCTTCGCCCGCCGCCGACCCCGGGGCCGGGGTGAGAGGCGCAAACAGGCCCCACCCGGGATCCTCTTCCCCGTCGGCCGGAGGAGGCTCCGCCAGGACCGGAGAGAGGGGGAGAAGGGTCACTTCGGCGCTGTCGCCGGCCACAAATTCAAACACCGCCTCAATGTCGGCCCGGGTGCGGCAGGTCGTAAGCCGGGCCTCCCACGACAGATAGGCGTCGCTGGCCGTCAGCGCGGCGAGGTCGGGCAGGCGGGAGGTCTCCGCCCGAACCGTCAGTTCCCCAAGAGTGGCCAGTTCCCGGAACAGCAATTGCGGATCGTTGCCGGTGCGCAGTAATCCCGGCGCCGGAACCAGCCGGATCGACCAGTCGGTGGCAACGGCCGCCTCGACGGCGGCGGGGGGCGGCGGGGACGGCGCAACCGGGGTCGGTCCCGCCGCAGGGGAGCTGCCCTCAACCAAAGCCAGCAATCTGGCCCGAATATCGGCACCATGATCGGAGGGGAGAGCGGTTTCCTCCTGGGCGGCGCGGACGAAATCGCCCAACAGGTCGGTCCCCCGCACCAGCAATTCCGCAGTCGGCGGGGTCAGCAGCACCTGACCGGAGCGGAGAGCATCCATTGCTGTTTCGAAGGCATGAGCGAACCGAACCAGCGCCTCAAAGGCGAAGGCTCCGGCTCCCCCCTTGATCGAATGGACACAGCGGAAGACGGCGTTGAGATCCTCCGCCTCGCCGTCTCCGGCTTGAAGACGGGCCAGAGTCTCCTCGGCAGCGGCGAGCAGTTCGGCGCATTCCTCGAAATAGGTCGCCTTGAACCGCGACAGGTCGTAGGATTGATCCTCGCGCACCCGGGTGCCTCCCTGGACGTGACTCCCCTCGTCTCAGGGGCAGACTTTGGCGACGATCTGGAGCAGCTTTTCCGGACTGAACGGTTTGACGATCCAGCCGGTCGCGCCGGCAGAGCGTCCCTCTTCCTTTTTGGCCTGTTCACTTTCGGTGGTAAGAATCAGGATCGGGGTTCCGGTGTGAGCGGGCAGGCCGCGCAGACGGCGGACCAGGGTGATTCCGTCCATTTCCGGCATATTGACGTCGGTAATCACCACATCGATCTTTTGCCCCTGAAGGGCGCGCAGGGCAGAGACGCCGTTTTCCGCTTCGATCACGGTATAGCCCGCCCCCCGCAGGGTGAAGGAGACCATGTCCCGCATCGTCTTGGAATCATCCACGGCCAGAACGCATTTGCCCATCAGGACCTCCCTAGGTGATTTTTTTGAGTTCCTCGGTCAGCCCGAGACGGGCAAAAGCCTCGGCCACCGCGACGGCGGGACGGGTGAGAATGAGCGGCCGGTCTGCCTTGGCGCCGGCGGCGGCCAGAATCACCTGGATGGCGGCGGTGGACAGGCGCGCAACCCGATCCGCCCTCAGCGCCAGCGCGCCCTCCCCTTCGCGAGCCAGAGCGTCGAGGAGCAGGGTTTGTAATTCTCCCGCCGCGAGAATATCGACGATTTCAGGCAGCTCGATTTCGAGGCGACCCTGCGAGTTTTTGACTTCCATGCCCGCTTCGCCAACTTCTCGGTGGACCGACTCGGAATGATACGTCAAATTCCATCCTTTAGTAAGAGCCGAACCGCCCAGGCGCCCGTATGCCCAGAATAACCACCCAAGCCGGCCCGTGGAACATGACGGTGTACGCCTTCGATGCTGGCGACGCCGATAATCCGTTGGCGACCCTTGGCCCCGAAGATTTACGTAAGATCCCTTACGGCGCGGCGGAACTCAATGCCGAGGGCCGGGTCATTTCTTATAATGACACCGAACCGGATGAGCCCGAGGCCGGGCGGGTCTCCCCGGTCGGACGCGATTTTTTCGAGGAGGTCGCCCGTTGGGCCGGGCGTTCGGTCCTGGCAAGCGAATTCCGCCGGGGCGTGACCGCCGGCAGCCTCAATGTGGTGTTTGACTGCGCCACGATCCGCCTGCCCTACAAGGTCCGGGTGCATTTCAAGGTCAGCCCGATTCTCGGCACTTATTGGGTCTTTATCAAGCGGCTGCACCGGCTGTAGCCACGGCCAACCGGCTAATAAACCGTCCCCCGAAACCGGGCGACCAGAGCCCGCGCAGCAGCACCGGGGGCGAGCTGCCCGGCGGCCACGGTCCGTTCCATCTCCGGCAGCAAAGCGGCAATCCGCTGATCCTCGCGCAGGCTCTGCAACAGGGTTTCCGACACTTCGTTCCACATCCAGGCCCGGGCCTGCTCGGCGCGGCGGGCGGTCAGAGCGCCACTGGCCCCGAGGGTGTCGCGGTGGCGCTGCACCATTTCCCACACCGCATCAATCCCGCTGCGGGTCAGGGCCGAGCAGGTCAGCACCGGCACCTGCCAGCCGCTGGCCGGGGCGGCGAGCAGATGCAGGGCGTTGGCATAATCGCGGGCAGCGCGGGCGGCGGCGGTGGCCAGATCACCATCGGCCTTGTTGACGATCACCGCATCGGCCAGTTCGACGATCCCCTTTTTGATCCCCTGTAATTCGTCACCGCCGCCGGGCACCAGCACCAGCAGGAACATATCGACCATGTCGGCCACGGCGGTCTCGCTCTGACCGACGCCGACGGTCTCCACCACGATCACATCAAATCCGGCCGCCTCACACACCAACATCGCTTCGCGGGTGCGGCGGGCGACTCCGCCCAGGGTGCAGCCGGATGGACTCGGGCGGATGAAGGCGCGCGGGTCACGCGACAGATCCTCCATCCGGGTCTTGTCCCCGAGAATCGAGCCGCCGGTGCGCGGACTGGACGGGTCCACCGCCAGCACCGCCGGCCGCTTGCCCTGGGCCAGCACATGCAGGCCGAAACTCTCGATGAAAGTGCTTTTGCCGGCACCGGGTACCCCGGTAATGCCGATCCGCACCGCCCCGCCGGTATAAGGCAGCAGTTCATGCAGCAGGGCTTCGGCCAGGGTCCGGTGGTCGGGACGGGTGGATTCAATCAGGGTGATGGCACGGGCGAGGGCACGGCGCTGGCCGGACCGAACGCCTTGGGCCAGGGCGACGGGATCAAGCGGGGACGGAGTCACGGGCGGGTCATTTCCGGCGAGGGGACGGGACGGGCGGAGAGGGACGGGGCGCCGGACGGGCCGGCGGCGGGGCCTCTTTCTGCTCAAGAAGGGTGAGGATAGCCATCGAAACCAGTTTGGCCCGATCCTCGTCCGACAAAGCGTCGAGAATCTTGCGCTTGGCGCGATGGATTTCTCCGGCCTCGCGCAGCAACCGGGTCCGCTCCGTCGGTGCCGGGGCGGCAGGACGGGGGCGGGACGCAGCGGCAGGCGCGGCCGGGCGGCCCCGGGCAGGAGACCGGGACGCAGGCGGCGGGCCGAACAAGCGGTGCAGCCAGTCGAACATCGCCTCCATGCTACCCTGGACCGTGCCCTGCTGTCATCGCTTGTGGGATCGATTGTCCCCGGCCGATCACGACGATTGAGCGACGCGGCGAGGTTGGCTACAGTCGCGCTCCGCAGAACGGTCAATCGGGTGTTTCTCACCCCGGCCGTCGTGGCTCGTTTTTGCATCGGGCGTGCCGACATGGATCTGGACCAGCTTCGTCATCCCCATTTGATCGCGTTGCGCCGCTGGTGGCTGGGGCAAGGCGGGAGTGAGGGGCTGCCTTCGGCGGCCGATCTCAGCCCGACCATGCTGCGCCGCTGGCTTGATAATATGGTGGTGGTCGATCTCGATCCCGCCGGCGAGGCCCGCTACGCTTATTATGGCGCCAACCTCGCCGCCGCGTTCGGCACCGACATGGTCGGCCGTTCGATCGATCAGCTACCGGAAACCCAACGCGCGATTCTCGTTCGAGAATACGATACGATTCGGCGTGGTCGTGCCCCGGTGGCGCGACGCTACACCGCCGATTTCGACGGGCAGACCCAGACCTGGGAACGCCTGCTGCTGCCCTTCTTTGACGGCGAGAGTGCCGTCGAGAAGATTATCGTCGCCGTTTACCGCCTGGAGTGACATGAGCCCCGCCCAAGACGACAGCATGACCGCCGCTGATTTCAATTTCTGGTGTGCGGTCAACAGTAAGCCGTTCCGTCTGGTGCGCCATCGCTGGCCCGATGGCTCGGTCGAGTGGGATGTCGAGGTGTTTCCGGGTCGACCGGAGGCGACGGTGGCCTATGGCACCGGCCAGACCGCCGAAGCGGCGGCGGCGGCAGCGGCTTTTGCCTTCGCGGCGGGAGTCGAATGGGGGGAGAGCTTCGCCCGTCCGATCGGCGGCTGGGACGACGAATCCGAGGACGATGACTCGGCCGACGAGCCCTTGTCTCCGCCCGCTCCGGGTCCGGCCATCTCGTCTCCGCCGCCGGTTGACATCCCGCCCCCGCCCGTCCCGGAACCCGAACCAAAACCAAAAACGGAACCCGTCGTGGCTCCCGCCCCGGTTGAAGCGGTCGCGCCGCCGCTTCGGGTGGAGACGCCGCCGCCGGCCGCGTCGCCCCGCCGTCCTCTGGTGATCACCTCGGCGGCACTGGTCGCGCCGCCCTCCCGTCCGTCCCTGCCGCCGCCCGCCTCCAGCGACGATTATCTGCCACCGGCGATCGGACTGTTGCAGCCGGCCCCGCCCCGCATCCGGGTGGATGAGGATGAGGAGGCGTTGGCCTCCAATGCCCGGATGCTCGAAACCGTGCTGCGGAATTTCAAGGTGCGCGGCGAGATCATGGAGGTCCGTCAGGGGCCGGTGGTGACTCTGTATGAGTTTGAACCGCTGCCCGGGACCAAATCGGCGACGGTGATCAATCTCGCCGACGATATCGCCCGCTCGATGAGCACGACCACCACCCGGATTGCGATTGTCCCCGGCCGTAGCGTGATTGGGATCGAACTGCCCAATCCGATCCGCGAGACGGTCTATCTGCGTGAGATTCTGGAAAGCCCGGCGTTCCTCCAGCATTCCGGCCGGCTGCCTCTGGCCCTGGGCAAGGATATTGCCGGCGAGCCGGTGGTGGCCGATCTGGCCCGGATGCCACATCTGCTGATTGCTGGCACCACCGGTTCGGGCAAGTCGGTCGGGATCAATGCGATGATCCTGTCGTTGCTGTACCGGTTCCGGCCGGAGGATTGCCGCCTGATCATGGTCGATCCCAAGATGCTGGAACTGTCGGTCTATGACGGGATTCCGCATCTGCTGACCCCGGTGGTGACCGATCCTGACAAAGCGGTGCGGGTGTTGAAGTGGGCGGTGCGCGAGATGGAAGCGCGCTACCGGTCGATGGCGCTGCTCGCGGTGCGGAATATCGATGGCTATAATGCCCGTCTGGCTGAACTGACCGCCACCGGGCAGAAGGTCAGTCATCGCGTTCAGGTCGGGTTTGACCGGGCCTCGCGCGAGCCGATGTTTGAAGAGCAGCCGATCGATCTGAAGCCTCTGCCGCATATCGTCGTGCTGGTCGATGAGATGGCCGATCTGATGATGGTCGCCGGCCGCGATCTTGAAGTGGCGATTCAGCGTTTGGCTCAGATGGCCCGGGCCGCCGGGATTCATCTGATCATGGCGACCCAGCGTCCTTCGGTCGATGTCATCACCGGCACGATCAAGGCCAATTTCCCGACCCGGATTTCGTTCCAGGTCACGTCACGGATCGACAGCCGGACCATTCTCGGCGAATCCGGGGCGGAGCAGTTGGTCGGTCAGGGCGACATGTTGTTCATGTCCGGCGGCGGGCGGGTAACCCGCATCCATGGGCCGTTCGTTTCCGATACTGAGGTGGAGCAGGTGGTGGCCCATCTCAAAGCCCAGGGCGAGCCTGACTATCTCTCCTCGATCACCGAGGATGACGAAGAAGAAGAGATCCGCAGCGGCGGCAGTGGCGAGGAGGGGAGCTTCACCAGCGGGGATGATCTGTATGATCAGGCGGTGGCGCTGGTGACTCGCGAACGCAAGGTCTCGATCAGCTTCATTCAGCGTCAGCTTCAGATTGGCTACAACCGGTCGGCCCGTCTGGTCGAGCGGATGGAGGTTGAGGGGGTGGTGTCGCCCTCCAATCATCAGGGGAAGCGGGAAGTCTTGGCCCGGCGTCGCTCCTCCGAAGGTTCGGAGGGGATTGAAGCGTAAGGACCGGGCTCTCCCGAAAGTTTGGCAAACTGTCTCCCGACGGGGGGATGCTTCCGGGCCTGTCATGCAGGGACATCGGCGCCTGGAGCTGGCGGGACTATCCGCTCCGGACTTTGTTCCGCAGACAGTTCCCCGCCGTCGGGAGGTTTGAGGGCCGGCGAGGAACCGGCAATCCGATTCGGCTCCTCGCCGCCCTGGGGTGGGCTGCGCTCTGGCGATGGGGGGGCATCGCAGCGCTAAACCCTGAGTGTCTTCCCAACCACCAGGGGGGATGGCGGTGGGAAGAGCGGAGCGGCGGAGATGGGGAGGGTGGAGGGAACCTCTCCGGCCGCTTCATGTTAAATAGACTAATTCTTATTTGATGCATCCGCAAGGCATTTTTTGAGCCCGAAAACGGGGATCTGGAGGCCGAACCCCCAGACCCCCGATTCAAACTCAGGCCTGACGGGAATCATGTTCGGCGTGATAGCCGATCAGGCGGGTGACTTCATTGCGCGAGCCGAGAATCACCGGCACCCGCTGGTGCAGCTTGTTCGGTTCGATGTCGAGAATCCGCTGCCGGCCGGTGCTGGCGCCGCCACCGGCTTGTTCGATGATGAAGGCCATCGGATTCGCTTCATACATCAGGCGCAGCTTGCCGCCCTTGGCCTGATTCTCGGTATCCACCGGATACATGAACACCCCACCCCGGCACAGGATGCGATGGACTTCGGCGACCATCGAGGCGACCCAGCGCATGTTGAAATCCTTGCCACGGGTTCCTTCCCGGCCGGCAAGACATTCATCGACATAGCGTCGGACCGGTGGCTCCCAGAAGCGGGAGCGCGAGGCATTGATCGCGAATTCCTGGGTATCGGCGGGAATGGTCATGTTGGGGTGGGTCAGCATGAACATGCCGATCGACTGATCGAGGGTGAAGCCGTTGACCCCGTTGCCGGTGGTCAGGACCATCATCGTCGAAGAGCCATAGAGGGCATAGCCGGCGGCAACCTGCTTAACGCCTTTTTGCAGGAAGGCGGCTTCAGCGATGGTGTTAGCGCCTTCCGGCAGGCGGAGGATTGAGAAAATCGTCCCGACCGAGATGTTGACGTCGATATTTGACGAGCCATCGAGCGGATCGAACAGCAGCAGATATTTGCCATCGACCGCGCCATGAACCGGGCGAACATCCTCCATTTCTTCCGAAGCCATCCCGGCATAGGCACCGCCCAGCGCGTTCATATGCAGGAAGATTTCATTGGAGAGGACGTCGAGTTTCTTCTGTTCTTCGCCCTGGACGTTTTCCGACCCGGCCACGCCGAGATTGCCAGCCAGCGCGCCCTGATTGACTTCGCGCGAGATCATCTTGCAGGCAAAGATAATGTCGGTCATCAGCCCGGTGAACGAGCCGGTGCCGCCGAGCCGCCGTTGGTCCTGAAGCAGGAAATGAGTCAGCGTGATCCGATGGTACGGCAAAACGGTCCTCCCTTCGCGGCATGGCGCTCTTCCACCCCGGGAAGGCGTCGGATGTAACTTTCGGGCTCCCGCCCGAACCCGGCTGGGGCGAGGCCCCAGACCCCCTTTGTTTTTGAAAAGAAAGGGGGTTTGGGGGCCTGCCCCCAAGCGGGGACCGGGGCGGCAGCCCCGCCTTTTATTTGGCGAGGTAATCCCGCGCCAACACCTCAGCGATCTGCACCGCATTCAGCGCCGCGCCCTTGCGCAGATTATCGGCCACGCACCAGAAAGCGAGGCCATTCTTAACGGTCGGGTCTTTGCGGATCCGGCTGACGAACACCGCATCCTCGCCGGTGGTCTCGACCGGGGTGGTGTAGCCATCTTCCAGCACCACCACACCGGGGGCTTCGCGCAAAGCTTCCATCGCCTCGTCAACGCTGACCGGGCGGGCGAATTCAACGCTGACCGCCTCGGAATGGCTGACGAACACCGGGACGCGGACACAGGTCGCCAGCACCGCAATATCCGGGTCCAGAATCTTGCGGGTCTCGACCGCCATCTTCCATTCTTCCTTGGTCGCGCCATCGTCCATGAAGACGTCGATCTGCGGAATCACGTTGAATGCGATCTGCTTCGGGAACTTCTCCGGTCTGACCGGATCATTGACGTAAATCGCCCGGGTCTGGTCGAACAATTCGTCCATCGCCTCTTTGCCGCCGCCCGACACCGACTGGTAGGTCGAAACCACCACCCGGGTAATCTGGCCCAGATCATGCAGCGGCTTCAGCGCCACCACCATCTGAATGGTCGAGCAATTCGGATTGGCGATGATCCCCCGCTTCTTATAGCCGGCGATCGCCTGCGGATTGACCTCCGGCACCACCAGCGGCACATCCGGTTCCATCCGGAAATGCGAGGTATTGTCGATCACCACGCATCCCGCCGCTGCCGCCCGGGGGCTGTGCTGGGCCGAAACCTTGCCGCCGGGGGAGGACAAAGCAATGTCCCAGCCGGTGAAATCAAACTTGGCGAGATCTTTGACCCGCAGCACCTTCTTCTCGCCGAACGAGACTTCGCGTCCCACCGAGCGTTCGCTGGCCAGCGCAACCACCTCATCAACCGGGAAGTCGCGTTCCGCCAGGATTTGCAGCATTTCCCGGCCGACATTGCCGGTGGCACCGATCACAGCAACCTTATAGCCCATCGTGTGTGTCTCTCCATGTTGGGGCCGTCCGGCCCGGCCCCCGGCACCCGCCCGAAACGACGAGGCCCGCGAGGCAGCGCCGCGGGCCTGGTCGTTTGGTCAGGACGAACCAGCCCGCCGTCAGGCGGTCTTGGTCGTGCCGGTTTTGGGGAAAAGGGCAAACGGAAACGCTGCCTGAGCCAGGGCCCAGGGCCGAACGGCATCAACAGGGGTCAAGCGCCGCCGCATGGCATTCTCCATATCTGGCGATGCTTAACGGATGCAGCCGACAAGCGCAAGCAGAAAGCCGGCTCCGCCCGCACGGACGGAACCGGCCTGCCGGATCAGGGAAGAATCAGGCTCGGAATGTCGCTGGCCGCGATCGCACTGTCGTAAATGCGGAAGTCTTTGATCTGACCTGAGAACCAGCTGCTATCGTCAGAAGCGTCTTCCTTGTGACCGATCAGATAGGGATTGCGGGTGAACTTCAGGGTGTAGGGATTGTGCAGGCCCGGCAATTGCTTGATCACCCCTTCCTGGCTGCCGACCGGCTTGCCATCGAGATAGAGCGACGCCAGCGGATGCAGGCCATCCGCCCCCCAATCGAAGGTCGCGGCAATATGGTGCCAGGCTTTTTCCAGCACCACAGCGGACGAGGCCAGGGTGATCAAATCCTGTTCGAGATTGGGCACGTTGGTGTCCAGGTCTCGCCGCAAATTCAGGCCGATCTGGCCACCGGGATTGATCGACAGCAGAAATTGCCAACTGTTGCTGGCCGCGCCCCAATTGCCCAGCACGATGTTGCGCACTTTGGTGCTGTCGAGGAACAGCTTGGCGGCGATGGTGAAATTGGTGGCATGCAGGTCGAGCCGCGGCGTCGAGACGTAGGCGCCCTTCGGCAGAATCAGGGTGTCAATCAGCAGGCGTAGCGAATCTGGTGCGTAGGCCATCACAGAAACCCCTCTCTTTTGGTTAAAATGGCCTTGGCATCATTTATATTTTTAGGAGATTAAGTCAATAGATAACTATTTTTTAGATAAAATTATAATAAATAACAATTTTTAAGAGAAGTTTTAGACAAAGCCGAACCGCTCCGGCGGAAGCGGCTCGATCACGATGGCCAGGAGGTTACGCTGCCGGCGGCGGCGGGGTGACGCGGAGCGCGGTGATCTGGTTGCGCTGGCGGCGGGCGATCTCGAAGCGGAAGCCGTAGAACAGATAGACCTGTCCAACCTCGGGGATCCGCCGGGCCTCATGCAGCACCAATCCGGCCAGAGTGGCGGCATCATCATCCGGCAGGTGCCACTCGAATTCACGATTGAGATCGCGGATCGGCACCGCACCATCGATCATGTAACTACCATCAGACTGCGGCCGGACCCCGGCGACGGCGATGTCATGTTCATCGACGATATCGCCGACGATCTCCTCCAGAATGTCCTCCAGAGTCACCACCCCCATCAGCGAGCCATATTCATCAACCACCAGGGCGAAATGCTCGCGGCGTTGGCGAAAGGCCTGAAGCTGTTCCTGCAAAGTGGTCGAGGCCGGGATGAACCAGGGCGGAGTGGCGAAGGTCCGCAGGTCGAGGCCCTCCAGTCCCTCACTCCGGCCCCGCACCGCCCGCAGCACGTCGCGAGCATGCAACACCCCGACGATATTGTCGGAATTGTCGCACCACAGCGGCAGGCGGGTATAGGGGCTGGCAATCACCCGATCGAGCAGGGCCGCCGGAGACAGGCCTGCATCCAGGGTGACGAGATTGCGGCGGTGGGTCATCACCTGCCCGACCTCAACATCGGCGAGTTCGAGGATCGAGCGCAGCATCTGCCGTTCCTCACGCACCTCGCTCTTGCCGCCATGCACTTCGATCGCGCCTTTGAGTTCGGCCATCGCCGCCTCGGGCGAGACCGTCGGGGTCCGGCTGGCCCCGAACAAGCGGAAGATCAGCCGCACCACCAGTTCGATCGCCCGGACCAGCGGATTGAGGGCCAGGACGACCGCCTGGACCGGTCCGGCAACCCACAAAGCGACCCGGTTGGCGTGGTAGATCGCATAAGTTTTCGGCAACACCTCACCGAACAGCACCACCACCACCGTCATTCCGGCGGTGGCATAAGCGATCCCGGCATCGCCGAACAGACCGACCAGCGCGCTGGTCGCCAGCGATGAGGCGAGGATGTTGACCAGATTATTGCCGAGCAGCAGGGCGCCGAGCAGACGGTCGCGGGACAGGAGCAGGCGGTTGACCCCGCCGGCCCTGGGGTCACCGTCATGCTCCAACTGGTGCATCAGCGGCCGTGACACCGCCGTTAAGGCCGTCTCCGACCCTGAGAAGAACGCCGACAGGACCTGAAGCAGGGCAACGGCGACCAGGGTCAAAGTAATTGTGTCCATGCTACCTCCCGGCGGCACTCTCCGCCAGCAGGTCGGCCACCGCCTGATCGGCGACGTCGCGCGACAGGAAGCTCTGGCCGATACCGCGTGCCAGAACAAAAGTGATGGTTCCGTCCTTGACCTTCTTGTCGCCCCGCATGTGGTCGAGCAGACGGTCAGGATCCCAGACCCGACCGGCCGGAAGGCCGGAAGGCAGCCCGACCGCGTCGAGATGACGGGCGAGGCGATCGGCATCGGCGGCCGGAGCCAGACCGAGCCGGGCCGACAGTTTCAGCGCCAGCACCATCCCGATCGCCACCGCTTCGCCATGCAGCATCGCGTCGGAGAAGCCGGTTTCCGCTTCCAGGGCATGGCCGAAGGTGTGGCCGAGATTGAGCAGCGCCCGCACCCCGGATTCGCGCTCATCGGCAGTGACGATCCGGGCTTTGGCGCGACAGCTGGTTGCCACCGCGTACCGCCGGGCCGCTTCATCGCCTGCCACCAGGGCCGGGCCGTGCTCTTCCAGCCAGGAGAAGAAGGCCGGATCGTCGATCACCCCATATTTGACCACTTCGGCATAGCCGGCCAGCACCTGACGGCGGGGCAGGCTGTCGAGCAGGCTGGTATCGGCCAGCACCAGCCGGGGCTGATGGAAGGCGCCGATCAGATTCTTGCCGTGGCGGGTGTTGATCCCGGTCTTGCCGCCAACCGAGCTATCCACCTGGGACAGCAGAGTGGTTGGGATCTGGACGAAATCGACCCCGCGCAGCAGGATCGCGGCGGCAAAGCCGGTCAGATCCCCGACCACGCCCCCGCCCAGCGCCACCACCAGCGTTCCACGCTCGGCCCGCGCCGCTAGCATCGCATCGAGCAGGGCTTCGAGGTGGGCGAAATCCTTGCTCGGTTCCCCAGCCGGCATCACCGTATGCAAGGGCTGGGCGCCGGCCTCGGTCAGACTCCGTTCCAGCCGTTCCAGATAAAGCGGGGCGACCTGATCATCGCTGACGATCAACACCCGCTCGCTTCGCATCACCGGACGGATCAGCGCCCCGGCGCGGTCGAGCAATCCCGGGCCGATCTGGATCGGATAAGCGCGGTCGCCCAGATCAACCGTGACGGTTTCGATGCTCATGCTCCCTCCCTGTCGCCTGCGGCCTCGGCCAGATAGCCGGTCAGGCTGGTCAGCACCCGGGCCACAGTGGCTTCAGGCACCTCGTCGGTGGAGTCCACCACCAGATCCGCCTCGGCATAGATCGGGTAGCGCGCCGCGATCAGCCGACCGAGAATTTCCGCCGGATCGCCCTGTTTCAGCAGCGGGCGATGGTCCCGGCCGACGGTGCGCTTCAACAGCAGCGGCAGATCGGCTCGCAACCACAGGGTGATCGCATCCCCGCGCAGCCGGGCTCTGGTCTCGGGATCAATGAAGGCCCCGCCTCCGGTGGCGAGGACCAGCGGGGTCTGGTCGAGCAGGCGGGCAATCACCTTGCGCTCGCCCTCGCGGAAGGCGGCCTCGCCATGGCGGGCGAAATAGTCAGAAATGGTACAGCCGGCGGCGGCTTCAAAAGCGGCATCGGTATCGACGAAGTCAAGGCCAAGCCGGGCGGCCAGACGGCGGCCGATACAGGATTTGCCGGCGCCCATCAGTCCGACCAGGACAATCGTGCGCGGAATCCGCCCGATCAGCGGCGCGGCCAGCCGGTCGAGATCGCTGCCGCCGGCCGGAGTGGGAGCAGGATCAGTGCCATTGCCACGCAAGCGTCGTTGATCGGCGGCGGCGGGGCCGATAGAGTGCTCAAGGTTCGCCATCGTTCGGTTTCTGGCCCCCATGTTCGAGGCATTGCGCCGACATCCAGGGGCGGGGCGCCCCGACCCGCCGCTTTTAGCCGCGCCGGGCCGGCTCTGTCCAGAAATCGATGTCACTCCTCGTTCAATGAGGCTCCTGTTTTCTCATGATCAGGCTTGTCGCTCTTGTGATCCTTGTCCTTGCGGTGTTGATCACCGCCGCCGTTGTGATGGTGTCGGCTTGGGATCCCTCTCCGCCCACGACGCGGATCGAACGGGTTATTCCGGATGAGCATTTCCCCCGCTGAGGCCCGCGCCGGGCTGTTGGCGCTGGCGCTGCTGCTGGCGCCGGGGGCGGCTGCGGCAGCGGAAGGGGGGACGGTGCCGGGTGGCGGCGTCTCCGAATCCTTGGGGTCCGTTCCCGTCCGTCCCGGCGGGGCGGCGCGATTCGAGGCCCGCGAACTCGGCGAACCCGGACTCGATTCGGGGGGATTGGCCGCAGAAATTCCGGGTGGATTCGGCCCGGCGACCTGGATCGGGACCGACCCGGCCCTGATCCGTCGCCTGCTGCCGCGTCTGCCGATCACCGACTCACCGGGCCTGCGCAACCTGACCCGCCGCCTGCTGTTGAGCAGCACCCCGGCCTCGGCCGGCGGGGCCGAGGCCGGCGCGCTGCTGGAGGCCCGGATCGAACGACTGGCCGCACTGGGGGACAACGAGACCGTTGCCACGCTGGTTCGGACGGCCCCGGCCTCGCAGATGTCACCGGCTTTGATCCGGGCTCGGATCGAGAGTCTGTTGCTTGGCGGCGATCTCAAATCCGCCTGTAGCGAATCTCTGAGCCGTCGTTATGACGAGCCCCGCCTGAAAGTGCTGTGCGCGCTGGTGGACGGGCGAATGCTCGAAGCCAATATGGCGCTCGACATGATGCGCGAGCGCAAGGACAGCGACCCGGTCTTCCTGCTCGCGGCCGAGGCGATGGGCGGGGTGCCGCCGGCCCGGCTGGAACGGGTGGGGACTTTATCTCCGGTCACGCTGGCCGCTTGTCGCGCCGGCCGGTTGCCGCTGCCGCCTGACGCCGTCGCCGGGGCCGCGCCGATTCTGCTCGGTGCGCTGGCCGCCAATCCGGTCAATCCGGTCGATACCCGGCTGGCCGCAGCGGAGCGGGTCGAGGCGCTGGGGCTGTCCGCCACCGAAACCCTCCGCAACCTCTATACGGACCTGTTCTTCACCCCGGCTGAGACCCAGGAGGCCGAGGCTCAGGGCGCCCGGTCTCCGCGTGGGCGGGCCTTGCTGTGGCGGACCATCCCGACCGAAACTCATCCGGCCCGCCGGGCCGAGGCGGTCGCCAAGGTGCTCGCCGCCGCCAGCGGGCCGGAGGCGTTCGCCGCGACCGCCCGTCTCTATGCCCCGCTGCTGACCACTCTGGTTCCCGGCCCCGACCTCGGTGCCCAGGCCGCCCCGCTGGCCCGTGCCCTGGTGGTGCTGGGCCGGGCCGATCTCGCTGGCCCCTGGCTCAATCTGGCTTACGGCGATCCGTCCACGGTGCGGCAGGCCAAGACGGTCGCCCTGCTGCGCCGCCTGCTGCGGCCGGGCGATGAACCGGGGGCGATCGAACTGCCCTCGGCTGAAGGGGGGCCGCCAGAGATCGCCGCCCGGCGGGCCGAAGTGATCCTCTCCCTGTTGCGCGGGGTAGGCGAGCCGATTCCCTCCGGCCCCTGGCTGGCTTCGTTGCGCGACCCGCTGTTGGCGCCGTCTTTGGTGCCGCGTCCGGGGCTCGATGCCCTGGCCGAGGTGGCGGTGGCAGACCGGCGGATCGGCGAAACCGTGTTGCTGACCCTGGTCGAACTGGGCGAGGCCGGGGGCTTTGCCCGGGCCGATCCGGTGCTGCTCGGTGCGGCGGTGGACCGGCTGCGTCAGGTCGGGCTGGAACCGGAAGCCCGGGCCCTGGCGGTCGAGATCGCTTTGGCCAATGGTTGGTGATGGACCGCCACGCCGAGTGCTTTCTCGAAATGATGGCGGCGGAGCGCGGTGCCGCCGTCAACACCCTGGATGCCTATCGCCGCGACCTTGATTTTTACCTGTCGTTCCTCGCCGAGCGGGGAATCGGGCCATTGGAGGTCGGGCCGGCCCTGGTCCGGGCTTGGCTGGGCGATCAGGTGGCGCGGGGCATGGCACCGCGCACCCAGGCCCGGCGGATGTCCTGCATCAGCCGGTTTCATGCCTTTCTGGTGGCCGAGGGGCGACGCCCCGACGATCCGACGATGGGGGTGGATTCGCCCCGGCTGAAACGGCCCCTGCCGAAAACCCTGTCGGTCGAGGAGGTCACGACCTTGCTCGCCGCCGCCCGCACGGTGCCGGGGGATGATGGGGTGATGGTGACCGCGTTGCTGGAAACCCTCTATGCCACCGGACTGCGGGTGTCCGAACTGGTGGGGCTGCCGGATTCCGCCGTGGCGCGCGATCCCGAGATGCTGCTGGTGCGCGGCAAGGGAATGAAGGAGCGGATGGTGCCCTTGTCCGATCCGGCCCGCACCGCTCTGCGCGACTGGCGGGACGTCCGGGAAAAACAGCTCGGCCGGACCGTCTCGCCCTGGTTGTTCCCTTCCTGGGGCGAGAGCGGCCATCTGACCCGTTCCGGCTTCGCCCGGATGCTGGCTCGGGTCGGACTGAGAGCGGGGATCGATCCGATCCGGCTGTCGCCGCATGTGATGCGGCACGCTTTCGCCACCCATCTCGTCGCCGGCGGGGCTGATCTGCGGATGGTGCAGCAAATGCTCGGCCATGCCGATATCGGCACCACCGAAATTTACACCCATGTCCAGACGGAGCGGATGATTCAGTTGGTCCGCACCCATCACCCCCTCGCCACCCTCGACAAAGGCGATTGAGCCGGCGATGAGCCTGACCGCCGAGGCCGATCTCCGCCAGCGCCGCGCCGCCGATCCCGGGGCCAGCGTCTGGGTTGCCGCCAGCGCCGGCACCGGCAAGACCAAGGTCCTGACTGACCGGGTATTAACCTTGCTGCTGGCCGGGGCCTTGCCGCGCCGGCTGCTGTGCCTGACCTTCACCAAGGCTGCGGCCGCTGAAATGGCCCTGCGCCTCAACCGCCGGCTGGCGGGATGGGCCACCCAGGGTGATCCGGTCCTGATCGACGATCTGACCCGCCTGCTCGGCCGTCCCCCGGCGGAGGCGGAACAGGTCCGCGCCCGGCGCTTGTTCGCCCAGGTGCTCGACACCCCGGGCGGGATGGCGATTCAGACTCTTCATGCTTTCTGCCAATCCCTCCTCCGCCGCTTTCCGCTGGAAGCCGGGGTCGCCCCCCATTTCCAGGTGATGGACGAGGCCGACGCGGTCGAAGGGCTGGAGGCGGCCAAGCTTCAGGTGCTGACCGCCGCCCGGGAGGGAGATCAACCGTTGTTGGCCGAAGCCTTGGCCGGGGTGACGGCGCGGATTCACGAATTGAGTTTTCCCGATCTGCTCAACGAATTGGCCAGCGAACGCGGCCGGCTGAAGCGGATTCTCTCCCGCGAGGGCGGCTGTGACGCGGTGATCACCGCCCTGGAAACCCGGCTGGGTCTCCCCCCGGGCGCGACCGCCGATTCTGTCTGCGTCGCCGCCTGCGCCGAAACTTCCTTCGACGGTCCCGGCCTGCGGGCTGCCGTCAGCGCGCTGGAACGGGGCGGAAAAACCGATCAGGCGCGGTCGGCGGCTCTGGCGGTCTGGCTGGCGGATCCCGCCGGTCGGGTAGCTGGCTGGGACGAATGGAGCGCCCAGTTTCTGACCCTTGACGGTGAGATCCGGAAGACTCTGGCCACCAAGGCGGTGCGCGAAGCCGATCCTGCCGCCCTCGCCGCTTTGAGTGCCGAGGCGGAACGGGTCCAGCAGGTCCGGGACCGGATCTGCGCGGCGGAGATTGCCGCCGCCACCCGGGCCTTGCTGACCCTGGGAACCGCCTTGCTGGAGGCCTATCACCGCCACAAAGCGACTCGAGCGGCGATGGATTATGATGATCTGATCCTGACTGCGCGCGACCTGCTGGCCCGGCCCGGTCAGAGTTCCTGGGTCCAGTACAAGCTCGATGGCGGGATTGATCATGTGCTGATCGACGAGGCCCAGGATACCAATCCTGATCAATGGGCGGTGGTGGCGGCGCTGACCGAGGAATTCTTCGCTGGAGACGGGATCTCCGAGCGGATCCGGACTGTTTTTGCCGTCGGCGATGCCAAGCAATCGATCTATTCGTTTCAGCGCGCCGACCCCCGCGCCTTTGCGGCGATGCGCGAGCGTTTCGCCCGGCTGGTACCGGAAGCCGGGCGGCGCTGGGACGAGGTGGCGCTGAATCTGTCGTTTCGCTCCGGCGAGGCGGTGCTGGCGGCGGTCAATGCGGTGTTCGCCCCCGGCCAGCCTGGGCGCGACGGGGTGGCCGAGACCGGGACGGAGATCACCCATCTGGCCCATCGCTCCGGCGCGGCCGGCCGGGTTGAACTCTGGCCGCCGGTGGTGCCGCGTCCACTCGATGTTCCGCCGCCCTGGAAGCCGCCGGTCGAACGGATCCGGGGGGATTCGCCGCAAACCCGGTTAGCCCGACTGCTGGCGACGCGGATTGCGGCGATGATCGGTCGCGAACGACTGGAGTCACGCGGCCGGACGGTGCGGGCCGGCGACATTCTGGTGTTGGTGCGGCGGCGGGGACCGCTGGTCGAGGATCTGGTCCGCGAGTTGAAAAGCCTGAAAGTGGCGGTGGCCGGGGCGGACCGGATGGTGCTGACCGACCAGATGGCGGTGATGGATCTGATGGCACTCGGCCGGTTCCTGCTGCTGCCGGACGATGATCTGACCCTGGCAACGGTGTTGAAGGGACCGCTGATCGGGCTCGACGAGACCCTGCTGTTCACCTTGGCCTATCGGCGTGGCGACGCCTCCTTATGGGAGAGTCTGCGGCGGCGGCGGTCGGACCATCCGGCCTTTGATCAGGCCGCCTCCTTCTTGTCCGACCTGCTGTCTTTGTCTGACCGGCTGTCGCCGCAGGCCCTCTATGCCCGGATTCTCGGGCCGCTCGGCGGCCGGCGGGCGCTGCTGGCCCGGCTGGGACAGGAAGCGGAAGATCCGATCGACGAATTCATGGCCCTGGCCCTGGCGGTGGAGCGCAGCCATCCGCCTTCGTTGCAGGGGTTCCTGCACTGGCTCGACACCAGCCAGCCAGAGATCAAACGCGATCTCGAACAGAGCGGGCGCGATGCGGTGCGGATCATGACCGTTCACGGCGCCAAGGGGCTTCAGGCGCCAATCGTGATCCTGCCCGACACCCTCCAAATTCCGAAGCAAAGCGGGCGGTTGCTGTGGCTGGGCGATGAGGCGGCCGGCGCGCCGGAACTGCCGGCCTGGGCGCCCCGGGCCGAGGAGCAGGATCCGGTCTGCCGCGCCGCTGGCGCCCTGCGAAAACAGGCGCGCGAGCAGGAATATCGCCGTCTGCTCTATGTGGCGATGACCCGGGCCGAGGATTGGCTGATCGTCTGTGGCTGGGAAACCCGCAAGGCGGCGCCGGAGGGATGTTGGTATGGGCTGATCCGCGACGCTTTGGCGCCGCTGCTCCGGGAGGAAGCGGCGGACTGGCTGGCCCAGGCCGGCGAGAGCCCCGACAGCGTGCTGCGGGTGCTGACCTGCCCGCAACGGGACGCGGTGATTCCGGAAGCGGAAACCGCCAGCGGTCCCGAGCCGCTGCTCCCCGAGTGGGCGAGACGGCCGGTCGAGTCCGAACCGGCTCCGCCGCGCCCCTTGACCCCGTCACGGCCGGATGAGGAGGCCCCCCCCGTGCAGTCTCCGCTCGACCGAACCGGCGAGGCGGGGCGCTGGCGGCGGGGGATCCTGATTCATCGGCTGTTGCAGACCCTGCCGACGCTGCCCCGAAACGAGCGGACGGCAGCGATGGAGATGTTCCTGGCCCGGCCGGTGTGGGGGGTGTCGACGGGGGAGCAGCGCAGGATGGCCGCCGAGGTGTCGGCCCTGCTCGATCATGCCGATTTTGCCCCGCTGTTCGGTCCCGGTGCTCTGGCTGAGGTGCCGGTGCTGGCCCGGATCGGCGAGCGGGTGCTGTCGGGGCGGATTGACCGGCTGGTGGTCCAGGCGGAGACGGTGCTGGTGGTTGATTACAAGACCAACCGCCGCCCTCCCGTCGATCCCGACGGGATTCCCCCGGTCTATGTCCGGCAGATGGCGGCGTACCGGCTGGCGCTGACCCGGCTTTATCCGGGCCATCAGATTCGCTGCCTGCTGCTGTGGACCGATGGGCCGCGCCTGATGGAAATTCCCGCCGCCCAGCTTGACGCCGCTTTTACCCTGGAGGGGGCAGGCTGACGGCGGGTCCGGTTCGTTAGTTGAACAGCCGCATCACCGCCTGATTCGCCAGGGTGGCGAGCGACAGGGAGCGGGTTTCCGGGACGGGAGGAACGGCCGGCGTAGCGGCGGACTCGTCCGTGACCGATTTCAAGGTCGCAATCAATTGGCTGGTAAAATCCTGCCGGATCTGCACCGCACCAAGCGCCCGATTCAGACTGATCGCGGCTTCGGCGAGGATCGCAGTGGCCTGGGCGAGTTGAAGCTGGGGGGTGGTCAGGTCGGTCTGGCCGCTCCAGCTTGCCCCGGCCGGAACAAGGCCGAGACCACTGACGGTCAGATAGAAATCGGGCAGGGTCTGGGGATTGGTGCTGGCCGAGGTGCCATTCAGCAGAGTGGTCAGCAGACCGGGATCACTGCCATCGATCAGACCGGTACCGTTGTAGCGGGTGGCGTCAGCGACCTGATCGATCCGCGCCAGACGAGCCTCATAATCCTGTGCCGCGACGTCGGGCGGCACCTTACCCTGGGTCACCGATTCGACGATCGCCCCCATTTCCCCGACCAGAGACTGGATCACGCTGACCCCCTGGCTGGCGGTGGTCAAAGCCTTGACCGCATGGCCCATCCCCTCCAGCAGAGCGACGAGGTCACTCGCCCGGCTCCTTAAAGAGGGGGGCGGCAGGAGGCCTTCCCCGAGGTCCGGGAGCGCGCTGGATTTGCGGGCAGCAGAAAGACGGGCCTCGACATTGGCCAGCAACGAGGCGGTGTTTTCCAGGGAATCCAAAGTCGATCGCATCGTGCCTGTACGGGGGAAGGTTCGTCAGGATCTTCCCCGGATTCTAGAGAAAATGCGACGAAGCCAGAAAAAGCCATTTTCGATGACTAGCTTCACGCTACCCTGCCGATCAGGTTTCTGCAACACCCAACCCGGTTGCTGATCCGGCGATCCGTCCCGGTGTCCGGAGAGCCGCCCGGACCCGCTCGGGGAGCACAGTCCCCGAACCCCTCTTGGTTCGAAAAAAGCCGTATCTTCTCCACCAGCGGCAATCGAAGGCATGTTACCCGCCATGTCCCTTGTTAAGGGTATGGGTTCAGGCTTACAAATAACTACCTAAGATTGGATGATTAGAGAGCACTGACGGTAGTGTCCTAAATCCGGTCGTCAAAGCTACTCGGTGGACGTGGTGTATTAACATTAGTGTTGCTAGCAACTGAGTCTGGAAAATCGGAAAAAAGGAAAATAGAAGAATGGATAATAATAAATTCCCGGAATATAAGAAGTTATGTCATCATAGTGGGCAGCAATACCATCAATTCTTGAAAAGATTTCATGATCATATCAAACCGAAATCATATCTTGAGATTGGCGTCTCGACCGGGAAGTCTTTGTCTCTTTCGGAGTGCCGTTCTGTCGGTGTGGATCCTCAGTTTAAATTAGACAGAAGTGTAACTCCTGGAAAAAGATTTGTAGCGCTTGTTCAAGAAACGAGTGACGATTTTTTTGAAAAATACGATCCAATAGCCCTTTTGGGGAAAAGGCCTGATTTTGTTTTTCTTGATGGAATGCATCAGTCAGAATATCTTTTCAGAGATTTTATGAATACAGAGCGTATTTCGTCGCCGGATACAGTGGTGGCGATTCATGATTGCCTTCCCGAAGAAATATTTTGCGCGCGTCGCGATCAAAACGACGCGGAAGTTCGAAGCAAAACGCCAACGCCTGCGAAATGGGCAGGAGATGTGTGGAAAGTTATCTTCCTCTTAAAAAAATATCGCAGTGACTTGCAGATCATTGGCTTCGATTCACCGCCCACTGGAATCGTCATTGTTAGAAACCTGAATCCCAGATCAAATATTCTTTTTGATAAATACGATGAAATTATCGATGAACTTAACATCATAGAAAATTCCAGTGAAGTACTAAATGAATTTTTATTATCAATGAATATTATGTCAACGGATGATCTTGAGGATACGCTTTCATTAAATCCTATCGATGCTTGAGTCTTAGGATCCTCATCCGAGAAGATTTTGGGCTTTATGTCGGCTTTCGGAGGAGAGCCATCGTGAGGGGATGTGGGCTGCGAGGATGGTATCCACGCAAAAAATCCCGTTCATCGTCGCGATTTTTTGAAAAGCGAAGTCCTGAAGCTCTCGGGCTTTCGGCGAGGATGAAACGACCTGAAAAATAAGAGGGGTTCGGGGAGCATGCTCCCCGAGCGGGTCCGGGCGGCAGCCCGGCAATGGCTCCCCATCGCAACCGATCCGACCTTGCCGGCGGCAGAAAAAAGATATGTTATAACATCCCTTCGCTCCATCGCTCGGGATGATTCCACCATGCCCTCGCCGTTCCCGCTCCCGCCCCTGCTGGCCTGGAGCGCCCTGGCCCGCCTCGTCGGAGCGGGCATGATCCTGCTGCCGCTGTGGGCCGCCGTGGGCTGGGCGGTGGGCTGGTGGCGGTGACTCTGCGCCTCGAATCCGTGACCCTGGGCTATGACGGAACACCGGTCCTGCACGATCTGAACGGACGCTTTGCCCCAGCCGCCCTGACCGGGGTGATCGGTCCCAATGGGTCCGGCAAAAGCACGCTCCTGAAGGGGCTGGTCGGATTGCTGCCCCCGCTGGCGGGCCGGGTGGTGCGGGAGGGGGATGACCGGCGAGGGATCAGCTATCTGCCGCAACAGGCCGAGTTCGATGCCACCTTCCCGATTACCCTCCGCGATCTGGTGCTGTTCGGTCACTGGCGGCGGGTCGGCGCTTTCGCCGCGATCGGCCGCTCCCTGCGGGCCGAGGCGGACCAAGCCCTGGCCGCCGTCGGTCTGGGCGGACAGGAATCCCGCCTGATCGGTGCCCTCAGCCTTGGCCAGCGCCAGCGCGCCCGCTTCGCCCGGCTGATGGTCGAAGATGGAGCGGTGATCCTGCTCGATGAACCCTTCGCCGCGATCGATGCCGCCACCACCGCCGATCTGATGGCGATTCTCCACCGCTGGACCGCAGAGGGGCGGACGGTGATCCTGGTCTCGCATGATCTCGCTCTGGTCCGACGCGCCTTCCCTTTCGCCCTGCGCCTCGGCGGGACCACCCTCGCCTGGGGGCCGACTGGCGAGGTGCTGCCGGAGCGGGAAACTGCCGATGTATGATCTCTGGATTGCCCCCTTCGCCGATTACGCTTTCATGCGTCGGGCGCTGGTCGCCTGTCTGGCCTTGTCGATCGGCTGTGCCCCGGTCGGGATGTTTCTGCTGCTGCGGCGGATGAGTCTGCTCGGCGATGCCCTGAGCCATGCCGTGCTGCCCGGCGCGGCGGTCGGCTTCCTGCTCGGCGGGCTGGCCCTGCCGGCAATGGGGCTGGGGGGACTGGTTGCCGGGATGGCCGTCGCCGGCCTGTCCGGTCTCGCCACCCGTTTCACCGGCCTGCGCGAAGATGCCAATTTCGCCGCCTTCTATCTGATCTCGCTGGCGCTGGGGGTGATGATCCTCTCGACCCATGGCAACAGCGTCGATCTGATGCATGTCCTGTTCGGCTCGGTGCTGGCGGTCGATGATCCCTCGCTGGTCCTGATCGCTGCGATTGCCTCGGTGACTCTGGCGGGGTTCGCCCTGCTCTACCGGCCGCTGGTGGTGGAATGTTTCGACCCCGGTTTCCTGCGCGCGGCTGGCGGCGGCGGAGCCCTGGTCCATCTCGCCTTCCTCGCCCTGGTGGTTCTCAATCTGGTCGCCGGGTTCCAGGCGCTCGGCACCCTGATGGCGGTCGGGCTGATGATGCTGCCGGCGGCGGCAGCGCGGATGTGGGTCCGCTCCCTGCCCGCTTTGATTGCCCTGGCTTCGCTGATCGCGCTGAGTGCGGGCTATGTCGGACTGGTGCTGTCCTTCCGCTTTGACCTGCCTTCCGGCCCGGCCATCGTCCTGGCGGCCGGGGCGGTCTATCTGGTCTCGCTGCTGGGCGGCCGGGTCGGGGGCATGCTGCACCGCCGTTGAACTTTCACGCGTTCTCTCCGCTCGGATTCTGCCGGAATCGCGCTATATCGGAGGCATAGGGATAGTTTTCAGCCGCACCGGGAAGGCACAAGTATCGGATGCGCTCCCCGGCGCGAACCCGCTTGGCAAACTGGCCCCTTGAAGGCATTGTCGGCCGGTCACGCGGGATGCTTCCGCCCCGTAGCACGAAGGGATGAGGATAGATGAAGATCGCCATACCGAAGGAGCGCCGCGCCGGCGAGGCGCGGGTCGCCGCGTCTCCCGACACCGTTAAAAAGTTCAAAGGTTTGGGATTCGATGTGGTGGTAGAGACCGGTGCCGGTGCCGGTGCCTCGATTCCCGATGACCAGTTCCGCGAGGCCGGGGCCAGCCTCGCCGCCGATGCTGCGACGGCGCTGGCCGACGCCGACATCGTGCTGAAAATACAACGTCCGCTGGATGAAGAGGTCGGACTGCTCAAGGAAGGAGCGGTGCTGATCGGCGGACTGGCGGCCCTGACCAACCGGCCGCTGATCGAGGCCCTGGCCGCGCGCAAAATCACCGCTTTCGCGATGGAGCTGCTGCCGCGTATCACCCGTGCCCAGAGCATGGACATTCTGTCGTCCCAGGCCAGCCTCGCCGGCTACAAAGCCGTGCTGGACGCCAACGAGCATTTCGGCCGGGCCGTGCCGATGATGATGACCGCCGCCGGGACGATTGCCCCGGCCCGGTTCCTGATTCTCGGGGCCGGCGTCGCCGGTTTGCAGGCGATTGCCACCGCCAAGCGCCTGGGCGGGGTGGTCTATGCCTTCGACGTCCGCCCGGTGGTCAAGGAACAGGTCGAGAGCCTGGGCGGCAAGTTCGTCGAGGTTGATCCCGAGGCGATCAAGGACGCCGAAACCAAGGGCGGCTACGCCAAGGAAATGGGCGAGGAGTACAAGCGCAAGCAGGCCGACAAGATCGCCGAAGTGCTGAGAAAGACCGATATCGCGATCTGCACCGCGCTGATTCCCGGCAGACCGGCCCCGGTGCTGATCACCGAAGAGATGGTTCAGGGGATGCGCCCCGGTTCAGTGATCGTCGATCTCGCGGTCGAAGCCGGCGGCAATTGTCCGCTGTCGGAATTCGACAAAGTGGTGGTCAAGCATGGCGTCACCCTGGTCGGTCACGGCAATGTCCCGTCGCGGATCGCGGTGGATGCCTCGGCCCTGTTCGCCCGCAATCTGCTGAATTTCCTGACTCCGCTGGTCGATAAGGACAGCCACACGCTTAAATTCACCTGGGAGGACGAAATTCAGGCCGGGACCTGCGTCACCCGCGACGGCCGCGTCGTTCACCCCGCCCTGGCCGGCTAAAGGAGGCCTCGCCACATGGATTCCACCGATCTCGTCCGGGCGGCTGCCAAGCTGGCCCAGGATGCCGAACAGCTCAATCTCAAAGCCGCCGATATCCTGGCCCAGGCCGGCCAGCTTCAGGCGATGACCGATCATGGGATCGGCTTCGTCTCGCTGTTCACCGTGTTCGTGCTGGCCTGCTTCGTCGGCTATTACGTGGTGTGGCGGGTCACGCCGGCCCTGCATTCGCCGCTGATGGCGGTGACCAATGCGGTCTCGTCGGTGATCATCGTCGGCGCCCTGGTCGCCACCTCGACCGACACCACCGCTTCGCGCCTGCTGGGCTTCGTCGCCGTGATCCTCGCCTCCGTCAACATCTTCGGCGGATTCCTGGTCACCCAGCGCATGCTCAGTATGTTCAAGAAGAAGCAGAAATAGGAGGGCGCGACCGTGGCCAGTAATCTCACCCAACTCGCTTATCTCGCCGCCGCCGTCTGCTTCATCATGGCGTTGCGCGGCCTGTCCAGCCCGGAAACCTCGCAAAACGGCAATCGCTGGGGGATGGCCGGGATGGCGGTGGCGATCGTCACCACCATCCTGACCCCAGATTTCGCCTGGCTGCTGGTGCCGCTGGGGATCCTGATCGGCGGCGGCATCGGCACCATCGTCGCCCGCCGGATCGCCATGACCGCCCTGCCCCAGCTGGTGGCGGCGTTCCATTCGCTGGTCGGCCTCGCGGCGGTGTGCGTTGCCGGCGCCGCTCTGGCCGACCCGGCCGCCTTCAACCTGCTCGCCGTCTCAGGCGGGATCAAGGCCGCCTCGCTGATCGAAATGAGCCTTGGTACGGCGATCGGCGCGATCACCTTCACCGGCTCGCTGGTGGCCTTCGCGAAATTGCAGGGATTGGTCAGCGGCCGGCCGCTGGTGTTCAAAGGCCAGCATCCGCTCAATGCCGGACTCGGCATTCTGCTGCTGGCCCTGATCCTGCTGTTCACCTTCTCCGGCGGTTCGATCACCCTGTTTGTGGCGATCACGCTGGTGGCGCTGACCCTCGGCCTGCTGCTGATCCTGCCGATCGGCGGTGCCGACATGCCGGTGGTGGTGTCGATGCTCAATTCCTATTCGGGATGGGCCGCCGCTGGTATCGGCTTTACCCTGGGCAACCCGCTGCTGATCGTGACCGGCGCGCTGGTCGGGTCGAGCGGGGCGATCCTGTCCTACATCATGTGTAAGGGCATGAATCGTTCGATCTTCAACGTGATCCTCGGCGGCTTCGGCGGCGAGGTGGCGGGTGGCCCGGCGGCCTCCGGCAGCGGAGCCGATCGGGCGGTCAAGGCCGGCTCGGCCGATGATGCCGCCTTCATCATGAAGAACGCCTCGAAGGTGATCATCGTCCCCGGCTATGGCATGGCGGTGGCCCAGGCCCAGCATTCGCTGCGCGAAATGGCCGACCAGCTCAAAAAGGAAGGGGTCGATGTCCGCTACGCGATCCATCCGGTGGCCGGCCGGATGCCGGGTCACATGAACGTGCTGCTGGCCGAAGCCAACGTCCCCTACGACGAAGTGTTCGAACTCGAACAGATCAACCACGAATTCGGCACCGCCGACGTGGCCTTCGTAATCGGGGCGAATGACGTGACCAATCCGGCGGCGAAAACCGACCCGAATAGCCCGATTTTCGGGATGCCGATCCTCGAAGTCGAGAAGGCGAAAACCGTGCTGTTCATCAAACGCTCGATGGCTTCGGGCTATGCCGGGGTCGAGAACGACCTGTTCTTCCGCCCCAATACGATGATGCTGTTCGGTGACGCCAAGAAAGTGACCGAAGACGTGGTCAAAGCCCTGAACGCTTGACCCGCCAGGCCCCTCCCCCCTCTTGAAAAAGAGGGGGGTTCGGGGTCTCCCCGAACGGGTCTGGGCGGTCGCCCAGAGCGCAGCTCCTTAACCGATGATGTGGGCGCCACCATCAATGAACAGGGTGGTCCCGGTCACCGACTTGGCCAGATCGCTGACCAGATAAGCGGCAAACGACCCGACATCATCAATATCGGCGAGCTGATGAGTCGGCGCCTTGCTGGCCGCAGCATCAAGCAGTTCGTCAAACCGGTCGATCCCGGAGGCCGCCCGCGTCCGCAACGGCCCAGGCGAAAGGGTCAACACCCGAATCCCCTGCGGCCCCAGCTCATGAGCGAGATATTTGGTCACGCTCTCCAGCGCGGCCTTGACCGGCCCCATCACATTGTAATGCTCAACCACTTTGCGCCCGCCGTAATAGGACAAAGTGACGAGGCATCCGCCCTTCTTCATCAGCGGCTCGGCCAGTTTAGCGCAGCGGATGAAAGAGAAGCAGGAGACATCCATCGCCAAGGCAAAGCCGTCACGCGAGCAATCGGTGACCCGACCGTGCAGATCCTCACGCTTGGCAAAGGCGATGGAATGGATCACGAAATCAAGCTCGCCCCATTCGCTGGCAATCTTCTCGAACACGGCTTCGAGTTCGCCTTCCTCGCGCACGTCGCAGGGCAGATAGATCGAGGCCCCGACTTCCTCGGCGAGAGGACGAACATATTTGTCGGATTTTTCGTTGAGGTAGGTAATCGCCAGATCAGCGCCATAGGCGTGAACGTGGCGCGCAACCCCGTAGGCAATGCTGTGCTCGTTGGCAATGCCGATAATCAGGCCTTTCTTGCCGGCGAGCGAAAGGGTCCGTACCGGAAGAGAGCCCGGCGCGGTAGTCGATGAATCACTCATGACGGAGGTTCCCCTCAATGCCTATTGTGCATTGCAGCGTAGACCCGCTTGGCTCCGGGCTCAAGCCTACCAGCGTGGCAGGGGCGTGAATTTCGTTAATTCGTCATGCCGGTAGCGTGCCCTCTTGACGCTGGAAATTTTTGGTTGCCTTGTTGTCGCGAATGAGAGTCATTACGCCGGAGCGCCGTTATGGGGCATGCCCACGGATCCTGTTCCCACCATCATCATCATCCCGCGCCGGAACAGGACGCGGGAGGCAATTATGACCGCGCCTTCGCGATCGGAATCGGCCTCAATGTCGCCTTCGTCCTGATCGAGGTCGGCTGCGGTTTTGCGTTCAACTCGCTGGCCCTGCTGGCCGATGCCGGCCACAATCTCGCCGATGTCGCCGGCCTGCTGGTAGCCTGGGCAGCGATTTTGCTGGCCCGGCGGCGGCCGACTCCGCGTCTGACCTACGGGCTCGGGCGCGGTACCATCCTCGCGGCTCTGGCCAACGCCGTTTTGCTGCTGGTCGGGCTGGGGGCGATCGCTTCCGAGGCGGTCCGGCGGCTGCTGGGCGATCCGGTGACGATCGAAAGCGGCGGGGTGATGGTGGTCGCTCTGATCGGGGTGGTGATCAATGGGGCGACGGCCTTGCTCTTTCGTTCCGGTGCCGTCCACGACATCAATCTGCGCGGTGCCTTCCTGCACATGGCGGCCGATGCCGGGATTTCTGGTGGGGTCATCGTGGCGGCGGGTTTGATCGCGGTCACCGGCTGGAACTGGATCGATCCGATCACCAGTCTGGCGATTGTCGCGATCATCGCGGTGGGAACCTGGGGGCTGTTCCGGGATTCGCTGGATCTTGCTTTGGATGCGGTTCCGGCGGGGATCGACCACGGCGCGGTGGAACACTTTATCAGTGGCCAGCCCGGGGTTACCGGGTTGCATGATCTCCATATCTGGCCGCTCAGCACCAGCACGGTGGCGCTGACGGCTCATCTGGTGATGCCCGAGGGTGGTGGCGATGGTTTTCTGCTCGATCTCGCGGCCGCGTTGAAGGTGCGTTTCGGGATCGCTCACGCCACGCTTCAGGTCGAGCGGGATCCGCAGGATTGTCCGCTCATTTCGGTTCACGCTCACGTTTGAGGTGTTTTGTCGGGCTCCCGCCCGAACCCGGCCGGGGCGATGCCCCGGACCCCCTTTATTTTTGAAAAAAAGAAAAGCGGGGGGCGGGGCGGCAGCCCCGGAATTAACCGCGACCGCGAATTTCTTCCAGGAAACGCTCAACTTCGTCTTCCAGCCGGCGGGACTCGCGGGTGAGGGTCGCAGACACCTCCAGCACATCCCGAGCCATTCGCCCGGTTTCGGTCGCCGCCAGCGCAACCTCCGTAACGGCATTCGAGACGGCACGGACCCCCTGGCTGGCGGCCTCGACGTTGCGGGCGATATCCGCCGTGACCGCACCTTGCTCTTCGACCGCTCCGGCGATCGCGGTGGAAAAAGAATCAATCCGATCAATTGTCTGAGCGATGGCATGAATCGCCACCACCGCCTGTCGGGTGACCTCCTGGACGTCGGCGACCTGCCGCGAAACATCCTGAGTGGCCAGCGCGGTCTGTCCGGCCAGGGCCTTGACCTCATGAGCGACCACGGCGAACCCTTTGCCGGCGGCTCCCGCCCGGGCGCTCTCGATCGTCGCATTCAACGCCAGCAGGTTGGTCTGAGCCGCAATCCCAGAGATGGTCGCGACAATGTCGCTGATCCGACCGGCGGTGACCGCCAGCCCCTCGACGGTACGATTGGTTTCACTGGCCTCAACCACCGCAGCGCGAGCCACCTCGGTCGAACGCGTCACCTGACCGGAAATTTCTCGAATCGAAGCTGCCAACTCCTGCCCCGCCGCCGCCACAGTCTCGACATTGCCGGAAGCGGTTTCGCCGGCCTCAGCCAGAGTAACCCCCTGCCGTCCCGTCTGCTCAGCGGTGGCCGACAAACCATCGGCCAAACGATGAAGAGTCTCGGCCAACCCGCCAATCGTGGCGATTGAGCCCTGAACCCGCTGCTCCATCTCTTCGGCAAGGACGGTCATTTCCGCTCGCCGTCGGGCGCTGGCCTGCCGATCAAGCGTGACCTGCTCGCTACGTAATGTCTCATTCTCCACAACATGGGCGCGGAACATCTCAATGATCCGGGCCATGTCGCCGATGTCGTCGCGCCGGTCAAGATAGGGCAGGGCGGCCTCGATCCGGCCATTGGCGATATTGGTCATCGCCGCGATAATGCCGCGCAAGGGAGTCAGGATCGAAACCCGTGCCAGCGCCAACCCGATCCCGAGACTCACGGCGCCACAGGCGATCACAATCCCAAGGGTCCAGGTCTTGACCCTCTCGGCCGCAGCAAAAAACTGGGCGATCGGACTGCCAACATAGAGGATTCCAATCACCGTGCCGGTGTCGTCGCGGATCGGATCATAGCCGGTGATGAAGGGAATCCCGAGAATCTCGACAACGCCGCGAAACGGCTCGCCCCGCCCCAGTACAACATCATAAGCCGCATTGCGGGCCAGCCGGGTTCCGACCGCACGCTGGCCATTGGGGGTCATCACATTGGTTGCAATCCGCAGATCACCGAGAAAGACCGTCGCGGTCCCCCCGACCTGAGCCTTGATCGCATCAACCAGACGATCATTGCCATTCACCACATTTTCCCCGGCCAGCATCTGATCGCCCCGAAGATGAAGGGCGCCGCCGGCCCGCTCCAACTCACGCCACGCCACCCGCATGTTGCGGTCAATCGCCTCATAAGCCTCCCGTTCGGCGTGTTGCGTCAGCACCAACAGGGAGGCCCCGCCGACCGATCCCCCGATGATCAGAGTGTTCAGCAGGACAACTAACGCGATTCGCAGCGAAATCGTCAGCCGGGGTAACGGCATTGCGCTTCCTTTCCGTCAGGAGACAAGGACCGACAATCGGCGCTGCTGTCGCGCTCGGATGCGTCCCGCGCCGCAGAAACAGACGGCGCGGAAAGCAAGAGTCCTGAGGGCAAGGCTGCACGCCTTAGTTAAAAAAAGAAATCACACCCGACCTCGTTTGTGGCATGAGCCTCAGTCTAAAGATATATATCCCATAAAATATGACCTTTCGCCACAGACCACCCTTCGAAAGGAGTGGAAAAGCCTCATCGCCAGATCCTCGCAGAAGGAAGGGTTGGGTCCGGTTGGCCGGGGCGCAGACAGCCCAAATCGTCGCGCGAGAAATACCCCTGCAACGGCTGTGTAAAATGGTGAAGTAAGGGAAGCGTACCTGACGCGCAAAAGCCCGCCAGATCATCAATCTGACGGGCTTTTTATTGGTAGCGGAGGAGGGACTTGAACCCCCGACACGCGGATTATGATTCCGCTGCTCTAACCAGCTGAGCTACTCCGCCCTAGCGAGAGGTCGAGCTTATACCGGGCCGCAGGACGCACTGTCAAGAGCCTGCGTTACACCGAAGCTGCGGTATCGAAGAATACGGGCTTGCGCCCGGCCTGTCGATCCCTATAATCCCGCCCTTTCTCCCTTCTCGGCGAGGCAGCCGCAATGGACGACAGGTCAAGCCCGGTGGTCGGCATCATCATGGGCAGTCAGTCCGACTGGGAAACCATGCAGCATGCTGCCGCCACCCTGACGGAACTGGGCATCCCTTACGAGACCCGCATCGTCTCGGCCCACCGCACCCCGGCCCGGCTGGTGGACTATGCAGGGACGGCCCGCGATCGTGGTCTCAAGGTCATTGTTGCCGGGGCCGGCGGGGCCGCGCACCTGCCCGGAATGACGGCCGCGATGACCCCCTTGCCGGTGTTCGGCGTTCCGGTGGAGAGTCGAACCCTGAAAGGGCTCGATTCGCTGCTGTCGATCGTGCAGATGCCGGCTGGTATTCCGGTCGGGACCGTGGCCATCGGCAAGGCCGGGGCCATCAACGCCGCTCTACTTGCCGCGGCGGTGCTGGCCTTGACCGATCCGGTGATCGCCTCCGCCCTCGAATCCTGGCGTCGCCGCCAGACCGATGCAGTGGCCATCGCGCCGACCGATCCCGCAAATCCACAGTTGGTTCAGCCGTGATTTCCGTCGCTCCGTCGTTTCGCGTAGCCCCTGGTGGGACCGTCGGCATTGTTGGCGGGGGACAGTTGGGACGGATGGCGGCGCTGGCTGCGGCTCGTCTGGGCTATCGCGTCCATATTTTCAGTCCCGAGCCCAACAGTCCGGCCGCCCAGGTTGCGGCCGCGGCCACCGTCGCCGCTTACACCGATGCGGCAGCGCTGGAAGTCTTCGCCCATGCCGTCGATGTCGTTACCTTCGAGTTCGAGAACATCCCGGCCGACAGCGTGCGGCGCTTGGCCGAAATCGTTCCGGTGCGGCCGGGCTGGACCGTGCTGGAGACCGCTCAGGACCGGATTGTTGAAAAACAATTCTTCAACGGGATTGGGATCGCCACCGCACCCTGGCGGGCGGTCGAGAGCCAGGACGGTCTGGTTGCCGCTCTCGCCGAGATCGGCCGTCCGGCGGTCCTGAAAACGGCCCGGATGGGCTATGACGGCAAGGGGCAGGTGCGGATTGATCCCACCACCGACCCGGCTGAAGCCTGGGCGGCCCTGGCCAAAGCCCCCGGTGGCGAGACCGGTACGGCGATTCTCGAAGGCTTCATCGCTTTTGAGGGCGAAATTTCGGTGGTGATCGCCCGGGGAGCGGATGGGGCCTGGGCGGCATTTGATCCGGCCTGGAATGTCCACCGCCATCACATTCTCCACACCTCGACGGTGCCGGCGCCTGTGGCGCCCGCCGTTGCGACGGCAGCGATCGAGATTGCCCGGGCCGCCGCCGAGGCGCTTGATCTGATCGGCCTGCTCGCGGTGGAGATGTTTGTGACCCCGACCGGACTGCTCGTCAATGAGATGGCGCCGCGTCCGCATAATTCCGGTCACTGGACGATGGATGCCTGCCTGACCGACCAGTTCGAGCAATTCATCCGGGCCGTCTGTGGTTTGCCGCTGGGCAGCCCTCAGCGCCATTCCGACGCGGTGATGACCAATCTGATTGGGGCCGAGGTGGAAAGCTGGGGCGAGCTTTTGCGCGATCCGGAAAACCGCCTCCACCTCTATGGCAAGGCCGAGGCCCGTCCCGGCCGGAAGATGGGCCACGTGACCCGGTTGGGGCCGCAGACCCCTGATCCTGACGAACCGGGATGATTTAACGGTAAGGTTTTGATTTCCACGT
>Ga0209373_10000782_pt1 | contig 44464 bp, 40 predicted proteins | sample Higcelweek5metaG_FD_187173 | JGI IMG/M metagenome (GOLD analysis project Ga0209373, IMG submission 187173) | Freshwater pond sediment microbial communities from the University of Edinburgh, under environmental carbon perturbations - High... | ecosystem: Environmental > Aquatic > Freshwater >... | reverse complement strand
GATATCAGTTACTCTTACACTATCACGAGAACTTGCAGAATATGAATTAAATGATAAGAAAGCAATTGTAGCTAGTATTGCAAGAATTACTATTACTACTATTAGTTCAACTAATGTGAATCAGAGATACAAATTATTTCAACAAGTCTTATTCTTTACTTGCATATTATCTTGTATTTTATGAAATTAAATTTTATTAAATATGTATTACATTATTACTTACTAGCACAAAGAGGGGTATATTTATTAGTCGCAGTAGTGTTTTTTCATAATTTTCAAATATTTTTTGCCTCACAATATACTCATTTTTCAACACTATTTCATTTAACTTGAATATATTTTTCTACTTCCACTAGAGCTTCTACATATTTACCAACTATAGCATAACTTCTATATCTAATCTTAAGGACCGCAGCGTTGTTTGGATCTTTTTTGATGTATTCATTTGATAATTTTATTGCATCAAGAATTTTATTATTTGTATATGCTGTTGCTACATCTTCTGCGGTAACATTTACAGTTGAAGTGGTAGTTGTGGTGGTAGAAGAATTTGAAGACGAATTAGTTGTAGTATTTGAAGAAGTGTTTGTAGTTGTTCAGGTTCAAGTTGTATCTGTATTTATTTCAAGTAATTTACCGTTATATTGAGGATTTTTTATTTTAATTCTTGTTGCTTTTGCAAAAGGGTTTTTACCAGTTTTTGTGACATAATATTGTGTTTTGTAATCTAGATCAAATGTTCAACTTACAGTTAAATTATAACTAGAATCATAAGTGTATAGTATTTTTTTCTTAAATGCAGTAACTCAGCTTGGATTTTTTCAGTCGTCTATGGATATGAAAAAATTAGAAGGTTCTATGAACTCAAAAAGTCATATTGAAGATCCAGTTCCAAGTTTATACTCTGTAAAAATATCTTGAGATATTAAATTAATTTTATTTATTAAAATATTATATTTCTCAACACTAGATGCTTTTATTCAAGTTCAAGTTGTTGTAACGGTAACTCAAGAATTTATTTTTGTTTCTGTGACTCAAGTTCAACTAAGTTGTAAAATTTCTTTTTGGAGTCATGTGTTTATTCATTTAAGATATTCTATAGTAGAACTATTTTTTTCTATTGAAGCCTTTAACTCGGCTATACGTTCTGCATTGGTCAAATTTTTTGAACTTGCTAGAACAATATAACTTGGAATGATTAGTATAATTATTGCAATTATAATTTGGTATTTTTTCATAAGTAATTGGGGTTAATATTATTATGTAAGATATAATATGCGTTTTTAACTCATAATCAAGAGATTTTTAACTGGTTTATAACTTTTTCTGTGAATTGGTGTTATTCATAACTTTTTTAGAGCATTAATATGCTTTTTAGTGCCATATCATACATTATTTTCTAAATTGTATCATTTATATTTTTTACTGAGTTTTACCATCAAACGATCTCTTGTTACTTTTGCCCAGATTGACGCAGCTTTTATCTCATTGACCAGATTATCTCACTTGATTATAAAAGTAGTTTGTAAATCAATTTTATCAAAAATATATTTATCATTTCAGTCAATTTGTAATTCTAATTTTTCAAAGTTCAGATCTTTCTTTTTAATTTTATCAAGAATTTCATTTATTGCATCTTCCATGGCAAGTTTATTTGCTTTTTTGATACCAATTTTATCAACTATTTTATTTGATTTGATACCAATTCCCAGATAACACAATCAATTTTCTTCAAGTTTTTGTAACTTAAAATGGATTATTTCTCTTTTTTGTTTTGAGAGCTTCTTAGAATCCTTGAGTTCTGAAAGAATTGAATGATTTATAATTTTCCCCAAATCAAATAAACATGCTCAGGCTACTACTGGTCATGCCCAAGCTCATCTTCCGACTTCATCTACTCAAATGATTTTTAACATTTTTAATTATTAATTTGACGAAAACAATACAATAGATAATATAACAATAATTATAAATTTTACAAATTACCTTTTTTGTTTATGAGAGACTATGTACAAGAATTCAAGAAACAAAAATTTCGCAAGAACGCAGCAATAATAGTTTCAAGCTTCGCTTTTGCCTTTATGGTTAATAGTTTCCTATTCTGAACTAATATTGGTAATCAATTACAGGCTGATATAAAATGAGCAACGACAGAAAAAACTGATAAAGTTGTTAGTTCTGATTTATATCTAGTAAAACAATGAACAGGAAGTGACACTGTAAGCCTAAAAACTTGAACAAGTATGAAACAAGTTAGCGAAATTACTGCTTCAATAGTATTTAATTCGGACGAAAGTGCTTTTAAGATTAATAATATCTTAAATGACACTGACAAAAATATTGAAATAGTAAAAATCAGCAACATGCCTTGAATGTATTCATTAATATTAAGATTCAAAAAACCTACTGATTTACCAAAAGATTATTTATTAGCAAATATTTTCTATACAAAGCTTGTCCAAGAAAAGGCTCAAATTTGATTAACTCAAACTAAATTCGTAAGTAACAAAGAAACTTTTGAACTTACTAACAGCTCATTAGAATTTTAATTTAAAATTAAATTATTCAATCTCCGTTAATTATAGCGGAGATTTTTTACTTATAAATATGTCCAAATATTTGCAATAAATTTTTATTTATGGTAAGATATTAAGGAATTTATTAAATAATTAAGTATTTATGACGAGTAAAAATCCTGAACAAAAAGGACAAAAGGGCGGCAAGGAAGAGCTTGTTTCTATTGACTCTTTGGATCAACTCAAGAGAGAATTAAAGTCTGAAAATCTTGATACATCAAAAGATGAGTATTTTAAAGAAAAACAGATTAAGATTAAGATAGCAAAATCGGAGCTTAATAAGCTAAGTGAAGAAATTAAGTGAGCCTGAGAAGATCAAGAAAAAATATTAAATTTATTGAAACAATTTATTACAAGTAAAGAAAAAACAAAAGAGAATTCAAGACATTGAATAGATACTCTCAAATCTCAAATAGAAAGTAATTTAAACACTTTTGGCCTTGATGGGATTAAGAAATCTCTTGATACAATTGAAAGTATAGAAGAGAACAATACTGTAGAAAGAGGATTTTTAACAAATTGTTTACTTGGCATTATTGAGGCTAATTGATATAATTTTCATTTGGAGAATAATAATATAAAACTTGATTCAAAATGAAATCTAGCACCAGAAATAGAAATCTTAATCAATAATTACATAAACAAGAATAAATTCAACGCAGAAAATATCAAAACAGCAATTCTATATAGAACTACTAAATTTCAAGACTTCGTAAAATCAAATACAAATACAAAGTGAGAATTAATGGTTGAATGAAATGACGCAAAGAAATACTACGAATTTCTTCTTGAAAAATATGAAATAAAATCAATATTTGGCATTTCTGATAATGATATAAAAAATAATACAAAAATAGACAAAAAAGATAAAACCTTCTTACTATCATATAAAAATAATGCTTTTGAAAATTATAATCTGGATAACAAAATGAAACAATATGTTTCTGATAAAAATGAGTTATTTCAAAGACTAAAAGATATTTCAACAAAAAATGATAAAAATCCAGATGTAAATATGGATTCTCATAAAGTGATTACAGAAAAAATATCTTCTATGAATCCAAATCAAGTTGCTTGAAAACTATTAAACAATCCAATTGGCTTAATAGGAGAAGTTCTAAGCTGATCTTGAGCGCTTGCGCCATTTGTATTAATTGCGATTATTTGGGGATTATTCCAATATCCTAAGCAAATCTTATGATGATTAGCAGCTTTGTGATTATGAAAAGCATTCTGAATAACTGACAGCTTGGCCAAATGAATAACAAACGCAAATTGAAGTTCAGAATGAACTAAGTTACCAGACGTATGAGCAAAAGCTAAAGAGATTATGAAGAAATTCACTCCAAATACTACATTCAAACAAAAAACAAGGGAGCATGTTGCTGTAAAATGAATTGATCAAACTAAATTTGATGAGTTACATGATTCTCTAGAACACTGTGAGGAATTTAGGAATAAGAATATAGAAGAACTTGAGAAAGCTTTTCATAATAAGGAATCACAAAATCTTTGAATGTTTTTTAATTCTATTAAAAAAATTAATTGACAAACAGGGCAAGAATTCTATGAGAATAATAAGGATAATTTATGAAAATTAGTTTCTGTAATGTTGTTAAATAAAAAGAAATGACAGAAAACTGTTGGTGAATTATATGATAATGTTCCAGAAAAGGAATTAGAAAAACAACCAAAAAGTGGCACTTCAGAAAAAACAGATACTCAAGAGGATAAGAGGGAAATTAAACATGAAGAAATCTGAAAACTTAAACAAAAGTTATTGCAGAAATTAAATGATTTCAGAGAAACTGCAAAAAATGCTACTTCTTGGCATGATTTTCTTTCTAGGACAAAAGAAGATATCCAAAAAGACAATCAAAAATTAATTAATGCTAGAAAAGAGGTTGAAACTGCAGTATGACTTATACAAATTCATCCTGAATGAAAAGGTGAATTGGTAACTATTAATTCTGCCTTGCTAGAACTTGCGAAATATTATGCAGGTGATTTAGACATTACAAATGATCAGTATAGAGATTATTCTCAATCTATAGCATATAGCTATTTCATTCTTAATTGAGACTGAGTAGCAAGAATTAAATCACAACCACCAACAGAAGATGATGTATTAAAAAAACTTGCATGAAAAGAAGTCGGTAATCTTATAGCTAAACATCTTAGAGATTGAAAACAACTATGAGAAATACTCTCCAATCCAAAAATTAAATGAGCTTGGTGAGAAGTATATAGTAAATGTTTTGATTCTTATGAAAAAGATCTATCAAAAGAATTAAAAGTATTAAATAAGGAACATAAAAGTTGAAATACAATTCTAACCAATGAACAACAAGGAGCTCTAAAATTATTAAGTAGTATTCAATGAGAGGATTGACGGATTGATTTTAAAAAGAGAACTTGTGATAATATTTTGCTAGCAACAAAGTCTATTTGAGCTGTTTGAGCTTGAATTGGTCTATATGCTCTTTCTCCTTTTAGTTGATGAACAACGGCTCTTGTTTGAAACATTGCTCTAGCATCAGGTTTAACTACATTATGAATGATGGCAGCCTGATGAAGAAGATATGATTTGCAAGAATGAGCTGTAGAATTCTGAATTAATGCTTGAACTTTTGCAGTTTGATGATTAATATTTTGGGCTTCAAAATGAATACAGTGAACATCTAAGTTACTTTCTCTAAAGTGAGTAACCACTGTTTGAACTGAGTCTTTATGAGATATAGCAATCTGAGCAATGAGTGATAAAACAAGAGCTTGGTATAATGGTATTTGATTAACTTGTACAGATGCATTTGTAGATAATTTAGCTTGGGGTTTGATGCCGCTATGAATTAGGTGATTAAGTAGTATTAAATCAAATTGAATAAGAATTCCTTATATTTCTAAGGCAAGAGAACATTTGGCTGGTCAAGTATTGGAGGCACAAAATAGAGCTTATAAGTTAACTATTCTCTGAGATAAAAAAGCCGCAAAGGAAGTAATTGAAAAAATGGAAAAGAAAATTACTGATTTAAGAGCTAGAGAAGGTTGACTATCAGAACGTAAACAAAAAGCCGTTGGTAAATTAGATGAAAAACTTGAAAGCATAAAAAGATGAAATCAAGCAGATTATAATCAACAAATAAAAACAATGAGAAAAATTCTGCCATGATTATGAAAAAATATCAAAAATCTAAAAAGATGAGAAAAAATTAAAGTTGAACACATGGAAGTAGAATATACTAAAAAAGATTGATATCTAGTTAAGAATACTGAAACATGAAATGTAAAAAGTTTTAAGAATTATAAAGAAGCAATGGTTGAGACATTTAGTAATCTTAATGGTGAACAAATGTTAAGATATAGACTATCACAATTATGAGATAAGATAGATCTAAAAAAGATTGATTGACAAAAGGTAAAAATCAAAGAAACTGAATATACAATTAAAACAGAAGAATGATGAAAAATTAATTTTTACGACAAAGAAGGTAAGCTCGTAGCTAAGGAATGACAAGAACATATTATGAGTGAATTGGATAAAATGGCAATTCAAGAAATTAACAAACAATCTATATATATTTTCAAGAGACTAGAGAAATCTGAAGTTAAATTAAGTAGCCTAAATATGGATTTATCTTGATTGTCTAATAAACTAAAAGTTCCTGTTACTAAGCTAAGAGATTGGACTGTAGGGGATTTATGGAAGAAGATTTGAGCTATCACATCAAATGGTTCATTTGAAAGCTGGAAAAATCTATTCAAGCCAAGTAAATGGCAATTAACATGTCTGGCATGATTTACTATATTTGAACTAAACAATAATCAATTAAGTTGGTGAGAGTTCGCAAAAAACTATGCAACATTTACACTTCTAAATCCTTTATGAGCAATATGAGTTGAGCTTGCCCTAGCTCTTATATGAGCAGTAGTAAAATAAATTTATTAGAATAATTAGGCAATATGACAGAATGACAAAGCCCTGAGATACAAAAAACTATTAAACCAGATTTAAGTAATTCTGGGAAAATAGTTATTGAATCTCTTGCAGATCTTAAGAAACAATTAAAACTTGAACATTTTGATATTTCGAGTATTTGAGAATTAAAAGCTCCTATTGAATTAACAAAGGAAGAACTTATTAAGTTACAATGAGAAATGCTATGAACCAATTCGAATAAGTTAAATGTATTAAAAGAATTAATAAATAAAAAAATTGAAGCTACTGCAGAGACTGTCAAAAGTGTTGATAAATTAAAGGCTAATCTTGAAACGACTACTCTTACTTGAGTTTCTGCAGCAGCTACAACCTGATTTACTAAACATTTAACAGATATTAAAGATTCTGAATGAGTTGAAAAAATTGGTAAAATCTGAGAATTTTTTGAATGGGCTAGTAATATATGGACAAAATTCACAAGTTTTGTCGCACTCAAATTTCCAACAATTGCAAAGTTTTTTGGATGGGAGATTTCACCAGATTTCATCTCAAAAGATTGAACTAAAGATATTCAGTCTCAGGTAAGTTTATGATGAGGAGAACAGAAGGATGATAAAAAAACTCCAAATACTGAACCATGAGCAAAAACTGAAGCAAAAGAAATTAATAAGGATACTTTTAATGAATATTTGAAACAAAGAACTGATGCAATGATTAAGAAGTTAGTGAGAATGTGATTAATTAAAGAAGATAATGCTCTCGTGAGAAAGAAAATGCAAGATATTTTTGAAAGAAATTCAGGAGAACTAAAAGAAGATTTTGCGCGCTATTCTAAGGCAATGAAATGAGATTGAACAGCAAACCCTCTTGATACGGTTTGAATTTCTTGAATGACAGCATTAAGGATTAATATTGATTTAGTTTCAGAATGAATTATCCCGTTAAGTGCACTATTAATTGATGCCTCAACGTGAGCAATTAAACTTGCATATAATACCTGAAAAACAGCTCTTTGATGGTCTGTAGATGATATGAATGAATCTATTTGAATGCTATCTTTTGAAGAAACTGGTGAAGTATTCAAAAAACTTGATTCGAAACAACAAGCTATATTAATTCGTTTATTTAATGAAAGAGCAATCTTTAGTTTTGCTTTACTTGGTACTTTATGAAAATATATATCAGAATTAGTTATTCTTTGACCAACTTGGAACCAGGGTGTTTGAATATATTGAATTGTTTGAGAAGTAAAAAATTTAACTTGAAATTTTGATTCAGTTATAAAACAAATGCAAAAAACCTATGATCTGATGTGAATTGGGTCACAATGAACAGAGATTGCAAAAAAAATGGAATTAATTTTTTCTCATGTTATTACAAAATATGCTATAACAAATGCATACTTATGAGCAAATGGTAGTAGCACTGAATTCCTTAAAAATTTATGAAAGTTTGAATCAAGTTTAGGTAAATATATTAATGCAGATGTCTTAAATCAAGCGAAAGGTCTGGTTAAAGATGTAGCTTTACCATTATCAAAATATAAATCGCCAATAGTAGCTTTAGTGAAGAGCTCAATAGCTGATAAATTATGATTATTTGATAAAATAAGACAATGATTATCATGAAATATTAAATGACCATATTATAATCCTGAGCTTGCAGTAAATAAGATGCACACAACTGCAGAACTGCTGGGGCAGTGATTATGAGAAGAGATAGAAAATGGGAAAAATATTGCCGCAAGATTTTGGGCAAGAGCGTGAAATTGTTGAAAAATTAAGGATTTATTTCATCAATGAAATAAGGCTTCATTTGTAGTTAATGCAGGTCAAGAGGGGAAATTTGCTCATGAAATAGGGCAACTTGGTAAAGAATTTACACCTTGAGCAATCGCAAATTTTTTCAGTCACTTGACAGTTATAGTAATGATAGGAAGTGCAATTGCAACTAGAAAAGATGAATGAACTTTGGCAGTGGCAAAGCAAACAGCGATTAATATGGCCATGGCAATTCCTGTAGTAGGCGGATTTTATATGATACATGATTGAATGGAATTATGAAAAGATTCCACATTTGCTCAAGTTTGATATTTGGCAACCTGATCATGATTAGTAGCACTAGATTGATATTTACTTGCAAAAATAGTTGGGAAATGATTATCAAAAGCAGATACATGGCTTGAATTAATAAAATTTGGAGCACGTCCTATTACGATGACTGTAGAAACATTAACGATGGCAACTAGATGAATTTTTACAGCTTGAAATACTATTACAAATCTTATAAGAGCCGTTAAGAATTGAGAAAAAATTAGTATTAGTAAAGGTTGAAAATGGACAATTGCTGTTGCAGCATTAGCAGCATTAACAGTTGTTTGAATTGAATATTTAGAAAAAAATAAAGAAAAAGGAGAACAGGCATTTGCCGAGGCTCTAAAAATAGATTGAATTGCTGACAAGGATTGACAAATTAATCTACAGAATTTAGCCGCTAGATTCAAAAATCTTCCCGATAAACAAAGACAATATGCCGTTGATATGTTAGCTTCATTACATTTATGAGATAATGTTGATTGAGAGAAATATTCAATTTCAAATTCTGATAAAGGGTGATATGTTGTAAATATTAAGGATGCAATAGATCCAAGAAGAATAGAGCAATTCAAAGAGGTAATTAAAACATCTTGATTAGAGAATATTTTCGTTTTCTCTGGTTGAGTAAAAAAGAAAATAGATGATACTATTCTGAGAACCCAATTACCAGATTCAGTTGGAAGTGCTCTAATGGAGGGCTATAAAAGTATCTAATCTACTACCTTCCCCCTTATCTCTCTCCTCCTATCATTATCATGAAACTTGAGAATATGATCACCAACTATGAGACCCCAAGGGTCTCATAGTTTTTTCTTGTGAGCTAGAGTTTTAGGTAGAAATGTATTTTTACAGATTTGCTCAAATATATTTCAGAAATAGGTTTTGATATTTCTAATCAATTTTATCCTTCATAGAAATGAGGCAGGAGTTGGTGGTCTATAATATATCAAATATTTAACACTATCTTTATCTAGTTTTTCCTTATCTATTCATAATTCCTCATTTGCCTCGATGAAGCGCTCATACGTATCATTCTTATTCACAATTGGCTTAAGATATTGTATCCAGTAATATAAATATACATCATTTTCTATTGCAAAGTTCGAAAAATTCATAGCGGTTTCATCAATGAAGAACGATAGACAGAACCTTTCTTTAATTTTATTTCAATGTCTTCTGACTCAGAGAATATGAAAAATAAGTGTTACAAGAATCCTAACAGACCATAACCTATTTTTTGATGTGATTATAAATAGATCAATATCACTTCATTTTTCCTTTGTTGCATACATTGACAAACTATTGCAGACAGCAAGCATCTGTAATCATGGAATCCATGAAATATATTTTGAATAATTTTGAGTTTTTTCTATAAGTTCTAGTTCATAATTTGAAGGAAGTTCTTTAATCCCCATTAAATCTCTAAACTTTTTAAAATATTTTAACATAATAGTTTATGAAAAATTGAAAGAATTAATCGTTACAGTGTATTTTTTCGCATTTATAAACAAACGCAGGTGGAAAATTGATTGGTTGCCAAGAAATCGAGTGGTTTCTAAATGTTTCCCAAATATCTTTTTTGTTCTGTAAAAAGTATTGGAATTGTACATAAATTCCATTTAATTTCAAATGACAATGTCATTCACATAGAATCTTTTTAGTCAATGGTCTTGGAAGACTACCGAATGGAAGACCAGAAACTATAACATCAGCCTTTTCACCATCAAGATATTTTCATAGATTCTCAGCACCATCATGGATAATTCTTACTCTAGGATCAACAATCTTATTAAGTTCTTTTATAAAAGAATCCTGGATTTCAAAAACTAAAACTTGAGAATTAGGAGTTGCTCTTTTGAGGATCTTTTTAGTAAAATTACCGATTCAAGCTCAGAATTCTACAATAATTAGATCTTCTGAAAAATCAATATGCTTTAGCATTGTGTTGATAAGTCTTGTTGAGCTTGGAATGATTGATCCAACTGAGCCGGGAGATTTAATGAATTGTTTTAAGAATTTTTTCATAGTATTTTTTAAGTTGATACATTGTATGCAAAATTATAAATATGCAATTTTTATTGATTTTTTTATTTTTTTAATACAATATTGCAGTTCTAACAATTATAAAAATTATGGCCTGAGAAAATTACTATGAATTACTTGGAGTAGATAAAAATGCATCTGCAGAGGAATTAAAAAAAGCATACCGCAAAAAGGCAATGGACTTACATCCAGATAGGCATGCTTGAGATAAATCAAAAGAAGCAGAATTCAAAAAAGTGAATGAAGCTTATTCTGTACTTTCTGATCCACAGAAAAAAGCTCATTATGATAGATTTGGTTCTACTGAGTGAATGTGAGGATTTGGATGAGGTTGATTCAATAGCCAAGAATTCGATATTTCTGATATCTTTGAACAATTCTTCTGAGGATGATTTGGTGGAAGATGATGATGACAAAAAAAGAAAAATGATTCATGAGAAGATTTAGAAATGTCATTCAAACTTGGTTTTTGAGATGCGATTTTTTGATGAAAACAGAAGATAAAATACAATAAAAAAATTGTATGTAAAACTTGTGGCGGTACTTGAGCAAAACCTTGAACAGAAGCAAAAACATGTCACACTTGTCATGGTTCTTGATATACAAAAAATAGAACTCAATCATTTTTCTGAGTAATTGAACAGACTGTGGCTTGTCCGACTTGTAGTTGAACTGGTACAATAATTGATTCTCCATGTACAGAATGTAAGGCTAAAAAAAGAGTTGATGTTAATGTGGAGAAAGAAATAGAAATTCCAGCATGAATTGATGATGGAATGTCAATTAAATTAAAATGAGAATGAAATGAATGAACGAATTGAAGAAATTGAGATTTGTATATAGTTTTTAAGGTTTCTAGTCAATTCGAATGACTCAAAAGAGACTGAGATCATCTTCATTATGACTTACAGATTGATCCAGTGGAAGCGGTTTTGTGATCAAAAAGAAAGGAAAAATTACCACTTCTATGAGAGAGAATAATAGAAATTAAACCTTGAACTCAAGATGGTGATATTCTCAAATTCAGATGAGACTGAGTGAAAAATATCTCAAACGATGTGAAATGAGATTTGTTCTTTCATATCAGCATAAGAATTCCTACAAGTATAACAAAAACCGAGAGAGAATTATACGAACAAATAGCTAAAGAAAAGGGAATTGAACACGCCGATCATAAAGGTTTTTTTGGGAAGATTTTCGGGTAAATTTATTTAATTTTTGAAAAAATTGAAATAGTAAATATACTCTCTTCATTAACTAATATATAAAATTATGTCAACTTACGATGATTTAATAAATATTCCAACTTTTGGTAAGAAAAAGGAGGATTTCAAAGAAGATAGATGAGAAGTTCAGTTTTTTTGTCGTGATTGTAGAAAGGTTGTTGAGACGACTCGTCTAGATCCTAATAAATATATATATAGTTGCAAAGAATGTAATGGTAAGAATATATCTATCTGAACAAACGAAGGACTTAACGACTTCTATCTTCATTCAAGCTAAAATATAACATTTTCAAAAAAAGATTTGCATTTTATATACACATATATATACTTTGTGTATATGAACGTATATATTTTATATTTTTAATTAATTAGTTATATGGTTGATAATAAGAAAGAGGCTTTAAAAGTAGCTTTATCTATGATAGAAAAACAATTCGGGGCATGATCTGTGATGAAATTATGAGATAAACAATGAATAAAAATTCCAACAGTTTCATCTTGAAGTATTGCTCTTGATGAGGCACTAGGTTGATGATATGCTAAATGAAGAATCGTTGAGATTTATTGACCAGAATCTTCTGGTAAGACGACTCTGACACTTCATGCTATAGCAGAAGTACAGAAAATCTGATGAACAGCAGCTTTTATAGATGCAGAACATGCACTTGACCCAGAATATGCACGCAAAATTTGAGTTAATGTAGATGAGCTTATAGTTTCTCAACCAGATTATGGTGAACAAGCTCTTGAGATAGTTGACGCACTTGTTAGATCTGGAGCAGTTGATTTGATAGTAGTTGATTCGGTTGCAGCTCTTGTTCCAAAGGCTGAGATAGAGTGATCAATGTGAGATTCTCATATGTGATTACAAGCTCGTCTTATGAGTCAGGCTCTTCGTAAGATTACCTGAGTAATATCTAAGTCAAACACGACAGTAATTTTTATCAACCAAATTCGTATGAAAATCTGAGTAATGTTCGGTAATCCAGAAACTACAACAGGTTGAAACGCATTAAAATTCTACGCTTCACAGAGATTAGATATTCGCAAAAAAGAAAAAATTGAATCTGGTAGCTGAGATGATAGAGAGGCTACAGGTAATAGAGTAAAAGTAAAAGTAGTAAAGAATAAAATTGCACCTCCATTCCGTGAAGCTGAGATTGATGTACTATTCAATCAATGAATCTCAAAAATCTGAGAAATCCTAGATATTGGTGCCCAAAAAGATATTATCAAAAAATCTTGAGCTTTTTATAGCTATTGAGAAACTAAACTTGGTCAATGAAAAGAAAATGCAAGAGCATTTCTTGTTGAGAATCCAAAAATTGCTGCAGAACTTGAGAAAAAAATTAGAGCTGGAAAATAGTATAAAAAGAACCAAAATTTGCATTTTTGTCATTTTTGGATATAATAAGCTATATTAATTTTAATGAATTATTTGTGCAAGAGGCTAAGAATCAATCGCAGATTAAACCTATTAAAGCTTGATTGAATTGAGAGCAATTATCTGGTGTGCCTTTATCAGATAATATAGCTAATCTCCTTGAAAAAACCCATTCTTGAGTTAGTGATATAGTTGATATTAGAGTTCTTGAATATCAAGAAACTAATTTATTTGCTATTTTTGGTAGAGCTTGGAAGGAGCGTATTTATAATTTATTGTGAATCAATAATATTGATCCAAAAGTTTTTGCTCAAATTACTGAAACGCTTAATAAAAGTAGAAAAGCAATTAACGATAAACAAGAACCAAAACTCTGAAAAAATGATAAATCAGTCTCAATTAATATTCCAAATAAATGAGATTGAGAAGAACAGAATAGATATGGTAAAGCAGCTTAATTATGAATAAAACCTTAAACCTTATAAATATAAATAAATTAACTCATGATGTTTATGAGTTAATTTTTAAATCGGAAGAGTTAATTGACATTCTACCAGGGCAGTTTATAACTTTTATATTACCTTCTTGACTTAGAAGAGCATATTCAGTTTCTTATACAGATTGAAATAATTTCGAATTCATTATCAAGAGATTAGAAGAATGAAGATGAGGGAGTAAAGAAATCTGTGATTTACAAATATGAACTGAACTTGCATATATTTGACCTGTTGGACATTTTATTCTCAAGAATACGAACTCACCAAAACTTTTCATATGAACTGGAACCTGATTTGCTCCACTTTATTTTCAAATCAAATCAGCTCTGGAAAATAATATAACTTCCAAAATACATTTCATTTTTGGAGTAAGATTTCTCGAAGATGTTTTTTATGAAGAAATCTTAAAAAACTTCATGAATAAATATCCTAATTTTACTTACTGATTATACCTCAGTAGACAATATAGTGAATGATATTATAGATGATATGTTACAGATTATTTTTTGCTTGAAAATATTTCTGACTATGAGGAATTCTATATTTGTTGAAGTCCACAAATGGTAATTGACGCTAGAAATAAACTAGAAAATCTATGAATTAATAAAGAAAATATTTATTTTGAACAGTATTAAACTTGAATATTTTGAACTTTTTTATAAAATCAACGAACTATTTTTCAAATTTTATATTTTAAATTAATTGTATATGGCTTGAATGGAAGATGTGAAAGTTGGTAAAAAACTTCTAATTGATGGAATTCCTTATGAAGTTATGAAATCAGAACACAACAAAGTTGCTCAATGAAAATGAATGGAAAAAACTGTTTTAAAGAACTTATTAACAGGGAATACGGTTCAAAAAACTTTTCGTGAAGTAGATAAAGTTGAGATTGCAAATATTACAATCTCAAATGCAGAATACCAATATTCAGATAATGAATGATTTCATTTTATGAATATTGATAATTACGACCAAATTCAACTTAGCAAGGAAGTTGTTGGAGATATGAGTTATTTCTTGGTAGAATGAGATAGAGTAATGATTCAAGAATTCAATGGTAATCCTATCAACGTACAAGTTGAACCTGCTGTAGTTCTAGAAGTAACAGAAACTCCTCCAGGAGAGAAATGAGACACTGCGACATGATGACGTAAACCAGCAACTCTATCAACTTGACTAGTAGTACAAGTTCCACTCTTCGTGAAACCAGGTGATAAAGTAAGAATTGACACTAGGACTTATGAATATTTAAGTAGAGCTTAATTTTAAACCTTAATTTTATTTAATAACTGATCTTTTTCGAGGTCAGTTATTTGTTCTATATTTCAGAATATAGTTATTTTATTTAACTTAATACCACAAATATTGAATTTCATCCATCACCAAGAAATTCTCAGATTAATAGGGAAGAATTTATAAACAAAACTTGGCGCTTGACATGTACAGATAATTTCTGCAGTTTTGTTATTAAGTAATCATACAAGTTTTCTTCAAGCTCTTCTATATGCGAATCAAGTTGTAAAATTACAATCAAAGAAATTTTTCATAATTGCTGGAGCGTCTGCCCACCAGATAGGGAATATTAGTATAATTTTATCTGCACAAACAATTTTTTTCTGAATTTCTCTGGTAATCTCGTCTCATCAAATATCTCTTTTTCTCTCATAAGTTAAGAAATCCTGTCCAAGGGTTGTTTTATATAAATCAATTATTTCAACATTATCTCAATTTTTTTGAGATAATAGAGAATATTGTTTTGTAATCCTATGAGAGAATCACTTAGAACTAGGATTAGCAATTACTATTAATTTGTTCATAAGTTAAGATATATTTATATATTAATGTTTTATTTACCATTTCGGCTCTTTCGGAAAATATAACCCTCAAATGTGTATTCACTTACTGAGAGTAAATCATTCTCTTGAGATGTTATTTTGATTTTTAGTTTTATGTAATTTTAGTTAACAGTACTCTTATCTAATTTCATATACATTCAATTCTTGATATCATTAATGAATCAATGTTTTGCATAGAATTCTGGTAACCAAGGTTTACTAGGATCCGTAGTTAATTCGCACCATTTAAGATTCTTCTTGATAATTAATTTATTAGAAACATCTACAATTTTTCATCAAATTCAAAATCATCTATAGCTGTCATCAACTAATAAATTAACATAAAAAGCCCCAAAATATAAATCACTAAGAATTTGATTTATTCATATAACTTTATTTCAATCCATGGCAATTACTATGAACTTAGAGTTACTGATTGATCTTATAATTTCTTTTGGTCTTTTTCTTTCTTTATCAACTAAATCTAGAATGCCAGTTTTATATTCTAGACAGTTTTTCTCGGTGAGGACTTTATATTTAATTTTAGTTTTCATATTTACTTCTTAATTTCTTTAAATCTCTCTTCTTTATGAAAAATATAATGAAGGAGAGTTGCTAAACTTCTTCATATTTTGATTCAAGTAGGTTTTTTCCAGAATGCTTTTGGTCAAGTATTAAATACAAAGTTGATAATATCAATGAATTTATTTTCTTTTAATAAATGATCTTTTTTTCTCAAGAATAAATGTTTTAAAAACATTATTATACTCTCAAATAATGATATAAAAAAGCTGTAAATGATTTCTAATAGAATAATAATTTTATTTCTTCTCATATTATTTTTTAATTAAAATTTAAATGCTTAATTTTAATACTTTGTCAATAAGCTTAATCTTTACTTTTATAAAAAAATTAGTATAAGGTATTAAGTTATGGTTGTTGCGAATATTTTTTAATGCCCTTTAAGAATGAATTATATTGTAAATTCAAAAAATAGAAAGTTGAAATATAAACTCCACTTATTATTAAATAGATTAAGTTTTAATTTTCTTAATTTATCTGCACCACAGAAGGTGACTTTACTTTGAATAATTATCTCATTAATTTCATTATTTCTGACTTGGTTTACTTATCAGTATGACAAATTAGTTTCTAATACCGCCTTTAGTATTCGTTGTTGATATGTTGGTTACTTTGTATTATTTGTATTATTATTTGTTACATTTGTACTTCTATCTAATCAAAATAAAGAAACACTTAAATCAAAAATTCATCTTATTTTTCATGATTACACGATAATTATTTTTTCTTGAATTGTTATATTAATATTGTCCATTGTAATGTTTAATACAATAAGCTGAATGTCTTTTATCTCTCAAAATATTAATACATGAAATTGAATTATATTTGAAATCATAGGTTCTATATTTATTATTTGATGATGAGTATTGAGCTATAAAGAAAAGAAAAATGAGATTCTATCAAGGACATACATTGAGAATTCAAAATTTGAAGCAGAAAAAGATTTAAATGAATACAAGGATATATTAAATAGTTGACCTAATAATAGCGACTTGAATATGAAATTTCCAATTTAGATAGTTTTTTTAATTTTAACTTGACTTTTAATCAAAAAAAATTATACAATAAGAAGAGATATATAAAATTTATCTTGTAACTTTTTTCTAAAATGATAACAAAAAATACCGAAATAACTCAGGACTTTGTCTGAATTTTGAGTAATTTGACAGAGAAAGAAAGGACGATTATTTCTAGACGTATTTGACTTGGTTGATGAGAAAAAGAAACACTACAAGATATAGGTAATTCGTATAGCATTACACGTGAAAGAGTTAGGCAGATTGAGGAAGTAGGGATTAAAAAGCTATGACGCATAATTAAATCCACTGAATTGTGAGCTATCCAAGAAGAATCAGAAAAAATATTAAGAATGCATGGTTGATTGCTTACAAGAGATAAATTAGTTTCTGCAATAATCAAAGAGATGAAACTGGATTCTAACATCAACTCTAATATAATAGAGATGATAATTCAATCAAATTTCAATATTAACAAATCAAAGCCACAACTTGGTTATTTAACCCATTTTTTCTTTCCAGAAATTAATAAAAAATTAATAAATGAAATCCATAAAGAATCAATTAAAATTTTAAAAAAGAGATGAGATATAATGGAAAGTACTTCATTATATGAAATGATAAAAGTGAATTTATTTGCACAATTTGGTAAAATAGAAAATGTACTTTTGCATTCAATTACTGATGTTTTTACAGATGTGGTTAAGTGAGAAGAAAAATTCATCTGACTTGAAAAATGGAAAATTCTTAATCCGTCAACTCTTAAGGATAAGGCTATCTATATAATGAAGAAAGAAAAAACCCCTCTTCATTTCGTAGATCTCACCAACCTAATCTCTAACCACTTCGGTGAAGCTGTTAAGGTTGCAACAATCCATAATGAACTTATAAGAAATAATGAATTCGTTCTTATTGGAAGATGAATATATGTATTAAAAGAATGGGGTTACAAACCAGGAACTGTAATTGATGTAATAGTTGATATACTTGCAAAAATAAAAGCTCCAATGTCTACTGATGATATAGTTGCAAAAGTTCTAAAAACAAGAAAAGTGAAAATCTCTACTGTATACATGAACTTGCAAAACAGAAAATATATTCAAAGAGTTTGAAGAAATATGTACAAACTAAAAGACTCAATAGTCGCATAATAATAAAGCCTTCTCAATTAACGAGAAGGTTTTATTATTATATTTTAAAACTTACTTCTTGAACTTCGTTCTTTTTTTCTCTGAGGAATTTGATTTTAGAAAATATTCCAAATGTTAGCTTATCAGTTATTTCATAAATCTCATATATAATTGGAATTCTATAGAAAGGATTATTATTAACGTTAGCTAATCATAAGAAGATAGGGAATAGAAGTATAGAAGAATATGTTGAATAATCAAAATGCCGAAAAATAATACTTATTACACTAATAATTAATCATTGAATTATTGCAATAATATATTTTGATTTTTTCTTAGTCAGAAATGTTGGTAAATATATGAGATTAAGAATCGGAATAAATATTATTTTATTTCCAAAAATTAATTTATCATCAGTAAGATAGTTATTCGCAAGGTTATCATACTTTTCATCTCTTGCTATAATTCTTCAATAAATCTCAGAAAAATTAAGTTCCTTGTTTCTTCAAAATATTATAAGGATAGATTCGAAAATATATACAACAAGAGTTCTTCATTTTGCATATAGAGTTTTTAGATCATACATATTATGTACAAAAGTTGAGAAGACTATTTTTTCCTGAGTGAGCATTATAACTCATGCAAATACAACAAAGATTATATACAATAACGATAATATAAAAGCAATATCGCTATGACTCGTTACAATTAGAAAAATAAATATTACCGAAAATATTCATCATATTTTTGCTCAGTATTTATTAATATTACTTTCATTACCAGTAATTAAGCCAATAAAAGGAATATATGATGTAATATATAACATTTTTTGAGTTTCACTTATATTGTTATCCAACTCTTGTGTTCCAACCTGTAGATAATCTTTTCTGATTTTTATTTCTTCTGCTTCCTTTCAATAATAGGCCTTGTAAGCTCATCTTATTAATACAATTGTAAATATAGAATATAGTATTGTTTCAATAATACGGTCAAGACTTATATTTATGATTGGCACGTTTATATAGAGAAAAGTATCAATAAAGAATTTATAAACAAGAATTATTGCTAAAAAAGAAAAATGTATTTTAGTTGCATTTTTTGAGTGATTTCTGACAAAGGCATTAGAAAAATTAGGATTATTTTTTGCTAATAAAAATAATTCACCCAAAAACATATAGCTTATTGCTGCGTTTACTCTGCTTTTTTGATCCATATTTCTTAATTTATATATCTTATATGAATATACTAACATATCTTCACAATAAACACAATAATTACTAATTGACAAAATAAAAGTTATAAATCAAATTGAAAAAATGGATAATTTCAATATAAATAAACTATTAATAATAATTACTAATATGTCTGAAGAAAAAAAAGCGGTCGTAATAGCATCTATTACTGCCATTATTCTTATAATCATAAAATGAAGCATAGGATTTCTGACTTGAAGTATGGCCATAATTACATCTGCACTTGATTCAACACTTGATTTTTTTGTATCGATGACCAATTTCTTCGCTATCCGTAAATCAGAGCAACCGATGGATGAAGACCATAATTATTGACACGGAAAAGTTGAGTGATTTGGTGCAATATTTGAATGATGTGTGATTATTGCTTCTTGATTGAGCGTTATATATTTCTCAGTTATCAAAATCCTTAACAAAGACACTCTTAACTGTTCATATTGGTCAATTGCAATAATGATTATCTCAATAATGATAACATTCTCACTTGTAGTTTATTTGAGAAAAGTATATAAAAAGACAGGCAGCCTTATTCTAAAAGCTGATAGCTTACACTATAAAAGTGATTTATATACAAACGCTTGAATAATTTTATCTTTAATCATTATCAAAATTTTTAATGTACCAATTATTGATCCAATAATCTCAATATTGATAGCTTTATATATAATTTATTGAAGCATAGAAATCCTTATGGAATGAGCAAAAATGCTTATGGATTATAAGATTGATGATGAATATATTGAGTTAATTAAAAATACAATTAGTAGTTTTGAAGAAATAGAAAGTTATCATTTCTTAAGAACTCGTAAATCGGGAAAATATAATTTTATAGAGTTTCATATAGTATTTAAGGATACTGAGATCTTACTTAAAAATGCGCACAATATTTCTGATATGATTGAGTTAATAATTCTTAATCAAGTTCCTTGTGCAAATGTAATTATTCATCTTGATTATTTTGATGATAGCGAGGCTGTTAATAATCCAAAACTCAAGGCACTTAATTGTTCTGATTTAATATAGAATTCAGTTTTTCAAGTAGATATTTATAAGTTTTTTGATCTTTCTCTCATGTTTCTATTGTGAATCATTTATATCAATTTGATTGTAAATAATTCCTAAGTGATCAATCATTTTCATTTGAATAATACATAACATTTATTCACTGTTTTTTGATAAGTTGGAAATATTTCTTATTAGGCGCGATAATAAAAGAATTCTTAGAGAATGTTGGATTAATATTTATTAATTCACATTTTCAAACGAAGTCGTTAATATCAAGAAACTTATTTGTATGCACACAAATATAGTTTCTTTCCTTATCAAGATTTAGTTTATTAATTATGTATTTCCTTATATTCTCACTAACTAGAATAGCATCATTTAGATATTTAATATCTAAATGATAGTTCCTTTCAATTAAGGTTTTTTTAAGTTCGGAATTACTAAATATTCTATTTGGATCAATTCTTAGGAATATTTTTTTTCACTTTTCTCAGACTGTAGTGAATCTTAAAAATCTTTCTCAGTTTTGTTTAATATAAAATAGCTCTCAATCACTATTTTTTTTAATAAATTTTAGGGATTCTTTTAAGGCAGTTCTTTCGTTTTCATGAATATGAAAATATGTTGTCTTAACTCCATCTTTTTTTATATTCTTAGGATATTGATTTATAAATATAGGTGAATTAGAACTAAATTTTTCTTGATTAGTTTGCGAAATAAGAATTATATTTCAACTAAAATTTTCTATAAATTTTCAACTTTCAATTTCTATATTTCAATTGTTTTGTATTGAGTCATTAACAATAAAAGTCACCCACTTTTCTTTATATTTGATTCATTTAATAATGACCAAGTGTCCTCATTTATTGTTTTGATTTTTAAAATCTAGATTTACTGAGGTAATTACACAGATATTATTCTCAAGTTGCTCTTGAAAATAATTAGTTATATTTTCTACATCAATTTTCTCACAAATTCAGAATAATCAATATTTTTTCGCAATTGATAATAAACCATAATGTAGCCATCAAGTTCACTTGATATAATATTTATACTCTTTTTCTTCTCAGGAATTAAGATTCAAGAATTTATATTTTTTGTTTCTATATTTTAATAATTCTTCTAGGCTTAAAGATTTTCAATTAAAAAAATCAATACACATTTTAATACATGCTAATCAACAAATTTTTCTTTCCCAGCCTTTTGTTGTTATAAGGGAATTATTTTGACTATAAAATGGTATATTTAAGTTAATATTTTTTTTCATATAATTATATTAAATTTTTTTTTTAAAAAGTCTAATTATATTATTTTATATTTCTTGCGTTGACTAAATTATTTTTATATACTAAACTATCTTTAAATATTTATTTACTAAATTTTATGAAATATATTTATATCTGTATTATAATTCTATTTCAATCAAATTTTGTTTTTGCTGAGGATGAGATTACTTCAACTTGAGGTAATGATATAAATCAGAATATTTTTGAGCAAAAGCCTTCAGCCTTAACTGAAAAACAAAGAGCTTCAGTTATTAAGAAAATAGCAAACAAATCTCAACTATTTTATGTAAAACTACTTGAAAAAGTTGAGGAAGCTATTGAAAAAACAAAAAATGAAGAATTGAAAGCAAGGTTAGAAGAGGTGAGATCTATTATAAAACAAAATATTGTTAGTTAGTGTATGCCATACATAAAATAATCAATAAATTATTTTACAAACTTAATATAGTATATATAATATACTTATCCTGTGAGACAATTTTCCTCCTTTAAATTGTCTCCAGGCTTTTTTGTTGATAAGTTTATTCCATTACATCACTAAAATCGTCCACTCTTCAATCTTTCAAATATGTATGAATTGCGTTTCTTGTAGCAAGAAGCGCCAGATTAGCAACTTGTTTTCTTCTTGGTGACACTTCTCAGATAAGTTCGAGCATGTATTCATAATTTAGTCCAAGAATTTCTTCTAATTTCTGACCAATTATACTTTCTCAGAATATTGATGCACTCGCAGTTGTTACTATTGATGTTTCGCCAGCAAATGAGTAATCTTTAATTTCATTACCAACAATTTTCAGATAAATAGTCAGATGATCTCAACAAGTTCTACTTTCTTCTTTATAAGAAATAGTCGCATCTTCCATCTCGAATTTGTTCGTCGGGTTTTGCGCATATTCTGTAATTATCTGTGAAAATTCTGCCATTATTTATTATTCTTAATTAAATATTCTTCAAGAACTGAGAAAAATTTATCAATATCTTCTTTTGTGTTATATAAGTACAGACTCATTCTGAATGTACTTTTGAGATTGCACATATCCATAAGTGGCTCTGTACAATGTTGTCCAGCACGAACACAGATATTGTTCTCTGCCATATATTCGGCAACATCCGAGCTATTTATTCCAGGAATTTCAAATGTGAAAACTCAGATTCTTGATTCTCAAGTTTTACTTCCAATTATATTAACTCTATTTTCTAATTTAGAATATTTCTCTAGTACATATTTGATTAATTTTTCTTCATTCTTCACTATTGTATCGTATCATCAGATAGATCTGATGTATTCTAAAGCTCTCAAAAAACTTACTGCTCAGACGATATTCGGTGTTCCAGGTTCAAATCTATGTGGAAGTCCAGATGGCATATATTCTTGTTTACGAACCCAATTAATTGCTCATCATCAACCTACTCAAGGAGTTAATTCTTTTAATAATTCTTTCTTACCATATAGTACTCAGATTCCAGTTTCTGCCATCACTTTGTGTCCTGTAATTACCATGAAATCACAATCAAGAGCCACAACATCAACCTGGAAATTTGGAACTGCTTGGCTTCAATCAACCACGAATATGATATTTGGATTTTTCTCTCTAATAATTTTGCTCGCTCAGATAAGATCAAATACTTGACCAGTAACATTTGATGCATAAGTTAGAGAAACCAACTTAACATCTGGAGTTAATTTTTTCTTTAAATCATTAAGATCTAGACTATAATCAGCCTTTACATTAATATAATCTATCTCAATTCAAATTTCTTCCTTGAGAATTAACCATGGCACGATATTAGCATGGTGTTCAACAATTGAAACTAGAACTTTATCTCATTTTTTCAATTTTCCACTTCTCTTAAGACTTAGAGTTAGTAGATTCATGGCGTAAGTAGAGTTGTATGTGAAATTAATCTCAGAAGAGTATTTTGCTAAGATGAATTCTTTGATAATTTTCTTAGATTCTTCGAAAAATATTTCTGATCTCTCAGATAAATTGTACGCTCAACGATGAATATTGGCATAATCGTTTTCTAAGAAATGTTTAATTCCCTCAATAACATAAGATGGTTTTTGAACGCTTGCTGCATTATCAAGAAATACCAATCAAGGATTATTTTTAAAAATAGGGAAGTCAGATTTAAAATCTTTCATAATTACAAAATTATTTAGTTAAAAATTTATCAAGTTCGTCTTGATAAAAATAATCATATTCAGATGGAATTCAAGAGAATAAATTATTTATTTTACTTGCTAGCATTATATGAGTTGCGTTTTGTTTGTCAATTCCACGAGACTCAAGATAGAATAAATCTTCTCTGCTAATTTTTTCAACTTTGAGAGAATGGCTAGCTTTTAACTCGTTTGTTCTGATATCAAGACCGGGGATTCATATAATTCTTCCGCTATCTCATAAGAATATATTCTCTTGATTAATTATTCAGTTTCATCAATTTGTTTCTTTTTTAATGATTAATCAAGAATCAATTGTAATATTTCATCATTCTCAACAGATGCTTAGAATATTAATTTTTGTCCCAGAATTATTTGAAGAGATTGTTGAATTTGCTAATAATTTAATTTTATTTTCTTTACTAAGATTGAGGATGTTGATATTTATCTGACTTCAACTTCTGTTCTGAGAGCACTTTATTGAATAGTTTCAATCTAACTTATAGATTCAGAATAAAATGAGCTTAGAATTTTCAAGTAAATTAAAATTTATTTCATTTTCTTTGATTCAGTTATCAAGAATTATGACATTTTGATTTTTTCAGACAATAAAATTATCTCAAACAAGTTTCGCTGATTCGTATATTCAAGATTGTAATATTTCTCACATATTTTTTTAATTTAAAATTATTTTCCTTCCAATTCTGATTTAATTATTATATTCATCTCTGCAGCGTATTCTAGCGGTAATTCTTTGATTACTGGGCTTAGGAATCAATTGACAATCATAGTTTCGGCAACTTTTCTATTTATTCAGCGACTTTGCAAGTAGAATAGATAATCTTCATTGATTTTGCCTGCGCTTGCTTCATGTACTACTATACTTTCCGTATTATTTACTTTGATTATAGGAATTGCATTACTTGACGATATTTCATCAATAATTATTCCATCACATTCTATACTAGAAGTTGTATTTATCGCAGTTTTTTTCACATCAAGTAATCATCTATATATTGAAGAACCTCATCATTTACTTATAGATTTTGATATTACTTTTGAGGTAGTATTTTTTCATACATGAATAACTTTTGCTCCAGCATCAATTATTTGTCATGCATTCGCAAAAGCTAATCCAAGATGAGTCGAAGAGCTATTATCTCAGATAAGTACTGAGCAAGGATATAACATTGTAATTCCAGCTCACATGTTTCATCCAACCCAATCAATAGATCCATAATCTTGCACAATTGCTCTCTTGGTATTGAGATTATAGGTATCAATACTCCAATTCTCAACTGACGAATATCTGAGTTTTGCTTCTTTGCCAATATATAATTCTACACATCAGGCATGAAGTGAGATTGTTCCATATTTTGGAGCACTACATCATTCTATATAATGAGCTTCTGATTCATCTTCTAGCACAATAATTGTATGTTCGAATTGTCATCCAGCTTTTACATTCATACGAAAATATGCTTGCAATGGTTCGCTAACTTTTATTCATTTTGGGATAAATAAAAATGTTCCTCAGCTCCAAACTGCAGCGTGTAGACTTGCGAATTTATGATCAGTAATTGGCACAGCTTTCATGAAATATTTCTTTAAAAGCTCGGAGTGATTCCTACAAGCAACACTCATATCTTCAAATATTATTCACAAATCTCAGAGTTCTTTCTTGAGGGAATGATACACAACTTCGCTGTCATACTGAGCTCAAACTCAAGCAAGCATCTGTTTCTCGGCTTCAGGAATTCCAAGTTTATCAAAAGTATTCTTGATGTTCTCAGGTACATCATTCCAGGTTTTTGCGTCTTTTTGAATATCCTTAGGCTTAGCAAAAAAATATATCTCATCAAAATTGAGTTTACTCAGATCTGGTCACCAAGAAGGCATTGGAGTAGAATTGAAAACCTTAAGAGCTTTCAACCTAATCTCAAGCATCCAGTCCGGATCATTATTGGCAATTGAAATCTGTCTGATTATTTTCTCACTTAATCATGGTTTTAGATTTTCATAGATTATGTTATCACTAATATCTAAGTTCATTCTGTTATTTATTTTTTAAATTTGAATAATTCTTTATTTCACATTTTGTCTTTATTTCACAGCTATCTTCGTCATTTTTACAATAAGAACAATATCAATACTCCTTTATTTTATCAATTAATTCATTTCATCCAGAATCTATTAATTTTCATTTCTCAAGAACAAACACTCAGTCTACTTTTATATAATCTAATAAATTGAAATTATGTGTAATAAATATCAGAGTATTATCTTTATTCTTGATTTTTGCTAGATTATCTGCGACTATTTTGAATGCGTCAATATCTAGTCAAGAATCTATTTCATCCAGAATTATATATTTTGGATTTAGTAATTTGATTTGTAGTAGTTCAATTTTTCTCTTTTCTCAGCCACTAAATCATACATAAAGATCTCTATCAAGGAACGATTCTGGAATATTTAATTCTTGCAAAAATTGATTAATATATCTCTTGAATAAAAATGAACTTAATGGTTTGAATTCAATATTTTTATTAGTTTGAGCAGAATTATAAATAATTCTCAAATATTCATTTAATTTGATTCATTTGATTTCCGGGACACTCTGAAAAGTTAGAAATACACCCAATTTACTTTTTTCTTCTGGTGAAATAGAATTAATTTTCACTCAATCAAGAATTATTTCTCAATTTTTAATATTGTATTTTGGATGTCAAGCAATAGCTAGTGCTAGACTAGATTTACCAGAACCATTTTTTCCAAGAAGGAAATAGGTTTGCCCCAAATTAAAGGAAATATTGACATTCTCAATAATTTCTTTATTATCAACTTCTATACTAATTTTCTTCAATTCTAGCATAATAAATTAAATATGACTAAATTGGTCATATTTTAATTATTATTTATATAATTGCAAAATATTTTATATTTGCTTATTTTTATATTTATAGTATAATAAAAGTTGTAAAGATCATATTATATTTTAATTATATATTTATGAGTACATTAAAATCTCAAGAAATTAACGACTGAGTTGATATTATGAAGCCATCAGAAGATTCATGAAACATATGAAAACCTTATAAATTATCTGTTTCAGCTATATTAGCAAAAAGAGTGCTAACGCAAGAATCTGAATCTAGATTTTTTTTAAAACCAGAAGTAATTGTTTGAGGTAAATGATATTTTTGGTATAAATAATTTTTTATTTTTAATAAACAACTGTATGACAAAAGATGCACTAGGTAAAATATATTGAGCACCAGAAGCTGCCGACCCTAAACTTGCAATTAAGCAAGGTAATGAATGAGTTCTTACTGTAACTGATCGAGTTCCAGATATTGTGGCTGGTGTAGTTAATAACAATTGAACCTCAAATATATTACCAGAATGATTAATTCTTGAACCTAAAACAATTGAGGAAATTCTTTCTAATATACATATCTTATATAAAGAAGATTATTCTGAAGCTTTGTTTTCTTTTGCTGTTTCAACTTTTAAGCAATTGGATGGGTATTTTAGAAGATGAACAATGGGGCAACGATTCAGTATATATATATGAGCAAAAGAAGTATTTGATTTTTTTGAAAAACATGAAAAAGATTTAAGAATGATAAGCCATATATATAATGAAAAATATGTTGAAAAATTTGGAGATACTTTCTCTGGTATTTATATCTGCTCTGATTTTAAAAAAATATTACAACCTGATTATTTTGAAAAACAAAAACAGGATAAAATTGATACTAAAAATAGAGCAGTATTACACCATGAATTAAAATTATTAGTTTGATTTACTAATGAGCTATTTGATAGAATCATAAAGAAACCCAATATGCTTGACGAATTATATGCAAAAATGAAAGAAGATTGAAGTCTTACAGATAGAGAATCTGAACGTATAAGTAGATTTTTGAGTTGAGGTTGACACAAAGCATATGAAATGGCCTTATTTTATATGCTTTGTGTAGAATTTAGATTAAATGAAGTTACCAGAAGAGTTAAAGAATGAAAAATGAGTTTTGATGAACAAGAAAGAATTATGACAGTAGATCCAATTAATTCAGTAGGATTGTTGTATGATATAATTAAAAGCGAAGAAACCAATTCTTAATTATATTTTTAATTTTTAACTAAAATTGTTATGGCTGATAATGTAAAAAATTGAGGTATCTGAAATCTAGATAATTTAGATTGAGCACCAGAAGCTGCCGACCCTAAACTTGCAATTGCGCAGGGTAATGAATGAGTTCTTACTGTAACTGATCGAGTTCCAGATATTGTGACTGGTGTAATTAATAGTAATTGAACCTCAAATATATTACCAGAATGATTAATTTTAAAACCAAGAACGTTTAATGAAATTCTTTCTAATATACATATCTTATATAAAGAAGATTATTCTGACAATTTAATTTTTATTGTAAAATCTACATATAAAAAATTGAATATGCATTTTAGTGCAGCAATGTCTAGTCGAACATCTTCTTTCTTATTTGATTATTTCGAAAATAATAAAGAAAACTTGAAAATGTTAAGTGAAATATATAATGACAAATATAAAGAAATATTTTTAGAATCTTCTTCAGGCCTTAATATCTGCTTTGACCTTGAACAAATATTAACACCTAATTATTTTGAAAATCAAGAACAAAGTAGAATTAAGAGATTAGAAATGAGTGCTCTACAAAAAGAATTAGAAACATTAGTTTGACTTACAGAAGTATTATGAAAATATTTAAATAATCCTAATATGCTTTATGAATTATACGCGAAAATGGAAGAAGATTGAAAGCTCACAGATAGGGAATCAGAATTCATAAGAAACCGTTTGAATTCAAGTTGAATTCTTATTTATAAAGTGGCCTTATTTTATATGCTTTGTATTGAATATAGAGAAAAAGAGGTTACAAGAAGGGTTAAAGAATGAATAATGAGTTCTAATGAACAAGAACAAATTATGAGAGCAATTCCAACAAAAGCAGTAAAAGTATTGTATGATATGATTAAAAGCGAAGAAACCAATTCTTAATTATATTTTTAATTTTTAACTTAAATTGTTATGGCTGATAATGTAAAAAATTGAACTCCTTGAGATTTAGATAAGCTATATTGAGGACCAGAAGTTCCAAGTCCTAAACTTGCAATTGCGCAGGGTAATGAATGAGTTCTTGCTGTTACTGGTTGAGTAGTAAAAAATGTATTGGATATTATTCATAGCGACTGAGATATAGTGACCGAATTAGACGAATTTTCAGATAATCAGGCTATTGAGATTCTTGATAAAACAGAAGAAGAATTTTCTAAAGCAATTAGTTTTTATAGAAATGTTACTTGAAGTGATTTTTGATATTTCCAGGGTGCTACAATGAATATAGATATGATGTGAATAGAGGATTCTTTCCCTTTCGCTACAGCTGATACCATTGAAGCTGAAGCATTGTTTTCTATCGCAGAACGGCGTTATAATAGTATACAAGGCAAAAAATCTGCCGATACAGTATATTTAGTAACTCTTAATAGATTATTAAAAAAATTAAAAGAAACTAAAGATAAGAGATTTTGAGCACAGAGATTATATTTCATGGTATTAATGAGTGAATATATAGTTAATAATGGTAGTAATATACCAAAAGCACAATTAATAGAAGCTGATAGTAAGTATAAGGCACGTCGTAATAAAAACGCAGAAAGATATCGTGCTGGGAAATCAAGATTAAGAGCTAATTTTGTTGATTCTTATCCACCTACATATTTTGATAGTATTAAAATATATGATTTATATGATGAGGTTTTGTTGAATATGTTTAAATTTGAACCAAAAAAATTAGATAAGATTTTTCAAGAAATAAAAAATCTTTCTTGAATTGATATTTATAATTGCTTGGTAAAGCATTTCGTTATTGAAGGATTTTAAACATTTCAAATAATCTCAAGCCTTTGGCTTGAGATTATTTTTATTTGTCGTTTTTTCATCTATTTTAAACCACTATATTTAATATTTGTTTTTCTACATTTATGCATATAATAATCGCGGGCTTCCAAGTTAGGATTATTTTGGTGTTTCGTTTTTGGATTTTAGTCGCTAGAATTCAGTAATGAAAGACTAATTATCTTATCTTGGTAGTATTTATATATTAATTCATTTCATATGATTATTTGATTAAGTGACTCACAAATTTTGAGCCACAAGAGTTTTACCAAGACATACAATATCGCTGGTAAAAACATTACATTCGAGAGTGGTAAACTTGCACTTCTTGCAGACGGAAGTGTCGTAATTAGCGATGAACAAGGTAATTATCTGCTTACTACTGCAGGAATTAGTGAGAATATTAAAGAATGAATAGCTTTTTTTCCAATGACTGTTGAATTCCAAGAAAAATTCTATGCAACAGGTAAAATCTGAGGTAATAGATTCATGAAAAGAGAATCAAGACCATCAGAAGTTGCAGTTCTTAATTCTAGACTTATTGACAGACCAATCAGACCAATGTTCCCTAAGTGAGTTGTGAATGAAGTTCAGATTATCTCTACAATCCTATCTTCTTCTGGTATTTCTGATTATTGATTTTTCTGAATAACTTGAGCAAGTCTTGCATTAATGTTATCTTGATCTACTGAGTTCGAATGACCAGTAGCTTGAGTGAGAATTATCGCTGATATGGATGGTAATTTCAAATTTGATCCAACTATTGATGACTTAAAAACTTGCAAACTTGATCTAACTGTAGCTTGAACACTGGATGCTATCACTATGGTAGAATCTCAATGATTAGAGGTTGATGATACTTTAATTCTTAAGGCTTTTGAATACGCTCATTCAGTAGTAAAAGATATCTGTAATGCTGAGATTGATTTCGTAAAGGAATATTCTAAGGTTCATGCTCTGCCAAAATCAAAAATAATTGTAAAAGAATTAAGTAAAGAATTATATGAGAAAATTGCAGCTTATATTACTGCAGATAAAATGACCCCATTATATCATGTAAGTAAGACAGAATTCCACGAAGAAATGCATAAATTATCAGAAGAAGTAAAAGTTTTTTTATGATTTAGCGAAGATACTACTGATATGACAGCCTGAGAAATTGAAGAATGTGTTTACAAATCTATTAAGAAGCACATGAGAAAAATCGTTCTTGAGAAAAAATTAAGACTAGATTGAAGAAAACCAGATGAAGTTAGGCCAGTTAAATGAGAATTCTGATTATTACCAAGAGTTCATGGTAGTGCACTTTTTCAGAGATGAATCACACAAGCTCTTACTATAACAACTCTAGGTTGACCTTGAGATATTCAGATTGTTGACGATATGTTCGAAGAAAATACTAAGAGATATATTCATCATTATAATTTCCCTCCATTCTCAGTATGAGAAGTAAGGCCAATGAGATGACCAGGAAGAAGAGAAATAGGACATGGAAGATTAGCTGAGAAAGCTATAGAGCCAGTTCTACCAAGTCTAGAAGATTTCCCATATTTCATAAGATGTGTATCAGAGATTATGACTTGTAATGGATCAAGCTCTATGGGTTCAATCTGCGGATCTTGTATGTCACTTATGGACGCTTGAGTTCCTATTAAGAGTCTAGTAAGTTGAGTTGCGATGGGTATGATTTATGATGAAGAAACTGGTAAATATGAGGTATTATCTGATATTCAGGCACAAGAGGATTTTCTATGAGATATGGACTTCAAAGTTGCATGAACTGACAAATGAATTACTGCGTTGCAGATGGATTGTAAAATTAAATGACTTAGTTTAGAGGTTATTGCAAAAGTAATTAATCAATCAAAATGAGCGATTAGTTATATTAAAACTGAAATGACTCGCAACCTATCTGAGCCAAGAAAAGAGCTCTCTCAATATGCCCCATTTATTATGAGTATGAAAATAGCAACTGACAGAATTCGTGAGGTTATTGGTAAATGATGAGAAACAATCCAAAAAATTACTAAAGATTTTGACGTAAAAGTTGATATTACAGAAGAAGGTCTGGTATCGGTTACAGCTAAAAATCAAGAACAATGAAAGAACGCAATAGATTATATTACAAAAATGTTAAAATGAATGGAAATCTGAGATACAGGAATAGGTAAGGTTGCAAGAATCCTTGACGGAATTGGTGCAATAATCGACCTATGACAGAACAAATCTTGAATGATTCATATTTCTAAATTATCAAAAGAAAGAGTTGCAAAAGTTGAAGATGTAGTGAAAGTAGGGGAAATGGTAGATTATAAAGTATTATCAGTTGACAAGGAAAGTGGGAAGATAGGATTGGAGAGGGTAGTGAAATAAAGTAATAAAATAACCCCGCAATTGCGGGGTTATTTTATTAAGAATTTCTTGGTATATTATATCAGATAGCTTGTACTCAATTTTGTTCTAGAGTTAATTTATTTCAATTAGCTCAAGTTGAAAAGTGTAATAGTTGAAAAGTTTGATCTTTGTTATCAACTCTAAGAGTCATACTTGCAGGTCAATCTAGCATTTTTGCTTGAGCATAATTCTCAACTGATATTTTAGCAACATTACTATCCGGTTCTAATACTTTCCCGTTCGCAAGATATATTTTGCTATTTTCTAATTTTGCTCAAAAAGTATTTAGACTAGCAGAAACATCGCTTCAAATTTCAAATTTTTCAGCTTTTTTATCAACATCAGGTAAAGGGAATCAATCAAATCTTTGATTTCAAGTTTTTCCGTCTCATGTTGAAGGAAGGCCATCTGCTCTTTGATTTGTTAACTCAGTTTCTGGTATAGGGAATCAATTGGCACGATTGTTAAATCTGTTTTCAAAATTCGCTGCTCAATCAGCTGAATTTAGTGCTTGTGCAGCCTCACGAGCGTTTATATCTTTTTGAATATCAATTATTTCTTGATATCAAGCATTTTCTGGCATTCATCACATATGGTTTTAAATTAATATTAAAATATATTTGTTAAAAATTGTGTTGAATCATTTTGTTCTTGTATTCTTTCAACTTCCTCAATTTCTTTAACTTTTTGCATACTATTTCTTATTTCCTCTAATTTATTCATAGATTCTTGTTTATTATGCTCATTTGTATCTTCTAATACTTCCATTGCAGATTGGTAAATGTTTAATAAATCGAATTCTGTTGCCCTATTTTCTTCAATTAATGTATTTAATTCCGCAAAAATTCATCATCTATTTTTTGCAAGAGAAAGAATTGTCAAACATACATCTCTTTGCTTTTGTAATTCTAGATTCTTGAATTTTGATACTAAATCATTAATACTTTTATTCATTCTTCTTAATTAAGTTTTATATACAACAATTCTAACATATATTTATATTCAGAGCAAATTTTCTCTTATTTTCTTGTCAATTTAAAGTTAAAATGTCGTAAGGTTTTTAAAAGTAGAAATGTCGTGTTTTAAATCTTTAAGTACAAGATTATTAGTTTCATCTAGAATAGATTTAGGAATTGAAGCAAATCTTCAATGTTCTTGGTAATATAATTGTCTTATCTTACTTTTGTTATATCTAGCTTTATTCCTTTTGTTCTCTTCTTCAATCTTTTTAGTCATTCTTTTTTCTTCAAACTTTTCTCTTACTAACTTTTCATCTTCTCATTCTACTGGAGGAAATGGAAGTCTACAATATCTTTTTGGAATATTAGTTACATTTATCTCTTTTGAAATTATATATTTCTTGTTTCTGTTGCTGATATTCAAATTTCAATCCATCCATCTTTCAACTGTAACCTGTTCTCATTTATACACCATAGATCATCCCTTTTTATCCCTGTAAAGCTGAATTAATTTTGTTTCAAAACTAATAGTGTAATCATTTTTAACTTTTCTTACTGTTTGCTCTGAGAATATCTGATTCAATCTTTCTTTTTCATCAGTTCTTAAAAGAATATGTAGATTAGAATTACCTCTTGGCTCTACTCTGAATTTTTTATTAAATCATTCTAGAAATATTTCTTCTAAAAATTTGTTAGCTTCATTGATATTTGAAATATTTGCTTCTCTGAGTTCTTTTATGAGTCTATCTTGTAAAGTAGAGTTCATTCTCTCTACTCTTCATTTTCATTCAGGTGAATTCGCAAATATCAGTTCTATTCAGAGTTCTTTACAGACTCTACCGAATTGAGTCTTTAGTTCTTTGTCATCTGTAGCATTCGGATGATTAATCTTGTAAGTAGAGAATTTATCAAGATATATGGATTTAGGTTTTCAGTATTTTAGAATATAGTCCATCCAGAATGCAAATGTAGCTCTGATTCATTCATTGATATCAAATCTGGCTACAATATTTCAAGTTGCATCATCAACTGATACTAAAAGACAGAATTCTTCTCATCTATTTTCAAACCAGAGATGATAATTTCAATCATATTGAATCATTTCTCAGTAGTTTTCTTTTCTTATTCTCATAGTTCTTTGTTTATCTGGTTTCTTTTGTTTTTTAACTAATCTAATTCATCTTCTTAAAAGTTCATTACGAAGAGTCGCCATTGAGAAAATTATACCATGTTTTTCTTCTAATTTTTCTTGTATCATTACATATGAATAATCATGATAATATTTTTGTATTAATAATACTGCTATGTCATATTTTGTACTATCATATTGATAATTTGATTTATGTAATCTTGATTTGTTTATTAGTCATACATCTCATTGTTCTTTATATCGTTTTTTAATTCGTTGAATTTGGCGCAAGCTTTTATTACCTAAACTAGCTGCTTCTCGTTCTAATATTAATCATCAAATCAATTTATCCATTAAGCTTTTTAAGTTAAGTTCTTTTTGAGTCATACATAAATAATTAGTCATAAAATATTGTTTTGATGAGAAAGTAAAATATTACTTTCTCATCTTACGACATTTTAACTTTTAAAGTGACATTTTCTCTTATTTTCTTTTGCATTTTTTCTTGTTTTTCATATACTAATCGGGCTTTTATTTAGAAAGCGGATTTTTTGGCTTATATATGGCGAATTTAGTTCAGTTGGTTAGAACGCCAGACTGTGAATCTGGAGGTCATGGGTTCGATCCCCATAATTCGCCCCAATTAAGTTAAATTATTCCTTTATTTTTTAATCTTTATTTTTTAATATGGCAAAAGTTAATACAGAAGATTTCTGAGAAGTCTTAAAAAGTGCTGCGCCTATAATCTCTCCAAAAATCGGAGAAGTAGTTAGTTGAAAAATATTAAGTATATCTTCTAAAATGATTTTAGTTGATCTTAATAGTCAATTTACTGGTATTATAGCTGGTTCTGATATGCACTCATCAATTGATGATATATCAGTTTTAAAAGTTGGTGATTTAGTTGAATCTATAGTTATTTGAGATGACAAAGATTCTTGACTTACAGTTCTATCTATTAGAAAAGCAAGCCAAGTAAAACTTATTGGAAGATTACATTCAAATTTTGATACAAAAGAAATTATTACAGTTATACCAAATGAAGCAAACAAAGGTTGATTACTTATTGATCTTGACGGAATCAAATGATTCATCCCAGTTTCTCAACTTACTCCAGTTAATTATCCACGTGTGGAATGAGCTAACCCAGAAAGAATTCTTGCTCATCTTAACAGATTAGTTGGTAAACCATTCAAGGTTAGAGTTATCAATGTTGATCAAGATGGTAAAAAAATTATCTTCTCTGAAAAAGCTGCTGTTGAAGAGGCTAGAGGAGTTGCATTAGAAAAATTAAAAGTTGGTGATCAAGTTGATTGAGTGGTAAGTGGTATCCTAACATACGGTCTATTTATTACATTCAATGGTCTTGAAGGTCTAGTTCACGTTTCTGAAATTGATTGGGGACATGTTAATGATCCTTCAAAATTCGCGAAAGTCTGAGATAAAGTTAAAGTTGAAGTTATCGGAATTGATACTGATAAAATCAGTCTATCAATGAAAAGACTGAAGCACAATCCTTGGGATGAACTTGCTAAAAAATATAAAGTCTGAGATGTTATTAAAGCTCCAGTTATGCGTATTTCTAAATTTGGTATCTTCTTATCACTTGACGGAGGTATTAGTGGACTTATTCACTTATCAGAAATATCAAATGATATGGTAAAAAATGTTGAAGATTTTGTAAAAGTTGGTGAACTTGTTGAGGCAAAAGTTATTACTTTTGATCCTAATGAAAAAAGAATTGGTCTTTCTCTAAAAACCACTGATGAAGTGGTAGAAGTTAAAGAAGAAAAAGTAGAAGAGAAAGTATCAATAAAAAAAGAAACCCCAAAAGAAGAAATTAAAGAAGAGAAGAAGACTCCTGTGAAAAAAACTACTAAAAAAGAAGAAAAATAATACTTTCTTAAATATTCTAAAAAGGCTCTATTAAGAGCCTTTTTAGTTTTTTCTAACTTTCTTATAAAAAAACTATCAAAATATTTGACATATATTTGTTTTTCTGTCATAATATATTTGTCTACTGCTTAACAAGGTAAAACTATCTTGCCAACATACAAAAAAATACCACCAAAACAAAAATAAAATTTTGTAAAAAATAAAAATTTGTGTGAGGATATATTCATATATTTTCCATGAAAAAGAGCTGGTACTCTCTTAAAAAAATATACCAAAATGTGGTAGATATATCCAGTGTAGATAGTGGACATTGGAAAAAGGAAAAAACTAGTCCGTAACATAGGCAAATTTGTTTATAAAATGCTTTTTATGTTCGGACTATTTTCTTGTTTATTTTTCTATTTAGAGTAGGCGAGATTTATTGAGTTTGAGTTAGTTTTATTCACAACTATCATCTCATCAAAAAAACTCGCAGTCTGTCTTACAAAATTATAATCAGCAACCTGAACTTGAGTATTTTTTCATTCATAGAAGTATAATTTCTCTATTTTTCACTCACTACTGATATCGAATCAGATAATTACTCAAGTATGTTCTCCGACATATCATTTAACTATTTTTCAATCCTTAGTTTTCCATATTATTGGTTTTGTCTGGTATCAATTTTTCTTTCCAATTTTTACCTCAGATAAATACCAGAACATAACAGGATTATCAGACAATATAGAATTCATAATCTCTTTTTCGTTAAAAGAGGTTTTTTTGATATCTAGAGAATTAGTTGCGAATAAATTACGAGTTAAATTAATAATTGGTGTTGCATATATTCAATATCAAGTAAAGTTATCTGGATTGATGCTCTGTTTTCAGGTATAATTTCATGCAAATTCTTTGTGTGGATCTGCCCAATATAGACTTCATGAACCATCTTTTGTAATTGATCAAGTATTGATATTTAGAGATGATATTATTCAATTTTCTGTAACCAGATTTTTACCATTTTTTTGATTATAATAATTGAGCACATCCTTGATGGAATTAGCCTCACAACTGAGTGAGAATTCCTGTTTTGTATGGCGCATATTTGATTTGAGGGCAATTGTATTCTTAGTAAGGATTTCTTTATTACTAGCATACCAATATTTGAATCACTTCATATAATCAGATTCAGGTGAGATTTTTTCATTTTGTATTTTAGTTATAATTCTCTTAAAATCATTTTTTGATAGGGGATTGAATTTTTCTTGTTTAATCAATTTATCATATCTAATTTTATAATAGTTCGCATTTATTTTGAATTCATTTGAAGTGGTAAAAGAATTCAAATTATTTAATTCTTCTTGAGTTGAGGAAAGTTCCTTTACACTTTTTTTACTATATGAGTACAGAATATAAATGTAAGCCTTATATGCACTTCAACTCTCATTTAATTCTAATTCTTCTCAAAATTTCTTTTCCAAACTAGTAATATAATTAATATGAACGTCTGCTTTTAAATCTTTATTTTTTAATCAAAGATAGTAAGGTTTATATTTTTTAGTAATTTCAGTTTTGCTTCAAGAGAGATGCTTATTTGTTGTATATTCTCTGATATTATTTTTTATAATATCCTTTCTGAGGGCATTAACATCTCTTATAATTAATTCTTTCTTATTATTATCGATAAAAGACAATTTATAATTCACATCGTCAAGATAGTTAAGTTTATCTCAAATATTTTTATTATTTCTAACATTTGTCTTTATTTCGCTAACTAATTTTGGATGAAAATAAAACGGCTCGGCAAAAGAAATATTATAAAAACCGGTTGTAATAAAGGATACTATAATTGCAGATAAACTTATTATTTTTTTAAGGCCCATTCTTATTTTTTATTGAATTGTAAAATATCAGCGATAGTCTCCTTGATTTTTAGATTATCAATTTTTTTATTAACTATCATTATAGTCTCATCTGTTCTATATAGTCAAATTTTCTCTACCTGATTAGATAACTTAGCAATATCAAGTTTAGTTGAATCAAGATTAGTAATCCAATAGAATCAAGAAATTATTAGCATAATTGTTGCAAATGTCCTAATTCAAAAATTCCATTCAATTCAAGACTTAAAATTAGTAAAATGTTGTCTAAGGTAAGATAATATAAGAATTAGACTTCATGCAAAAACTCAAACTGGGGCATATAAATAAAGCCATAAAAGTCAGAAAAAACCAACCATAAAATCGGCAGCAAAAATTTTAGCCTTTTTGAAATTAAATGATAATCTAGCTATAGTGGAATCAACATTATAATCCATAAATGTTTCTAAATCTTCAAAAAAATTATATATTATTTTATATTCTGTATAATTTTCTGATAAGATTAATGTCATTAAATAGCGAATTTTTAATAATTCTTTTTTTGTAATTGATAATTTTTCTGAAACTATTGAATAAATAAAGGGTTTTAAAAAAGGAGAAAAATGATTTTCATTTAATTCTAAAATTAATTTTTTAAATGAAATAATTTCTTTAACTTCTTGAATATGTTGAGATTTATTAGAAAATATAAAATTTCATTTGAGATTAGACCATTCACTTCTATTTGAACAAACTTGTTTATCCCAGTAAAACAGGCGGGTAATTTCCTTATAAAATCTATTTATAATTTTAGTCTTGATATATAGGTGAAAATATCATTTTTCAATCGAATTTCTACTTCATAAAATATCCTGAATTTGACAATAAAAATCCTCTTTATTTTCTAGATAATTATCCAAAAGAAGGTTGATGGATTTAATGGTAGATTCATTTTTTTTGTATTGAAGATAGAGAATAATTTGTTTATCTTTATATGCTAATTCATTAAGATAATTAGTTGCGATAAGTGAGAATACACTGTAAATATCACTAAATCTTGTCGTAACCTCTTCTTGCGAGAAGTTGAATAAATAAAATAACAGATCTCTTGTCTGTTCAGAATTGCAATATATTTCATATAAAAATAGATTTGCTTTGTTCTCATCAATATTATTCTCATCAATTACTGATTTTAGTTTAGCAATTCATAATAATTCGTATTTCTTGTATACATCATCAAGGTTCAATCATGGACAGTATTTATTAATGAATTTCATCAGAACTTCTCTATCTTCTTTTTTGTGAATTTTGATTAACAGCTTTGCTACATATTGCTGCCTTTTTTGTAGTATAAGAAGTATTTGAAAATAAAGGCTAACGTCAATATACTTTAGATCATCGATATAATTTTTTAGATTTTCTATCCATACTTTTTCATATTTTGCATTATAATACATACTTAGAAGAACTTCTTTATTTTGAGTATTGAATCAAACAGCAATTTTTTTGACAATATAATTAATAAAATTAGCAAAATCTTCTTTTAGTTCTGTAGATTTTTGATATAGAGTAATAGGAGAAGGGCTTTTTAAGATGTCTTGCAATTTCTTGGTAATTAGGTCAACTTCAAAATCTCATTGTAGTAAATTTTCCATATATTTTTCATCCATACTATTCTCAATATTTATTTCTTCTGAAAGAGATTTTTCCTGACTTTCTTGAAAAGTTGCGGTTGGTTTAAGTACAACCTTTTGTGAATTTTTATTAGCAGAAGTTTTAGTTATCACTTTGGTTTCAGGGATATTTACTTGTGATAGGTTCTGAAATTCATAAGGAATATCAGCTACAGCAGCTTTACTTTTTGAGATAGGCTTTTTTTTAAAGTCTGTTCACATATTTGTTTTTGTTTAAAGTTATTTATCTTATTGTATCATACATTTTTTTGAATTTCAAAAAAATAACTTGCCAAAGCTATAATATATTTTATACAATTTGATTTTCTACAAAAAACTCATAAACTCATTAAAATATTTCCTAAATATACCGATTATGCAGAGATTTTATTTTGAGGCCAAACTCTGATGAAATTTATTTATAGATGATAAGGATTTTTTCCATCAAATAAGCCATGTTCTTAGAAGCCTGATTTGAGATTTGATTACAGTTTTTAATTGAGATTCTTTTGATTATATTTATGAAATAGTAGAAATTACTAAGAAATGAATTAAATTATCTCTAAAAGAAAAGATTAAAAATACAAAAGACAATAATTTGACAGTTAATTTATTTCAATCAGTTCCTAATAAGTACGAAAAAATAGAGTATATTCTGCAAAAATGAGTAGAAATTGGAATCAGAAATTTCACTTTTTATCAATCAGAAAGAAGCCAGAAATTAGTCATAAATGATAAAAAAATTGATAGATTCAAATTCATTATAAAAGAATCTCTAGAGCAATGTGGTGGAAATATTATGCCAGAGCTAAATTTTGTAAATAAAATTAATTTCAAAGATTTAGTCTGAGATAAAATTGCTTGTCATACAAAAATAGGGAATAGTATTTCACTTAAAGATTACCAAATTTCAAATAATCTTGTTAATGTATTCGTCTGACCAGAATGATGATTTAGTGATAGAGAAATTCTAGAATTTCAAAATAATTGAGCTCAAATAATTAACTTCTGAGAAAGAATTCTAAGAACAGAAACAACTTGAATTGTGTTGTGATTTCACTTATTGAATAAGTAGTTTATTGGCAAGGTAATTCTTCAAATAATTCAAATTCTTCTTCAGAATGTCTGAAATATTTTACATGATTTTTCATTGATTCATAAATTTTCTTTAAGTCTTCAGTTTTTATTCTAATGCTTTTTGTCGCTACTGATGGATTAAAAATAAAATATTTGCTTTCAAAAATTTCAACATCAACAAAGACTGGAATTGTAGAATTATCAAATCAAAAAGGCGGAATTGAACCAATAATTGCATTTAGGTTAGAATTAATCTCTTCTTGGTTAGCAAATCTTATATCTTTACTCCCGAATTCATGTTTGAAATTACGTGCTTTGATATTTTTGTCTCAATGTGTTGTAACAAGATAATAATTTCACTTACAATGGAATACTATATTTTTGCTTCATAATCAGCTTAATCACTGTGCATCACGAAAAGATTTTGACTCACCACAACTATGACTTTCTTTGTGTTCAATTTCGTCAAAGTTAATCGAAAGTTTACCCAAAAATGATTTTATGTTATTGTAATTTGTATTCATATTTTGATTATATTCTTTTTAGAAATTATTCAATCTCATTTTTTGGTTAATTTTCTCAAATATTTTATTGATTTTATTGTTATTATAAGTATATTTCTCGCTATAACTATTTACTAGTTTATTTTATTGATTTTAAAAAGGTAATTTTGATATTATGCATAGAACTCATACGTGTTGAGAATTAACTAAATCCAACATTTGACAAACAGTAACTTTATCTTGATGGGTAGCAAATAGACGCGACCACTGAGGAATAATTTTCATAGACCTTAGAGATAAATATGGAATCAGCCAAGCAGTTTTTGATCCAGAAGACAATAAGTGAGCCTGGGAACTAGCTAATAAATTTCGTTCAGAATATGTAGTAAAATTAACTGGTAAAGTAAGAGCTCGCCCAGAGTGACAAGCAAATCCTAATCTTGTAACTTGAGATATTGAAGTATTAATTACTGAGGCAACAATTCTTGCTGAGTCAAAAACCCCACCATTTGAAATTTCTGATTTCTCAGAAGCAAATGAAGAAATAAGATACAAATACAGATATCTTGATCTCAGAAGAAACAAAGTTTATGAGAATTTGGTTTTTAGATCAAACTTCAATCATTTCACTAGAAACTGGTTCGTTGAAAACGGTTTTTTAGAAGTTCAAACTCCAATTTTCACAGCAAGTTCTCCAGAATGAGCAAGAGATTTCATTATTCCATCAAGACTTCATCCAGGTAAATTCTATGCACTACCTCAAGCACCACAACAATATAAACAATTATTAATGGTTGGTTGAATTGATAAATATTTCCAAATCGCACCATGTTTCCGTGACGAAGATCCTAGAGCTGATAGACACAGTTGTGAATTCTACCAAATTGATGCTGAACTCAGCTTCGTAGAGCAAGATGATGTTTTCGTAATAGTAGAAAAATTCCTAAGAGATTTAATTGCAAATGTTTCACCTGAGAAAAAATTAGTTTTCCCAAAAATTCCTGAATGAGTGAAAAATATTCTTGGAAGAGATTGGAGAGAAAGTGATAGATTTATAAGATTAACTCACAAAGAATCACAGAATATATTTGGTTCTGATAAACCAGATATTAGATTTGATATGCACTTCGAGAGTCTTAAAGAAGAATTCGCCAATACTGATTTTGTGGTATTCAAGGAAGCAGCTATTAATCCTAATTTTAGCTTAAAAGCAATGAAATTGGAATGAGTGTCAATGTCTAGATCAGAGATTGATGAGATTACAGAAGTTGCAAAACAAACTTGAGCTAAATGACTTGCTTATATTATCTATGAAGCGGAATGACCAAGAAGTCCAATTCTTAAATTCTTCTCAGAAAGTGAAATCAAAGCAATTGCAGATAAATTACAACCAAAAGCTGGAGATATGATATTCTTCTGAGCATGAGAATCTAAACAAGTTGCGAAATCACTTAATGCAGTAAGACTAGCTCTTAGAGACAAATATAATCTTGCAAACAAAGATGAAATTGCAATGTGTTGGATTACTGATTTTCCAATATTTGAGATTGATAAAGATACTGGAAAAGTTGATTTTGAACACAATCCATTCTCAATGCCTCATGGTTGAATGGATGCGCTACTTAATAAAAAACCAGAAGATATTTATGGTATGCAGTATGATATGTCATGCAATGGATATGAAATATTATCTTGAGCTATAAGAAACCATGATATCGCAATCCTTACAAAAGCCTTTGAGATGGTAGGAAGATGAGAAAAAGAAGTAAAAGAAAAATTCTGAGCAATGTATAGTGCATTCCAATATTGAGTTCCACCACATTGATGATTTGCTCTTGGATGTGATAGAATAATGATGATTCTTAAGTACGAAACAAATATCAGAGAAATATATGCATTTCCTAAATCTGGTAAGGCAGAAGATACTATGATGTGTGCACCAAGTTTCGTAGAACCAGAACAATTACAAGAGTTACATATTGATATAAGGGAAGAAGTTAAGGAAGAATTAGGGTTATAGTATTATTTTGTCAACTAAGAAAAACTTAATTTAAAATATTGTTAGTTCTTAATACAACGTACCGGATATGCTCTATATTTTAAAACAGTACTCCTTTTTGCCTTAGTCGTATTTAAGCTTGGGCATGTATACCAAGAGATATTGGTATCTGACTGATAAGAAGTCCAATAACATTCCCAAGAATCTCTTCATTCAAAAGTTCATACGCTATCAGAATCTCTATTCCCTGAAGTTGTATTGTGCCATCATATAATATTTCAATTTAATTCAGAATCATTTGTTGGCCAATATGAATTTGAAATAGATGTAAAATCTGACTTAGTTGGAATAGCCCAACCATTTGGACATACTCATTGTTTTCTTGCCGATTGATTATTAGTTGATATTGCTCAATTCATAGCCGCAGACCACTGATAGAAATATCAAATATTTGACACTAAACTACAATTACTAGTTGTTGTTCAATTATTTCAAGGACATGAATATGATAAATTACTACTTATTGTCCATGTTGATAGCTTGAATCAGCTTTCCAATGGGTATGCAATATTCTCATTAAACCACCATTTTCATTCAATTTTTAATAAATCATAAATCTTATCATGAGTTGCTCATCATTGCATAGAATAAATTCTGTTGTCATAACAAGTTGATATGTCTCAATTATTTCAAATTGAATTATCTAGATTAGTACAATTTATTACGCAACTATTGCTCCCCCCATCCCAACTATATCAACTCTTACAATTCCAACTACATATTCAAGGAGTTTCTGAATAATGCCAACTAACTCAACTAACCTCTCAAGTAGCAGTACTAATTCAATTACTATCAGATATACTTCATGAACAACTATTAACAGGAACTGGACTATTATTAACTACAACACCCCCTACACCCCCAACTCCAATCTTACTAACCAAACTACTTCATAGACTAACTAAATCACTTCAAGTAGAATTTAATAGATTAGATATAGCAGGATTAGTACTAGTTGA
>Ga0209373_10000781_pt1 | contig 44491 bp, 40 predicted proteins | sample Higcelweek5metaG_FD_187173 | JGI IMG/M metagenome (GOLD analysis project Ga0209373, IMG submission 187173) | Freshwater pond sediment microbial communities from the University of Edinburgh, under environmental carbon perturbations - High... | ecosystem: Environmental > Aquatic > Freshwater >... | reverse complement strand
CCTTTACCCGCTCCAAATGGATTTGATAAAATCGGGTATGGAGAATAAATCAAAATTTTTAGAGGTGGGATTAGAGGCGGTTAAGAAGGCGGAAGAAATTATTAGAAAATATTATTCTGGTAACTTTGAAACTTCTTTTAAAGATAATGGATCTCCTGTGACGGTGGCTGACAAAGAAGCAGAAAAAGTAATTATAGAAACAATCAAAGAGGCTTTTCCAAGTCATATGTTTTTGGGAGAAGAGATGGGGCGATCTGGGGTTGGTTCTGAATATATGTGGGTAATTGATCCGATAGATGGGACAAAAAATTTTGTTAGAGGATTGCCTTTTTTTACTACTTTATTAGCTTTAGTAAAAGATGGAGAGATAATTTTAGGAATTTCCAATGCTCCGATAATGAATGAATGTTTGTATGCTGAAAAGGGTTGTGGAGCTTATTGCAATGGAGAAAAAATAGAAGTTTCAAAAATAAAATCATTAAAAGAGGCTTATATGAGTTATGGAGGATTAACTTATTTTGTAGATAAAGGAATGTGGGAGCCGTTGTTGAAACTTAATCGAGAGACTCATTTTCACCGTGCTTTGGGTGATTTTTGGAGTTTCCATTTGTTAGCACAAGGGAAGCTTGATTTGATGGTAGAAGCCGATGTAAGAATTTGGGATATTGCGCCATTAGTGTGCATTGTGCAAGAAGCTGGTGGAAAAATGACTGATATACAGGGTAAAAAAATAAATTTAAATACGGATACGGTATTGGCAACTAATGGATTGATACACAGTCAGGCAGTGAAGTGCTTTAAAAAATAGACTAAATATTTTTAATAATATTTATAATTGAACTAAGATTGTTAACGATGTAATCTGGATTAGTATTTTTTAGGCGGAGAGTGGAATAATAGCCATCAGTTATTGAGATAGTTTTAACACCTAGCGATTTGCCTATTTCGACTTCTTCAGGTGAATCGCCAATAATTATAGTTTCTTGAGGTTTGAGGTTTTTTTGTTGGAGATAATCAGCCAATTTTTCTTTTTTATTTCTCTTTTTCATGGAAGTGTCTAAAGCAGAATTGGCAAGTAAGTCAGTAAAAAATTTTTCTAAATGTAATCTTTTTAATTGTTTTTCGATGCCAAAGGTAGTGTGATTACTTAAAATAATAGAGTTGATATGGTTTTTCTTTAAATAGTCAAGAAGTTTTTTAGCACCTTTTCTGGTTCTTACATTCTCTACTCTGGGTTCATAAAAAGAATGAAATGTTTCTCCAATTTTTTGAGGATTATTTTCCATTTCTGATTGATTACATCCGTGAAGGAGGTAAAAAGTCATACTGGGAATTATTATGGTATTGCGATATTCGGTTAGATTAACTGGTTTTCCTCCGAATGTTTTTATAACGTGATTATCGGCGGCCATACAAGGGATAGTATCAGCAATAAGAGTCCCATTCCAATCAAAAATTAGGGTTTTAATCATTTTCAAAAAAGTGTATCACGGATTGATATTGGAGTTTTAAGATGGTATAAGTTGATATGAAAAGTACCGATAAAAGAGCAATGATTCCTGATGTTTTAGCAGATAGATATGGCAGTACGCCGATGGTGAATATATTTTCCCCAGAACAGAGAATAATTTTTGAACGGGAGTTGTGGATTGCAGTGATGAAAGTCCAAAAAGAGTTGGGGTTAGATATTCCTGATGAAGCAATTGAGTCATATGAAAAAGTAAAGAATAATGTTGATTTGGAGTGGATAAGAAATCGAGAAAAAGAATTGAGACATGACGAAAAAGCTAAATTAGAGGCATTTAATAAATTAGCGGGGTACGAATACGCTCATTTGGGGATGACTTCTCGCGATCAGGGGGACAATACCGAACAAATGCAGATTAAAATGGCAATGGAAATTTTGAGAGATCACGCGGTGGCGGCATTGTCGCGGATGGCGAGATTAGCAGTGGAATATAGTGAATTAGTTTATCCAGAAAGGACTCATTTGGCAGTAGCTCAGCCATCACTGGTAGGTAAAATATTTGCTAATTTTGGGGAAGAGTTGTTGATTGGTTTTGATAGATTGGAAACTTTGATGGAAAAATATCCTTTAAGAGGAATTAAGGGAGCGGTGGGGACACAAACTGATCAATTACAACTTTTTAATGGCGATAAAAATAAAGTAGAAATTTTGGAACAAAAAGTAGCTGAATTTTTGGGTTTTAAGAATGTCATGGGAAGTGTGGGGCAAGTGTATCCCCGATCGTTGGATTTTGAGGTGGCTTCAACTTTATTTCAATTAATTTCTGGTCCGTCTAGTTTTGCAAAAACTGCCAGAGTTATGGCAGGATTTGAAGAATTTACTGAAGGATTTAAAGATGGTCAGGTGGGATCAACAGCGATGCCTCATAAAATGAATAGTCGATCAAGTGAAAGAATTAATTCTTTTAGAAATATTTTGGCGGGTTTTGTAACTATGACGATGGGAAATTCGGGAGATCAGTGGTTTGGTGGCGACGTAAGTTGTTCGGCAACCAGAAGAGTGGCGATTCAAGGAGCTTTTTTAGCAACAGATGGAGTGTTGGAAACATTGATGACAGTCTTGGATGAATGTGGTTTTTATCCGGCAGTAATTCAAAGAGAGATGGATAAATATTTGCCATTTTTAACAACCACCAGATTATTGATGGCAGCAGTAAAACATGGAGTTGGCCGAGAAATAGCTCATGAAGCTATTAAAGAAAATGCGGTGGCGGTGGCTTTGGAAATGAGGAAAACTGGCAACCAAACAAATGATTTATTAGATAGATTGGCTAAAGATTCAAGATTGGGTTTGTCAAAAGAAAAATTAACTGAGGCTATTTCTAGACCAATTGAATTTGTGGGTAATGCGGCAGATCAAATAAATGATTTTGCCAAGAAAGTAGCGAAAATAGTGGATAAATATCCAGAAGCGGCAAAATATAATCCGGAAGAGATATTTTAATTTGATTTATTATCGTTATTGATGATTTAGAGTATTTTTATGAAGGCAATAATAAAATTAGTGTTGATGGGGGTGGCGGTGATGATTAGCGCTTATGTAATTCCAGGAGTTTCGGTGAGTGGATTTTGGGTGGCAATAATAGCTGCAGTGATTTTGTCGATAATGAATTTTGTTATTAAGCCAATTTTGGTTTTGTTCACTTTACCAATTAATATTATGACTTTAGGTTTATTTACTTTTATTATTAATGCGGTGATGGTGTTGTTGGTGTCATCTATTGTTCCTGGTTTTGTGGTATCTGGTTTATTGTCAGCAATATTGTTTAGCGTGATTTTATCAATAGTGAATGGATTTTTGGGAATGATTTCGGAATAATTATTCCAAGTTGTCGTGGGTGGTAATGATGTCTTCGTGGTCTTGAGTGTGGTCGAGATTATCTGTTGGGGTTTCAAATTTAGACAATTCAAGATGACCTAAGTCAATGATTTGGTTGATGATAGTTTTAGCTAGGTAATTTAAGGTAGGAATATTTTCGCGAATACGATTAGTAACGATAATATTGGCTTTGGTGGCAGCTTTTTGAATTTCCCAACCAGACTTATTAATTCTGGAGTCTAAATCCTCCTTTTTTCTTTCTTGGGTAAGCCAATCAACATATTCCGACACAGACATATCTGGCATAATAAATTCCTTGATAATTAGGGTATTTTTATATTTTGATTGAATATATTTTTCTAAACGAGCCCAACCACTCATTTCAATTTGACAGTAAACTATGGGTTTTGGTTGGTTAAAAGCGTATTCAAGACTTTTTTTAGGAAGCCCATAATAACTATCTCCCCTTTTGATAAATTCCAAAAAATCATTATTTTTAAGTGATTCTAAAAATTCATCGGTTTGATAAAAGAAATAGTCAACTTCATCGGTTTCATTTTCACGAGGTGGTCGAGAGGTGGCCGTGATAGTTTTATAAAATAAATCGGGAGCTAAATTAATCATTTCATTGTAGATACTGTCTTTGCCGGCGGCAGCTAACCCGCTGGCTAAAAAAACAATTTTGTTATATTTGGTTTCTTTGTTTTTGGAAAAAGATTTTAAAGAGCACCAAATACCGTATTTTTTAATGTCAGGGATAAATTTTTGGTATTGAGGAAGAGTGTTTTTTAGATGAGATGGAATGAGACGTGGGTTTGTGGTCAAAAGACATTCGATAATTTTTTTGCCGGAATTAATGTCTTGCTGAGAAATATTAGATTTCATAGGGTATGGTGTGATTTTACTATAAATGTAGGCTTAAATGGTAGAATAGTGTACTTTGCCAGGGTGTTGAAATTGGTATACAAGCATCGCTCAGAACGGTGTGTCGCAAGACTTGCGGGTTCAAGTCCCGCCCCTGGCACTAAACAGAAAGTTTTAGTTGAAGATATCTTTCCTCATCTATTTCCCCGGTTTCAAATAATTTTGAAATTATATTGTTATAAGTGGATAATTGTTCTGTAGAATTAGCCTCTATTTGCATTAACACTGCTATTTCTTCATTACGGACAAATTTTTGTAAACTAGTTAAATAATTATCGCTTCCAAATAAAATTGCGGCTGTTCCATTGTCATATTTAACCACCAGACATTTAACATGTGAAGGCTTTTCCCTACGAGGACGTAAAATATTGGCTTTATTTATACACGATACACTTGTTTGTAGGTTATAAGGGAAGGCCTTTTCTCTATAATCTTCAGGAGGTTGTCTAGGGACAACAACTTTAGATCCATCTTTTTGTGCTCGGTCAAGCATAACTGCTAATGTTCCATCGGGTACATATGGGGACAGATAAACAATCATTTCTGGTTTTTTGGTGGCAAGTTTTTGACCAAATATATATTTAGAAATACGTTCGTCGCGACTAGGGTTAATAAGTTTTTCTGCTACTTGATGAATAAGAGGTAAACGAGCAGGATCTCCGACGTTATTGTAATCATGTATAAGTGTTATGTTATCTAATTCTAGAGTGTGCCCCCCAGCCTCTCTTAATTTAGCTTCAGGAGACATAAGTTCAGATACAAAACTTGCCATTTCTTTGCCGTGGTCACCATCAAATCGGATTGCAAGATTATTCATCTCATTATAATCTGATGTGGTTAAATTTCCTGTGCTGATAGTGAATGAAGAGTCGATTATGGCTCCTTTTTGATGTGCAATGGCCCAATGTTGGAGAGGGTGCCAACTGGCTAATCTACGGATTGTTGTCGAATGTGCACTTGATTGAGTTCGTGGTCGAAGATCTTGTAAAATACCAGAATTTTCTAGCTGGTCGAGGTAAATTCTAGTGCTGGCGGCGTTTGTTTTTCTTATTTCTCTTTCTTCTTCACTGGATAATGGCCACCAATTTGGAAGAGTTCTGATTCCAACACGGGTATAATCACTATAACGTCGATCTGTTATTAGTTGAGCGTCTGCCCCTCTATTTATTGCTTCTGTAAGTGTGTTGAATAATTGGGTTATGAGAGAATCATTTTTGTCACTAGGTGTTGTCCCAGTCTTTGGGGCAAATACCCTTATATATGATGCTTCAGGGGCTTTTACTATAACATCTCTGAGAAATTCTTCTTGAGTTTGTATGGTAACTTCTTTGTTCGGCATTTATTCGTATTATACGATATTTATCTTTGATAAGAGGTTTAAAAATCCTCTCCACGGCACAAAAGAATTTTCTTTTGATATAATAAACACACTTCCAAGCCGAAGTAGCCAAGATGGTCACGGCACTGGTCTGAAAAACCTGGGATGTCAGTTCGAGTCTGACCTTCGGCACCAATGTAGTAGTTGTACTATCAACATATTCCTATTATAGTAGTTTATGTTGACTGATTTAGTTAAATATAAACAGGCAGAGATTTTAAGGAAAAAGGGAAATAGCTACCTTTTGATTAGTACTAAATTAGGTATTCCAAAAAGTACAATAAGTAATTGGTTTTCAAAAAAATCGTGGTCAAACGAAATTAAATCTGACTTGAATTGTTTAAGGCTGAAAGCGGCTAAAAAAAATTTATTAGCAGCGAATCTGGCTAGAAATAAAAATCAATTAAAAAGAAGGGAAGAATATTCAGTTGAAGCAAAGTTGGAATTTAATCAATTGGTTAAAAATCCTCTATTTTTAATTGGTTTAGGTATTTACTGGGGAGAAGGAGATAAAACAAATAATGGAAGAGTGGCTGTAATTAATACAGATCCAGAGTTGTTACGAATTATGGTTAGTTTTTATCGTCAGTGTTTAGGAATTTCAAATAATGACCTAAGAATTGGGCTATTTGTTTATGAAGATATTAATAAAGAAGAGATTATTAAATTTTGGTCTGATATACTTAAAATTCCTAGAGAACAGTTCATTAAAATACAAACGCTAAAAAGTCGGAGTAAATTGACTAAAAACAAATCAAAATTTGGTATTTGTAGTCTCTACTTTTCAAGTACTAAGTTTAGCGTTAAAATACACGAATGGATTAGACTTATGTCTACTCTTGGATTGAATGCGGATATAGTATAGTGGTTAATATGCGTCCTTGCCAAGGACGAGTCACGGGTTCGAGTCCCGTTATCCGCTCATTTTTTTGTTATTGAGGAAACCTGGTCACTTAGCTCAGTTGGTAGAGCGCTTCGTTTACATCGAAGATGTCGGGGGTCCGAGTCCCTCAGTGACCACATTCAAACTCCCCCATTTTGTTTTACGGTTTTCCCTTGTTTGTTGGCAGGCCTTTGAATAAATAACAACTTAAGATATAATATTGGACATATCTGCCGATGTGGTGAAATTGGTATACACGTACGCTTGAGGTGCGTATGCCGAAAGGTGTGGGGGTTCAAGTCCCTCCATCGGCACTAGAGAGTGATTTGATTGATTTACTGGTGGTTTTGCTTTTGTTAAGGTATAATTGAATTCGATATAATTCCCAAAATAAAAATTATTTTTTATACTGTATGAATCAAAAAAATACACCTGCACAGCAAGAATCAATTAATATTAGAGATTTTGTGTTTCAAAATATAACTCCATATGATGGCGAAGCGACTTTTTTGTCTGGTCCAAGTGATAAAACTAAAAAACTTTGGGATGAATGTAAAAAACTTTTAAAAAAAGAAACTGAAAATGGTGGGGTTTTGGATATTGATACTAAAACTGTTTCCAATATAGTTAGTCACGCTCCTGGTTATATTAAAAAAGATTTGGAAGTAGTTGTGGGTTTGCAAACTGATGAACCGCTAAAAAGGGCCATTAAACCAGCTGGTGGAATTAGAGTAGTAATGCATGCTTGTGAGGAAAATGGTCGAGAAGTTGATCCAGAAATAGTTAAATTTTTTACCGAGTATCGAAAAACCCATAATGATGGAGTTTTTAGTGCTTATACAGAAGAAATGCGCCGACTTCGAAAAACTGGTATTTTAACTGGTTTGCCAGATGCCTATGCTCGAGGAAGAATTATTGGGGATTATCGAAGAATTGCTTTGTATGGGATTGATAAATTAATTGAAGAAAAAAATAACGACAAAGAAAAATTAGTGGGTGAAATGAATGATGAATTAATTAGATTGCGTGAAGAAGTTAGTGAACAAATAGTGGCTTTGGAAATGATGAGACAAATGGCAGCGACTTATGGTTTTGATATTGGTCGACCAGCTTTGACAGCTCAAGAAGCAATTCAATGGACTTATATGGCCTATTTATCGGCAGTAAAAGAACACGATGGAGCAGCAATGAGTTTGGGAAATGTGAGTAGTTTTTTTGATATTTATATTGAGAAAGATTTAAAAGAAGGGGTTTTAACTGAAGAACAAGCCCAAGAATTAGTTGATCAATTTGTGATGAAATTAAGATTAGTTCGTCATTTAAGATCAAATGAATATAATGCTTTGTTTGCTGGGGACCCAACTTGGATTACTGAAGCTTTGGCTGGTTGTTGGAGTAATGGTCAACACAAAGTAACTAAAACCACCTATAGATTCTTACAGACACTTTATAATATAGGACCATCACCTGAGCCAAATATGACAGTGTTATGGTCAGAAAATTTACCAAAAGCTTTCAAAGAATTTTGTACCAAAGTTTCTATTGATACTTCTTCGATCCAATATGAAAATGATGAATTAATGAGAAACTGTGGTTGTACTGACGATTATGGTATTAGTTGCTGTGTATCTATGTTGGAAACTGGGAAGCAAATGCAATTTTTTGGAGCTCGATGCAATATTGCCAAAGCTTTATTATTGGCAATAAACGAGGGTACTGATGAAGTAACTGGAATTAAAATTTTAGATGTAGATGCCGTTAAAGATGGTTATCTTGATTACAAAGAAGTTTGGAAAAGATACAAAGAAACTTTGTCGTTTTTAGTCGAAAATTACGTCAATACCATGAATGTGATTCATTACATGCATGATAAATATTATTACGAAAGAGCTCAAATGGCATTGTTGGATACTGAGGTAAAACGAGTGATGGCTTTTGGAGCGGCTGGTTTGTCGGTGGCGGTGGATTCTTTATCGGCCATAAAATATGCCAAAGTAAAACCAATTAGAAACGAGCAAGGGGTGGCTACTGATTTTGAAATTACTGGAGAATATCCAAAATATGGCAATGATAATGATAAAGTTGATGATATCGCCAAAGAAATAGTGGAATTTTTCAATGATGAATTGAAAAAACATCATATTTATCGAAATGCCCAGCCGACTTTGTCAATTTTGACGATTACTTCAAATGTAGTTTATGGTCATAAAACTGGAGCAACTCCAGATGGCCGAAAAGCTGGTGAACCATTTGCTCCTGGAGCTAATCCAATGCATGGACGAGATACTAGTGGAGCAATTGCTTCATTAAATTCGGTGAGTAAATTGGGTTATGGAAATGCTCGAGATGGAATTTCAAATACTTTTTCGACGACTACTAAAACTTTGGGTGGAACGACAGAAGAACAAGAAGGAAACTTAATTAAACTTCTTGATGGTTATTTTAAAAAAGGTGGTCATCACTTAAATGTAAACATAATGGATAAATCTACTTTATTAAAAGCCATGGAACATCCAGAAGAATATCCTCAACTGACGATTCGTGTTTCTGGTTACGCAGTTAATTTTGTGAAATTAACTAGAGAACAACAACAGGAAGTTTTGTCCAGAACATTTTTTGAATCAATGTAAAATATGTCAGAACAAATTTTGGAAAAGGAAAATTTCTTGCCGGAAGAAATGGGCCAAAATTTAGAAATTGTGGCTTTAAAAAAAGCGAGTTATCCATGGTGGAAAACATTTATTTTGGCTATTTTAGGGGGAATTTTTATTGCTTTTGGAGCAATGTTTACTACTACTGTTTGTTCTGGAAGTTCTAATATCCCATATGGCTTATCTAGGTTATTAGCTGGGGCTTCTTTTAGTTTAGGATTAATTTTAGTGATATTAAGTGGGGCGGAATTGTTCACTGGATCAACTATTGTGTCGGTGGGAGTAGCCAACAAAAAAATTAGTTTAGCTAAATTAATTAAAAATTGGGGTTTAGTTTATTTGGGAAATTTTATTGGCTCACTTTTGATTGCATTGTTAGTTTTTTTTGGGAAACAATATTTGTTTGGTAATGGAGTGATTGGGATAAATGCAGTGAATATCGCTCTATCAAAATTACACCATACTTTTGGAGAATCAATTTCGTTGGGGATTTTGTGTAATATGCTAGTTTGTTTGGCGATTTGGTTAACCTACAGTACAAAATCAGTGGCAGGGAAAATTATGGCTTTAATTTTTCCAATTACAGCTTTTGTGGCGGCTGGTTTTGAACACAGTGTGGCTAATATGTATTTTGTGCCAATAGCTTGGCTGATTAAGAATTTTAATCCTAATTTTGTTGTCAATATAAATACGGTTGATTTAACATGGTCGCATTTTTTATTGGGTAATTTACTCCCAGTGACCATAGGAAATATAATTGGTGGAGTATTTATTTGGTTAACTTTTAACTTTTTGTACAAAAAACATGCTTAGAGTCCACTCAATTGAAACTTTTGGGACTCATGAGGGTCCGGGGTTGAGATTGGTGATTTTTTTACAGGGTTGTAATATTCGTTGTTTGTATTGCCATAACCCGGATTTGCTTGAATGTCGTGGCGGCAAATTAATGAAAAGGAAAGAAATAATCGAAATTGCTGAAAAACAAAGAGAATATTTTGGAACGACTGGTGGAGTTACGATATCTGGAGGTGAGCCAACATTGCAAACAAAGACATTAAATAAATTATTTAGAAGTTTTAATAAACGAAAAATTAAAACAGCGTTGGATACAAATGGAACTATCGTAAGTGATGACATTAAAAGACTTTATAAAAAAACTGATTTGTTGTTGCTGGATGTAAAACATATTGATGAGGAAATGCATAAAAAATTGACTGGAGCATCTAATAAAAATATTTTGGAAATGGCAAAATACCGTGAAAATATGGGTAAACCGATGTGGATTAGATATGTTTTAGTGCCAGGATGGAACGATGAGGAAAAGTATTTGAGACAATTTGGAGAACACTTTTTTGGTTATAAAATGATTGAAAGAGTAGAGATACTCCCCTATCACACGCTTGGGGTTTATAAATATAAAGAGTTGGGTTTGGAATATAAATTATCAAATGTGTTGCCTCCGACAAAAGAAAGTCTGGACAAAACTAAAAAAATATTAAGTGAATATTTTACCAAAGTATTGGTAAAATAGAATTGATTGTTAGAAGTAAAAAGTTATTGTATAATAACGATTACTTTGCCCCGTCGTCCCTATTTGGGACTAGGGGCCAAGCATTGAGAAACATCAATGCCCCGTCGTCTAATGGTAGGACATCAGCCTTTGGAGCTGGTTACTGTGGTTCGAATCCATGCGGGGCAACCATTCGACTCTCTTTGTTCGCTCATGGTTATAACCGACACTGTTGCAAAAACGGGCGCTTGAATTTTTGTTTTAATTTTTTAAAAATATGGTTGTATCTTTTTACCCACAATATAGGGTATAATGTTGGTATAACTTAAAAGTGAATTTGAATTTGGGGTACTCTTTTTGAGCTATTGGTTAGATATATTTTTGTTTTTAAATGAAACTTAACAGTGAAAGTTCTCAGCTTATTTTTGATGCTGCTTTAAAAAGTGGGGTGGGTGTTAAAGTTATTTCGAGGCGTTTAAATTTGATAAGACTTTATTGTAAAGAAAAAGATTTGTTTGTTAGAGGGACCTCTTTTCCGGTTAATTCTCAAACTTCTTGCATGATTGCAAATAATAAGTTTTTGACTAAAAAGGTTCTTAAAAGTGAGAATATTTTAATGCCGAAAAGTTGGCTAGTGAGAACTCCGTCTGAGGCTAAAAGATTAATTTTAAAAAAGAAAATATATCCTTGTGTTTTAAAACCAACAAGGGGGGCTCATGGTCATAAGGTTTATGTAAACATAAATTCTTTTGACGAATTTAATAAATTATTGCCTTTTGTTTTTACAAAACCGGGCCGTAATAGTGTATTAATTGAAGAATATGTAGAGGGAAGCGATTATCGTTTATTGGTGGTTGGAGATAGGGTTTCGGCGGTAATGGAAAGAATTCCAGCTCATGTGATTGGCGACGGAGTAAGTAATATTGGTGAACTGATACAACAGTTTAATAAAAATCCGTTAGTAGGAAAAAAGTATGAAAAACCTTTGTGTAAAATAATTATCAACGCCGAGGTGGGAAGAAATTTAGATAAACAAGGAATGAATTTTACAGATATACCTAAGTTGAAAAAAAAGATTTTTTTAAGACAAAACGCCAATATTAGTACTGGTGGCATTGGATTTGATGTGACAGATAACGTTTGCCAATCAGTAAAAGATTTAGCAATTAAAGCAACTAAAGCGATTGGAATGGTGATTAGTGGAGTAGACCTGATTTATAATAAAAAAACTAAAAAAGCTTATATTTTAGAGATAAACGATACTCCTGGAATCGACATTCATCATTATCCTGCTTTTGGAAAACCACGATTAGTGGCTGATGATATTGTGAAATATTTAGTGGATAATAGCCTATGATCTGGAAAAAACCACATATCGCAAGAATTTATGAAGCATTGGCGGCGATTGCTGATAATAGAGTTGAAATAAGCGGTAATAGAGCTAAGTGTTATTCAATTACAAATGACAAAGTTTATGATATTCAGTACAATCCGGTAAGTGGGAGTATTATGTCAAATGATAATGGGGCTTTTTATACCAACTCTTTGAGTTATCCGATGATTGCTTATTTGATGTTAATTAACAAGATCCCCTATCAAGAAAAATTATTAGAAATTTTTAAAGATGTTTGTTGGAAAGAGGTACACGAACATTTTAAAAATGATTATGACAAATCAATTAAATTTGTTTTAGGAGAGTTGAAAAAAGAAGGACAGGACACTGATTTTATTAGAAATGAAGTGAAAAGAATTTATGATTTTGTTTGTAGTTTGCAAATAAAAACTTTAGGCGAATTACAACGGCCAATAAGGTAAAGTAGTCGATGATATAATCGGTCTATATGTCACAGACTATCATTTTTGGGGTTACTAGTGGAATTGCGGCGTTTAAATCGATAGAGCTGGTTAAGGAACTTAAAAATGAGGGATATGATGTTCGGGTGGTGATGACGGAACATGCCAGAAAAATGATTAATCCAAAAGAGTTTGAGAAAGTCTCGGGAAATTTAGTAATTACAGAACTTTTTGAAAAAGGATTTGATTATAAAAAAATTCTTAAAAATAGAAAAGTTTCTCATATATCTTTGGCGGATAAAGCGGACGTAATGGTTATTTGTCCAGCAACGGCGAATATCATTGCCAAATTGGCTTATGGAATTGCTGATGATTATTTGACTACTACAGCTTTGGCAGTGACGTGCCCAATAATCATTTGCCCGGCGATGAATGTAAATATGTGGAATAACGTGATAGTTCAGGAAAATTTAGAAAAGCTTCAAAAGCGAGGTTTTTATATTGTAAATCCTATTAAAGGGATGTTGGCTTGTGGGTATGAAGGGATAGGAAGATTGGCTGATAATCAAACAATAAAACAAGAAATTTTAAATTGTCTTAATCAATCAAATTCTCTTAAGGGTAAAAAAATTATAGTGACTGCTGGCGGCACTATGGAAAAAATTGATGATGTTCGTTTTATTACCAATAGAAGTTCTGGAAAAATGGGAGTGGCGATTGCCGAAGAATGTTTTTTGAAAGGAGCGGAAGTGCTTTTGTTGCGAGCGAAAAATTCGGTGTCTCCGCGATATCCTATCAAAGAAGAATTGTTTACGACTGCCGATGAACTTTTAACTCTCGTAAAATCAAATGTAAAAAAATATGATTATTTTTATCATGCGGCAGCAGTGTCGGATTTTAAACCGGAAATTAAAACAGAAGGTAAAATTTCTAGTAAAAAAGAATTAATAATAAAATTAAAACCACAAGTAAAAATTCTTGATGGAATCAAGAAAATTAATCCAAATATATTTTTAATCGCATTTAAGGCCGAGTGTATTTCTGATCAAAAAAAACTTACAAAAATTGCTTTTGGTCGGTTAAAAGAATCTAATGCAGATATAATTATTGCCAATGATGTGGGTAAAAATAATAAAGGATTTGAAGTTGATACAAATGAGGTAACGGTGATATTTAAAGATGGGACGAATGTTTTTGTGCCATTGGCTGATAAACATGAAGTTGCCCGACAAATTGTGGAATCGGTTGATGCCAAATTATCCTTGGTCTAATATTTTTTGAAGATCTGATTTTAGTTCTAATCCCCCATCGATATTGTTGGTAATTTTTTGATGAGCTATTTTGGGATCTTCGAATATTAATGTCATTTTTTGAGAATATTCAATATCAAGGGGATATTCTTTTCTGGCTACAAGGCGTTTTTCTCGAACAGGACTATCTGCTTTGATAAGGATAAATTGAGATTGGGGTATTTGGTTTAAAAAATACTCTCGATATTTTTCTTTGATAAATGTTTGGGAAATAACAAGCTTTGGGTGAGTTTTTAATAGTTCTTGTGATTTTTTGGTAAGATTGGTGAAAAATATATCTCGCATATCATCGGTGATAGGAAGTTTTTGAGAAATTGCCTGTTTCATAATCTCTGGCAAACTTTGGTCTCCATCATAATGGTAGAATCCAAATTCAGTTTGAAGTAAATTACCGACAAAGCTCTTCCCTACTCCTGGTAGGCCGAAAAGAACAATAATTTGCATGAAAAGATTATAACTTTAATTTTTAAAAAACGAGTTAGTTGACGAGATTTTTTAGGCGACATTGTCAAGATCATCAATTCTATCTGAAGGGTAATAATCATTCTTTAAGTCTTTATAGTATCTGTTACTAGTAGAAGCTAGTGTTCTATCCCCTGCTCCGGTGGTTATAATTTTATCAATCCCATTAAGTTCTTTTGACGGAGCTAAAGAAATAGAGGGTCCATTTGGGTTGTAGTAACTAAGAGTAGATATAATTTCGTAAATGACTTTGGTTTCTTCTTCTAGAGACAAGTTAAGACTTTTAGCATATGTTTCAGCAAAGTTTAAAATTTCTCCTTTACCTTCTACCATTAAGGCCGAGGATAATCTGCCTTCCTTGACTTTAGTTGCAAGTTCTTGTGGAGTTATTCCGGCAAGATGTCCATAAACTTTGAGTTTTGAGTGAAGATTGGCTATGGTTTTTTTGTTTAGTTCTTCTTTTGATTTGGCATGCATAACAGTTAAATCCATTTCTATTTCGTGAACATTAACTATTTCAGCTTGAGATACTTTAAGTAAGCTTAATGCATTTTGATATATAGAAAAATAATTCTTATTTTCTTTAACAAAAGGAATAGTTTTCATATCAGGATATGTTTTAGAAAGAGTGTCATTAACTTCGCTTAATTCACTACTATTTAGACTAATAAAATCAATTAAACCTTTTAAATCACTAAGATATCGCATATCACCAGTATTTCCTGAAACTTCTATTATAATTTTAGCTCCACATCTTTTTATTATTCCAAGTTGCCTGATTAAAGTTGTTACAACTCTCTCATATCTTTCTGGATCATACGATTGGACATTTTGGAGATTGTTTAAAATGAACGAATGACTTTCTTTGGCAAGTTTTTCTAATGTTTCGTCGGAACAATGAAAAATTGGTTCAGGGTCGAATAGATTGCCATTTTTATCATAATATCCAGGAGCTTTACCGATAACTCGATCTGGTCCATTGGCAACATAGACTGCTCCATTGAAAGAAATTTTTACTCCATCTTCATGTTCTATTGCTATGTTAATTTTTTCTGGAATGTCTAAACTCTTTTCTGTATTTTCTTTGTCTTTTACTTTACTGATGGTAAATCCATCCGTTGTAAGGTTAATTAATGATGGGTTATTGGTGTATAGGTTAGATTGTCTTTCTGATTGATAAGGAGTAATAAGAGCGACATTTTCGCCATCACCATCAAGAAGATTAGCCATTTGTGAAGCAGCTCCTCCTAGTTTATAAACGGATGGTTCAAAAATTTCAATAATTTTATCTAAAAGTTCTTTGCTGGTTATTTGTGGTTTTCCACCTGATTTGCTAAAAGATCTTAAAATGTAACCGACGAGTTGTGCTGTATTTTCAATCTTTCCTGACATATTAACTCCGTCCCCTTTTGCAAAATGTTCAATCTCTTGAGTGACTTCAGCCTCGGTTTTGCCTTGTTCCTTACCTTCTTTGAAAGCGTAATCTATAGCATTTTTAATTTTCTCTTGACCAGATTCTCGATCTAATATACAGATAGCGTCTGTATTAACTAGGCCAGAAGCAATAGTATAGTTTTCAGATTTTAGAGTATCTTTCATCGCCTTTTCAAATAATTGGTCGACAGTAAGAGAACCTTTGGTAGTTAGACTATTTATTTGTCCGATATGTTCAGGATATTGTTTCATCATTTGCCCAATATCAATTCTTTCTTGGATATCTTGAGGAGAAAATGAATTGCGGTCAAGAAGTTTGGCTAAAGTTTTAAATAGTTGTGGATTGGCATCGAGATGGTTTTTGTCTACTCCGATAGCATCTTCCTCTTCGTTTGCTGGGACAAGAGTAAAAGATCGGGAGCGTTTCATGGCTTCTTTTAAAACTTTAAAGCTTTCTGAGTCAGGATTTAGTAGAGATTCAATATTGGCATATTTTATTTCGATAACTGATTGATCTTTTGGGAGCCTTACAACATCAATAGTTCTATCGGGTAATTTAACAGTTTCAACTCTTGGTCGTGCTTCTATTTGTGTCATATTTTTTCCTATTTTTTGAATAGTTAACGATTTTAACACTTAAAAACCTTTTTTCAAGCTAAATTAGAAATTTTAGAGTTTATTATATTTTGGTAAAATAGACTTAAATGAAGCAACAGGTGATTGTAGTGCATGGAGGAACGACTTTTGAGACTTATGATGATTTTTTGTCGTATTTAAGATCGAATCAGATTGATTTGGATTGGTTAAGATGTAGAATCGGCTGGAAAAGAAATTTACAAAAGGATTTGGGTGAAAATTATGACGTAATTTTGGCGGAAATGCCCAATAAAAATAATGTTAAATATTTGGAATGGGCAATTTATTTTAATAAATTAATTCAACTATGTGACGAAGAATTAATTTTGATTGGTAATTCTTTGGGAGGAATATTTTTAATTAAATTTTTGTCGGAAAATTTTATCAAAAAGAAAATTAAGGCTTTAATATTAGTGGCCTCCCCTTTTGATGATGTTAATTCAGACGAATCTTTGGGTGATTTTAAATTATCAGACAATTTTGATTTGGTTAGAAACCAGTGTGAGAAAATTTTTTTGGTTCATAGTAAAGATGATAATGTGGTGGATTATGGTGAAGTTGAAAAATATAAAAATGTTTTACCTGAGGCGAAAGTTTTATTGTTTGAAGATAAGGGGCATTTTGGACAGGAAAAATTTGAAGAAATTGTGGAACTAATAAGAGATTTGGTGTTTTAAAAAATAGTGAAACCATACTGATAGTGTTTTTGATATACATTTGATTAGTTTTATCCCCTGTCTTATTTTTGGAAAAAAAATATACTGGTAAATACATTGAGGATAAATAATGAATTGGGTGTAACTCCCAAACTGTGCCGCAACGGTGAAGGTATCCTTCGCTCTCCAATAAATTGAGAGCTACGGAATACCGCAGTCCGATCTTATTTATTCGAGTTTAAAAACTTCCTCATTTGGTCCGAGCCAGACTGAATATGTTTGATTAATCAAGCCTGGTGAAGAGCCGGGTTTTTATTTAATAAAAATATGTTTGAAAAAATAAAAAAAAGAGATGGTAGAGTGGTTAAATTTGATTCGAATAAAATTAAAATTGCACTTCAAAAAGCTGGGAAAATAACTGGGGAGTTTGATGAAAAGGTAGCGTTTAAATTAAGTTTGAAAGTTCTGGATTTGGCTGAAGAAAAGATTACTAATAAAATCCCAAAAGTAGAAGAATTGCAAGATATTGTGGAAGAAGTTTTGTTGGATTCGAAATATAAGAAAACTGCCAAGGAATATATTACTTATAGACAAGAAAGAACTAGAACTAGGGAAGCTAAGGCAAATTTGATGCAGATTTATAAAACAATTGCTTTGGCTCAGGCCGAGGAAGATAGTGATGTGAAACGGGGTAATGCTAATGTTGATGGTGATACAGCCATGGGGAAAATGTTGCAATTTGGAGCAGAAGGAAGTAAAGAATTTGCTAAATCATTTTTGATGAAATCTGAATATGCAGTGGCTCATAATAACGGTGATATCCATATTCATGATTTGGATTTTTGGGCCACAGGAACTTTGACTTGTTGTCAATCTGATCCGTTAATTTTGTTTGAAAAAGGATTTAACACCGGTCATGGATTTTTAAGAACGCCAAATTCGATTAGTAGTTATGCGGCATTGGCGGCGATATTATTGCAGGCAAATCAAAATGAACAACATGGGGGTCAATCAATACCTAATTTTGATTATGCCATGGCACCAGGGGTGTTGAAAACTTTTCGTAAAAGTGTCGTCTCTAATTTAATGAAATTAATCGAATTTATTTCGGATAAAAATATTGAGAAAAAAGATATAAAACAAATTATTGAAGAAGTTGAGGGAAAAGATAAATTGACTTATCCAGAATTATCTAAAGATTTTTTAAAAAATTTAAAAAATTTAGTTAAGAAAATTTTTAAAGAAGATTTAACGGAAAAACAGTTAGGAAAAATGGTGGAACTTTCAGTGAAAGATACAGAAGAACAAACTAATCAGGCGATGGAAGGTTTAGTCCATAATTTAAATACAATGCATTCAAGAGCTGGGGCACAGGTGCCATTTACTTCAATTAATTTTGGGACTGATACAACAGCAGAAGGACGCTTGGTTTCAAAAGCTTTTTTGGAAGCAATTATGAATGGGCTGGGTAAAAATGAAACGCCAATATTCCCTATTTCGATTTTTAAGGTAAAAGAAGGAATAAATTATAATCCTGAAGATCTAAACTATGATCTTTTTAAAAGATCAATGGAAGTTTCGAGTAAACGACTTTTCCCTAACTTTGTGTTTGTAGATGCACCATATAATTTAAAATATTACAAACCAGGTGATTATAGAACGGAAATTGCTACCATGGGATGTCGGACTCGGGTTTTTAGTTCAGTTTTTTCTGAAAGTGATGGGAATGCCACACGAAGAGGAAACTGTTCTTATACCACAGTTAATTTACCTAGAATCGGGATAAAAAATGGAATAGTGTTGGAAAATAAAAAAGAAGCTGATTGGGATAATTTTTATGATGATTTGGGAAATATGATGAATTTGGTAGCTAATCAGTTATTGGAGAGATTTGATTTTCAAGGTGAAAGACGAGTCAGAAATTTTCCATTTTTAATGGGTCAAGGGAATTGGATGGGGAGTGAAAAATTAGGTCCAGACGATAAACTTCGTGAGGTTATTAAACACGGAACTTTATCAATTGGATTTATTGGTTTAGCAGAAACTTTGGTGGCAATGATGGGGCTGCACCATGGAGAATCAAAAGAATCTCAAAAATTAGGATTGGAAATTGTGAGGTTCATGAGAAAAAAATGTGATGAATTAATGAAAAAATATAATTTAAATTTTAGTTTGTTGGCAACTCCAGCCGAGGGTTTGGCCGGACGTTTTACTAAAATTGATAAAAAAGAATTTGGAGTGATAAAAGGGGTAACTGATCGTGAGTTTTATACAAATTCGTTTCATGTGCCGGTATACTACCCTATTGGAGCTTTTGAAAAAATTGAAATTGAAGCTCCGTATCATGAATTGTGTAATGCTGGTCATATAACTTATGTGGAGTTGGACGGTAATTTAAGTAATAATGTGGAAGCTTTTGAATTGATAGTTCGTAAGATGAAGGAGTCAGGAATTGGCTATGGAAGTATTAATCACCCGGTTGATAGGGATCCTGTTTGCGGATTTTCAGGAATTATAGAAGGAGATATCTGCCCATCTTGTGGCAGAAAAGAATTTGATAGTGGTGTTGGTTTTGAACGATTAAGGCGTATAACTGGTTATTTAGTTGGTTCTTTGGAAAGATGGAATGATGCTAAAAAAGCTGAAGAAAAATCCAGAATTAAACATTCTATAAATTTTAAAAATTGATGAATTCTAATCAGATTAGATTGGCGGGCGAAATAGAATCAGACAATATAGTAAATGGTGAAGGATTAAGAACGGTTATTTGGTGTCAAGGTTGTCAGCTTCACTGTAAAGGATGCCATAACCCTGAAAGTTGGGATGAAAATCGAGGAAAATTATGTGAAATTGAAAAAATTAAAAAACAACTTAGAACCATAAAAGGTCAAAATGGATTGACTTTTTGTGGTGGTGAGCCAATGTTGCAACCATTAGTCTGTAAAGAAATTAGTGAATGGGTAAAAAAAGAATTGGTTTGGTCGGTGTGGTCGTTTACCGGATATTTGTATGAGGATATAAAAAAAGAAGGTGGAGATAGATGGAATTTTTTGAAAACATTGGATGTATTAATTGATGGCCCATTTATATTAGCCCAACGTGATTTGAGTCTTAAATTTCGGGGGTCACGTAACCAGAGATTATTACGGTTGAAAAATGGTAAAATTATAGGGATAGAATAAGTTATTTTTGGATGGCAGGTGTGGGTAGAATAAGTTTTTGTTTTTCAATTTTTTTAAGAACATTCCAATCAATGCTTTGATACGAAATAGTTCCAGCGATTATTAGAAGAATAAATAATGAAAACAATAAAATTGGTCCAACGACATCTTTTTTCATGGTTATTTAGTTCTGGTAATAGTATAAACTGTTGGATAGTAAAGGAAAATTGCTGGTGACTCTTCTAATAAAAAGGTTTGAAAATTTTGGTAGATTTTTTTTCGTTCAATTTGATCGTTAGTTTGTCGACCTTCTTCGAGAAGTTTATCGATACGAGGGTCATTAAGTTTGGTGATATTTGTGTTGGTTTGAGTGGAGTGCCAAAATAAATATTGATCAGGATCTTTGGTTATTGCTCCGTAGGTCAATAAAGTTTCATAGTCGTTAATATTTAATTGATTTTCTATTGAGATAGAAACGGGGATGCTTAAAACATCTTGCCATGAAGTTTTAATATTTTCAGCAATTGGGAGTAATTCTCGATCATTAATACTTAAATTAATATGGTCGATTTTTTCTTCTCCAAGTAATTCTTTGGCTCTGGTTTTATTGAATTTATATTCTTTAATATCTGGATTGTAAACCCAAGAATTTGGAGAAATAGGACCAAGACAGCGTTCATTTTTATCTTCTTTTGGAGTAGCATAAGCAAGTGATTGTCTAATTTGACGGCTACTTATTTTTTGAGTGTTGATGAAAACAGCTACATATTTTTCGTTAGTTTCTATTTTTTTGGAAATTTCTAAATTTTTCCATGATGAAAATTCTTGAGGTAATTTCCCTATTCTAATTTCATCAACATTTCCAATTTTAAAAGCATGAATTACATCTTCTTCATTAAAATAAAAGCGATATTCAATAGGGTTATTGTTTTTGTGACGCGGTTTAAGATAAATAGTTTTTATATAACCTTCTTGATAAGTGATTTTAGTGACGGAGTAGTCCCCTAGCCCATCAAAATTTTTTTTAATCAAAGGCTGACTTAATAGTGAAAGTATGGGATTAAACTCTGATTCGGAAGATATCTTGATACTATCTTGAGATGTTGGAGTTATAGTGACTCCATCGATTTGATAATTAACATCGTAGGCGGTAAATTTTTTCCCACTTGACCAATAGATATTTTTTTTAAGATTAAAAATATAATCTTTATTTTCATTTTGGATGTCTAAACTTTCAACAATTTGAGAAATTTCAGGTTTTTGATTTTCAGATAGAGTAGTTAGCCCAAAACTGATTTTTTGGGAGATTTCACTAGGAAGATCATCAATAGTATATCGGCCTTGAAGACCAATAATTTTAATATGCCATGCCGGTTGATTATAAATAGAAATTATTTGATTCCTAAAAATCAAAGTGCTTATTGATAGGATGGAAAAAATTCCAAAAGCTATCCAATGTCTTTTTATATATGTCCAGAAAAGCTCAAATTTAAAATGAATTTTGGTTAACACGTGATAGAGTTAAACTAAGGTTTGGATAATAGAAGAGATAATAAATATAACTATAACAAAAATTGTTAAATTAAACATAATTTTTTCCCAACCACGTTTTTCTGGAGTGCTAGACATGAGATTTGAACGTGATTCACTATCACCATTAGTTTGAAGGAAAATTAAGGCAGACAGAACAAGGGAAAGAATAATTTGGATTACTATTAAAGTTGTTTTCATTTTTTAGGCTTTTTCTTAATGATTAAAGTGAAAAAATTTAAGATAAGACCAATTGTAAGTGATGTTACCAAAAAAGCAATAAAGTTATTAAAATTTAATTCAGGTATTTTAAGCCCAAAAAATAATGTTGGTAGTGTATGTATATCTTTGACGTAAAAATCAGAGAAAACAAATGCAGCTAGATAAAGACCGAGGGTGTCAATTACAACTCTAAATAAACCAAGGGTTAATAAATTAATCGGAAATAAAATTATCTTAAGAATAGGTTTTAATAAAACTTCAAAGACGGACAAAATAAACGCGGTTTTGATAATGGTCAAAGGTATGTTGGCAAATTCTAAATTCCCCCAGATTTGATTGACAGTAATGAGACTAAAGGTAAAAAGTAATGTTAGTTTAAGAATTTTTTTCATATGAACTATTTCCTCTTGAGTATTATACCGCCTAGACCGATTAAAGTGAGGACTCCGGCAATAACTGCTAGCCAACTAAGATAAAATTGATTGAGACTGATTTTATATTCTAATGTCTTCCCATTATAGATAAATTTAATTTTGTAATTATTTAGATTTAAATTTTGAAGTAAATTGTACTCAGGAATAATAACTTCAATTGAGGATAAAGGAGGAATAACAGAAATAATTTTTTGATAACCCGAGGTTTTTAATAGATTTATTGAACTGATGGATGAAAAATTTGGGTTAGTTATTTTTATTTTGGTGGGTTGGAACAAATTGGAAATATTTTGAAAAATTAAGGCACTAGTTCCAGGAGATAATTCTTCTTTGGCAAATTCTACATTAACAGTTTTTATATTTTGGTTATCTTTGTAGCCTCCGGGAGGTATGGGTGATTGGCTATCAAGACCATGAAAAACGAAAGCAAAATGGTTTGGATCGAGATCGTTAAAATAATCGACTCCATTGGTAGTTTTTTCCCAAGTTGGGTCGACAGAGACCCAGGCTTTTTTATTGTTGTCATAGTATTGTGGCCAAGCATGCAAAATATCAGTATTAATATTAATTGGTTTGATTTTGGTGTTATTGCTATAAGCAAAGCCCTCAACTTCTCTGGCAGGAATTCCTTTTATTCGACAGAGTGTAATAAATAGATCGGTAAATTCAGTACATAATGATTGGTTAGGAAAAGCTAGAGCCATGGCGGCTCCTTGCCGAATTGAAGAATCATAATTGTTGGTTTTGTATTCTAAGGTGGAAACTACATAGTCATAAATATTTTTTATGGAATTAAGTTGTAAGGTACTCTTAATAAGAGAAGAATCGTCGGTGTCCCAAAATTGTTTTTTGGTAGTGTAAAGCTGAGGGTTAATTTCGGCACTATTTAAATTGGTATGAATAATTTTAGCTTGACCATTTAAATTAATTTCTGTTGTTTGGTTAGGAGGAATAATATATTTGGCTAAAAAATTACCATCTGGGTCAACGTCTATATTTTGAGGAGGAGGAATAATTTCTCTATAAGTGATTTTTTGGGAATTAGTTTCTGGAGGAAATGGAATAATCATTTCTTTATTGGACGAGGAGTCATTTTTTAGAAAAAATTTAAACTTAAAATCAAAAAGTTGATAGTCGCCAAATATAAGTAGGATTTTTTGAGGTTTGGAAGTTGTTTTAAAATATAATTCGGTTTGATTGTTAAGGAAAATATTGTTTTGAGGAGTAGCTGAAGTAAATGATAAATTCCCAAAAGATGAGGGAATTTCGATGTATATTTCTGTTTGATTTTGATGACCCAGAGATTGATTTTCAGGAAGAGCAATTTCCCAAGTATTCCCCTTTTGTTGGGCTAAATTTTTTATTTCATAATTTAAATTAAATTTGGTGATTTGACCTTTGCCAGTGTTTGGCTGATTGAAAGTTAGGTCAATAATAGTAGTCTCGTTTTCTTGGGTAATTTTATGGATAATGTTGCCTGAATCATCAGATCCAGTAATATTTTGAATATTATCTGAAGATAAAGAAATTTGATATTCTTTGGGGTATATTTGGGAGAAATTGTTGGTTAACTCTATGTGTTGAGAAACACTAGCATTGCCGGAATTGGTGATTTGATATTTGATTTGTTGAGAAACATTGAACTCATCAGCGGCAAAAATAGATTTGGGAAAAAGAAAAAATAGAATTAAAGATAGCCAAAACATGAGTATGTTTAATATAACATTAAATTTGCTCAATTTTACTTGATTGACTTCGGGTATTATTCGTGTAAGATAAATTCATGGCAACAATATTGTATAAGAGACAAAAACAGATACTTGATTATATAAACAAAAACATCGAGGAATATGGTTGTGCTCCGACGTTAACTGAAATTGCCCAATATTTGGGGTTATCTTCACTATCAACAGTTCATGAACATTTGGCGGTGTTGGAAAAAAAAGGTTTAATCAGACGGTATAAAGGAGCGGTTCGGGGGATTGAATTATTACAAAAAGAAACGGAAAAAATCGCAGCAGTTTCTTCGATGATTGAATTGCCAGTGTTGGGTTTTATTGCTTGTGGAGAACCAATCGAGCCATATACCGATCCAAATGCTACTTTGGCAGTTAATAGTAATTTAATTAGACCAGGAGATAAATCTTTTGTATTGCAAGCAAAAGGAGATTCGATGATTGATGATGGGATACTTAATGGAGACTATGTAGTGGTCAAGGAACAACAAAGTGCTTACAATGGCGATATTGTGGTGGCGGTGTTGAGAAACGGTTTTGCAACGCTTAAAAGATTTTACAAAGAAGCCACACGAATTCGACTTCAACCAGCTAATTCAACCATGTCCCCCATTTATGTGACTGATGTGGAAATACGGGGTAAAGTGGTGGCAGTAATAAGACAGTTCAATTGACAAGAGTATTTAGAGTATTGGTGTAGGCGATGGCGTAAATTAGTTGGGTGAAGCATTTGTATAAAATATCTTGGTTTGATAAATACTTCCAGCTATTAGATTTAGAAATGTTTTTGGAACACTTTTTAAGGTATTTTAGATAAATTTCATTGGGATTTTTATCTGGGTTTTGATAAATTTCAATCTCAAAAAGGGTTTGATAAATCATTTTTAGAATGTTTCCTTGTTGGGCAACTAAGGCTTGGGGAAAAAATTTAGTAAGAAATTTAATTTCTTTTTTAATGGCCAGTTTTTCTAAGAAATAAGCTTTAGGTTGGATAAATTTGTCTTGGCTAAGAATTTTGGCCATAGTTTCGGTGTGACCAAGCTCGTGTATCAGTTCTATAATTTGGTGATTGATAGTGGTGTTTTTATTGATGGTTATTTTAAATGTGTCGTTTTCTTTAATATATGCGGTTTTTGATTCGTTTGTAGATTCAATAATTATTTTATCTTTATTTTCTTTATAGAATTTATTCTTTTTTTTAAAAAAAACTAAAAATTCATTTAGGTTTTTAAATGAGAAGACATTGGAATTACAAACTAAACAATAATTATCTAAATTTTGGCTGATTTTTGGTTTCCAATTTGAATAAATTTGATTTTTACAAAAAATAATGACTTTATCAACGGTTTTTAAAAATTTTTCATATTCTGATTTGGGAATATTAAAATCATCAAAGTACATATCCAGTCTGGATTTATAACCTTTGTCTAGAGAAAATTGATTTCTTTCTTTAATAACGGCTAGCCATTTTTGTTTTTTGTTATTAATATCACTGGTTTGTTTTTGATTTATTTTTTGTTCTGAAGATAGTGGCGGATAGTTTTTATAAAATTCAGCTATAGCCTTGAAGTTTTTGGGAGGATTTTTGAGATTAATTGGTTTGACACTTTTTTGGGCGATATCTTTGCTAATTTCTTGGTTTAACCAAACACTTGTGTAAGCTTTTTGGCTACAAAATTTGGGTGTTGGTAATTTAGAATAATTTTGGTTGGCCTGGTAATAAAAATTATCTACTAAAATTTTTATTTCTTCAAAACCAATGTCTAATCCTCTTTTGTTATATCTTTTTTGGGTTCGTTGGTAAATCGGTTTTAATTGATTCATTTGTTTTTTTTAAAAAAGGGAAGAAGGAACGGGTTTGGGGTTAATGGCTTGCGGCCGTTCCTTCTTCTTGTCGGTCAGTTATTTACTGGGTTTGGGTGGCGGGGGCGGGGGCGGTGGCGGAAGGTTGCTTGGGCTTTGAGGGCATTCGCCGCTCGCTCCACGACTGAAGTCGCCTTCCACTCTCTGGTTTTCCCTGAGGGCTTCCTCTTGCGTTGGGTGTAACCACCCTTGGCTATCTGGATACATACCTTTCCTCTTTCTGATGCGGCTATCGCATCTATCGGTCGATAAGTTCGGGAGAAACTATATGTAAACAAAAAACTTTTTTAAGGCAGCAAAACTTGCCTCAAAAGTTTTTTGGTATTTTTTAAATACAATGTCAATTTTGAAAATCTTATTTATGTGAATGGTCTATGCAGTTCTATCTGTATTTTTAGATAATTCAATCGATTATGATATTTTAAAAATACTTAAACATTTGTCTTCAGTATTTAAATTTTGACATTAAGCCTATTTTTAAAGAGCCCAGTAAATTGTACCCTTTACTGTGGATTATACCACTAAAATATATCTGTACCCGATGAATTTATGGAGTTTGTCGTATAATAGATTCATGTTGTACATAATTGCCACACCAATTGGAAATTTGAAGGATATTACTGTGAGGGCACTAGAAACTTTGGAAAAGGTGGAGTATCTATTATGTGAGGACACTCGAAATACAGGGTTAATGTTGGCTAATTTAAATATAAAAAATAAACCAAAATTAATTTCTTTTTATGATGAAGTTGAGGATCAAAAAATTCCAGAGATAATTAATTTACTGAAGGATAATAAAGAAGTTGGTTTAGTGACGGATGCTGGGACGCCAATAATTTCTGACCCGGGGTGGAAATTGGTTAAAAAATGCCAAGCTTTAGGAATAAATTATACAGCTTTGCCAGGTGCTTGTGCGGCGATTAATGGGGCGGTGTTGTCAGGTTTACCAGTGGGCAGATTTTGTTTTTTGGGATTTTTACCAAAAAAGCCAGGTGAAAGAAAAAAAATATTGGGAAAATACAAAGAATTTGATGGGTCAAAAATTGTTTATGAATCCCCTTTTAGATTAATTAAATTAATTGAAGAAATTAAAATAATTTATGGCGAAGACACTAATATTTCTGTTTGCCGAGAGATGACAAAAAAATTTGAGGAAGTGACTGTTGGTACCCCTAAAAATATTAAAGGCGAGTTTGTAGTTATTTTCCAGTAATTTTTTTCTTTTCAGCCCAAGCAACTACTTCTCTGGTAGCATCAATAGCATCTGGACTTACAGAAATACTGGTAGCTCCCCATTTGACAAGTTTTTCAACTAATTCGGGATAATTGCTGGGTGCTTGACCACAAATAGAACACATAATACCGCGTTTTTTGGATTTGGTAACTAATCTTTTGAGTGACCAAAGAACGGCGGGGTCCATTTCATTAAAACTTTTGGCGACTTCCCCATTATCACGATCAAGACCGAGGGTAAGCATGGTTAAATCATTACTGCCGATAGAAATACCGTCAATACCGACATCAATAAATTTGTCGAGTAAAATTACGTTGCTAGGAATTTCGGTCATCATTAAAAATTTGAATGATGGCGATCGAATTAGTCCAGCATCGGTGACAATTTTTTTAACTTGAGTTAATTCTTGAACAGTGCGGACAAAAGGAATCATCAGCCAAATATTTTTGTAGCCATATTTATTTCTAACTAATTTAATAGCTTCAAGTTCCATATTGAAAACATCAGGAGAAGCAATATAACGAGCAGCTCCCCTAAATCCAAGCATAGGGTTTGATTCCTCTGGTTCATATAATTTGCCCCATTTAAGATGACGATACTCATTGGTTTTGAAATCAGTAGCTCGGTAAACTACTGGACGAGGTGAAAAACTTTTGCAAAATTTTAGTAAATCTTGGGCTAATTGATTAATAAATTCCTTTTGTTTCCCTTGAGCAATGATGTATTTTGGGTGCATACCAATATTGGCCATCATAAATTCAGCTCGAAGTAATCCAATTCCATCGACATTTCTTTTTGCTATGGTTTCAGCTAGGTCTGGCTCTCCTAAATTAACGTAAATCTTAGTAGCCGTCTTTAAATTAGATCTTAGATTCTGGATGTTAGATTTTAGATTTGACGTTTGATTATTAGTTAGATCACCTTTCCAGACTTGACCAGTGGTGCCATTGATGGTGACAATATCGCCTTCTTTTAAATCTTTGGTGGCGGTTTTGGTGCCAACAACGCAAGGTACCCCTAATTCACGACTGACGATAGCAGCATGAGAGGTTTGACCACCTTTGTCGGTAATAATGCCATTGACTTTTTTCATAGCTGGAACGAAGTCTGGTGTAGTCATAGTAGTGACCAAGACTTGACCTTTTTGAGCTCGATTAATTTCTTTGGGATCTTTGATAATGACAACAACACCAGAAGCAGTGCCTGGACTGGCTGGTTCACCAGTTAAATCAGGGGCTTTATCAATGGTTTGTTTTTGATCATCAAGTTTTTTTTGATTAGATACAATGGTGGTAATTGGCCGAGTTTGAACTATATATAGTTCTCCCTTATCAATGGCAAATTCTATATCTTGTGGTTTTCCATAGTGGTTGTGAAGTTTTTGACCAATTTTAGCGATTTTGATTGCCATGGTAGCATCAATTTTTTTTCTGTCTTGTTTTGATTTGGGAACTGTTACTTCTCCGGTTTCATCATTATCACGGACAAGTTGAACGTCTTGAGAAACATGATTTTCAGAAATAACTTTCCATTCATTTTTGTCGATTATAAATTGATCTGGGGTAATTTTACCTTGGACAATATATTCTCCTAATCCCCAAATAGTTTCAACAATAATTTCGTTTTTGGTATTAGTTACTGGATTGGTAGTAAACATAATCCCGGAAATTTCCGAATTAATTAGTTTTTGGACTGGAACGGCTACTCCGATTTTGAAATGGTCGTAGTGTTTTTTGACTTGATAAAAGATTGAACGTGAGGTAAATAAACTTGACCAGCAATCGCGAACGCGATTAATAACATTAGTTTCACCAATAACGTTTAAAAACGTATCACCTTGTCCGGCGAATGAAGCATCGGCAGAATCTTCAGCAGTGGCAGAAGTTCTAACCGCCACAGGTACACTTTTGAGGCCACCAAATCCAGAAAGTTTTTTGTATGATTTCATTATCTCTAATGAAAGAGAGTGGCTAATTGGTGATTTTTTAATTAAAGATCTAATTTTTTTTGAAGCATCTGCTAATTGGTCTGGTTGGTCGACATCGGTAGTCTTAAGAATATCTTTAATTTTTGGTTTTAAATTATTTTCCTCGATAAATTGGAAATAAGCATTGGCGGTGACCACAAAACCATTGGGAACAGGAATACCAAGTTGATACATTTCGCCTAGGTTTCCTCCCTTACCTCCGACTAAACTAACATCTTCTAAGTCAATCTGATGGAACCATAGAACATTGGCAGTGTTTTTCATATAAAAAGAATAACAGATTTTAGGAAGAATGTTAATTAGCAGACGTACATTTTGACTGCTAATAAAGAGTATCTTTAAAAATTTGCCTAATCTATGGGAATATTCTCTCTATATCAAACCAATATTTTATATATAAAAATATATTAAACTATTTGTTTGGAGTCCAGCCGCGATTATTAAGTTGACGAAGTTCTTCTGTTTCGTCGGGACGTTGATAATCATCTTGATAGCGATAAGTGGTACCGGTTTCTGGAGTGGAAGCTTCGAGAATGACGGCGTTTTTGATTCCAATCATTCGATGAACTATTCCAAGCGGTATGTTATAACCCTTTTTAATTTCCATGTGGATGGTTTGGAGGTTTTCTGTGTCTGGTCCGATAATTAAATCAGCTTCGCCTTCAATTAGAATAAAAGTTTCAACTTTTTCGGTATGTGATTGCAGAGAAAGGCGAGCACCGTCATTAATTTTTATTTGTTTAAAGGTATAGTTGAGGTCTTCTGGTGTATAAATTATTTCTTGACCCCAAGGTTTAGTAATAATTCGGACATTTGATAAATTATCTAGGTTTAAATTCATGGTTTAGTTTATCACGAACTATCTGAGTAAATTTATAAAAATTCGTTCAAGGGCTAATTCTTTGGGAATACTTAATTGTCCAGTTTTTGATTGATAATCTAATTCAATTGTTTGAAGATAAGCGTTTTTGATGATTTCTGGTGGAAATTTAGAAAATCCAGTGAGTTGTTTGCGAAGAGTGGTTTTAACCCAAAATAAAAATAATTCGAAAGGTTCTTGATCTAACACTTGTTGATATAAGGACAAAAATTTTGATAAATTTTTAGGGTAAAGATTATTTAAGCAAGTGAACATTATTTTATCTAAATTAAAAAGTTCGACCTTGGCTTTGGGGAAAATTTTGAGTTGGGTGGGAGTAAGTTTTTTATCTTGCCAGATAGCAACATCAAATGTTTGATTCAAATCTAATATTTTTAGAATTTTATCTAAATTAGCTTTGGGAACAGAAAAAAGATTGAAAAAGACAATAATTTTTTGAGAGGAAAAAAGGGATTGACTATTGATGAAACCATTTATTTGATCTAAGTTTATTTCTTTTTGATCTATTCGGAGAATGTCATAATCTTTTTTTTGGTCTAGAAGAGAATTAATGTTAGTACGGCTAGTAAATTGATTGTCACCATGAAAAATATAAATCACAGGTATATTTTACCAGGGTTATGACAAATTATGGAAATTTTATAGACTTACTGATAAAATATGACTTGTCTTAATGAGGCTCCTTCGTCTAGCGGTTAGGACTCCTGGTTTTCATCCAGGCAATCGTGGGTCCGATTCCCACAGGAGTCACAAAATTATGAATCAGAAACCGAGTATTTTACCAATGGTAATTTGTGCGAATGTGTTTATTCGCAAGGATGGGAAGTATTTGTTGATGAAGAGATCACCGGATAAAAAATATGCGCCGAATAAAATTCATCCGTTTGGGGGAAAGATGGATAAAGACGAAAATCCTTATGTGGGGGCAGTGAGAGAAATTCGAGAAGAAGTAGGGATTGAAATTGAAAATCTAAGATTGGAAGCAGTGATTCATGAACAAATGCCGGATAAAGATTTAAAAGCAAATTGGTTGGTGTTTTATTTTAGCGCAGATTATAAAAATGGTGAGGTAATTATGTCGGAGGAAGGTGAAGTGGTTTATTTGACTGCGGATGAAATAAAACAGTCAGACTTGTTCCCTTCTGTAAGGACAATTATTGATAATATTTTGGATAAAAATGATGGGACGGTGTTTACGACAAATTCTTATAGTGGATTTGAAAGTGGAATGGAAGAAATATCGAAGGATGTTTGTGCAGTGGGTTGAGTGGTTTTTAAAAATGTGTATTGATGTTACACTGTCCTATGGGAGGAGGAATGGAGTCACCAAAAGGAATTGAAACTGATTTGTCAATATTGCCGGGAGTTGATCAGAAGAAAAATTTAGGGGTACAAGAAATTGTTAGTAAAGAGGTTTGTGTGGCTAGTTTGAGTGATGTTGCAGCGAGGACAGTTGAAGGTTATTGTGAGACTCTTTTAGCTGGCAGAGGGGTGGATAAGGCAAAATTATTAAGGGTGAAAGATTTTTTAACTAATGAAGATACTTTGAAAAGGGTTGTATCTATTTATGGTGATTTATTGTCTGAAGAAAATCAAATAACAGTAGAACAACAGGCGTTTTTGGCTGGTCATTTGTCTTTTGTGATGGAAAGAGCGTTTGATCAACATTTAGATAACCCTGAGCAGTATGTGTCACATGGTTTTGATCATAGTTTAAGGGTGATTGAAAATGTTGATCAAATAATATCTGAAGTTCCTGAGGTGGTTCAAAAAGTGGAAGATGACTATGACATTACTGAACCAGAAGCAAAATTTCTTTTGAGAAATGTAGCGCTGTTTCACGATTTTGGTTATTCTGAGTCTGAATCAAAACAAGTCGGAAAAACAATGCATAGTGTGATGGGAGCAGATATTATTAGTAATAGTGAGATTAAAGTGAACGGCAGATCTTTTTCGGTTGGAGAGGTATTGCTTAAGATTTTAAACACAGATAGAGGTGGAATAATGGTGCGCGATTTTAGGGATAGTATTTTAATGCATAATGCCGATAAAATTAAACAGTTTTATGATGGAAAAATAATTACAAGTAAAGGAAATTTTCTGTTTAGAAAAGATGATGTTTTAACAGCTTATTCTCTTGTAGAGGATATGGGGTATAAGGTTTTAGGTATTTCTATTTGTGTTGATAGTCAAGAAGCGGTTAAAGGAGTTAGGACGCAGATGTTAGATAAATTTATTATAATAAAAAAGACAGATATAGTAGATATTCCGCAAATTGAGATAAAAGAAACTAAAGAAAGATATAAAGGTCGAGGTTTTGGATCAAAAAATCAGAATAAAATATTAGGGTTGGAATATACTAATGTAGTTTTAATAGATGAACCGTTAAAAGCAATTATTCGATTGGCTGATAATATGGATATGACTGCAGCGAGATTATCCGCTATACAAAAAGAGTTTTTGTTCTTAGCTTACAATCTTGCGGTAGGTGATGAAAAAAGTTCTTTTTACCAAGAAAATCAAGAAATTGAACTGGAACTGAAAAAGGTGAAAGAAGGTAGGAGCATAGGTGGATTAAGAGAGATTATAATAAAGCATATTTCAGAACGAGAAGTTGTTAGATTAAAGACTCAGCTTGGAGAGAGAAACAACACTGAGGATATGATTAAAAGAGTTGTTGAAGGTAAACTGAATCATTTCAAACAAATACAAATGGATATTTTAAGTGGTTATGATGTTGATGAATGTATGGCATATTGGAGGAAATTTATTGTTGATGAGATTGCTTCAAACCCAGAAATGCAGTTGATTGATGAAATGACTAAGATGGAAGTTAAAAAGATAATTTCAAAATTGGATTCATCAGAATTGCGTCATTTTGGGGGTTGCTACTCGGTAGAAGAAGTGCGATTAAGTGAAAGAGGTATTGAAATAAAAGTCGATCAAGATACTTTTGATGAGTTAAATAAAATTAGAGTTAAAGAGGAAGTCAAAACAACAACTGGCTTAGTTTCTCATATTGAGATGGGGGTGGGAGAATATCAAATCAGGAGAATGGTAGAAGCTTTGAGAAGTGTTCGATTACGTGAGGATTTAGGTTTTTCTATTTATGTTAATGGTAAAGTGTATTTTGTTGCTTAAATTTGTTATAATGCTGAGAATATGGAAAAAGAACCAGGGAGAAGAGGTATTGGGTTTTTGAGAGATATTTTGTCTAGCCGAAGTGGTGACAAGCCTGTTGATAACAGAAATACTGAAAATACTTTGGAAGGTAATATGATTAGAGTAATGGAAGAAAATGGGAGAAAGGGTGATGTTTTTGGCTATGAGCAAAGTGAATCTAATGGAAGACCTGCGATAATTTTTCGTAAGACTAGACTTAGTGGTAGAGTAGTAGAAGAGGTTTCTATGATAATGTTGAGAAGTGGGGTTAAAGTTGGTGAATCTGGTGGATTTTTGGATAGTGTAGAAGTTAAAGAATCGGATTGTAAACATTATAGTTGGTTTAGAAGAGCTCTTGAGAAGGTAAAGAATAATATTTCAGTGAATATAATAAAAGAAGAAAGAAAACCAAGATTTAGGCGTGGTGGTGGTCAACAATTAAGTTCGACGGCGTAGTAAGATTTGATTATGGAAGTGAAGATTGAAGAAAGTTGGAAGAAGGTTTTACAAAAAGAATTTGATGAAAAATATTTTGAAAGTTTGATTGAATTTGTAAAATCGGAATATCAAAAATCAACAGTTTATCCGCCGGCGAAATTTATTTTTAATGCTTTTAATTTAACTCCGTTTGCTAAAGTGAAAGTGGTGATTTTAGGTCAAGATCCGTATCATGGTCCAAATCAGGCCAATGGATTGGCATTTTCGGTTAATGATAATATTCCAACTCCCCCATCGTTAGTAAATATTTATAAAGAAATAGAAAGTGATTTGGGAGTCAAAACAAAAAATAAAAATGGAAATTTGGAAAATTGGGCTAGGCAAGGAGTATTGATGTTAAATGCGACTTTGACAGTAAAGGCAGCTCAGGCGGGATCACATCAAAATAAGGGATGGGAAAAGTTTACTGATGCGGTGGTAAAAATTTTGTCAGAACAACAAGAAAATTTAGTGTTTATTTTATGGGGAAGTTATGCTCAGAAAAAAGGTAGCGTAATTGATGAAAGTAAACATTTGGTTATTAGATCAGTTCATCCGTCGCCATTATCGGCTTATGGTGGATTTTTTGGATCGAAACCATTTTCACAAACAAATTCCTATTTGATTTTTACTGGAAGCGAACCGATTGAATGGTAGATTAATACTCTTTGGCTTTTTCTTGACCACTAAGAACACGAAGAGCACCATCACGGAGAGCTTCGAGTTCTTGTTCGCCAGGATAAACAGAAACTTTAATTCCAGTAGCGGCAATGTCTTCTTGAATTTTTTGAGTGACTAATTTCCAACGAGCGATACCTCCAGTGACCAACACTTGATCAATTTTTTCACCTTCAAAATCGGGAATCAAAGAACAAATAGAACGAGAAATACCAGCAATCATTTCATCAACAATATCTTTTTTCCTCTTGTCATAAGTGGGATATTCATTTTCGACAGTCATCATATCTTTGGTGCCTAAAAGGGCAAAAAGGCCGCCGCCGCCACAAACGTAATGGAGACATTCATCTTTGGTATATTTACCTGAATAACACATTTCGATTAAGTTTTGAGCTGGAAGAGCACCAGAACGTTCTGGGGTAAATGGACCTTCGCCGGAAACTGGAGAAATAACGTTGATAGCTCGACCTTTTTTGTGAGCGCCAAAAGAGGAACCACCACCAAGATGAGCCACAATCAAATTTAATTCTTCATATTTTCTGCCAATATCTTTGGCATATTGACGAGCAATAGCTTTTTGATTAAGAGCGTGCCATGAAGAGTAACGAACAATTTCTGGGATACCAGTAATTTTATGTTTTTCGTCCATTTCGTCAGTGGTAACAGGGTCAACAATGAAAGCTTTGTCTGCAATACCAAATTCTTTAGCAATATTTTTAGCCAAAGGTGCGCCTAAATTTGAAGCGTGATTACTTTGAGCATGATATTTATAATCATCAATCAATTTTTCGTTGATAATATAAGTTCCGGATGGAACACCTGGGCCAGTGCCACCACGACCGACAACAGCGTCTAATTGAGTAATATTATTTTCTTTAATAGCTTTTTTTAAAGCTTCAAGTCGGAATTCGAGTTGATCAAAGACACTTCCTGGTTTGCTAAATTTTTCTTGAAATTCTGGATCTTTGGCATGGTCAAGCTTGAGTTCAAAAACAGTTTCAGTGTTATCAAAAACAGCAATTTTAGTGCTAGTAGAACCTGGGTTAATGATGAGAGTTTTCATATTTAATAATAAATAAACCAAATAAAATAAATAAAAGACTTAGAATTTGAGCTAGAGACAGGTAAAATATGGGTATAGTATCTGTCCTTAGAAACTCTAACACAAATCGTATTATACCGTAACTAATAAGATAAATTCCAGTTGGATGAAATTTTATTTTTTTAATCAAAAAATAAACTAAAAACATAGCAATAGACTCGTACAACCAAATTGGTTGATTATTAGCTCCATAAATTTCATGGTTAAAGAAATTCCCCCACCGGCCCAAACTTTGACATAGTGGAATAATTGGAACTAAAAAATTGGAAATATCTAAAAATTTAATTTTATTTTTGAGACAAAATAAAACAAGATAAATAATAGCACCTATAATTCCGCCATAAATACCTAGTCCCCCACCACGGAGGTTTAAAATTTGAATGGGGTTTTGGGAAAAATATTGCCAATTAGCAATAACGCCATAAATTCTGGCACCGATAATTCCGGAGATTAAAACAGAAAAAATAAACCAAGTTTCCTTTTGTTTGGGAATTATTTTATTTGTTTTGTAAAAGTAGTTGATACCAATAACAAAACAAATGCCAAGGATTAGACCGTAAAGTGACATAAATTTACGCTACTATATCTTTTTTTTGAGAATAATAATCTTCAATTACTTTTTCTGCTAATGATTTGAAACGATCAATACCGATGGTAGCGTGTGGATCATTTTTTGAAATACGTTGTTCTGTAAAACCAATATCTTCATCTTTTGTTGTTTTTCTTAAACCGTTTTCTTCTTTCCACTGTTGTAGAGCGAAAGTTGGATCATTGCCTTTGTAGTAGACAATTTTTGAAGGGTGTTGTTGTGGGTTTTTGTTAAAATAATTTTCCCAAAAATCTTGAGAAGTTATTGTGTCTTGTGATTCTAGAAATAAGATACCTTTATCTGCTAATGCTTTTTGTATTATAGCGTCCACATTATTATAAAAATCCTCACCATAAATTTTTATGTCTAAAAGACTATTTAATCCTCGGTGTGTAAAAATAGCATTTTGAAGTCTTCTGTCTTTAATACCAAATTCTTGTTCAAGTTTTTGGCGAAATGGTTCTAATTTATTTACTAATTCTTGGTTTTTGATGGATAATTTAGGAAAGTCTATATCTTGGTTTAAATTGCTAATGCTTTCTGTAACTTGTTCGGCAAAATCATTAAAACCATCTGATTCGAATACTCTTTTGAAGGCAGAATAATAGTCAGAATTTATTATTGGTTTATTATTTTCATCAAGTTGATATCGTGATCCTGTTTGTCTATCGACCATCGTTTCTTTTGGAATGAATACTAAACCAGCGTTAATATCTAAACCATGTTCTTCGTTGGCCCAAACAAATTGGTCGTTGTGATACCCATTTCCACTTTCATTTAATTGACCAGCAAAATAATATTGTGAAGCAATAAAGGCAGATGGGTAAACAAAAAAAATTTCATTACCTCTTTCAGATCCATAACAGGTATTGGCAACCTCTTCGGTGGCAAAATGAATTGCCATTCTATTAGAATAAGTTCCTGCTAGACCTTGGCCTTCGGTGGTAGTTAGAACAGAAAGTGCTTGTAAAGCTTCTTCTTTATTTGGAATACTATCGAGTTTGAGAAATCTAAAGATAGCTGCCTCCTTTTCATTTTCTATCAGATAGACACCAAGAGGAGAACGTAGTCTTCCGTCTTTGGTTATTTTCATAAAGCCGTCGAAATATTTGCCTACTCCGACATCATGATCAGACATACCAACATGATCTCTAATTCCTTGTCTAGTAACATGGGCAACCATTTCTGAAGGAAATCTTTTTAATAATAAAATATAGTCTTGTATTGACAGCGAAGATAGATGTTCTTCGGTAAACAGTTTTTTAATTTCTTCTTTAGAATACTCGCTTTTAGCCCATTTTTCTTTCTGATCTTTATAGAAGCTACTTAGTATGTCTTTGGCCTCTTGTAATTCTGGAGGTGTTTTAAGTTGTTCAGCAGTTTCTTGTTGTTGATTAGTTGTTAGTTCTTGTTGTTGTTTCAATTCTTCGTAACTCCTTTCTCCTACTTCAATATCAGCTCTAATTTTTCTGAGTCGAAAATAGCTAATAAGTTTTTTAAATTTTGATGTTGAGAGTTCATCAACACGGTCACGGAGATTATTGAGTCCTGTTAGGGTTTCATTTAAAGTTTGTTCTTGTTCTGTCGTAGTCTCTTGAAGATTATTTTGTTTTTCTGTTCGTGCTTTTCTTTGTTGGTGGAATTCTTGGCGTTTGTCTTTGATTGCTTGAACAGTCTGTTTGTATGCTTCTGGTGATTGTTCTCTAGAAAAATCTCTTATAAGTTGCGGGGCTGATGATTCACCATGTTCCATAGCTTATTTTAACAGAATAATATATGGAGTAATTATAGAATATTAAGTGTGGGTCCTGCGGGATTCGAACCCGCGACCAATTGCTTAAAAGGCAACTGCTCTACCGACTGAGCTAAAGACCCAAATAGGAATTTCTAATATCCAATTTCTAATGTCTAAAAATAAATTAGGACAAATAAAAATTCGTATCTTATAAATTGTTGAGGTGCAGGAAGCGAAACTAATTAAATAGTTTTGGCTTTTGGATCACGAAGATAGTAAAGCTTTGATCGGCGGATTTTTACCTTTGGCCCACGAAGTTTTTTAATACTATCAATCCACGGAGAATTAATTGGGAAAATTCTTTCGACATTAACAGCGTCAGTGGCGTGTTTTTGAACAACAAAATTTTTGTTTTCGCCGATACCGGTGATGGCTAAAATAATACCATCGAAAGCTTGTAATCTTTCTTTGTCCTTTTCTTTGATTTTGTAGTTAACTCTAACAGAGTCGCCAACAAAGAATTCTTGATCGTTTTTAGTTATTTTTAGTGCCATATTTAAAGATAAATTGTGTTGAAATTATATCACAATAAAACTTTGGTAGTCTACCAAGCTAGGCTGACTTTGACAAGAAGATGTCGTCAATTTGTTTTTGGAGCTCTTCATTGTAATTGACTCCGTAGCTTAGGGCAAGATTTTTGCCATTTGGAAGGATAATTAAACCTCGGTGACCATTAGGATTGTTTTTTAATAAAGAGTTTAACTTCATAAGTTGACTTTGTGAAGCATTTTGAGGAACAGTAATAACAAAATCATATTTTTTGGAATTCTCTGGTACTTTATTAGTAAGACTATCAATTAAGATTGACAAATCCCCTTCTCTAATATTTACTTTTCCTTCAATATAAACGGCCTTGTTTTCACTTAATAAAGTAGAAATTCTTTCATAAGTTTTTGGGAAAACTACAGATTCAATAGTGCCAGTTTCATCTTCTAAAGTGACGAAAGCCATTTTAGCATTAGTTTTTTTGGTAAAAATATTTCTAATTTTTTTAATAGAAGCGACTAGTTTAACTGGAGTATCGTTGGTTTTTTGTAATATTTCACTGATTCTTGGTAATCCTAATGAGTCAAATGGTTTAAGAATTTTAATTAGTGGGTTTTCAGTAACAAAGACTCCAATTAGCTCTTTTTCCATCATTAGACGATCTTGTTCAGACATCGGTTCTACTTGATTAAATTGGTCTGGAGGAGCAGCAACTTTCCCTTTTGAATCATCAGACGGAACATCAAACAATCCAAATTGTCCACTATTTTTTTTGTTGCTTACCTTTTCACAATCAATACGAATTTTGTCTAGTGAGGCTAAAATAGCATTTCTTTCACCGAATTGATCCATCGCTCCGACTTTAATTAAGCTTTCTAAAACTCTTTTGTTTACTTTTTGACTATCGACTCGGATACAAAAGTCATTAAAATTAGTGAAAGGTCCGTTTTGGTTACGTTCATTTAAAATATTTTCAATAGCGGCCTCACCAACATTTTTTATAGCACTTAAACCAAAACGGATAGCCATGTTCTCGATTGATTTTGGATTTTCTTCCACATCAAAACCACTTCCTGATTTATTGATATTAGGTGGGGCAACAATAATTCCCATTTTTCGGCTTTCTTCAATACCTGTGGTGACTTTTTCAGTATCTCCGGCTTCAGCAGTAAGTAAAGCACACATATATTCAACTGGGAAATTAGCTTTCATGTAAGCAGTTCGGTAAGCCAACATACCATATGAAGCGGCATGAGCTTTGTTAAATCCGTAGGAAGTGAATGGCTCAATTAACTTAAAAATTTCCTCAGCTTTTTTTTGAGTGTAGCCATTATTGACACAACCATTAATAAATTTTATTTTTTGAGCGGCCATTTCTTCAGGAATTTTTTTACCAATAGCCTTGCGAAATTTATCAACTTCAGTCCAGGTATATCCGGCAAGTTCAATGGCAGTATACAAACAATCATCCTGGTAAACTAAAAGGCCGTAAGAACTTTTTAAAAACTTTTCCATTTTAGGATCGAAAAAGTTTACTTTTGATGGATCATTTTTACGAGCAATATAATCAGGAATAATAGCCATTGGCCCTGGTCGATAAAGAGCTACCATTGCCATTAAATCTTCGACTCTGTTTGGTTTAAGTTCCTTAAGCCATTTGGTCATACCATCACCAGAGAGTTGAAAAGTTCCCATAGTATCCCCTCGAGAAAGCATATCGAAAGTTTTTTGATCATCAAGAGGGATTTTACGTAAATTAACTTCAATACCTTTAGTTTTACGAACATTTACAACCGATTGGCCTAAAAAAGAAAGATTTCGAATTCCGAGAATATCAAATTTAATTAATCCAACATCTTCACAAGCGTGCATCTCGTATTGAGTGATAGTTTTATCTCCCCCAGTTTCTGTTTGTGTTGGCGAAAAATCATTGATAGTTGTGGGAGAAACAACAATAGCACAAGCGTGGACACTGATATGACGCGCACATCCTTCGATTTGTTTGGCAGTATCTAAAATTCTTTTAGCATCAGGATCGGTATTATAAACACTTTTTAATTCTGGAGTGGTATCTAAAGCTTTACTGATGGACATAGGAAATCCTTGAGATCCTTCGGGAATTAGTTTGCTTATTCTGTCACCAACAGAATATTCATAACCTAAAACTCTAGCGGTATCACGGACAGCACCTTTGGCCATCATTCGACCAAAAGTACAAATTTGGGCAACAGCATCTTTGCCATATTGATCGATGATGTGGTAGAGCATGCCTTGACGTTTGTCATCGGCGATGTCTAGGTCGATATCAGGTGGTGACGGGCGGTCTTTGGTTAAGAACCTTTCAAAAGGAAGTTGATAAATTAATGGATCAACAGCAGTAATCCCCAAGACAAATGCAACTAAACAGCCTCCGGCAGAACCTCTGGTGTTGGTGGCAGTATCATTTTCTTCGGCCCATTGGATAAAATCTCTTTCGATTAAGAAATAGGCAGCATAGCCTTTATTACAAATGACATCTAGTTCATATTCAAGTCTATCGATTATTTCTTGACTAAGATTTTCGCCATAATGTTCTTTGGCGGTAACATAAACTGCATCGTGCAAGGCTTCTTCGGCAGTTTTATTTTCTGGAAGTTTAAATTTTGGAAAATACCATTTACCTAAATCAATTTCTACATTGCATTTATCGGCAATTTTTTGGGTATTTTCTAAAGCGTCGGGATAATCAGCAAATTGTTGTTGCATTTCCTCTGGAGACTTAATGTAAAAATCAGGAATATCAAGCATACTCATTCTTTTAGTGTCATTGAGAGTGGTCTGAGTATTGATCATAACTAAAACATCTTGAGCAAAAGCATCTTCTTTTTTTATATAGTGAGCGTCATTAGTAGCAATTAAAGGAATGCCTAATTCACGGCTGATTTTAACAATACCTTCATTTGCAGTGTCTTGGCCTTCAAGCCCAGGGTGACGTTGGATTTCTAGATAATAATCATCCCCGAATAAATCTTGAAATTCTTTGGCTCGTTGTTTTGCTTGATCGTAAGCGTTGTCTAAAATTAAATGAGGGATTTCTCCTTCGATACAAGCACTAGTACAAATAATTCCTTCATGGTACTTTGATAAAAGTTCCCAATCAATGCGTGGTTTGTAGTAATAACCTTCGATATGGGCGATACTAACCAACTTCATTAAATTTTGATAGCCTTGTTGATTTTTAGCTAAAAGAATTAAATGTTGGTTGCGGCGGTTATTACTAGTTTTGTCTAAATGGCCATTTGGGGCCATATACGCTTCGACTCCAATAATTGGTTTTATCCCAGATTTTTGGCAAATTTTATAAAATTCAATAGCCCCATACATAACACCATGATCAGTAATGGCAACAGAATTCATTCCCATGCCTTTGACAGTATTAACTAAATCTTTTATTTTTGATAGACCATCTAGAAGTGAATATTCGGTGTGGACGTGTAAGTGAACAAAAGACATATTTATTTAATTTTCAATTTTCAAAATCCAATTTTTAATGACTAAAAATAGGATGCTTATTTATAACATTTGTTGGAGGGCTTTGATACGGTCTTCAATTGGGGGATGAGTGGAAAAAAGACTGGCAATTTTGTTGCCCTTAAAAGGATTGGTGATATAAAGAGAAGCAGTGGCAGTGGAGGCAGTTTCAAAAACAGAATCATCTTGAGAAATTTTTGTCAGAGCATCGATTAATGCTTGTGGCTGACGAGTTAGTTTAACAGCAGAGGCATCGGCAAAATATTCTCGACGTCGAGAAATAGCTAATTGAATTAATTGGGCTATAATTGGGGCAAATATTATCATAATAAATCCGATAATGGTGATTATAGTATTAGCTTGATTATCTTCTCTGTTATTACTCTTTCTAAAAAATGAGGAACGATAGGCCATATTGATAAGTATCGATAAAGAGCCAATAAGAATACTGACAATAGTCATTAAGCGGATATCATAATTTTTGATATGAGAAAGTTCATGAGCAATGACAGCTTCTAGTTCGCTGCGATTAAGTTTTGAGAGTAGTCCGCTAGTAACACAAATAACGGCATGTTTTGGGTCACGGCCGGTGGCAAAAGCGTTGGGAGCATAAGTATCGATAAAGTAAATTTTGGGCATGGGAGTTTGATTAACTATACTTATGTTTTCAACAACTTGGTAAAGAAGTGGGTAATTATTTTTATTAGCAAGTTGAGCCTGGTTTAAGGCTAAAACCATTTTATCGCCGTAAAAATAACTACCTAACGAAGAAATAATTGAAATAAAAAAAGCAAAGATTAAAAAAGTGCCGTCGAGATTATAACTTTGGGTAATAAAGTAAGCAACAAGAATTATAAAAATAGAAAATAACGAAATTATGAATGTAGACCTGATTTTATTATTTTTAATTTGTTCGTAGATGTTAACCATAACGAAGTTGCAAAGTTAAAAGTTTAAAGTAAAAAGTAAATTGCTTAGAGTTGAACTTTAGGATTTTTGAGATTATCTGAAGTTACTTGAGTGACAGAAGCATCTTGTGGTATTGATAATCCTTTTTCTTCTTTAAATCCAAAAAGGTTGGCAATCCAAACTCCAGGTATAGTGACAATGTTTGAGTTGTAATCAGCGCTTAAGTCAATTAGTGTTCTGCGGGAATACATAAGCTTATCGGCGGTATCTCGAAGTTCATCCATAAGATTATTGACTAAACCTGAAGTTTGAAGTTCAGGGTTACTTTCAACAATTACTTTAAGTGAACTTAATACTTTGTTGACACTTTTTTGTGATTCATCAAGAAGTTTAGGGTTGTTGCTGGCAGCGGCAGTTTCAATAGTTTTTCTGGCAGCGGTTAGATCTTCAAAAATCCCCTTCTCGTGTTTCATATAACCTTTGACGGAATCGACTAAATTAGGAATTAAATCAGCTTGACGCTTGAGTTGATTGCCAATTTCTTGGATAGAAGCTTTGATATGGACTTGAAGAGTTCTTAATTTGTTGTAAAAGGTCATCATCATTAAAGCAACAACGAAAAGTAATCCGATAAAAATAAGCATATTTTTTTTGTTAAAAACTAACGTGATTCATTATAACATTTTTGAGCTGTATCGATTTCGTGTTCTCCAGTTCTATTTTTCGGTTCGATATAACAAAGACCTAAAAAATTATAAAGTTTTTCTTCTGTTTTTAAATTATATATTTTACCTGTTTTTACGTCTTTTACACCATATTCTGAAACGGAATACCCTAAAGAAAGGGCATATTTACGTAATAAAATATTATGTTGTCGGGATCCTGTGAAATGTTGTAATAATGAGGCAAAATTTTTGGCTGGTTGAATCATAATATCAACTCGGATATCGGGATAAATTTTGATAGAGGCTTTTTTAGTTCCTCGATTAATTGTTTGAATATTTTCGGGATATTCTAAAAAATAATCTAAAATGGCTGAAGATTTATTTGATTCAACAGCTAAATCGATATCCCCTACTGTCTCTGATTGTCGGCGTAAACTGCCGAGAGCATAAATTTTAATTTGAGGAAATTTTTGTTGAAGATAAGAAATAATTTTGTCTGAAATATTTTTTGCTTCTGGATAACTCATTCGGCGAGTTTGGCCCAAAAAAGCCAAAGTATTTTCTAAAATAGACGCTTCTGATTTTATGCCAAAATGTGGCCAGTTTCTAATTTTACCTTGCTGGCAGTATTCAATTAATTGATCCAAAGCCTTGATAGTGTCTTTTGAAAATTTAAGTTTTTTAGTGAGAATGTAGGCAGTTTTAGGACCGATACTATTGATTTTGGTAAAAGTAAAAACTAAAGGTGAAATACCTTTGAAAGCACGGATAATGTGGGGATGAAGTTTATTTGTTTTAAATAGATAGGTAATTTTGGTAAAAATGTTTGGGCCGATACCGGGAATATTATCGAATAATTGTGGGTCTTTTTGCCAAAGTTGGTAAACAGATTCAGGGTAAGTCAAAATTGTTTCAGCAGCATCTTGATAAGATTTTATTCGAAAGAAATTTTTCTTTTTAATTTCGTAGGCAGTAGCGATATTTTGCAATAATTCGGCAATTTCAGTATTAGAGTAAGTTTTTTTGATTTTACTCATATACTTGATTATATAAGATTTATAGCGCTATAATACGGTCTCATGCTTAA
>Ga0209373_10000779_pt1 | contig 44562 bp, 37 predicted proteins | sample Higcelweek5metaG_FD_187173 | JGI IMG/M metagenome (GOLD analysis project Ga0209373, IMG submission 187173) | Freshwater pond sediment microbial communities from the University of Edinburgh, under environmental carbon perturbations - High... | ecosystem: Environmental > Aquatic > Freshwater >... | reverse complement strand
AAACCGACTATGTCGATACCAAAAATCTGATCGGTGTTTTGTCGTTAGCTACACAAATTTCCAATTCTTTTGATGATACTCAGTTAGCGGCCGGAAGCGAAGCTTACCATGCAGCTTTGTATTATTATGGAAGTGTACAACAATCAGCATCTGTGAATGTACCCGGTGCAAAAGCAATTTACGAAGAGCTCAAAAAACGCTTCCCAAATAAATCGCGTAAGCCCGAAGTCACAAGCCCAGAAACTGCTAAATAGTAGTAAAGCCTCCTTGTGCAAATCATGTTTCATTAAACCGGTTCGGAAACGGACCGGTTTTTTTTACCCGTAGTACTTCCGAAGCTCTCCTGAGTACAAAAAAGGATCGATGGAGTACAAAATAAGTACTCCGTAGTACAAAAAAGGATCGAAATAGTACAAATTAAGTACTCCGTAGTACAAAAAAGGATCGGCGGAGAACAAATTAAGTACTCTGGAGTACTAAAAAGGATCGGCGGAGTACAAAATAAGTACTCTGGAGTACAAAAAAGGATCGGCGGAGAACAAATTAAGTACTCTGGAGTACAAAAAAGGATCGGCGAAGAACAAAATAAGTACTCTGGAGTACTAAAAAGGATCGGCGGAGTACAAAATAAATAGAAATAAATGATTATTAGGCTATTCAATAAACTGTGTCAGAGTATTGTCATTTTGAAATTCGAAAAATATGTTTTTCAAATGGAATTTTTGAAATTGAATTTTATATATCAAATTATGATTGTTTATCGGTTCAGTTCTATCGAGAGTATTAAACGAATTTTCAATTAATATCGCATTAAGTTTACTTACAATGCCTTCAGTATTTCCTTGAGTCACATACCCACACAAACATCCATTCGGAGGATAATAACCAGAAGAAAAATGTTCAATTCCTGTTGTTACGTATCTTTTAATTAATGCATTTGCTTTCACTTTGGCTCCCGTGCTCTTTGTCCAATCTTTTTCAGACAAGTTTTTAAACTCAACAAAATATTCGAAGTTTACATGATTCGTCCAATTTGAAAATTGAAGATCAATTCTTGGAGTCTTATCAGGGTCATCCTCAGTTAAAAGTCCGTCTAAATAATATTCTCGAACAGTATTCAATTCCCATTTTTTCGACAGTTCTGACCCTTTTATATGAGAAACAAGTGTTTGTGTAAATTTATTTTCTTTCCATGATGGGTCAAAGCTTCTACTGGCATTCATTATATGATACGATTCAATCAACACAAAAAGACATTTGTATTCAAATCCACTTCTGACTGATGATATGTTTCGTGCATTAAAACTCATTCCTCGCTCATGTTTGCTATTTCCAGTAAAATAGTTTTGCTGTCTTGCATGGCTTGCGAGCGAGACCAAAATCGTTTCTGGTTTGGTTTTATGATATAAACAATATCGCCTTCGTAATAACGAACAACTTTTCTGAAGTATACACTCGCTGAATGTTTTTCGTAAGAATACTTGTCAATCGAGCGTATGATTGAGTTCAAATCACTTGAATGAGGGAAAGTATAAATATCACCTTTACTTCGTTCTTTTGTGAAGTGAATAGCCACCAATCTCATGGGATTTGAAACTGGCATTTCCCATATACTTGCCCAAACCGATTCATTCGAAAACTGCAAATGTTCGTTTATATCCTCACATAGTATCTCTAAATAATTATGAAGTTCAGAATTGTATTTGTCAACAGGTTTAATTGCAACAGAATTTTCACCTTCTTGAAATAAGTCTAGACTGTAGTTCAATACATCTTCAATCAGATACCTTTCTCTTTGGCTGATACCAAGTGCTTTAAAAATAAGATCATCAATTTCAAATTCAATTTTGCCAGTCTTTAATTTATCTGGAAAATCTTTTGCAAGTTCAATTGATATCTGATCAATCTTTGCCGAAATAGACTCCCTTGTCTTTTTGTTAAACTCAAAAGGGAATGCAGGTAAATGTTTAATTTCATCAAACATTATTTGTTCACGTTCTACTCCCCATGAAATTGAAGTCAAAAACAAATAATAAGAAGTGAATTTAGAATTTAAGAATGCAGTCAGTGACTTAAGAATTGAATTTTTATCCTCAAAATTGGTTAAATCGCTTTTATCAAATGAAATTCCATATATGCCGTCTTTGTATGGACAATTGTAATTAATATATGATGCAGTGAATTTCTTCTTAGATTGTCCTTTCTTTATAAAAACGTGTGGAGAATTAAAAGCAGAAACTTCACCAAGCATTCTGAATTCGTTAATTACAGGCAGTTCAGAACTATTTTCAATATTGTACTTTTTTAAATAATATTCTATATTTTTTTTCGACAAGCTTTTGTTTAATTCGACTAAGTTTTTTGGTGGAGTATAGTATCTCAAGACCTTTCCTGCGGTCATTATCTTTTGCTTGCCGAGACTACTGTCAACCCAAGTCTTTTCTCTGTTGCTGGATAGAAATTGGAACCCACCTCCGATGTACCATCCTCTTTTTTTTGACAATATTTTTTTTAGGGTAGTTGTCTTTGAACCTGACTGAATCAAATTAAAATCATTTTCAGTGCCCCACATAGCTGTTTTCCAGATAATAGAATCTTTCTTTTCGGCTTCAAGTCGTGGAATATACGAAAAGTCAAGAGCATCTAATATTAATGAATCTGAGAACGTGTCCCGTTCAGTTGGTTTGGGGCATACATAGGTGATCGTATTACTCTTTTTTGCAGGAATTTGTTTTTGATAAAATAACACGCATGATGGACCTACAGCATGAGCAAAGATGCTTTTGCCTTGTCCTTTCTTGGCTTTCCGTAATGCTGAAAAGTTGATAACAGTATCAACATAGTTTTCCTGAAAAAGGAATTCACGAAATTTTTGATATCCTCCTGACTTATTGAATAAAATTTTACTGGTTGATATAATGGCTACCTTACCTGTATCATTGCAAAACCAACTGGCTCTATCTAAAAACGGCAATACCATTTCCTGAGCATATCCTTTTGCTTTACAATAAGCACTTGATTCAGGCTCTATACTTCCTGTTTTCGCACTTTTAAACGGAGGATTACCTACAACCAAGTCGAACTTAAACGGACGCTCATTTGATAAAGAACTTTGAAGGAATAAATTATTTCCTTGCTTATTTTGACTCTCGTTTTTAGGATCAAAAATCAAATATGGAAAACGGATATTGTCTTCCTGCCAGATATTCTTCGGGTCAAGGTAACTGATTAAAGTAAGATATAAACTGAAAGAAGCTACTTTGATTGCTTCCGAATTTACTTCATATGCAAAGATTGAATTTGTGAGTATTTTTTCAAGTTCCTTGAAATTGGGATTTCTTTTGTTTGCCCATATCCAACGATCGACTAACCGTCGGAAACTTTCAACTAAGAAAATTCCTGAGCCACAAGCTAAATCCAAGATTTTTAAATTGTACTCAGTGTTTTTATCATCAGCCCAAGGCAAACTCTCGTTTAACACTAAATCCACTAAACTATAGGGCGTATAATACTCACCACTATCCGAACGCTGTTTATCAGTTTTATTTAGAAATATCTCATAAATCTCACTCAAAAGTTCAATGGGGATAAAGCTAAAATCAAATTTTCTCCAAATAGACTGTTGGCCACTCTTTACATCGTTGCCCCAAAAGCAGGAAGCAATTATTTTTAGTTCTGAATTACCTATCTTTTCAAGTTCTTCCTGAGTTACAGGGAAAAGATTACCGTTAAATTTATTTTCAAGATGACTATAGAAAAAGTAAGTTGCTTTACTGTCTGATAAGAGATCAAAGTAGCTGTTTGCTCCGGTTTTGAATTGTTGATAATACTTCGCATCTGTAGCTCCAATATCTTCAAGATAAAGAACGAATAAAGATCGTATAAGGATATTATGAATTATTGTTTCACTAATGCCCTTATCTCGAAGATTAATTTTACTGTTTTTGAGATTTTCAACCAGAACATTATCTACCCGGTTTTTTACATTGAATTTATTGATAATTTCTTCTTTCTTCCAAAGCTCTCCGCTATCAACAGCTGCCCTGTTGAGCAGGTTTACAAGATTAGATAAATGCTCAATTGTGTCATTTACTGAATATCTCTTAATTTCAATTTTATCTATCCGATTTAAGTTTTCTTCGGGATTGATAGGCGTTTCAAAGCAATTGTAGATTCGAATTTCAGTAGGAGTAGAAACATAAAGAAGGGGAACCTTGTGTTGATTCCAGATAGATTTATGAAGCTTACAAATTTCAATAAGATTGTCATTGTCAAACCCGGTAATGGATTTAAAATATACAGATGCATATTCGCCCGAAAAATAAATACTATCAATATCTATTTTTTCACGGACTTCATTTCGAATAAAATCAAATTTTGATTTTGATATTTTTGTAGCATCAATATCAACTTTGAATTCTTCAAAATCTAAGAGAGATAATATGTTTTTTTCTTTTTCCACAATTTTATAAATCAATTACGAAGATAGATTTTTTTTTGTTCTAAAATAGATATTTCAATAAAAGTTTAGATGTTTTAACGGATTGATATTGACGTGTATTTTTTGAGTAAAACAACAACATAATTTATTTTGTTTTATTGAATGTATCGTACAATGATAAAGTTAGTACGATCGATAATTTTTATAATAATTTAAACCTTAACATGCAATAATTTGTTTTGCATTAAAATTTCGATGGGTGCGCCCGGCAGCCAAACCATTTGTATCTCCTTTCATATTGCAGAAAAAAGCATGAACTATCCTTTCAAAAACACAAAAAAATGACAAGTCCATTTACAGGAGGAGAAGCTGTCTTCGTTAAAGAACCCAGGGAATATGAATTTCGTGGTTCAAAATTTAATATTATCCATCACCATTATCATTGTGTCGATACAGGCGAGGACTATACCGATGCCCGGCTGGATGAGCTGAACCTGAATCAGGTATATAACCAGTATCGCGAAAGGGAGGGGATTCCTTTCCCTGATGAGATGACGGCTTACCGTAAACAATATGATTTACCTGCTACCAAAATATCCAAAATGCTGGGTTTTGGTGTGAATATGTATGGAAGGTACGAATCGGGTGAAATCCCCAACAGTTCGAACGGAAGAATGATAAATATATGTAAAGACCCCGAGATATTCCGTAATTATTTTGTCAACAGTTTGTCGCATCAATTTTCGGAAAAAGAAAAAGAGTCGATGCTGAGAAAAATAGAGAAAGCAATAGAAAACAAAAGGAATAATATTAATTGTGAATTTGAGAAATATGCCGCACTTGGCAATGTAGAACGGGGGATATACACAGGTTTCGTGGCTCCGAACCTTGAGAAAGCCCGACAAATGGTGGTGTTTTTTGCTGACTTGTGTAAGCCATTCACAACAAAAATGAATAAACTGCTTTTCTATTCCGATTTTCTTAATTTTAAGCGTACAGGATATTCCATCAGCGGAATGACTTATCAGGCCATTACTATGGGGCCGGTGCCTGTGCGATATGATGGATTGTATGGAAATGTGTCGGATATTGTTGAACGAGTTGCCGAATATTACTCAAATGATGCTTCGGGCGAACGGTTCACTACTACGACTAACTTTGACGGTTCATTGTTTACTCCCGATGAACTTAAAACACTTGAAATGGTTGCAGATAGTTTCAAAAATATACCTACAAGTAAAATTGTTTCAGTCAGTCATGAAGAGTCAGGGTGGAAAGAAAATCAGTTGAACAGAAATTTGATTTCTTATCAATATGCATTTGACCTGAAAGCATTAAACTGATCTCTTGTTTGCCTTCCGAGTAGTTGGCGCTTCCTCAAGCACCGATGCCGGGATTACGAGCAGTGAATTTGACGTGCTAAAAGAATCAGACGAAGTAAATAGAAATGATATTTATGTGTTTGTATTTGCTATTTTCGTAAAAATATTACGAAAAATGCAGATAGAATGAACAAAACCCGAAATATGTTTGTATATTTGTGGAGGAAAAAAGAGTGCCAACCAAAAACAAACAATAATATGATAGCCGAATTTCGAATTAAAAACTATCTTTCAATAAAAACAGAACAATGCCTAAGTTTCGAAGCCACACCAGAATCTTCGAACGAAAGCCAATACTGTGTGGAAGTAAAAGAAGGAGTAAAGCTGCTGAAGACCGCCATTATTTATGGCGCCAATGCCTCCGGAAAAACAAATGTGCTCAATGCTCTGTCGTTTTTTCAGGATATAATTGTCAATGCACCAAAAGATAAAAATGAAAAAATTAAGTTCGAATGCTTCAGGCTGGATGATAAATCCCGCTACGAAAAATCCGAAATGTCTTTGACATTTTATCTGGATAAGGTGAAATATGTTTTGTCGGTGGTATTCGACAACTCCATCATCTATGCAGAATCGTTGGTTTATTACCCCGGAGCTCAACCTGCAAAGCTATATACACGTACTTACAACGAGCAAAACAATGCAACGGACATTGAATTCGGGTCGAAACTGGGTTTAAGTAAAAAAGGACAAATGGCCATATGGGGTAATACCATTAACAACAGTACAGTAATGGCTGCTTTTGGCAAGTCAAATGTGGAATCGTCGCCATTGAACGATGTGTACGATTTTTTTGCCATACATATGCACGAGATGCTGCGCCCTGCAAATTCTATGTCGGGATTTATAAAAAAACAATTGGAAGATGACAGGTACGGTGGTTTGAAACCATTTCTGATTGACTTTCTGAAAACATCCGATTTCAATATCACTAATTTAGAAATAAAAGAAGACGAAGAAATCATCAGTCCCGATATGGATAGAATGATTTTGGCTTCGCCATTGCCCGACTATGCCAAACGACAAATGATTCAGAAAGGTAAAATTGCAAAATACGACCTTGTGTTTACCCATGAAACCGATAACGGAAGGTATGAATTGCCCGAAGAATCAGAGTCGAGAGGTACTATCCGGTTGATGGGCATGGCTGTGATTCTCCGGAAATTATTGCAGCAAAACAGCATCGTGATTATTGATGAAGTAGAAACGAGTCTTCACTATGAATTGCTTTCGTATTTCATAAAAGTGTTCCTGGCAAACAGCGAAAAAAACTCTCAGTTGATAATGACTACTCATGATATAAATTTATTGAACGAAGATTTTATTCGCAGGGACTCTGTGTGGTTTACCGATAAAGATAGGGACGGAGAAACACATTTAACCCGGCTTTCTTCGATGGGATTGCACAAAAATCTATCGCCCTACAATGCCTACAAACAAGGAAAACTTGTGAAGTTGCCATTCTTGGGTAGTGTTTTTCTGAATGATGATAACCTATGCGACCGAAAGTAAACAAAAGCATAGCCATAATCGGGGAGGGTGAAACAGAGTGGTTTTACTTTGAGTCCTTAAGGATATCAAACCGTTATTCCTTCAAAATGGCTCCCGATTTCCCAAGTCATTCGGATATCGGACATATTCTGAAAATGGCCGAACGTTACATGGATGAACGTTATGATTATGTGATATGCCTGATTGATATGGACAGGATAAAACAAATGCCTGCCGAATTGAAAAAGTATCAGAAGCATAAAGCGGAGCGACGGTACAGGCAAGTCACATTTATTGAAACTTATCCATGTACCGAGTTCTGGTTTTTGCTTCACTTCCTGCCCCGGTTTTCGGCAAAAGTGTATTGCTCTTATGATGAATTGTTGCCTGAATTACAAAAATATATGCCCGGCTATGAGAAAACAAAGCGTTACTTTACCCGAACGAATCTGTACTGTTATTTGATTGAAAACGGGGATATAATACGGGCTATGGAAAACTCGGAGAAACTTTGTGAGCTGAGTAAAGCAAATCCCGAAGATGAAGTATCCTATTCGGAAGTATATAAACTGATAAAACTATTGAATGAGTTGGAGCCTGTGTAAAGTCAGGAGTTTAGATATTGCTTAGTTCTGTTTTCTTTGTTCAGATAATTCCTGCGATAGTTTGAAGAGTATAAGCAAAGCGGAAACTTCGCTCCTCCCAAACCCTAAATATCTGAAAAAAATATTTTTCTTCATAACTATTTCACAACAGAACATTACTTTTGTTTCAGAAAACAATAAAATCAGATAGAATGAAACGAAAAATAGCTTCTCTTCTTTGTCTTTTGGTGGCGGCCAATGTGCTGATGGCCGGGGACGTGAAACCAACCAAAAATGTGATTGTGATGATTCCGGACGGAACATCGCTGAGTGTATTGTCGGCTTCGCGCTGGCTCAAAACCTATCGTAACGAAGGTACTACATTGAATGTTGACCCTTACATGAGCGGAACGGTGACTACCTTCTCGTCTAATGCTCCCATTGGCGATTCGGCACCCACCACTTCTTGCTTTATGACAGGTGTGCCACAACAGGCCGGAAATGTGTCCATCTATCCGGTGGCCGATCCGGCTAACGATCTCGTTAAACTTAATCCCGACAGTGCTTACCAGCCTTTGGTTACAATTCTCGAGGCTATGCAACTGGAACAGGCTAAATCAGCCGGACTGGTGGTGACCTGCGAATTTCCTCATGCTACTCCGGCCGATTGCTCAGCGCATACTTACAATCGCAGTAACTACAAAGTGATAGCTCCGCAAATGGCGTACAATAACCTGGAAGTAATGTTCGGAGGTGGAAATGCTTTTGTAACGGAGGATATGAAGCAGCACTTTAAAAACAACGGGACAACCCTGATTCAAAATAACAAACAGGCTTTGCTTGACTTTAAAGGAGATAAAGCCTGGGCCTTGTTTGGTGATAAAGAATTGCCTTATGACTTGGACCGCGATACAACTGCCGTACCTTCGCTGGCACAAATGACAGCAAAAGCAATTGATGTATTGCAGAAAAACAAAAAAGGTTTTTTCCTGATGGTGGAAGGCAGTAAGGTGGATTGGGCAGCACATGCCAACGATCCGATTGCTATCATGACTGAATTTCTGGCTTTCGACAAAGCGGTGGGCGTGGCAATGGACTTTGCCCGCAGGAATGGAAATACTACTGTCATCGTATTGCCCGATCATGGCAACAGCGGATTCTCTATCGGTAGAAGTAACCTGAAAAAGAGCTATACCAAAATGACGCTCGAAGATTTGTTTGGGGCTGTGTCCAGGTATAAACATACTGCCGAAGGTCTTGAGAAAATATTAATGAATACTCAGCCGGAAAATATAAAATCGGTGTTTCAGCAATATACAGGCATCGAACTTAGCGAAGATGAGGTTCAACTACTGCTTCGTTCGAAAAATTATAAAGCCGAAAACTATATGGAAGTGGCCAAAAGCGAGAACATGACGCACTATATTACCAATTTCATGAATGCACGAACTGCCTTCGGATTCACCACAGGCGGACATACCGGCGAGGAAGTATTTCTGGCTTCGTATCATCCCAAAGGTGACGTTCTTAAGGGAAATGTACGCAACACTGAAGTCAATAATTATCTTTTTAAAGCTGCCGGACTGAAGAAGTCGCTGAAACAAACTACTGCCGAGATTTATGCCAAACATACCGATGTGTTTGCCACTATGAATTGTAGTATTGATACGCAGAGCGACAGCATTCCGCAACTGACCGTGAAAAATGCAGGTAACACTTTAGTGGTTCGGGCCTATAGCTCTGTGGCTACGCTCAACGGTACATCTTTCGATCTTGGGTCGGTAGCTGTGTATGTTGACAAAACAAATACTTTTTATTTACCCAAAATGCTGGCTGATAAACTAAAATAGTCTACTGAAAAACATTCAGACGAAAAAAGCACCCTAAAGTATTTTGAGAAGTACTTTAGGGTGCTTTTTTTTTGATTTGTTTTCAGGGAATAATCATTTGTATAGCTCCGGGAATAATGCTTATTTTAAAAGGAGAGGAGCCATTTACAATAATGCCATCGGCTTCCATCAGGGCTTTTTTATCGCATTGTACGAGTAGTTCCGTGGTTTGAAACGAAATAATGGCCGGATGTTCGAGCAATTTTCCTCTGAAAAGTGCAACAAGAGCGCCGATAATGTCGACGAAAGTTGGTTTTCGGGCCATCATTACATCGAGTAATCCATCGTAGGGGAGCGCATTGGGTGTTTGTTTCAAGCCACCGCCACTGTAGCAGCCGTTGGCAATGTTCATTGTAAACATGCCGTCGTCGATGTTCTTTTCGTGGCTGTATATTTTTACTTTGTGCGACCGGTAGCTGAAAACAGCCAGTAACAGTGAAACGGAATACAGAAACGAGTGGCTGCCAAAAAATTCTTTCAGGCGGTGGGTGAGGTTGACAACAGCTGCATCGAGTCCCAGCCCTATAGAGTTGATAAAGTAATGAGCTTCCTTTTCGCCTTCCATATCGTACTCCACTTTGCCTATGTCGATGGGCTGTGTTTTGCCTTTCAGAAGTACTTCGATTGATTTTCGGTAGTCGGCCGTCAGTCCCCAAAATCGCCCCCAGTCGTTGCCGGTGCCGCGGGGAATCAGCGCTATTTTAAGATCTTGTGTGCTTTTGGTTGTAGCGTTGAAAATGCCATTGATTACTTCACTCATGGTGCCATCACCTCCCAGTACCATAATGTTTTTATAACCTTTCTGTACATAATAGCGGGCAATTTTTGAGGCATGACCAGCAAAACGCGTTACCCTGTAATCGAACATTATATGTTCTTTTTTCAGTACGTTGAACAAATACTTGCGTTGATGCCGGAATTTTTTCTTGCCCGATTTAGGATTGATAATAATAGCCCAGTGTTGTGATGTGATTTCCATGATAAACGAATTGTACGATTTTTCCTCACCGTTATTTAGGGGAGAAAAATCAGTTTTTTGTAAGGTACAAATCCAGCAACGTAATGGCAGCCATTGCTTCTACAATAGGTACAGCGCGCGGTAGTACGCAGGGATCGTGCCGACCTTTGGCTTCAAGTTCCACTTCGTTGGTATGAATGTCGAGAGTTTCCTGCTTTTTCGAAATGGTGGCTACAGGTTTGAAAAGCACCCGGAAATAAACCTCTTCTCCGTTGCTGATGCCACCCTGAATACCTCCTGAATTGTTTGTTTTTGTCGACACTTTGTCGCCGCTTTTTATAAATGAATCGTTCATCTGCGATCCCCGAAGACTTACGCCTTCGAAGCCCCGTCCGTAATCGAAACCGTGCGAAGCGTTGATGCTGAGCATGGCGGCGGCCAACCGAGCCTGAAGTTTGTCGAAAATCGGCTCGCCCAGTCCCACGGGTAAACCCTTGATAATACATGAAATAATTCCTCCTATCGAGTCGCCGCTTTTTTTGAGCTCTTTTATATATTCTATCATTTGTTCGGCAACTTCCTGCTGCGGACAACGAACGATATTACTTTCGGTCAGCGTCAAGTCTACTGTATCCACAGTTTGCGTCATGGCAATGTGCCCTACCTGCGAAGTGTAGGCTGTAATTTCAACTCCTTTTGTTTTTAGCACTAATTTAGCAACTGCACCGGCTACTACGCGTGCAGCAGTTTCGCGGGCCGAACTACGACCTCCTCCACGGTGGTCACGGATGCCGTATTTTTGCTGATAAGTGAAGTCGGCATGCGATGGTCGGTACACTTCTTTCAGATGGTCGTAATCGGTGCTGTGTTGGTTCTGATTCCATATCACAAAGGCAATGGGAGTGCCGGTGGTTTTTCCTTCGAAAACACCCGAAAGAAATTCAACTTTGTCGTCTTCTTTGCGTGGGGTTGCTATGGAGGATTGACCCGGTTTCCGGCGGTCTAATTCGTTTTGAATAAATGATTCATCCATGTCTATTCCGGCGGGACAACCATCAATAATGCCACCGATGCCTTTTCCGTGCGATTCGCCAAACGAAGTAAAAGTAAAAAGTTTTCCAATAGTATTCGACATGTCAGAGTGTATTACAATTTATTAATTTTCTGTTTTCAATTACAAAGATACGTTTTTCTGAAAAAATAAAGCCTTATTGCTAACAAAAATGGATATTGAGCCAGCTGCTCAATATCCATTTTCGATATAATTTGATTATTTTTATCAATGGCAACCGCAACCTGAGCCACAACTTCCACCTTCTTCACCATCGTCGCAACCGCAACCTTCGTCGCCGCAACCACCGCTGCCACAACCGCAACCGCCACCTCCCTGAAGAGCAGCAAGTTCTTTTTCGGAAGCTTCGCGTACTTCGAGGATAGAACCTTTGAAATGAAGTGTTTCACCGGCAAGAGGGTGATTCAGGTCAACTTTCACGTGTGTATCGGTTACTTCAACTACCTGTGCATTAATTCTGTGTCCTTCGTTGTCCATCAATGGTACCACATTACCTTCGAAAACAACCTCTTCGTCCAGTTTTCCATCTATTTCGAAAATAGAACGATCTAAGTCCAATACATTTTCATCTTCGTAAGGACCGTAAGCGTCTTCGTTTTCAATTGTGAAATCGAATTTGTCGCCGGTCGCTAATCCGAAAATGTTTTCCTCGAATTTTGGTAGCATCATGCCTACACCGTAAATAAAACTCAAAGGTTGCTCGGAAGTTGCTCTTTCCATTAACTCCAGTTCGCCTTCTGTTTCGCCATCAACGTACAATTCGTATTCCGCTGAGACTGATTTGTTTGCTGTAATTTTCATTTTTCTTTATTAATTGTTTTATTCGTTTTCAAGTTTCAGGTTTATGCTGAGTAAGAATAAACCATTTTTTATCAGGAATTGTTCAATTCCATGTGTTAACAGTGATTAATACCATGTAATTGTATTAGCGGCATTAGGTAAGTGGCTTTGTTTGTCCAATTTCAAATCGGCAAGCATACTTGAATTTACCCCGATGTGAAAATTGAATGATTTATATACGCCAAATGGAACAAAACTACCCGACATGCTCCAGCAGTGTAAGCTTCTGTTGATGTTCACACTTAAATAGGTGAATTTACGGGTTGCAATATCGAAAGAGGGATTAAAGCTGAATTTCCAATTGTTGGTCAGCGATAAATTTCCACTCAGGCTCAGGTTATGGGTGAATGCCATTTTGTATTCCATTTTGTCGAAATCGAAATTGTCTTTTCCTGTCGCTTGTCCATATTGTACACTGTAACTAATGCTGATGCTCCATGGTACTGTCACTTTCTGGTAGCCGTCCTCTCCGGTTTCTTCTTTTTTGTTTGGGTCGGGGTTGTTGTTCCCGGTTGTCATTTGTCCATTGTTGGCTTGCTCGCCACCATCGCCTGTTGGAGGGTTTTGCGTATTTCCATTTTGCTCGTCTTTTTTACCAAAGAGCTTTTTAAATGTTTCGTTGCTCAGGGTGTAGCTGTAGGAAGTACTTGTACCCTGAAAACGAGGGAATCCGCCGTTTGCCCAGCGAAGTTTGTTTATTCTCACCGGAGCGCCACTGCTGTTAAGTCCATACATATAGGGGTCGAAACTGGCGCTCAAATTTAAGGAATAACTTTTTGTGAGTTTCAGACGTAAGGTGGTGGAGAATTGAGACCAACGCATAGAATCGGCAGCCATGTTGTAGTTTCCACTTATCGAGAAATTATCGATCAGACTGATTTTTTTAAAGGCTTCTTTTCCGGTGGTATCATTGTCATTCCGTACCTTCATTTCCACATTGTTTGCCAGCGAGAAATTGATACTTCCCGATTTACCTGCACTTGGGCCACCATACAAATTCCCTGCATAGCGTGAGTATTGGACTTCGCTTTCGTGGAAAATTTCGGGGTTTTTGGCATCGCGTTCCTTTTTAGTATAAGTGCCATAATAGCCCCATTTTTCTTCGCCGAAGTCAGGAGTGTAGCTAAATCCAATGCTTGGCGTCATGACGTGGCGGATGGTTTGTATTTTATCCCCGAACAAAGCCTTTAAAGGCGTATAAGTTCCGTATAATTTTGTCGATGCCGAAACTCCCATGCTGAAATCGTACACCCTGTTGAATCCAGTAAGCGTGTCAATTTTTTCTTTTTGAACTTGTTCGTCCCAGCTTTTTTCGGTCGAAGTCAGGTACCAACGTTCGGTATAATCAAAACTTGGATTTATGTTGATGTATTTTAATAAATTAAATGTAGCGCCTACAGGAATGTTGTGCTTCATACCGTTCCTCCAGTCGCGCTGAAGCGAGGATTTAAGAAACATGTTTTCTTTGACTCCGTCGATGCTGTTGGCAAGGCTACCCGTATATCTCATCGAAATTTTTTCGTACCAGCGCTCTTTACCTACCGCTTCTTTTCGTTTGAAAGGGAAAAAAGTACTGTAAGAAATATTCAGACTTGGTAAGTTTACGCTTAATGTAGAGTCTTTTTTGCTTTGTGTTATCGACATGCTGCCCGATAAACTTAAAGAGGGAATATTAGGGAAACGTTTTGTAATGTTAATACTGGAAAAGGTGGTTGTCTGCGAGTTAATTTCGGGACGAGCATAATTGTTGATGTTATTTTGGTTGTATCCGCTTGTTGAGAAATTTACACTCGATGAAAATGTGAAGTTAGGATTTGATTTTGGATCCTGACTATGACTCCAGGCAACTTTGAAACTGTTTCTTTTACTGAAGTCACTCATTCCTTTTTCGCCTGTTACGTCTTCGCGGTACTCAATCCCAATGTTACCACTGAATCTGTAGCGTTTTGTATATTGTGTTGTTCCTCTTACAGCCCATGTGCCTTTTGTATAAAGGTCGGCGCGAACTTCCATGTCCATGTAGTTATTCAACGCAAAATAATAACCACCATTCGATAGTCCGAACCCGCGGTTGAGCTCGTCGGTGAAATTTGGCATCAATACTCCCGATGAATATTCGCTTGTAAAAGGGAAAAATCCAAACGGCACTGCGATAGGTAAAGGTACGTCGGCGATTACAAGGTGCGCCGGTCCGGTAATGATGTATTCGCCCGGTTTTACTTTTCCTTTGGAGATGCTCAGGTAAAAGTCAGGATGATCATGATTGTCGCAGGTTGTATATTTACCGCCACTCATGCAAAAAACATCATCGTCGGTTTTTTTTGTTTTCTCGCTTATAATAAATCCTTCGCCCTCTTTTGTTACAGCCTGGCGAATGTAACCTTTACGGCTCAGAAGGTTGTAGGTGAGTTCTCTGGAATCGTATGATTTATCTCCTTCACTAAAAACGGGTTCACCTATCTTGGTGCCTATACTGTCGGTAGTGCCACGTGCATACAACAAACTGCTGTCCATGCTAATTCTTACATAGTCGGCTTTCAGGTTGATTTTCATGTATTTGATGTCGCTTTCGCCGTGTAGATATCCTACGCCATTGCCATAGAAAACGACTGAGTCCTTGGCTGTGTAGTTAATTTCGGAGTCGATCTGGTTCGATTTTTGTTTTACAGGCTTAGCAATTTTTGAGCTGTCGAGAGGGGTCGTTCTTGTGCTGTCAATATTATTCAGCTTTATTCCTGTTGAATCAGCTACTACTTTTTGTTGCCCGTAGCTTATCAAAGAAATAAAAAAACATAGAAAAATAACTAATAATATGTTTCTGTTGTTGATATATAGACTTTTACAAGCTGGCATCAGGCTAGTATATTGTTTTTTAAGTTGGGTGCGCAAATTTAGTCAAAAAAAGGGAGTCTTTTATTCATATAACTTTTTTTTATGATTAATTTGAAAATTTACTTATTACTAAAGCATAGGTTACACGATAAAAACATTACTTTTGCATAAAATTCAGCTGGATTTTCTTATCAGTTTCTACTAACGTTATGAGCTTTAAATACAAATCAACCATTTTTTTGTCATTACTATTGTTGGTGTTTTTGCTGTTTGCATTTATACCTTCCGTGGGAGCTCAGTCATCGAAATTTACTTTGGTGATCGATGCCGGGCACGGTGGGCATGATCCGGGTGCCATCGGAAACATTGCACGCGAGAAAGATATCAACCTTGCCGTAAGTCTTCAGCTTGGTGCATTGGTGGAACAGAATTTCAGCGATGTAAAGGTAGTATATACACGTAAAACAGATAAATACCTCACCCTTCAGGAGCGGGCCGATGTAGTGAATAACAATCATGCCGATTTGTTTATCTGCATTCATACCAATTCGGCAAGGGCAGCATCAGCTTTCGGAGCCGAAACATTTACGCTTGGTTTGGCAAAGTCAAAAGCCAATTTGGATGTAGCCATGCGTGAAAATTCTGTGATTCTGCTTGAGGACGATTATAAATCAAAATACCGCGGATTCGACCCATCTTCAGTGGATTCGTACATTATGTTTGAATTTATGCAGGATAAATACATTGATAAAAGTGTTGACCTGGCTTCGAATATCCAAAAGCAATTCACAAGGCTTGCTCGCCGATCCGATCGGGGAGTTCGTCAGGCTGGTTTTTGGGTACTGCATCGTTCGGCATGTCCAAGTGTGCTTGTTGAACTTGGTTTTATCTCCAATCCGCCCGAAGAACGTTTTTTGGCCAGCGAATCGGGACAAAAGGACATGGCTGCCTCTATCTATAATGCTTTTGTAAACTTCAAACGCGATCATGATAAAAAATCGGGAAGACAAGCTGCTCCCGCCAATTATGTGGAAGCGAGTAAAACCAATGAGGTATCGGTAGAACAAAAGAACGATACAGACGCGATTATTGTTACATCAAAAGAAAAGGTTGAAGTAAAGGGCACAGATAGTTCGCAGGTTGAAACGCTGAAACAAACTGAAAAACGGTCGTTGCCTGTATATAAAGTACAATTGTTTGCTAGCAATACAAAACTAAAAGCCAATGCCTCCGACTTTAAAGGTGTAAAAGATACTGACTTTTTTGTCGAAGGCGGATTGTATAAATACACATTAGGTGCCGAAACCGATTACAGAAAAATAGTGAGTATAAGGAAACAGGTTGTCGCTAAATTCCCCGGCGCATTTATAATTGCTTTTGTGGGAGATAAAAAAATGACAGCCCAGGAAGCTTTAAAAATGAATAAATAAATGAACATTGAAAGTGTTCTCAATAAATAAAGATGAAAAAGAAATTTTTGAACCGAGAGCTTAAAGTTGGTATTATGGCTGTTGTAGCCATTTTTGTGTTATATTTTGGATTGAACTTTTTAAAAGGAATTGATATATTCTCACCAATAAGTTATTATTATGCCACATACGATAATATTGGTGGATTGGTGCCTTCATCACCTGTTTATGTAAAGGGATTTAAAGTAGGACAAGTGGAGGAAGTGAAATACGACTTCACTAAGGAAGTGGCATTCGTAGTAAAAATATCGGTTAAAAATGATATCGTTGTGCCTAAAGGCGCTAAAATCGAACTGTTTGATGATGGATTAATGGGAGGTAAAGCCATTCAGTTGGTATATGCTCCGCTTACAGCTTCACAGGAATTGTACACGCCCGGCGATACAGTAGAGTCGCAAATAGGCGGTGGACTTATGGCTCAGCTTTCGGGCGAACTGTTGCCAAAAATTGAGAGCATATCCACTCAGGCCGATTCCTTGCTTCGTTCGGTGCGAGTGCTGGTAGAAAGCAATGAGTTAAAAAATAGTATGTCTTCTATCGAAAAAACTACGGCCGATTTAGCCGTTTCGTCTGCTCAGCTAAAGGGTTTGATGAAAAACGACGTACCACGCATAATGAAGGATGTAAACGTGCTTACTTCCGATTTCAAACAAGTGAGCGGTAATCTCAAGAAAATTGATTTTGCAGCCACATTCTCATCGATGAATCATACCATCGAAAATCTGAGTTTGATTACAGATAAGGTTAACAACCCTGAAGGAACGGTTGGTATGCTACTGAACGATAAAAATCTTTATATTAATCTGAATAATACCGCTTCAAGTGCCGATAAACTGTTGATTGATCTTAAGGAAAATCCGAAAAGATATGTTCATTTTTCGCTCTTCGGAAGCAAATCAAAATAGCTCGTTATTTAGAAACTATTTTAAATAACGATACCCAATAAAATAATTTAATTTTTAATTTTCCAAAGTCGAAACCTTTCGTTAATAAGTGTTTCGGCTTTTTTTTGCTCCAAACTCAGAATTTTGCTTTCAAATTGTTAACTTATTTGTTTTCAGTCGTATTACAAAACTGTTTCATTTAAATAACTGACTTTCATACGATTTTCGTAAAGCTCTGAAAATAAAACAAATGTAAAAATAAATTAAGAGGAGAAAAAAATGTAATTTTTTTTTGTGGAAAATGTTTATGATTTTTGTAGTCCTGAAAATAGCCGACTGAAATTTCGATGAAATGATGTGCGAGCTTTTTGATGCATAAAGATATAAATAGAAAAAACTGGTCTGTAATTTTTTTGTAAATTAGAAACATGTCGAATCATCCTGAACAATTGTGGAATCGTTGCCTTAGTGTTATAAAAGATAATATTAGTGAAGCTGCATATAATACCTGGTTTTCACCAATCATACCTCTTAAATACGAAAACAATGTATTTGTTCTGCAGGTGCCAAGTCAGTTCTTTGTAGAATACATTGAAGAAAAATTCATCGACTTGTTACGAATGACCTTGTATCGCGAGGTTGGTAATGGTACCCGACTTGAGTACCGTGTGCTCATCGACAAAAGCAGTGGAAGGGGTACTCAGATACCAAGTGCCGGCGAACAGCCAAAGCCAAAGCAACAGACTGCATCGTCGAATTATATAAGTCCCTACAATAAGCCACAGTTGCCCGATATCGACCCGCAACTCAATCCGAGTTACAACTTCAATAATTTGATGGAAGGGAACAGCAATAAGCTTGCCCGTACAGCGGGAGTGAGCATTGCCAACGAGCCGGGAAAAACAATTTTCAATCCTTTGTTTGTGTACGGACAGTCGGGCGTGGGAAAAACCCATCTCGCCAATGCAATTGGTGTAATGTCGAAGCAACTTCATCCCGAAAAACGGATATTGTATGTATCGGCCAATACTTTTCAAATTCAGTACACCGATGCGGTAAGGGCTAATACAGTCAACGATTTTCTTAACTTTTATCAGACTATCGATGTACTGATTGTAGACGATATTCAGGAATTTGCCGGAAAAACAGGAACACAGAATACGTTCTTCCATATTTTCAATCATTTGCACCAAACCGGAAAACAGCTGGTGCTGACATCCGACCGTTCGCCGGTAGTAATGGTAGGGCTCGAACAACGCCTGCTTACCCGTTTTAAATGGGGTTTGTCGGCCGAAATTGAAAAACCCGACTTCCAATTGCGCAAAGCCATTCTCGAAAATAAAATATATCGCGACGGGCTCGAAATTCCAGCCGATGTGGTTGATTTTATTGCAGAAAATGTAACCGACAACGTGCGCGACCTCGAAGGTACGCTTGTGTCGTTGTTGGCTCACTCTACTTTGGCCGATATGCCATTGGATGTGGAATTAGCCGAAAAAATTGTAAGCCGTATTGTGACAGTGACACGCAAAACGAACACCGTAGAAAAAATTCGCGATACAGTCTGCGATTATTTCTCTTTGTCGGTGGATGCCATATCAACCAAAAGCCGCAAACGCGAAGTGGTACAAGCCCGACAGATAGCCATGTATCTGTCGAAGCAGCTTACCAAGAACTCTTTGTCCTCTATCGGACTTGCCATTGGGCAGCGCGATCATGCCACAGTGTTGCATGCCTGCAAAATTGTGACCGACTTGATGGATATTGATAAGAATTTTAGATTAAGCGTGAACGAAATTCAGGAAAAGCTGAAACGTTAATTGATTAATAGCGTGTAAAATAAAAGCTCAAATACTAAGGAATTTAGAATGACCGTCCTACAAATTGACGGTCGTTTTTTTTTTGAACTTGTTGGGGCATTTCGGATGCCAATCTGAAAAATAGTATTATTTTTACAGCCGAAATATAAAACAAACAAAATGATTTACAAATTTACGGTGCTATCCGATGAGATAGATAATTTTGTCCGCATAATTAAAATTGATCCCGAGGCTACATTTTTGGATCTTCATAATGCAATTCTCAAAAGTGTAAATTATGAAGCTAATCAGATGACCTCTTTCTTTATTTGTTCAGATGACTGGGAAAAAGGGCAGGAAGTTACACTAATAGAAATGGATTCGAGTTCGGAATACGACAACCTGGTGATGGAAGAAACCAAATTGGAAGAATTACTCTCCGACGAAAAGCAAAAACTGCTTTTTGTGTTTGATATTGTTTCCGACAGGGCATTTTTCCTTGAACTAAGCGAAATTATTCCGGGGAAAAATATAGAAGCAGCTGAATGCGTTACTTCTACCGGAAATCCACCCAAGCAGATTATTGACGATGAAGCTATATTCGCTGCCCCCAAGATGAATCTCGACGAAAACTTCTATGGCGATGAGGATTTTGATATAGATGAGATCGACGAAGAAGGATTCGGTGATATGAACTTCGACGACAGTACTCTTTTTTCTGAAGATCCGAAATTTTAAAACGCTACACAATCAGAGATAAAAAACAGAAAATAGGGGAGCTTATTTTCTGTTTTTTGCTATAATACAGATGCAAATGAATAAAAGCCGAAAAAATAAAACATTAGTTGTAGTGCTGGGGCCTACCGGAGTTGGAAAAACAGAACTGAGTCTGAAGATGGCCGAATATTTTGGCTGCCCGATTGTTTCGTCGGATTCGCGTCAGTTTTACCGCGAGCTGAAAATAGGCACCGCAGCGCCCACCGAGGCGCAACTGCAACGTGTGACACATTATTTTGTAGGTACACATTCAATTCACGACGAATACAATGCCGGGCAGTTCGAAACTGATGTACTGGCATTGCTCGATCGCTTGTTTGAGCAGCTGGATGTGGTTATGCTTGTGGGTGGTTCGATGATGTATATCGATGCGGTGTGTAACGGCATGGACGATATTCCTGCTGTAGATGTCGAAACGCGTGAGTTCTGGGTACAACTGTATGCCGAAAAAGGGCTTGCCTACATTCAGGGCGAATTACAAAGACTAGATCCAAAACATTATGAAGAAGTTGATCTGAACAATGTTAAACGTGTTTTGCATGCACTCGAAATTTGCTCCATCACCGGAAAGCCTTTTTCGGATTTAAGAACAGGCTTGCGCAAGGAGCGCCCGTTTAATGTGGTGAAAATAGGTTTAAACCGTCCGCGTCAGGAATTGTACGAGCGCATCAACCAACGGGTGCTCGGTATGATGAAGGAAGGCTTGCTCGAAGAAGTCCGGCAGTTTTATGAATTTCGCCACCTGAATACGCTCAATACGGTGGGTTATAAAGAGCTTTACGAGTTTTTGAACGGCACATGGCCACTCGATTTTGCAGTGAACATGATTCAGCAGGATTCCCGCCGCTATGCGAAACGACAGTTGACCTGGTTCAATCGCGACAAAGAAATTAACTGGTTTCATCCCGACGATGAAACGGCCGTTTTTGATTTTTTGAAACAATTTTAATTCACTAAAATACTTATTAATATGATTATTCTTAAAGATGTACCATTACAGCAGTTCAATACTTTTGGTATTGATGTAAATGCCGCTTGTCTGATTGAATATTTTGATGTGAAGGAGTTGAAGGAAATTTTGAAATCGAAATTGGTTGATTCGCAACGGCTATTACATATGGGCAGTGGTAGCAATTTATTGTTTTTGAATGATTTTAATGGAGTTGTGCTTCATTCAATGATGAGATCAATTGATATAGTTGCGACGGATGAGCAATGGGTTTATGTGGAAGTTGGTGCGGGAGTTGTTTGGGATAATTTCGTGGCTTTTGCCGTGCGCAAAGGCTGGGGAGGAGTGGAGAACCTTTCACTTATTCCTGGCGAAACAGGGGCGGCTGCGGTGCAAAATATCGGGGCTTATGGCGTGGAGGTACAGTCGGTGATTGACCGGGTGAAAACTATTGAGGTCGAAAGCAGGAAAATTCGTGAATTTTCAAATTCCGAATGTGAGTACGGCTATCGCGAAAGTATTTTTAAAACAGCGCAGAAAGGGAAATACATAGTTACTTCTGTTGTTTTCCGATTGGAACGCATACCAACATTTAAGTTGGATTATCAGCATTTGGAAAACGAAGTGCTTAAAAACGGAGCTGTGAATTTAGAAAATGTTCGACAAACCATTATTGCCATTCGTCAAAGCAAATTGCCCGACCCGAAAGTGGAGGGAAATGCCGGTAGCTTTTTTATGAATCCGGTGATCTCAAAAAGCCTTTTTACCCGTCTACAATCCCAATTTCCTGAAATGCCTCATTATTCTGTCTCGGAGACCAAGGAGAAAGTGCCTGCTGCATGGCTCATCGATCAGTGTGGCTGGAAAGGTAAACAAATACGAAATGCCGGGGTGCACGACAAGCAGGCGTTGGTGTTGGTGAATAAAGGAGGCGCTACCGGTGCCCAAATCGTTTCTCTGGCAAAAAAAATACAGCAATCGGTAAAAGAAAAATTCAATATTAAACTAACACCCGAAGTAGAATATATCAAGTAATGCTAGGGGGAAGCTTCCGAAACGTCAGGGGGAGTTCCCGGCACATTACTCTAAGCTCCCGGGATGTTACTCAAGGTTTGCGGCACATTACTCTAAGCTCCCGGCACATTACTCTGAGCTTGCAGCACGTTACGGGAAGTCTCCGGAACATCAGGGGGAGTTCCCGTAAGATGATTTCAGTTATTTAAAAATCTTTCTTGCGTCCAGCGCTTTCTGGTATTTGCGGGCATTGGCCTGATGCTCGGCATAGTTAACCGCGAAATTATGCTCGCCGTTCAGTGTTTCTTTGGCGCACATAAAAATATAATCGTGTTTTTTGTAGTTCAATACAGCATCTATTCCGTTGGGCGATGCCACGCGGATAGGTCCAGGAGGCAACCCATGGTTCCGATAGGTGTTGTAGGGTGATATTTTGAGAATGTGTTCTATTGTCAGCCTTTTGATGCCGAAATCGCCCACTGCAAATTTCAGGGTTGGGTCGGCTTGTAGTGGCATATCTTTTTTCAGTCTGTTGATATAAAGTCCTGCCACCATAGGTCTTTCGGCTTTTCCATTGGTTTCTTCTTCCACAATGGAGGCCAGCGTGCTTACTTCAAGCGGAGTAAGCGGAATAGAGTCGGCTTTTGCTTTTCTTTCATCGGTCCAAAAGGCATCGTGCTCTTTTTTCATGCGTTCGAAAACTTCTTTGGCATCCAAATCCCAGAATACTTCATAAGTATCAGGAATAAACAATGCGATTGAAGTGTTTGGCGTCAGATTGTAAGCGGACAGGAAAGCCGAGTCGTTCATCAATGCTAAAATACTTGCCGAGTCGGCCATCAACTGTGTCGAAAGCCTTCCTGCCAATTGTTCTTTTGTCCGGATATTGTTGAAGGTAAGTTTTACCGGAGTTTGTCTGCCGCTGCGCAGGGTGCGTACAAGCTGAAAATTGTTCATGCCCGGGCGAAGCTCGTACCTGCCGGGGCGTATTTTTTTATACTTTAATAAGCCCGAAACTTGTTTAAAAGCTCCTGTATTTGTCACTTTTGCCTGTTCATTCAGCAGGGCAACCACATCGTCGAACGAACTACTGTCGGGGATACATAAATATGCTTTTTTGTTTCCATCGAGCGAGATGTTAGGTGCAAAAAGAATATAAACAAAGTACAATACACACACCGAAATAACAATTCCGCCTATGAGTATTATTTTGCCTGTTTTTTTGTTTTTTATTGATGTCAGGGATGCTTTAGTCATTGCTTCAGTGGGTTTGTAATGTTTTGAGTTTTCGACGCGCAAAAATAACTAATAGTTTCGATATTTTACAAAAACCGGCCTACAACAATTTGTTTTTATAAAATTAAGAACTAAGATTCAGAAAATCAGTTCTCACTTGCAGTGCCCTGCGAAATAATGGTTACTAAAGTGCAACTTTGGTTTTGATAATTGAAAATTCCTTCCTATATTTGCACCCGCAAAAGCGAAAGAAGGGAAGTTTGGGTGAGTGGCTGAAACCACCAGTTTGCTAAACTGACGTACGGGCAACCGTACCACGAGTTCGAATCTCGTAGCTTCCGCCAACAACGCCGACAATCAGAAATGATTGTCGGCGTTGTTTTTTTGCTGAAATCCGGCTTAAGTTCTGTTGCACCAAAAGAATATATTAACTTTGCGGAAACAAATTTGTAATGTAAATGCAATATTTTTATAAAAACAGAGTTGAGTTCATTGTCGAATCCAAAAGAATCTATGATTCCTTTGGATTCGACAAGTAATTAATCTACAGGTATATTCGTAATATTAAGATGAAGAATAAATATGTATTGTTGTTAAGCACTTTTTTGCTTTTTGTATTGGTTTTCGTGTTGCAGAAGGTCGTGTTTATGCTTTATTATCACGGCATTTATGGCAATTTCAGTTGTGCCGATTACCTGAAAGTGCTGTTTTACGGCTTGCAACACGATGCTTCGGTAGCAGGATATTTTTCCGCGATTCCGGGATTCCTGATCATCGCTTCTTTGTGGGTGAAGAATAACATTATCCGCATTATTTCCATTGGCTATTTTGCACTCATTGCGGCTTTTATGGCTGTTGTTTTCGTAGTTGATCTTATTTTATACGAATACTGGGGTTTCAGGTTGGATTCTACGCCCTTGTTTTATATTCAATCTCCGGCCAATGCGCTTGCAAGTACTAACTGGTGGCTCAATGTAATGGGCATTGCTGCATTTGCTGTGCTTGCTTTTATTCTGTTCAGGCTTTTTAAAAAGTTTTTATTCGTGGCTGATCATCGGAAGGGGACTATTTCAAAAAAACTGATCAGCTCATTTATCATCTTATTCGAAGTAGCTCTGTTGTTTCTTCCCATTCGGGGCGGGGTAAAGCAGTCGACAATGAACGTCGGGAAAGTTTATTTCAGTAATGATTTGGTGTTGAACCATGCCGCTGTAAATCCGGCTTTCAGTTTGTTCGAATCACTTACGCTTGAGCAAAACTTCGAAAAACAATACCGTTTTATGCCGGAGGAAAAGGCAGCATCTGTATTTCTGCGGCTTCAGGATCGACAATCGTCCGATAGTATTCCTCAATTGTTTGCTACGAAACGTCCGAATGTTGTGTTTGTGATTCTCGAAAGTTTTATGTCGCTCAATATGTCCGAGCTGGGTGGAATTCCCGGAGTGGCCGTAAATTTAGATGCGCTCAGCCGGGAAGGAATACTGTTCACAAATTTCTATGCCAACAGTTTTCGCACCGATCGGGGATTGGTGTCGGTGTTAAGTGGGTTTCCGGCTCAGCCAAGCACTTCTATCATGAAATACCCAAGAAAGCTGCAACATATGCCTTCATTTCCTGCATCGATGAAACAGGTCGGTTATGATTTGCAGTATTTTTACGGAGGCGATGCTGATTTTACGAGTATGCGTTCGTACCTGAAAGTTTGTGGGTTCGACGATATTATTGAAGACGTGAGTTTCCCGGCTCAATTTAGAACAAGTAAATGGGGTGTGCCCGATCATTTGGTGTTCAGTAAACTGCTTTCGGAAATTAAAAATGAACAAAAAATGCCTTTTCTGAAAGTGATACAGACATTAAGCAGTCATAATCCTTATGATGTACCTTTCAGAAAAAAACTTGAAGATCCGTATTTGAACTCGGTGGCCTATACCGATAGTTGTCTGGGCGATTTTATTAAAAACCTGAAACAAACAGAAGCATGGAAAAATACGGTGGTTGTTTTAGTGCCCGATCATGCCATGCGCTATCCGTACGATATTGATAATCGTGCGGTGGATCGATATAAAATTCCGCTTGTGATAATTGGTGGTGCGCTTACATCGAAAGGATGCATCGAAACCTATGGTTCGCAAATTGATATTGCAGCTACGCTTCTGGCGCAATTAAACATTGAACACCGTGCGTTTAAGTACAGTAAAAATATGATGGATGCTTCGTCGCCTCATTTCGGTTATTTTACCTTTCAAAATGGTTTTGGTATGGTGACACCCGAAAATGAATATGTTTTTGACTGTGAAACAGGAAAAGAATATGTGAATAAAGGAAAGAAAAATGAAAACAAAACGAAGGCAGAGGCTTTTATACAAACACTTTACAATGATATTGCTACCAAATAGAGCAAAAAAAAGCAGCAATAAAATTGCTGCTTTTTTTTGCTCTCCCTCTTGGACTTGAACCAAGGACCCTCTGATTAACAGTCAGATGCTCTAACCAACTGAGCTAAGGAAGAATGTTGTTGTGCATTTTTTTAATGCCCGACAAAAGTAATACATTTTTATGAATTGAGCAACACCTTGTTCAAAAAAAGAAATGCATTTTTTCTTTGAGGGAAATTTTTATCTGCACATGCTTTCTGATAAAAAAAGCCGTACTTCTACGACGTTTTTGCTCTCCCTCTTGGACTTGAACCAAGGACCCTCTGATTAACAGTCAGATGCTCTAACCAACTGAGCTAAGGAAGAATGTTTATCTACATTTTTTTTACAAATGAGTTGCAAAAGTAATTGCTTTTCCTGAAATATGCAATATCTTTGCAGAAAAATAAACGATTAATTTTATGAAGAAAATTCTTGGAATGGGTAACGCCCTGACAGATATTTTATTGCGAATTGAAAACGATGAAGTGTTGGCCAAACTAAATTTACCAAAGGGCAGTATGCAATTGGTAGATGGCGGGAAATCGAAAGAAATAACAACTTTTTTATCGGAAATAAGCCCTAGAATGGCTACCGGTGGATCTGCTTCAAATACTATAAATGGTATCACAAGGCTGGGTGCAGCTGCAGGTTTTGTTGGAAAAATAGGAAAAGATGAGGTAGGCGAATTTTTCAGGAACGATATGCTCAACAATGGAGTTGTGCCTCATTTGTTGTACAGCGAAACACCTTCGGGACAATGTACAGTGTTGGTTTCGGCTGATGGTGAGCGTACCTTGTGTACTTTTCTGGGTGCCGCCTGCGAACTCGATGCAAAGGATTTAACTCCTGAAATGTTCGTTGGATTTGATATTTTTCATATTGAAGGTTATTTGGTACAAAACCATGAGCTGATTCGCACGGCCGTGAAAATGGCAAAAGAAGCGGGCTTACAGGTTTCGGTGGATTTGGCCAGCTACAATGTGGTGGAAGAAAATCTCAACTTTCTGAACGAAATCATTCGTGATTATATTGATATTGTATTTGCAAACGAAGAAGAAGCGCGTGCTTTCACTGGTAAAGAGCCCGAACAAGCATTGATACATATTGCCGATCATTGCGATATTGCAGTGGTGAAGATTGGTAAAGAAGGCTCATTTATTAAATCGGGAAGCGAAAGCGTACTCGTAAAACCACGTTTGGCTAATTGCATCGATACTACAGGTGCAGGCGATTTATATGCGGCAGGTTTTCTTTACGGTTTGGCTAATGGATATTCCCTCGATATTTCCGGAAAAATTGGTTCTCTAGTTTCGGGGAATGTAGTGGAAGTGCTTGGAGCTAAAATGACTGATGAGGTTTGGAAACAAATCCATACCGACATACAGAAAATTATTAGTGCTTAAATATCACAACAGAAATTATAATTCTATCAGATTAATATCAAAAATTCTACGTTGTATTTCTCTTTCAGGAGAAATACAACGCTTTTGCAAATGAAACAATTTAAACTTTACGGAGCAATAGTTTTGGCCATGATATTCTGGTCGGTATCCTTTATCTGGACGCGGGTTGCCATCGAGTCGTTTCAGCCGGTAACGTTGATATCGCTGAGGTTGTTGATTGCTTCGGTATTGTTGTTTGTGGTTTCGAAACTGGCCGGTAAATTTCAGAAAATACGGAAGGCAGATATCAAATGGTTTGTTCTTTTGGCATTTTTTGAGCCTTATATGTATTACATTGGCGAAACCTATGGACTGACCATGGTGGAATCGACACTGGCTTCGGTGATCGTTTCCACGATTCCATTGTTTGCTCCTATTTTGGCCTATTTTCTTTTGAAGGAAAAAATTGGCTGGGCCAATGTGCTTGGTATTTTAGTGTCGCTCACAGGTGTTTTCTTTGTGATTTACGAGCCTGGCGGTGGGTTTGCCGCTAATCCTTTGGGCGTAAGTCTTTTGTTTTTGGCTGTTTTTTCGGCCATTTGTTACACCACTACTTTGCGAAAAATTTCAAGTCACTATTCAACTATCAATATTATTCTATACCAAAGTGTTATTGGTTTGGCTTTCTTTATCCCAACATTTTTTATTACCGATTTTTCGACAATCGGAACTTTGAGAGTAAGTACCGAGTCGCTTGGAGCACTATTGATGCTATCTGTTTTTGCATCGGTCATTGCTTTTGTGCTGTTTGCAGCGGTGGTTCGAAAAATTGGTGTGGCCAAAACGAATGTTTTTGTGAATCTGATACCGGTTTTCACGGCTGTTTTTGCATGGTGGTTTCTGAACGAACAGCTTACATGGTTGAAGATATCAGGAATTGTGATTGTGGTTTCCGGACTTTTTGTGAGTCAGGTAAGTAAAGTGAAATTTAATTTGAAACGCATCAGAGGAACGGAATATTAATGTTCCTGGTGGAGTAGAGGTAGTTGAAGGTATTGTTTTGATGAATATGTTTATTGTAGTGAATTGATTTTTATGTGATTTAACTCGACTTTTAGCATAATTGTATGAAACAGGGACTAAAAATATTGTTTTTCTTTTATCAATGGCTAATTGCTTTCCCGCTATTGCTTGTGCTGACTATCGTTACAGCATTGGCTACTATTTTACTTTCTCCACTCTTCCCGAACAAAAGATTTTCGTACTTTCCGGCACGATGGTGGGGCAAGGCATTTTGTTATTTACTGTTTATAAAAGTGAAGCTAATTGGCCTCGAAAAACTGAACGCTCAACAATCTTACGTTATCGTGTGTAACCATCAGAGCATATACGATGTGTTTGTAGTGTATGGATGGTTACCTATGATTTTCAAATGGCTAATGAAAGCAGAACTACGAAAGATTCCTTTGGTAGGTAAAGCTTGTGCGGATGCCGGACATATTTTTATTGATCGCAGCAATGCAGTAACGGCAAAACATAGCATAGAACAAGCCGAAAAACAATTGAAGAATGGAAACTCTGTAGTTATTTTTCCTGAAGGCACAAGAACTCACAACGGGGAAATGTGTAAATTCAAGCGAGGAGCTTTTCTTATTGCCACCGATCTTCATTTACCAATACTGCCGGTAACCCTGCGTGGCTGTTACGAACGCCTTCCTCGCAATACAGTGAATGTAGTGCCGGGAATAATCGAAATCATCATTCATCAGCCTATCGACGTAAATAGCTACGGCGCTGATGGCACTCCTAAGTTAATTCAGGATAGCTGGAACATAATTAATTCAGCATTATAAAAATAAGATAAAGTCTTGTTTGCTAAGGTTGGTTTCTTTTACACAGAAGCCAACCTTTATTTTTTAGTTCATCTTTGTCTGAATTAAATTATGCAGTATCCTGAGTTAAATAAAGTTAAATATGATTTTATTCCTTATTGATTAAATTACTGTTATATAGTATTTTGTGTATTTATTTTTATAATCATATTAAATTTTAGTCGGTACTATGTATTGCAAGGTACTATAATAACACATATATTTGCAAAGAATTATTGTTATTCGATATAAATATAACTTTTTTCATTAAAAATTCAATTGAATACGAAATAGTCGTAAAAAGAACAAATATTGAGTCAGACTTACATAAAACCGAAATACAAATTTTTAGTATGATTACACTTACAGACATAAACAAGACCTACTACACCGAAGCTACTTCGCTTCACGTATTGAAAGGTATTGACCTCCACATTTCAAACGGTGAATATGTTTCAATTATGGGAGCTTCCGGTTCTGGAAAATCAACATTATTGAACATCCTTGGTATTCTCGATAACTACGATAACGGCGATTATTTTCTCGATAATAAATTGATTAAGAGCCTCTCCGAGAAACAATCGGCAGCTTATCGTAACGAGATGATTGGTTTTGTTTTCCAGTCCTTCAACCTGATAAATTTTAAGAATGCACTCGAAAACGTGGCGTTGCCGCTTTATTATAAAAACATAAATCGCAAACGACGCAATATAATTGCAATGGAATATCTCGATCGTATGGGGCTGAAAGATTGGGCGTTGCATATGCCGAATGAAATGTCGGGAGGTCAGAAACAGCGTGTGGCAATTGCCCGTGCCATTATCTCACAGCCTAAAATTTTGCTTGCCGACGAACCTACAGGTGCATTGGACAGCCATACCACCGTGGAGGTGATGAAGGTTTTAAAGGAGTTAAATGACAATGGCCTGACAACTATTATTGTTACGCACGAAAAATCGGTTGCCGACGAGACACGCAAAATCATTCACATAAAAGATGGTTTGATCGAAAGCATAGAAGAAAGAGAAAAAGCAAGTAAGTTTAATGGTTTGATACGATGACTTTAAGTTATCCGAATATTAATACCAAACTGTAATTGAAAAACAAAGCTATTGAAAGATTCAAAAAAAAATTAAACAGGAAATAAATCGATGAACATTCTACAGGAAATATTTTCAGGGTTAAAGCACAACAAGCTGCGTACCATTCTCACGGGGCTGTCGGTGTCATGGGGAATTTTCATACTCATTATTTTGTTGAGTGCAGGAAATGGTCTGAAAAACGGAGTCATTTCCAACTTCAGTGATCGTGCCACCAATATGGTTCAGATTTGGTCAGGTCGTTCGTCTTTACCTTACAAAGGACTCAAAAGTGGTCGTTCGCTCAATTTTGCCGAGAAACAAATTGTAGATTTGAAGGACGGACTTAAAGAAACTTCCGGTCAAACAGGGGTAATCGAAAAAAATCTCACCATAACCTATAATAACGAATATGGTTCTTTCAGCATAAACGGGGTAAAGCCTGCTTACAACGATATTTTCAACCTGAAATTCGATCAGGGCAATGGACGATTTATTAATGACATGGATTTGAAGAATAATAATAAGGTCATAATTATTGATCGAAAAATTGAAGAAACATTGTTTAAGACCGAATCGGCGCTCGGAAAATATGTAAAAGTGGGTGAAGTAATGTTCAAAGTGGTGGGAATTAATACCAAAAAAGAAAGATATGGCGAAGGGTCGGCTTATATTCCGTTCACAACAGCACAGTCTATATTCAATCCTGATAAGAAGTTTTATAACATTGCCATGCAGGTAAACGGTCTTAAAACCAAAGAAGAAAATGATGCTTTCAACGACCGGTTAAAAGAAAATATGTCGCAAAGCTTGCGATTCGACCCCAAGGATACACAGGCACTTTATCTGTGGAATTCGCAACGCGACTATATTGAAACAATGAAGATATTTGGTGGAATTACGATTTTTGTTTCCATTATCGGTATTTTTACATTGATAGCTGGAATTGTTGGAGTGAGCAATATTATGTTGGTTTCGGTAAAAGAAAGAACCCGTGAAATTGGCATCCGAAAAGCCATTGGCGCTCCACCGAGAAGTATTCTTACTTCAATCATTATCGAATCGATTTTAATTACTACAGCATTTGGCTATTTAGGAATGGTTGTCGGTGTAGGACTGTCAGAGCTTGTTAATATGATAATGCAACAAAGTGCAGCCCAAAGTGAGAGCGAAATGTCTATTTTCAAGGATCCAACTGTTGATTTAACTTATGTTTTTGTCTCCACAGCCATACTCATTATTGCAGGTGTGATTGCCGGTTATATGCCTGCACGTCGCGCAGTGAAGATTAAACCGATTGAAGCTATGCGGGAAGAATAAAATCAGTTTCAATTTATTCAATAACAATTTATTATTTACTATCGACAATCCGCTATACTAAGAAATTTATAAATGAAAACTAACACAGATACAACTCAAAATAAAACAAAGAATTCAGCTTTCAAAAGTTGGGGTTTCTTCGATCTGGATCGTTGGCAAGAAATATGGATTACAATAACGCACAACAAATCAAGGAGTTTTATGACTGCCTTTGGTGTGTTTTGGGGTATGTTCATGTTGGTGGCTATGGTGGGAGCCGGTGTAGCTTTGGAACGGGGAATGAATTCTCAGATTGAAGGTTTTGCCACGAACTCCTGTTTTATCTGGACCGATCAGACATCCGAGCCCTACAAAGGGTTAAAGAAAGGACGTAGATGGGATATGGAAAATGAAGATATACCGCTGCTTATCAATAGTATTCCTGAAATTCAATACATTGCGCCCGTATTATTTGGTGGTGGTGGAACTAATAATGTAACCCGAAACGATAAAGCCGGATCTTTCAGAATGAAAGGTAATTATCCATCGTATAATTCAATTGACGAGAGTATTATGATTGCGGGTCGGTATATCAATGATATTGATGTTGCCGAAAAACGGAAAGTATGTGTGATAGGTGAGCGTGTGTACGAAGTGCTTTTCCCTAATAACGAAGATGCCCTCGGCAAGAATATTCAGGTAAATGGTATTTATTTTCAGGTGATAGGTGTGGCTCGACATACTTCGAATGTAAATATTGGCGGCGATCCTAAAGAAACGGTTGTACTCCCTTTTACTACAATGCAACAGGCATTTAATCAGGGAAATATAGTTCATTTTATTGCTGCTACTGCCCAGCCTGGTATCAAGGTGAAAGTAGTAGAGGACCGAATCAAAGAAGTATTGAAAGCAAGTCATAACATATCTCCAACCGATAAAACTGCCGTAGGTGGCATGAACATCGAAGATCAGTTCACTATGTTTCTGTACCTGGGTATCGGAATTGCAAGTCTGATTTGGATTGTGGGCTTAGGTACATTGATGGCCGGAGGTATTGGAGTGAGCAATATTATGTTAGTGACAGTACGCGAACGAACCAAAGAAATAGGAATTCGCAGGGCGTTGGGTGCAACTCCTCGCAATATCATTACTCAAATTTTAAGCGAAAGTGTTGTGCTGACTCTGATTGCCGGCGTTGGAGGTATTATGTTGGGGGTAGGCTTGTTGCAGATAGTTGGCGTTGCATTAAGTCAGGGCGATCAGTTTTTCAAAGATCCGCAAATCAGTTTTACAGTAGCCATTGCTTCTCTTTTTATTTTACTTGTTATAGGCGTGCTGGCCGGTTTTTTACCTGCAAACAGAGCCATGAGTATTAAACCTATTGAGGCTATAAGGGAAGAGTAGAAGCTTTTTGCCTTATTCTCTTTTGATATATAAAATATAAAAATCGAAATAATTAACTCAGAAATTCGTATGAAAAAGTTTTTTAAAATTTTAATGCTGATCATTTTGGCACTTGCAGTATTTGGAACGTTTTATTTTTTATGGAATAAATCTCGTCCCGTCGAAAAAAATTACAATGTTGAGGCTGTCACTATTGGCAACATCGAAAAACGTACCGTAGCCACGGGAAAGGTAGAACCCCGCAACGAGATTCTTATTAAACCTCAAATGTCTGGTATTATCGCCGAAATCTATAAAGAAGCAGGCGATGTGGTAAAAGCCGGAGATATTATTGCCAAAATCAAAGTAATTCCTGATATGGTTAGTCTTAATTCAGCCGAATCGCGAGTGCAATTAGCACAGATTTCGTTTGATCAAACCAAACGAAACTACGAACGCGACCAAAAACTCTATGCCGAAAAGGTGATATCGAAAGAAGAATTCGAAAAATCGGAATTGCAATATTTCAATGGAAAAGAAGAACTTAAAGCTGCGAAAGATAATCTGAGTTTAACAAGGGATGGTATTTCGAATGACAAATCGCAAGTTACCAATACACTAGTGCGTTCCACCATCAATGGTACTATCCTCGATGTCCCGGTAAAAGTGGGGAATTCTGTGATTCAATCGAATAATTTCAACGATGGAACTACCATTGCTTCGGTTGCCAATATGAACGACATGCTTTTTGTGGGTAAACTTGACGAAACCGAAGTGGGCCGCATCACTGCCGGAATGCCTATGGACATTACTATAGGAGCTTTACAGGATATTAAACTGAATGCCACGCTCGAATATATTTCGCCTAAAGGCGTAGAAGAAAGCGGAGCTATTATGTTCGAAATGAAAGCTGCTGTAAAAGTACCATCGAATGTGTTTATACGTGCCGGTTACAGCGCCAATGCCGAAATTGTATTGAGCAAGGTAGAAAAAGTGCTTACAGTACCCGAAAGTAGTGTTGAATTCAGCAACGACTCAGCATTTGTGTATGTTCAAAATGCAAAAGACCCCAAAATATTTGATAAAAAACAGATCAAGATTGGTATGTCGGATGGTATAAAGATAGAAGTGAAAAGCGGCTTGAAAGCTAAAGACAAAATCAGAGGTGCCGAAATTCTGGAAAAAAAGCCTGAAGCTCCAAAAGCTGAATAAATATAGTTGAAACAAAAAATTGAATTTCTGTTTTACTGTCTGATTTTATTTTAAATCAACTGACTGTTAAATTGTTATTACTCAATCAGTAGCTCGGGTAAGTGTGAGTGCTGATTATAATCTGAAAAAAAAACGAATTTTTAGTATGAGAAAAACTTTGATCATTATAGGCGCATTTCTGGCTACATTGTTTGTCAGCGCCCAACAGCAACCGTGGACATTGCAGCAATGTGTGGACACTGCTTTGAACAACAACCGAAACATTAAACAAAAAGAACTATCACGCAAGGTAAACGAAATTGCTTATCAACAGGCACGTTACGACTTGTTGCCTAATTTTAGCGGATCGGCAAGTCAGAGTTGGAGCTTTGGTCGTTCGCAGATATCGGATGGTACATATCAAAACCTGAACGTATCCAATACTTCTTTTGGCCTTTCGAGCGGAATTACTTTGTTTGATGGATTGAGAATGAAGTATAATATTGATGCCCGAATGGCAGAGCTTAAGATTTCGGAGGCCGGACTCGAAAAAATCAGACAGGATATTATCCTGAGTGTGTCGACGGCTTTTCTGGAGGTTTTACTCAACAAAGAGCTTTTACAGATTTCGGTAGATCAGTTAAAATTGACGGAATCACGCATCGAACAGCAAAAATCGTTGGTGAATCATGGCCGATTGGCCGAAGGCGAAATTTATGAACTGTTAGCGCAACAATCCAAAGAAGAACTGAGTAGAACACAAGCCGAAAATGCGCTCAAGCTTTCGTTGCTCGATCTGGCTCAAATCCTTGAGCTTCCTGATTACGAGCAGTTAGATATTGTAGTTCCTGCCGATTTAATGAGTAACGAACTTGAATTACTCAATGCCGAAGCGGTGTATAAAAGTGCGTTGATGAGCCGTCCGGAAGTAAAAAGTGCAGAATATCAACTTCAGAGCAGCGAAAAAAACGTACAGATAGCTAAATCGGCTTATTTCCCTACTTTGTCATTCGGAGCTAATATTGGCGGTGGTTATTACAATTCGGTAAGCACACCGCTGAGCACAAGTATAGGTTTCAACCTTTCAGTTCCGATTTTCAATAAAATGGGAACCCGGAGTCAGGTGCAAACAGCTCAACTGAATGCCGAAAGCAGCAGACTGAACGTAGACAATACAAAACTGGAATTACGAAAAACAGTTCAGCAGGCTTATTTTAATGCCGTAGCCGCCAATGCTAAATGGAACTCGGCCAAAAAATCGGAAGTGGCAAGCAGTGAGGCTTATCGGTTTGCCAATCAGAAATACGAAGGCGGCAGAGCGACAGTTTACGAGCTGTATCAGGCCAAAAATAACCTGTCGCAGGCTCAGTCGCAGGTTATTCAGTCGAAATACGAATATGTATTCCGTTTGAAGATACTGGAACTGATGAAATAAATGTCATGACAAGGAAACGAAAAGTCGTATTCCTTTAATCATCTCTTTTTTTAATAGAAACAATAAAAATGAACGCAGACAACATCAAATCTCAAATGCGCAAGGGTTACCTCGAATATTGCATTTTGCTTATTCTGAGAAAAAAACCAGCTTATGCTTCGGATATTATTTCGGAGCTCAAGCAAGCGAAGCTGATTGTGGTGGAAGGAACTTTGTATCCTTTGTTGACGCGGCTAAAAAACGGCGAATTGTTGGATTACCGTTGGGAAGAATCGCTGCAGGGACCACCACGTAAGTACTACGAAATGACCGAAAAAGGATTGAGTTTTCTCGAAGAACTCGAATTGGCATGGGACGAAATTAATCAAGTGGTAACACAAATTAAAAAGTAAAATTATTTTTTTATCAAGGTTTGAAATAATTGTTGATTGGAGAAAGGCTTAAAGTTTTTTACGAAAAAGAACGAACCTGCACCAATCATATAGTTGCTCAAACATAAACATTAAATTACTTACAACAATGAAAAAAACATTGACAGTTAATTTAAATAACATTGTTTTTCATATCGACGATGATGCATATGAAATGCTTCAGACCTACCTGGCCGATGTAGCGCGTCATTTATCGGAGGATGAAAAAAGAGAGGTAATGAACGATATTGAAGCGCGTGTGGCTGAACTTTTTACGGAACGCCTTCAGCGGAATAAAAACGTTGTCAATATAGAAGATGTTGAAGAAATAATTAAGGTATTGGGTAAGCCCAGCCAGTATGCCGATGAGGATGAAAACGAAGCTGATGCATCTTATTCAAAATCCGAAAAAAAACGGGCTCGTCGTTTCTTTCGCGATTCCGAAAATGCTGTTTTAGGTGGAGTTGGTGCCGGAATAGCTGCTTATTTCACTATCGATGTTACCTGGGTGCGTATTGTTCTTGTGATTTTGGCACTCATAAGTGCGGGTTATATGATTCCGATTTACATTCTGATATGGATTATTGCCCCTAAAGCTGTCACCGTATCGCAAAGGCTCGAAATGCAGGGCGAGGATGTGACGGTAGAAAGTATTAAGACCGAAATCAATAATGTAAAAAACTATGTCGAAAGTGACAAGTTCAAACAGTCGGCCAATAGTTTTGGCGACAAACTAGGCGAAGTGCTGAAAGTGATTTTGAAGGTGATTGTTGGGTTCTTCGGTGCCATTTTTGGAGTTGTGGGAATGATAATAGTCGGGGTATTGCTCCTTTTGTTGCTGTTCTTTATTTTCGAACCAAGTATGCTGAACGGCTGTTCGCCCGAATTTATAACTGATTTCAGCCTGATGACGCCCGACAAAGCGGTACTGCTTGTTATTTCCTTGCTTTTGGTGGTTGGTTGTCCTATCTTCATGCTTATTTACTGGGCATTGCGTATCATATCCGGTAGGCACGAAACGTCAAGAACTACCTCGTGGGTGGTATTTATCCTCTGGATTGCCGGTATATTTATGCTTTACAGTGTAGGCGCCCGTTCCTTGATTCGCTGGAGCAACACTGGTTTCGACAGACCGTGGGTATTTAGCTGGGAAAATGATGAAAACTTACCGTTGAAAGACGAAAATCGTACGGTGGATGCCTTCAATAGCATCGAGATATCGGGAAATATTGAACTTGAATTGCAGCAGGATTCGGTAAAGAAATTCACAATTTCGGCTTCCGAACAATTATTACCTTATATCAAAACAGAAGTAAGGGATGGAAAACTGAGTATTTATACAAATAAAGTATTCCTTAACCGAAGGGTAAAAGTGTTTGTTGCCAACGATTCTGTTTTTGCACTTCGTGCCAACGGCGCTTCGCACATAAAGGTTTTAAATGAACTTAAAACGTCGAAACTTTCGCTCGAACTGACGGGCGCAAGTCAGGCGCATATGATAGTAGATGTAGCAGGACATCTGGATGCCGAAGTGAATGGGGCTTCGTATGCCGACATTGATGGCAAAGCCGGATCGGTAGATGTAGAAGCTAGTGGTGCCAGTAAAATTGATGCCGATCAGCTTATAAGCACTAAAGTAACTGTAGAAGCCAGCGGAGCCAGCAATGCAAGGGTTTTTGCGAGCGAAACAGTTGATGCCGATGCCAGTGGTGCCAGTAGAATTGAATGTACCGGAAGCCCGAAAAACATTAATCGTTCCGAAAACATGGGGTCGAACGTCACTATAAAATAATAAATTCGCCTCGGTTGGAGCCGACAACGCCTCGATTGGGGCCGACAACGCCTCGATTGGAGCCGACGACGCCTCGATCGGAGCCGATAATGAATAAAAAAAAGACGATCACATAATTCTGATCGTCTTTTTTTTGTTTTTTTTGAATTTTAAATCAATCCCTCAATCTTTCGTTGGTTTTACTTTTTTATATCAGGATACACAATTCTTGTATGGTATATGTTTTTGATTTTTTCTTTGAATACCGACTTTACAGTTTCCACGTCTCTGAAACTTATAGGTGCATCTTTGAATTGTCCGTCGGCTATTTGTGAGTCAATCATTTGTTCAACAGCCACATTTATACTTTCTTCGGTGTAGATGCTGAGGCTTCGCGAGCGGGCTTCCACGGCATCGGCCATCATCAATATCGCTGTTTCTTTGCTGTTGGGCAATGGTCCCGGATAGGTATAAGCTTCTTCGTTAGGCATTTTATCGGGGTTGGCATTGATAAATGAATTGTAGAAGTACTTTGTTTTTCCACGTCCGTGATGTGTGGTGATGAAATTGATAATCTGTTCGGGGAGATGACTTTTTTTAGCTATTTCTACCCCATCGGTTACGTGACCTATCACAATTCTCGATGCCGTTTCGAAATCCATCTCCGAAAGAGGATTTTTCCCTCCCATCTGATTTTCGATAAAATATTCAGGGTGTTTCATTTTTCCAATGTCGTGGTACAAGGCACCAGTACGAACCAACAAGCTGTTGGCACCAATTTTTTTGGCAGCTTCGGTAGCCAGGTTCGATACTTGTAAGGTGTGCTGGAAAGTTCCGGGTGCTGTTTCAGCAAATTTCATCATCAGGTCGCTGTTTACATTGGTAAGTTCCACAAGCGTTACTGCCGAAATTAAACCGAATATCTTTTCGAAAATATAAATGAGAATATAAGCAAATAGTAAAAAACCGCTGCTGATGGCAAAATACAAAATAGGTTGTAAATTTATGCGCTGTAATTCACCTTCGCTCACAAGTTCAGAGGCAAGGAAAATAGCAATGTAGGTTAGGAAAATATACAATGCTGTTTGTGCAAGTTGCGAGCGTTGTGTCATATCTTTCAGACTCGATACGGCAGCCATCCCCACAGCAATCTGCAACACAATAAACTGAAACGGATTATCTACCATGAACGAAATGATGAGCATCGTGATGATATGGGCAAAAAGCGCCGTTCGGGAATCGAAAAATACCCGGATAATAATAGGGAGCAGCGCAAAAGGAACCATATAATAACTCAGATTTGAGTAGCTAAGCGATAGCGTGGTGAGCCCAACCATCATTAAAATGACTAAGCTGATAAAAAATAAATTGCCGAAATTATTGAAAATTCTCGGGCGGAAGAGATAGAGATAAAGAAAAAACAATACAATAAGTATAGTGATAATCACTATTTCCCCCATCAAAACCAAAGTAGATTGCTGAACGGACGATTTGCGTTTATCATTCTCAATTTTGAGCGATTTCAATACAACGAATAACTCGGGAGTAACTATTTCGCCTCTGTCTATAATTCTTTCGCCCGTTTGAATCATTCCCGATGTAAGGGACAGATTTTTCAGAAGATCCTTTTTGTTAAGTTCGGATGTAACACTGTCGTATTTTAAGTTGTCCACCAAATATACATTCAGATTGTACGATTTCAACACCTCAGGCGCTCCGAGCAATAATTCTTCATAGGCACTTTTAGGCGTTAAAACATCCGAAACAGCTATTTTTTTTGTTACCCGGTTAGGCATTATACAGTTGATACTTTGTTTTCCTCCTTCAGTCAGTTCAATCAGTTTCTCCGACGAAATTATCCCTCGCGTATATATGTTTTTTAATTTTTTGAAAATAAAATCCTGAAACATAAGTGTAGTTCCGTTCGCTTTGGTGTAATCGTCGGTCAGTTTTTTGAATTGAATCATAGCCTGAGTAGTGTCCAACTGGTAATATGGAGTGTACGATTTCAGAAGTTCATCTTTCTCCGCTGTTATTTCCTTTTCGTTTTTATAAATGGGAAAATCAAACGAAGCAGTAATTAATTCATACGACCACGGTTTGCCAATCTCAAACTGGTATTTGAATTTGTTTTCGCGCGGGTATAACTGAACTATAATGGCGATCACACATAAAAAAAGACCAAACCTTGTAATGTTTTGCAGAACGTTCTGATTGATTTTCAACTTCATACTGAGTGCTGTGTATAAATGAGTGTTACGAAAAAGTGCCGAAAATTACAAAAAAAAAGCTGAACTTCGACTATCTGTCCGAACTTTCATTAATTTTGCATTGTAATGCTCAATCATTTTTTCAACACAATATTAAAAATACTCCAATGCATGCAATCAATCTCCTTCCTTTAGTGCCTGTGCGGGCTGGCGACAGCGAACGCAGCGAAATGACTTCGCAGTTGCTTTATGGCGAAACGGTTACGATCCTTGAGTCGGCCGATCGTTGGTTGTTTGTCGAAAATACAGCCGATCAGTACAGAGGTTGGGTAGATAAAAAAATGCTCAAACTGCTCACTGAAGCAGAGTATATGTCCATTTCCGAGCAGAAAGTTCAGACACTTTACTATCCTTTGGTAGAATGTGAGAATAATAACGGTGCTGAAAAAATGTACTTGCCCGGTGGAAGCCGCTTGTATTCTTCTTCGAATAAAGTGAAAAGCCATAATAATGTGGATATGACTTTTGATCCTATTCTACAGATGTTTTTACCTGAAATCAAAGGGAGCAAAGTAATTGGAATTGCAAATATGTATTTAAATGCCCCGTATCTTTGGGGCGGAAAGAGTTTATTGGGCATCGATTGTTCGGGACTTGTTCAGGTTGTGTTCTCCATTTGTGGCCTCCAACTGCCCCGCGATGCCTCGCAGCAGGTCGAAAAAGGTGATTTGGTTAACTTCCTTGGCGAAGCGCAGCAAGGCGATTTGGCATTTTTCGATAATGAAGCCGGAAATATAACGCATGTGGGCATTTTGCTCGATGCTACGCAAATAATTCACGCTTCGGGCTGGGTGAAAATCGAAAATATCGATAGCAACGGAATAATTTCATCACAAACCGGAGAATACTCTCACAAATTAAGAGTTATCAAACGTCTGATAAACAATCACTAATTCTTCGAGGATGTGTTTTGACAAAAAAAACGAACTTCTGATGTAAGATGTTCGTTTTTTTTTCGTCAATAAAGTAAAGGATCGAATTAATAAAAAAAGAGAAACGGCCAACAGATATTTCTTTGCAAATGGATGCACCACAATTCAACAAACAAATCATATCGTTAAGGGATCAACTTTTCCGCCTTGCAAAATCAATTTTGCAAAACAACGATGCTGCGCAGGATGCTGTTCAGGATTTAAATCTGAAATTGTGGGAAAAACGAAGTCAGCTAGACGAAGTTGAAAACCTTCCAGGATTTGCAATGCGATCAATGCGTAACTTGTGCCTCGATGCAATTCGCCAAAACAAAGAAGAAACCGAAATCTCTACGGAAATAATGTACGAAGGACTTAATCCTCATCAAGCAGTTGAAAGTGCCGATATGGCTACCCGGATCATTATTCTGATCGACAGATTGCCCGAGTTACAGCGTACTGTCATAAAAATGCGCGATGTGGAAGGGCTGGAAATAAGCGAAATAGCATATATCACAAATATAAATGCAAATGCAGTCACCGTTAATTTATCGCGTGCCCGACAAAAAATAAGAGAACTAATTTTGAACGAACATAAACGAGTGGAGGAAAAAGTATGGAGAACATGAACGAACTTTTAGAACGATATTTCAATGGACAAACTTCTTTGCAGGAAGAAAACTGGCTGAAAATCTACTTTAAAAGCAGCAACGTTGATCCGGCGTATGAAATGTACCGACCATTATTCGATGTATTTGAAAGTGAAAGCGAAATATCATATCACTCAGACCGTCCGGCCGATTTGAAAATTAAAACGCATAAAGTATCAAATTTTTGGTTGAAATCAATTTCACTGACTGGAATTGCAGCCTCTTTGGTGTTGGCTGTTTGGCTTTTTGGAAACAATTCGGCAACTACCGACTATGCAATAGTGAACGGGAAAAGAATAAACGATGCCGAATATGCTCAACAATTGGCTGTTAGTAAAATAAATAAAGTGAACAAAATGTTAAGCAAGAATATGCAACCTTTGCACAGTATTCGTTTGGTGAAAAAAAATCTCGAACCTATGGATAAATTATCAGACATCAGATCCGATTTCGACGAAATGAGAAACAAACTTAATTTTAAACAATAAATAGTTTTTACAATGAAAAAAATAATTATGGTCACAGTGGCAACTATTCTTATGTTGTTGACCAGTGCAAATGCACAATCACTTCATCGCTTTTTCGAGAAATATGATAACGATAGTCGGTTCGAAAGTGTATCAGTCGGTAAATTCCTGTTTAACCTCGCGCTGATTTCAAACGACATGGATGCTAATGAGCGTGAACTGCTCTCGAACTTACGGAAAATACGAATTCTAACTTCAAACGATGTTCAAGACCGGGATTTTGCCAATGATGTAATGAAAGATCTTGATAAAGTCGTAAATTCAGGAAGTTTTGAAAGTCTTGTTGAAGTACGCGATAAGGGCGAAAGAGTCAATATATATACAAAAATGGCCGGCGATAATTATACCGATTTGCTTATAGCGGTGAAAGATGCCGGCGAAATAAGCCTTATATGGTTAAACGGAAAGCTTCCTAAAAAATTTGTTGATAAAATTCAGCAGGATGCCAACAAAGATGAACTTGCCAATTTACCCTTTAATATTAAATAATATACAAGCATGAAGAAGATAATTACAATTGTTGTTACGCTGTTATTGGTTACAGCAGCAACTCAGGCGCAAACACTCCAAAAGTTCTACGACAAATATGGCGACGATGAGCGTTTTCAGTACGTCTCGGTAAACAAAGGTATGATGAATATGGCTTCTGTTTTTGGCGGATTGGCCAAAGACGAAAAGAATATGGTCGGTAAAATGCAAGGGCTTAAAATCCTTACGCTCGACGAAAATGCCGATTCTCCCTTTGCCAAAGCGGTGGTAAAGGAATTGTATCAGATCATCGAAGGAGCAAATTTTGAAACTGCCGTCGAGGTACGCGACAAAGGTGAACGTGTAAACATTTTCTATCGTATTGTAGGTGCCGATAATGCCGATATGCTCGTTGTTACCAAAGATAAAAGCGAATTTAGTTGTATCTGGATTAGGGCTAAAATGACAAAAGAAGAGATAATAAAAGTTTTTTAAAGATCATTTAAACGATCGGAGCTATACAATTTTGCTCTAATAAATAAGAAACCAGTCCTTTGGGGATTGGTTTTTTTTATTTCAATAATCCGAAAAGAATACCAACACAGCCAATGAGTATGATAACAATGCCGGTGAGTCGGTTTAAAATCTTTAATCCTCTCATATTTAGTTTATTCCTGAATTTACTCACCAGAAAGGTAAGCGTTCCCCACCATAAAAACGCTCCTATCAATATAGAAACAATACCTGTTATCGATAAAAATAATGTAGTTTCGTTGCTGATAAAGTCAAAGCGAGCAAAAAGAGCCATCAATACAAAAAGCACCAGTGGGTTCGAAAATGTAAGTCCGAATGAAGAAATATAGTCACCGAAAATACTGTGTTTCACTGGCTCGTTTGGCTTGGGTTGAGTCGATGGATTACTATTATATATAAAAGCACCAAATACAATTAAAATTAAACTACCTCCCAATTCAATTATAAATCTTTGCTGCTCAATAAGATCAATTACAAAACTCAAAAAGAATAAAGTAATCATTGTGTAAATTAAATCCGATGTAGTAGCGCCCAGCCCGGTAGCTATTCCATATTTACGACCCCTGTTGAGCGTCCTTTGTATGCACAACATACCAATTGGACCCAGTGGGATGGAAACAAATAATCCAATAATAATACCCTTAATAATAATTTCTATCATATTTTTCTCTATGGCCTGCAAAGATAAAATAATTAAAGTTATGCTAATCAAGCTGTCCATAAAAACCATTCAATTTATAATATTTTATAATTCAAATCAGAATTCACAGCTTATTAGTTTGTTATAATCATCTTTGTTTTATAATATGCTGTATTTTATTGTAACGAATATAAAAGCTTTTGTGTGTTTGGTAGGTGCTGTGTACATACTTCTGGGGGGCAGGTAGTAAATTTATGAATATCTCTTTCATTTTCGCCCATTATTATAAACATTCTAACTGAATTTTGCATTAAACGCAAAATATACAGTTCTGTATGTTCATGAAAAACGAATTGTATAAGTACAACTTGTTCTTTCATGGTAAAACGGTCTGTTTTTGTTCGTCTGATTTGCTTGTTTTTTTTGCATCAAAAAGTACTTTTATTCAGCATATTAAAAAAATGTTACAATTTATTTTGAATTTATTTTCTCAAACCCTTTGTAATAAATAAAAAAGTCACTACTTTTGCAGCCGCTTTTAGAGAGGAGCACGGTTTAGAAGAGTTGAAAAGGGGTGAAGAAATAAAAGGAATTATTTTCCGAAAAGACTTGTCAGTTTAAAAATAAGCATTACCTTTGCAGCCGCTTTGAGAGAGAAGCTATCGAGTAGAGAGGTTGAGATTAACTAATTGTTTAAAAGCAATTTA
>Ga0209373_10000778_pt1 | contig 44623 bp, 42 predicted proteins | sample Higcelweek5metaG_FD_187173 | JGI IMG/M metagenome (GOLD analysis project Ga0209373, IMG submission 187173) | Freshwater pond sediment microbial communities from the University of Edinburgh, under environmental carbon perturbations - High... | ecosystem: Environmental > Aquatic > Freshwater >... | reverse complement strand
TCTTGGCGGAGTTGCACAAGCGCCGCGATCAACTGGTCGCGGCACGTAAGCAAGAACGGACCAGACTCGAAGGCTGTAGCGAAACCATATCCGCCGATATCCGTGACCACATCGCTTGGCTCGACGGACGGATCGCCTCGTTGGAAAGCCAAATCCGAACCTGCATCACGGCGTCGGCAGCGCTGCTCGACGCCGAACGGCGGCTTCGCTCCATCCCCGGCATCGGCCCTGTTGCCAGCGCGACCCTGATTGCGCTCATGCCAGAACTCGGAACCCGTTCCCCGAAAACCATCGCAGCGCTTGCGGGACTAGCGCCGTTCAACGTCGACAGCGGGCAGTTCCGTGGAAGGCGCTGCATCAAGGGAGGGCGGCGCCGGGTTCGCGAAGCCCTCTACATGGCGGCTGTCGCCGCTGTCCGATCCAGAGATCGCTTCGCCGTCTTCTACAAACGCCTGCTCGAAGCGGGAAAGCCCCCAAAGCTCGCTCTGATTGCTGTCGCCAGAAAAATCCTGGTCATTGCCAACGCGATCCTGCGCGATCAGGCCGTCTTCCTGACCTGAAAACACAGTTGCCGGATCTGCGCTCCGCTTGTCCGGGATGACGATTTCCGCAATGAATGCAGGGCGGCGATACGGTGTCCATCCGTGTTCGTCCGTGGCCCGCGCCAGCGGGCATCCGTGTGATCCGTGTCTCTTGGCGCAGCATTCCCGCCTGGGCACTTTCCGCGAAAACCTAAACCAGACAGGCGTGTGTCAAGCACGGGCATGACGGTAGACAGACAAGATCATCCGTGCCCATCCGTGCTCATCCGTGTTTATCCGTGTTACCGCTGGCTGTTTCCAGCGACACGGATGCCGCCCGATCTCCCTAAGTCCTGCCGCGCAAATCCACCGCCCGCACCACCGGCGGCGCGGGGCGTTCGGGGATGCCTTGGCGGGCGACGAAGGTGCGGTGCAGTAGGGCCAGCGACAGCAGGAACAGGAAGGTCTGGTTTTCCTTGGTGCTGATCTCGGCGGCGGGGCGGGTCAGCACCTTGGCGGTCAGGCGCTTGGCGAAACCGGCATCCAGATACTCCAGCTTGGCCAGTTCGCCTTCGGACAGCAGCGCCTCCAGATAATCGGGGCGGGCGGCGGCGAAGGCGGCGGAATCGGGGGCGCGATAGGGGAATTTGCGCTTGTTGACCACCACTTCCGGCAGGCAATCGGCAAAGGCCTGACGCAACAGGCGCTTTTCCTCGAATCCGTCATCGAAGCGCAGGTTCAGCCCGGCGGCCAGACGCAGGATTGCCGGGTCCAGGAACGGGCAGCGGTTCTCGACCCCATGGGCCAGGGCGGCGCGGTCGCCTTGGGTGGATAGCAGATAGCCGGGCAGCAGCGTCTTGTATTCCAGCCATTGCGCCCGCTGCACCGGGCTCAGGCCACTCAGTTCGGGATGGGCGGCGATCAGGGCGGTGATGGCGGTGAAGGGATCGCCCGCGCCCTTGACCAGCCGGGCCGAGAAGCGGCCGTTCTGGAACTTGATCTCGTGCGAGAACAGGCCGGGCATGCTTTCCGTGGCGAATTGCTGATAAAGCCCGGTCAGCGCGGCGATGTCCTGCGGGCCGTAATGTCCGAGATGGGGATACAGCCGCCCCAGGCGTTGGCGGCGGGTGTCTTCGTCCATGCTTGCCCAATCGGCGCGCAGCAGGGTTTCCTTGAACAGATCGTAGCCCAGGAATGCCTCGTCGGCGCCTTCGCCGCTCAGGATCACCTTGATCCCGGCATCGCGGGTTGCCCGCGACAGCAGGAACATGGGCACGAAGGCGCTGCGGAAGGCCGGGACCTCGGCATGATAGACCGCCTCGGGGCAGGCTTCGGCGATGTCGGCGGCGCGGATGCGTAAGGGGGTGTGGCGGGTGCCCAGCGCCGCCGCCACCGCCTGCTGTTCGGCGGATTCGTCCAGGCCGGGATCGTCGAAGGTGACGGAAAAGGTGGCGGGCGGCCGTCCGCTGATGTCGGTGGTCAGGGCGGCGACGATGGCGGAATCGATGCCGCCGCTCAGATAGACGCCGACTTCCACATCACTGCGCAGCCGCAGCCGTACCGCGTCGGCCAGATGCTGGCGGATGGCGTCGCGGGCTTCGCCCTCGGTAGCCGGGGGCGGGGCGGCGTCCAGCAGGTCCAGCGGGGCATAGGTGTGGCGGGTGGCGGTGGCGCCCGTCACCTCCAGCCATTCGCCCATGGGCAATTGTTCGATGCCGACGAAGCCGCTCTGGTCCGGCAGCGGCGTCCAGCTCCCCAGGATCGAGGCGATCTGCGCCGGGTCCTGGCGGAAGGCGAAGCCCGGCACCGCCAGGAAGGCTTTCATCTCGGACGCGAACAGCAGCGCCTTGCCGTGGCGGGCATAGAACAGCGGCCGTTTGCCGAAACGGTCGCGGGCCAGCACCAAGCGATCCTCGCGGCGGTCGTACAGGGCGAAGGCAAAACCGCCGTTCAGGCGCGGCAGGCAGGCCGCTCCCCAGGCCAGCCACGCCTGCAACAGCACCTCGGTGTCGCAATGGGTGTGGAAGACGGCGCCGCGCGCCTCCAGCTCGGTGCGCAATTCGCGGTAATTGTAGATCTCGCCGTTATAGGCCAGCCAAAACCGCCCGCTGTCGTCACCCATGGGCTGAGTCCCGGCGGCGACATCCAGGATCGCCAGCCGCGCCGTGCCCAGCGCCCAGCCATCGCCGACCACATAACCCAGGCCGTCGGGGCCGCGATGGCCGATGCGGCCCAGCATGGTCAGCGCCAGCTCGGGCAATCCGTCGCCACTGTCCCAGCCGACCAGACCGGCGATGCCGCACATGGCGCTTACCCCGCCGCCGCCAGTTTGGCGGCGACGGTGTCGCGGATCTGGCTCAGGCTGACCAGCACGTTGCCGGTCATCTCGGCCTCGCTGAAGGTGATGGCGAATTCCCGCTCCAGGAAGCGGCACAATTGGACATAGCCGAACGAATCCATGACCCCTTCCTTGAACAGGTTGGTGTCCTCGGGGAAATCGTCGTCGAACTCGACCAGGAACTGTTCCTCGATGAAGGCGCGAATCTTGTCCATGGCGTGCTTCCCGTCACAACGAGGTTGCGGAGCGTTTGGGTTCCATCATGCTGGCGGCGGTGATGTTGCCCAGCACGTTCACGGTGGTCAGGATGGGGTCCAGGATGGGGTCCAGCGCCACCAGCAGCACCACCGCCACCTCGACCGGCACGCCGAACGGCGACAGCAGCATGGCGAGCAGGGTCATGGAGGCGACGCCCGGCGCGCTGCTCATGGCGCAGGCCACCAGGATGCCGCCCACCGCCACCACCAGCCCGGCCTGCAGGCTGAGCGGCAGGTCGTACAGTTGCAGCACGAACAGGCTGGCGACCACCACATGCAGCACGTTGCCCACCGGATACAGGGTGACGCCCAGCGGCAGCACCATCTGCGCCGTCTGTTGCCGCAGGCCCAGGCCGCCCTCGCACACCTTCAGCGCCGAGGGCAGGGTGGCGACGCTGGAGCCCGAGCCGAAGGCGGTGAACAGCGGCGCCCGCAACCGCCCGAGAACCTTCAGCGGCGGAATGCGGGTGCGGATGGCGATCAAGGCCACCATTACTCCGATCATCAGCGCCGCCATGCCGTAGATGGTGCCGACCAGCCGCCCCAGCTTGAGGAAGGTGCCCAATCCGCTTTGCGCCGTATGGCCCGCCATCAGCGCGAACAGGCCGAAGGGCAGCGCCAGCAGAATCCAGCCCATCACCCGGATCAGCGCGTTGTAGAAGGCGTCCATCAGATCGGCGGCGCGATCGCCCTGACCGTCGGACAAGCTGCCCAAACCCAAACCCAGCAGCACCGAGAACAGCAACAGCGCCAGCATGTGGCCCTCGGCGGCGGCGTGGATGACGTTGGTGGGGATGATCATCTGCACCAGCCCCCACAGGCTGGGGCCGCCGTCGCCGCTGCCGTCGCCCTCGCGCTTCAGCATTTCGTGGGCCAGAAAGATGCGCTGGTCCAGGTCCAGGCCGCTGCCGGGTTGCAACACCAGCCCGGCCACCAGGGCGGCGATGGCGGTGACCGCCAGCCCGCACAGGAACAGCAGCGCCAGCCGGGGCAGTGCCGCCGCGCTGTCGCCGCGCATCAGGCGGGCGATCGAGGCGGTGACGGCGCTCAGGATGATCGGCAGCACGCACATCTGCATCAACGCCAGATACAGCTGTCCCAGCGGTGTCAGCGAAGCCCCGGCGGTGGGCAACCACGCCCCCAGCGCGCCGCCCGCCAGCAGGCCCAGCACCGGTGCCCAGGGATTGTTCAGCCAGGAAAGACGGTTCATGGCCGCGACGCCCCCAGGTAACGGTCGAGAATACGGTCCAGGGTGCCGTCGTCCTGGCGGTCGGCGATGTATGTGTCCAGCCACGACAGCCACGAATGATCGTCGCGGTGCACCGCCATGGCGATGGGATCGTGGGCGCCCTTCAGTGGCAGCACCTTGACGTACAGCGCCCAATCGTCGGGGACCTTGTAGCGTGGTACGCCGGGAATGGGGTGGTTCAGGGAATAGGAATAGGCCTCGTCCACCACGACTGCGTGCAGCTTGCCCGCCAGCATGTCGTCCACGGCGTCGTCCACGGCGGGATAACGGCGCAATTGCGCCTTGGGAAAGCGCTCGGCGGTGAAGTCCACATAGGCGCTGCCGTCCTCGACGCCGATGGCGACATCGTCGCGGTTCAGCACCTCGACCCGCTCGCCGCCGCGGAACAGCGGCGCCGTCTTGGTGCGGCTCAGCATCATGGTCTGGCGCAGCCGCACATAGGGCTGGGTGAAACGGACCATGGCGGCGCGGCGCAGGGTACGGCTGAGATAGCCGATGGCCACGTCGGCCTTGCGCTCGGCCACCAGGCGCGGCATGTCGTCGAAGCTGTCGGCGATGCGGGCGTATTCCAGTTTGACGCCCAGGCGCTGGGCGATATCGGCCGCCAGTTCCACATCGATGCCGCCCGCCCGGCCTTCGGCATCCACGTAAAAGAACGGCGGCATGTTCTGGTTGGTGGCGACCACAACCAGGGTGCCACGCGCCAGGATGCGGGCGATGTCGGGGGCCAGAACCGGTTCGGCGGCTAGTGCCTGCGCCGCGAAGGCGGGCAGGCACGAGAAAAGCAGCAAAACGACGAGCCGCCCTTTCGTCAGGATCTGTGCGAGCATCGTCCGTTCCGTGATTGCAAGGCGGGCGAATTCTACCCCAATGCGCCAGGGGCGGCTACCGGCAAGCTGTTGCCGTTTCCGGGCAGGGCATAGGCTGATCCTGTGCAGGATTGTTTCGGAATTGGAAATAGGTAGCAAGATTGGTGCGTCGCGCGGACGGGAAGTCCGTTTATGAGTTTACGGCCTGGAAGTGCCAAACTATCGGCCGGAAATGCCTTTTTCGTACGGAACGACAAAGGCCGCCCGACGGTGGCCTGAAGTCATGTATTTCGCTTGGCGTGCCATGCGGGACAAAACCAGGAATCAGTGGGGAACCCAGTTTTCGTTTTGACCATGGTTTGGATCACCGCGCCAACATCAGAAACGGTGCTGTTTCGACCTTTCATACCGACCGCCTATGAAATGACCTTCTTGATCCAGGGATAGAGGGCGAGGCTGACGATCCTTTGAGCGTCTGCGGCCAGAGCATTCCAGGCGTCGCAACATGCGTCGATGATGGCGTCCTGATCTGGCCAGACCTGGATCGAGAGGAAGCGTTCGCGCAGGTAGAGCCAGATGCGATCGACGGGGTTGCACTCGGGTGAATATGGCGGCAGAGGCACCAAGGTGACGTTGTCCGGGACAGCCAGAACGGCGGCATTCAGGGCCTCGGCGAGGCCTTTTTTTGAAAGCGCTCCTGCGCCTTGGTGTCGGTCTTGGGGTGGACAGGTCGCACCTTCTGCCGCGACATACCATTGCGGCGCAGGATGCGTCCGACACTGTCGGGGTGGATGGTCTTGCCGAATTTCTCCGAAATCCAGATCGCCAGCGCCTCGCACGTCCAGGTGCAGACGCCATCGATCTCGGGCTTCGGCCCCTTGAAAATGGCGGCCGCCAGCGTCGCCTGCTCGGACCCGGTCAGCCATTCGGCGCGGCGGCCCTTGGGGCGGTCGAACAACCCGTCAACCCCGTCGGCGTTGTAGCGAAGCACGGCATCGCGCAACGCCTGGCGTTCCATCCCGGCCAAACGCGCAGCATCGGCCCGGCTCAACCCATCAAGCGCATTGGCGATGGCATAGGCTCGTGCCGCAGCCCGCCCGCTGCCGCAATGGCGCGCCCAAAGGCGAAATTCCGAAGAGGTCTTGGCTTCCGATATTTTGAGACGACCGCTGATGGCTCCCCCAGGATCAGGTGGAGCCAGTGAATCACAATGCGCCGATCAGGGGAATCCCAGACGCGTCACTTCGGGCGTCGAGCGGTATGACGAGATATAGTTTCCAACAGGAAACAGTATGGTGAGAAATCGTCAGATTGTTCCCAGCGAGCGCCAGATGCACACTCCGGGCATGACAACGGGGCCGACGCCCCAGCCCATCACGCCCCAAGGAGTGTTTGCCATGACCACCGCCGCCGCCAAGCCCATCCTGCCCTTCGTCGCGCCGCTGACCCAGGCCCTGGCGCCGCTGGCCGACCCGCTGGTGCGCGTCGCCACCGGCCTGATCCTGATGCCGCATGGCGCGCAAAAGCTGTTCGGATGGTTCGGCGGCTACGGCCTGGAAGCCACCGGCCAGTTCTTCGCCACCAAGCTGGGCCTGCCGCCCGCCATCGCCCTGCTGGCCGGCCTGATCGAATTCTTCGGCGGCCTTGCCCTGGCGCTGGGCCTGCTGACCCGCCCGGTCGCCGCCCTGGTCACCGGCCTGATGGCGGTGGCCGTCATCCAGGTCCACCTGGGCGCCGGGTTCTTCTGGACCTCGGGCGGCTACGAATACCCGCTGCTGTGGGGCACCGTCGCCCTGGGCTACGTCCTGCGCGGCGGCGGCCGCTTCTCGCTGGACGCCCTGATCGGCCGGGAATTCTAAGAGACGTCATCATGGCCGGGGCTTGCCCCGGCCATCCCCGGGTAACGCAACGCCATCACGGAACCTGCCCGCGCCCCGGCACCGGAGCATCAGACACGGATGCCCCCTACTCCGCCCCCTTCGCCAAAGCCGCCACCGCTTCAATCAAATCATCCGGCACCGGCGGAGAATCCGTGCGGACAGTACGGCCATGGGCACGCAGGTCGATGAGGGCGAGTTTTTCCCATTTCGCAGGGTCGTTGATGACCTGCCAAGCATGGCCGTAGGCAGCTATCACAGTTTCATTCGAAAAATCATTCAAATACATAGAAAAAGCTCTATTACAGAGAGCAGCATCACTATCACTAAATAGCTCCAGTGCACGCTCGCTATCACTCAACATAGCGGCATAATTTCCGGCCAGATAACTACCCCAACCTCGGCATGCCACAGCCCCTCCAAGATACTTTTTTATCCTGCTATCACCATCATTTCCAAATTTTTTCTCACTTTCATTACACTCCAATATAGCCTCCTGGACCCTCCCCAGCTCAACAAGCGTAGACACCTTGTTTGCCTGAGCCTTTGCAAGCTGAGCCCGCAACAGAGGCTCACCTCCATCCTTGATGGAATTTATAACTTCGTCATAAACAGCAATAGATTCATTCGAAAAACCCAAAAATATTCCTTTATTAACCATAGCCATTGCAACAGCCAACCTCAAACTATAGTCAGAATCGCCACCAAAACGTTCTATGACTTCATTATTTGCATCAATGGCCGCCCGCTGACGACCCAATTTCCAAAGAACCGCACCCTTATTAACAAGAGACTGAGCTATTTGTATTGGCATCACTCCTGGAGTCTCCGAAACATTTCCCCAGAAAACAGCAGCCTTATCTAAATTCCCGGCCGCATAAGCATTGTATGCACGAACGCTCCAATCTTCGGCGGTATATTGTTTCTCCGGCTTCCTCATCGCCTGATCATCCGCCTGACGGAGATACAGCTCCTCGTCTGGGTTCAGCTTGCGGTCATCATTGATAGGGCGAGCTATAATATCAGCCACACGACGCCCATGCTCTTTAATGTCCGCTTTGCTCTTCGCAGCAACATCAGCCACATCCCTGGTGTGCCCCTGTATCCGCGCCGTCGCATCCTCAGCTTCACGCTCCAAAGCGGCGATTTTCCGCTTCAGGCGTCGGCTATTTTTTCCGAACCATTCCTCAGCCTCATCTTTCACACGGATCACCACGTACCGGAATCCAAATAAGGAGGCTATCGCAATTAGAACCGTTAACATCCCAACAATAATACTGAACTCAGATAGCCACGTGTTCACGTCGCCGATACGATTAATCGTATCGGACAGGCGCTTGTCTTGTCCGATCACTTCGGCGCGCAGTAACGGGATTTCCCGCTGGCCTTCGGACAATTTTTCGATCTGTTCGCGCAACGCCTTCACGTCGGCGGACAGTTTGTCCGCCGTGGCGTCGGTCTTTTGTTGAGCCATTCCCGCCCTCGCCGCATCCAACGGGGCGGGAGTTTAGCGGGATTTTCCCGTCAGGGTAAGGCTCAGTCCACCGCCAGGATGACGTGCGAGGCCTTGAACAGGGCCACCGCTTCGTCGCCGGGGTTGAGGCCCAGTTCCAGGGCGGAATCGCGGGTGACGATGGCGGTGATGGATTTGCCTTCGCCGATATCCAGGGTAAATTCCGAGCTGACGGCGCCGTCCTCGCGGCGGGCGACCACGCCGTTGATGCGGTTGCGGGCCGAGATCGCCAGTTTCTGACCGGCGGGGGCCAGCAGGACGAACGACGATTTGATCAGCACCATGACCTCGCGGCCGACGGTGATGTCCAGGTCGCGCACGCTTTCCAGCGTGATGATGGCGGTCAGGTCGGCGGTGGATGACAGGCGCAGCAGCACCTCGGCGTTGACGGCGCCGGGCCGCACCTCGGTGACGACGCAGCGGAAGGCGTTTCGTGCACTGGTTTTCATGCCCAAACTCCATAGCAAGGTAAGGGGATCGAGGGCGCCCCGGTCGTCGCCCAGCGCCGCCGCGACGCGGCCCAGCCGTTCCTCCAGCAGACGGAAGGCGGCGATCAGGGCGCGGCCGTCCTCGGTGAGGGCGGCGCCGCCGCCGTGGCGGCCGCCGGTCTGGCTGATGATGGCCGGGCGCGGCAACAGGTTGTTGACGGCGTTGAGCGCGTCCCACGCCGCCTTGTAGCTAAGGCCCACCACCTTGGCGGCCTTGGTGATGCTGCCATGGGCGGCCACCGCCTCCAGCAGGTCGATGCGGTCGCGGCCGACCAGCGGACGGCCCTCGCGGCGCAAAGCCAGCATCGCATCGATCTTGGTGTCGGACATCATGCCCCCTGTCGTCATATATACAGACCTTATAACGATGCGCTTGCCTTGCCAACCGTGGCGCGCGCATAGTTTTTGAGCAATTGCGGAAGACGCATCTTTTCCATGCAACACACCCGCTTGCGTTATGGTGTAAAAATATATAACGCTAGGGGAACGCGCCGCCACCCATCCCCTTGCGGAGTAGATTGCATGTTGAAGCGCTGTCTTGGAGCCTTTGTCGCTCTCGCTTTCGGCCTGTCGGCCGCCGCCGCCCGCGCGGACGAAGTCATCGTCTTCGCCGCCGCCTCGTTGACCAACGCCCTCAACGAGATCGGCGAATCCTTCACCGCCAAGACCGGCCATACCGTCAAGCCGTCCTATGCCGCCTCGTCGGCCCTGGCCAAGCAGGTGGAACAGGGCAGCCCGGCCCATGTCTTCGCCTCGGCCGACCTGAAGTGGATGGATTACCTGACCCAGGCCAAGCTGGTGAACGCCGATACCCGCTTCAACCTGCTGGGCAACACCCTGGTGCTGATCGCCCCCACCGATTCCAAGCTGACCCGCGTCGATCTGGACGCCAAGACCGATCTGGCCGCCCTGGCGGGCGATGGCCGCATCGCCACCGGCAACCCCGACAGCGTGCCGGTCGGCCTGTACTTCAAGCAGGCCATGGAGCGGTCCGGCCAGTGGGGCAAGGTCGGCCCCAAGATCGCCGGTGCCGATTCGGTCCGTGCCGCCCTGGCGCTGGTGGAACGCGGCGAAGTGCCGCTGGGCGTGGTTTATGGCACCGACGCCGCCATCTCGAAGAAGGTCAAGATCGTCGGCACCTTCCCCGGCACCATGCACGATCCCATCACCTATCCCTTCGCCCTGATTTCCGGCAAGGAGACTCCTGCCGCCAAGGCGTATCTGGAGTTCGTGCGCACCGACGCGTCCAAGGGCGTGTTCGCCAAGTATGGCTTCAAGGTGAACTGATTATGCGGGTGGCGATCGCGACCCAGGACCTGGCACGAGTGGACGCTCATCTGGGATGGGCGCGCCACCTGATGGTCTATGACGTATCAGCCGAGGGCTATCGCCACCTTCGCACCGCTTCGTTCCGCGCGGGCCTGCGCCAGGACGGCGACCACGACAAGCTGGCGGCGCGCTTCAAGGCGCTGACCGGCTGTTCCCTGGTCTTCGTGGTGGATGTGGGCCCCGAGGGCGAGCACGGGCTGGCGGCGCGGCGCATCGCGCCGTTACGCCAGTTCGCCGGTCAGCCCATCGCTTTGGCACTGGATGCGCTACAGGACAGCCTGCGCCGTAATCCCAGCCGCTGGCTGCGCAGCCAGGAACAGCAGGACCGTAGAATTCACCGCTGACGCAGGGCCGGACCGTTCAGGATCGGCAACACGCCGTCGGTGCCCAGCGGGCCGACCAGCCCGGCGCGACGCAAGCCGGACAATTGGCGGCTGACCGTTTCCAGCCGCAGGCCGAGATGATCGGCGATGTCCAATTGCCGCATGGGCAGATGCAGCTCGGCGGGCTTCTCCAGCCGCCGCCACAGCCAATACAGAAAATCCGCCAGCCGCTCGCCCGCCCGCATGCGGCCCAGCCGCAATGTGTGCTCCAGGGAATCGGCCATGCGGGCACGCGCCGCCAGATGCAGGCGCAACGACAGTTGCGGATCGCTTTCCAGCCCGGCCAGGGGCATGCGGCAGAACCCGGCGCGGGTCAGCGCCTGGGCGGTACAGGCGTGTTTTCCATCATCGGTGAAGCCGAAGATGTCGCCGGGAAACAGGAAGGACAGCACCTGACGGCGGCCGTCGCCCAGGCGATTGGACAGCATCACCGCGCCATGACGCAGGCCATAGACGCAATCGGCGGCATCGTCCGGCGCGAACAGCACGTCACCCGGCCCCAACCGCGAATCCCCGGCCACCGACCGTAACCGCCCCAACGCCTTGGGTTCCAGGCAGGCGCACATGCGGCCGCGCGCGGCATTGTTGGCTTGGCAGAGATCGGGCAAGGCCAGCATGGCGGAACTCCGTGAAAAATGGCCGGGGCCGCCGGAACGGCCCCGGCCGGGCACTTACTTACCGCCGCCCAGCGAGTGGACGTACACGGTCAACAGCTTGATGGAGGTCTCGTCGAGACGCTCGGACCAAGCGGGCATGGAGCCATGACGCGGATTGGTGACCTGGGCCACCACCACCTGCTTCACCGCGTCCTTGTTGCCCTTGAACAGCCAGATATTGTTGTTCAGGGCCGGGGCACCGACATCCTTGGAGCCGACACCGCCGTCCTGGTGGCAGACCACGCATTGCTCGGCGAAGATGGCCTCGCCGGGCATTCCGGCGGCGCTTCCCTTCGACGACAGGGCGACGACGTAGTCGGCGACCTGATCGATTTGCTCCTTGGTCAGCAACTGGTCGGCACCGAACTTGGGCATCTCGCTCTGGTGCGAGTTGCTGTTGGTGTTGCGGACACCGAACGAGATGGTTTGCTGAAGATCGGCCAACTGACCGCCCCAGATCCATTCGTCGTCGGCCAGGTTCGGATAGGCACCGGGAACGCCGACGCCGCCGGCACCGTGGCAGGGGGCGCAGTTCTCGTTGAACAGCACCTTGCCGCCGGTCATGGCGAAGTTGCGCAGGTCCTTGTCCTTGACCACGTCCTCGACCGGCAAAGCGGCGATCTTGGACTCGAACTTGGACCGGGTCTGCTTCTGCGCCTTGAGGTCGCCCTCCAGCTCGTTGCGCGAGGAATAATTCAGCACGCCACGGCTGTAATCGCTGATGGTCGGCCAGGTCGGCATGGCGATCCAGTAACCGATCGACCACACCACGCAGGCCCAGAACACGTACACCCACCAGCGCGGCAACGGGGTATTCAGCTCCCGGATGCCGTCCCACTCGTGGCCGGTCGTGTACTGACCGGACACCGAGTCCTTTTCCAATGAAGCCATCTCAGCGCTCCTTGTCGTCGTCCCTGAGGGGGATGTCGGCGTACGAGTCGAACCGGGCCTTGTTTTTCGGCCGGAACGCCCAGAAGACGATCCCCAGGAACAGAACCATTGCCCACACGCCCCAAAAGGGGCGCAGGACGTGTTGAACGAAATCGGCGAACATCGCCCGCCCCCCTTAGCGGGCCACCTTCTCGGGCTTCACCGTGGTGAAGTCGACGAAGGTGCCAAGGACCTGGAGGTACGCCACCAGGGCGTCCATCTCGGTGACCTCGGGATTGCCGTCGATGTCGCCCAGCCGCGCCTTGGGATAGCGCTTGGCGACGTCCGATTCCGGCGTGGTATCGGGGTTGGCCTGGGCCATCAGATCGGCCTTGGCATTGGCGATCTGGTCGTCAGAGTACGGCACGCCGACGCCGCGCAGGGTCTTGAGGTGGCCCTGAACGTCGTTGAACACCAGCCTGCGCTTGAGATGCGGATAGCCGGGCATCACCGATTCCGGCACCACGTCACGGGGATTGATCAGGTGACGGACGTGCCAGTCGTTGGTGTACTTGCCGCCGACGCGGGCCAGATCTGGGCCGGTGCGCTTGGAGCCCCACTGGAAGGGATGGTCGTACTTGGATTCGGCCGCCAGGCTGTAATGGCCGTAACGCTCGACCTCGTCCTTGAACGGGCGGACCATCTGGCTGTGGCACAGATAGCAGCCCTCGCGGACATAGATGTTGCGCCCGGCCTGCTCCAGCGGGCTGTAGGGACGCACGCCGTCCACCTTTTCGATGGTGCTTTCGATGGTGAACAGCGGCACGATCTCGACCAGACCGCCGACGATCACGGTCAGCAGGATGCCGACCGCGAGAAGGAAGACGTTGGTTTCGAGTTTGGCGTGATGCTTGAAGACGGACATGGTTCCCCCCCTTAGCCGCGCGCCGTGGCCGGGACCGGCCGGGCCTCGTCCGCAGCGACATCGCCACGGATGGTGCGGATCATGTTGTAGGCCATCACCAGCGAGCCCAGGACGAACAGCAGGCCGCCCAGCGCACGGATGACGTAATAGGGGTGCATGGCCTCGACGGTCTCGATGAACGAGTATTGCAGGAAGCCCAGGCCGTCATAGGCGCGCCACATCAGACCCTGCATGATGCCCGAGATCCACATGGCGGTGATGTAGAGCACCACGCCCACGGTGGAGACCCAGAAATGCAGGCCCACCAGCTTCAGCGAATAGACTTCCTTACGGCCCCACAGCTTGGGCACCAGGCAGTACAGCGCGCCGAACGACACGAAGGCCACCCAGCCCAGGGCGCCGGAATGCACGTGGCCGATGGTCCAGTCGGTGTAGTGCGACAGCGAGTTCACCGCCTTGACCGACATCATCGGGCCTTCGAAGGTGGACATGCCGTAGAACGCGACCGAAGACACCAGGAACCGCATCACCGGGTCGGTGCGCAGCTTGTCCCAGGCACCCGACAGGGTCATCAGGCCGTTGATCATGCCGCCCCAGGACGGCATCCACAGCATCACCGAGAAGGTCATGCCGAGGGTCTGCGCCCAATCCGGCAGAGCGGTGTAGTGCAGGTGGTGCGGACCGGCCCAGATGTACAGGAAGATCAGCGCCCAGAAATGCACGATGGACAGCCGGTAGGAATAGACCGGACGCTCGGCGCGCTTGGGCACGAAATAGTACATGATGGCCAGGAAGCCGGCGGTCAGGAAGAAGCCGACCGCGTTGTGGCCGTACCACCACTGGGTCATGGCGTCCTGCACGCCCGCGTACAGGGAATAGGACTTCCACCACGTCTCGCCGCCGAAGAACACCACCGGCAACGCGATGTTGTTGCCCAGGTGCAGCATGGCGATGGTCAGGATGAAGGCCAGATAGAACCAGTTGGCCACATAGATGTGGGGTTCCCGGCGCTTCATGATCGTGCCCGCGAAGGCGATCAGATAGAACACCCAGGTGACCGTCAGGAACAGGTCGATCCACCATTCCGGCTCGGCGTATTCGCGGCCCTGGCTTTGTCCCAGCACGTAGGACGAGGCGGCGAAGACGATGAACGCCTGGAACATCCAGAAGATCAGGTTGCCGAAGCCGCGGCCGCCGAACAGGGCGGCGCGGGTGGTGCGCTGCACCACGAAGAACGACGTGCCGATCAGCACGTTGCCGCCAAAGGCGAAGATGACGGCTGAGGTATGGACCGGGCGCAGACGGCCGAAGGTGGTCCATTCCAGGTCAAGGTTGAGGGCGGGGAAGGCCAGCTGCCAGGCGATGAAATCGCCCGCCAGAAAGCCGATGATGCCCCAGAAAACGGAAGCCAGGACGAATTTCTTAATGACGTCGTCGAAGTATGGCGACGTGTCCCCCTGGGTCCCGACAGCAGCGGTTGCAGCGGACATGCACGAACTCCTTGCAAGATACCGCGCCGACCGCCCGGAACCAGTCTCCCCCGGCTGCCGGACGACGCGCCCGCAAAGCCTAGGGAGGGGCAGCCGATGGCTCATTGCAAAAAGCCGGTCGCACCACCCCATTCCGATTGCGAATTGTCATTCTTCGCAAAGTTTGTCCAAGATGGCGCAACGCCTTGAGTTGGGGCGATGCGACTGCTAGACACTCGGGACCGCTGGTGGATGGAATCGATGAAGCGCACTCAGATTGACGCGGCTTGGCAGGGGACGGCCAATTGCTCGGATTGCGGCATCCGCGATCTGGTGCTGTTCGCCGACCTGACCGAACCCGACTTCAACCTGATCCACCTGCCCATCGACGAAATCGCCTTCGAGTCCGGCGCCACCCTGTATTCGGCGGGCAATGACGGCACCACGCTGTACACCATCCGCTCGGGTCTGGTGAAACTGGTGCAATACCTGCCCGACGGCACCCAGCGCATCGTGCGCCTGCTGAAGAACGGCTCGACCGTGGGACTGGAAGCCCTGTTGGGGCAGGCCTATGAACACACCGCCATCGCCCTGTACCCGACCCAGGTCTGCCGGGTGCCGCGCCAGGTGGTCGAACGCCTGAACCGCGAAACGCCGCGCCTGCATATCCAACTGATGCAGCGCTGGCATGCCGCCCTGCGGCAGGCCGACGACTGGCTGACCGAATTGTCCACCGGCAAGGCGCCGCAACGTCTGGCCCGGCTGCTGCTGCAACTGGCGGAAAACGACGGCTGCGTCAGCCTGTTCTCGCGCGAGGATGTGGGCTCCATGCTCGGCATCACCACCGAGCACGCCAGCCGCACCGTGGCCGAGTTCAAGCGCAACGGCGTTCTGACCGAGATCGGCCAGAACCGCTATCGCTGCGACATGGCACAGCTGGAAAGCATCGCCGCCGCCGAGGGTTAGCAGGCGGCGGAAAGAGGAGCGTCACCCCCGCTTTCGCGCATATGCGCTGACTTAATGGATTCCCACGGGGTGTTTTCTGTGATTCAAGCGAGGGATGGCAGAGGAAACATACAGGGGGGACGGCTGGCGGGATGTCATTGCGGCGCTCTCCAGCTTAGTCGACCTTGACGCTACGGCCCGCACAAGCCGGGCGCTGTTGCGTCGACGGGAGATCAGGAGCGGCGAAGCCTTGCTGCGACTGGTGGTGGCCTGGGGGTCGGGCGATTGCCACCCCAGGCAGTCGAAGTCGCACGCGAGCGACTTCAACGGGCAGGGCAACGGGAGCGATATGATCCGTCTTCCCTCGCCATCGCTGCCGCCGGGCATGTGATGCTGGTCACCAGCATTGAGCGCGAGGAGATCAATGCCGACGGCCTGCTGGCACTCTATCGCCTGCGCGGGCAAGTGGAACTGGCCTTCAAGCGCATTAAAAACCTTCTGGGAATGCGGCCAGTGCCAACCAAAGATCCGGATCTGGCGCGAACAGGGCTCTGTTCCCATTTACTCGTCGCCCTGCTGGCGGAACAATGGCGGGTATGACGGGTGTTTTGCCGTTTCCCGCTACGTTTCCGCCGTCTTGAAGCTGCCCAGCACGAAGTCGGCGATGCCGGGCAGCGGGGTGTCCTGGGCGATCTTGTAGATTTTGGCGCGTTCGACGATGCGGGCGACGTATTCGGGGCGGCCGGGGATACCGAAGGCGGTCTCGAAGCGCTTTTCGCCCAGCGCGGCGTGGGCGGTCATCAGGAACACCGCCAACTGGTCCAGGCGCAGGCCCAACTCGCCCACCAGCATCTTGCCCGCCATGCCGTTGACCGTGCCCAGGATGGCGGTGATGCGCACCGTCTGTTCCGAATTGGGAATGGCCGAGCGCACCGTCGGGTCCAGCAGCACCAGGGTGAAGGCGTTGGCCTTCAGCCGCTTGCCGTCGGGGCTCAGGATATCGCTCAGGCGGGCGCGTTCGTCCTTGACGGTGCGGTCGGCGTCCAGTGCCGGTTCCAGCTTGGCCATGCCGTCGCTGATGCGGGTGTCGGCCTTGACCGTGGCGGTGCCGGTGCCAGAGCCAGTGATGGACACCGGAATACCTTCGGTTTTCGCAGCCTCCGGGGCGGGGCGGCGCGGTTCTGTCAGGAAAGCGGGCAGGGGATCACCGGTCCGCGCCTGCTGTTCCACCTCGACCAGCGGTGTCGGCGGCGGCGGGTTGTCGGGATCGGCGCGCAGGCGGCGAATGTCTTCGGCGATGCGGTAATCCAGGATGCGCGGCCCCAGCCGCCGCACGGTGGCGGGCGTCAGCAGGGCGTATTCCGGGATCATGGGTACCTGCCAGTCATGCAGCAGGTATTCCTGAAAGGCGTCGTACAGCGCTTCGGCGCGGGTCTTGGGGTGCTGATAGGCCAGGCCGTTGCGCGGTTCCGACAGCAGCAGGGCGCGCAGTCGCTCCAGCATGCTTTTGCGCTGGGCGCGGCGCAGCGGGCTGGCGCGCCGGGCCTTGGGGTTGCCGTCCAGCTTGTTGCGGAAATGGCGTTTGGCGGCGGTGCGCACCACCATGGCCACCACCTGATCCAGGCTGCGGCCGCATTCCAGCAGGGCTTCGGCGTCTTCCACCGCCACTTTGTGCTTGTTGACCAGCAACGAGCGGAAACGGTCGGGATTGGTGCGGAACGCCAGGAAACAGCGGTGCAGCAGGTCGATATCGTCCAGAAGCGCATCAATGCCGTTGCGGCGGGGCAGGCGGCGGACCTCGGGCAAAAGCTCGCCCAGGGCCTCCATAACGGGGCCTTGCAAGGTGGCGTTGATCCTGCGCACCACGCTGTTATGGTCGTCCTGCCGGACTGGCGGCATGCAATCCTCTTTCCTGGTCCCCCATCCCCAATGGACGGACCATCCCATAAAGGACTATGCGCTGCGCACCTTACCTAAATCCTAAGATTTGCCGCCCCGCTCGAACAGGGTGCGGACGAAGGCGGCGCAATCGGCCAGGGGGCTGCGCTGGCCGATTCCGGCCAGCCGGGCCTTTTGCGTGACGCGCATCACCAGTTCGGCCTCGCCGGGCTGGCCGAAGATGCGGGCGAAGACCTCGGCCCCCAATACGGCATGGGCGGTCAGCACGACCACCGCCAACTGATCCACCCGCAAGCCCAGTTCGGCCACAAGCAGCTTGGCGGGCATGCCGCCGATGCCGCGCAGCACGTCGCCGGGACGGACCGGGTCGGTGGGAAGTTGGGCGCGCACGTCCGGCCGGGCCAGGGCCGGGCCAAAGGCCTCGATGCGCAGGCGGCGGCCATCCGCGGTCAGCACGTCGGCCAGCCGGGCACGTTCGTCGCGGCGCCCGGCGCTGGCGGCGGCGGGTTCGGTTCCGGCGGCGTCCTCGGGGGCGATGTCGAACAGCTTGGCGGCCTCGGACGGGTCGTCCACCACCCGGCGCAAGGCGTCGGGGTCACGCAGCTCCAGCAGTTTCGGCCCCAGGGCGCGGGCCATGCTGGGGCTCATCTCGGCATAGGTGGGAACCAGCGGCACCTGCCATTCATGCAGCAGGTGGGTCTTGATGGCGTCGTACAACTCGTCCGCCTTGGACCGGGTCGGGCGGGCGGCGACCGGTGGATGGGCGGGCTTGCTGTCGCTCAGCACCGATACCAGCCGGTGCACCACGCCCTTGGCCGGGATTTGCGCCCGCATTCGGCCTTCCACCAAAGCGTGGTGGCCGGGGGTGCCCAGCTTGCGGCGGAAATAGCGCTTGGCGGCGGTGCGGACGACCATTGCCACCACCTGCTCCAGGGTGCGGCCACAGGACAGCTCGGCGCGGTCGTCGGTTACCGGATGTTTCCCGGAATCCACCAGCACGGCGGCGAAAGAGTCGCGCTGGGCGCGGAACGCGGCGAAGCAGCGTTGCAGCAGGCCGATATCGTCCAGGGTGCGTTCGTAGACCTTGCCGGGCGGCAGGGCGCGCAATTCGGGAACGAAGCGCGCCAGAATCTCGGCGACCGGCCCCTGCAAGGATTCATTGACCTTGCGGACCGCGCTGCCGCCATCGACGCCGGATGTCCCGGCCACCAACCCCGTCATCGCCAACGCCCCCCGCGCCGATTGCGACAATTTTATTGAAATTGCTTCTAACGTCTTGTTTTGAAACTATTTCAGATGTGCATAAAAGCCGAAACGGTGGCGGGCGGCAACCATTCGTTGGGGGAGGGCCAAAAGCAATGCCCCCGCCCCTGGATCAGGGGCGGAGGCATCTCACATTGCGGCACTTACGCCTTGGGGCAGAACAGCCCGGCGGGCGACAGGGTGAAGATTTCGCAGCCGGTGGCGGTGACGGCCAGGGAATGCTCGAACTGGGCCGACAGCGACTTGTCCTTGGTGACGGCGGTCCAGCCGTCGGCCAGGATCTTGGTCTCGGCCTTGCCGGAATTGATCATGGGCTCGATGGTGAAGAACATGCCTTCCTTCAGCACCATGCCGTGGCCGGGCTTGCCGAAATGCACCACGTTCGGCGGCTCGTGGAAGACGCGGCCCAGGCCGTGGCCGCAGAAATCGCGCACCACGGAAAAGCGCTGCTTTTCCACGAAGGACTGGATGGCCCAGCCGATATCGCCCAGGGTGGCGCCGGGGCGCACCACCTCGATGCCGCGCATCAGCGCCTCGTGGGTGACCTCGACCAGCTTCTTGGCCTTCACGCCCGCCTTGCCCACATAGTACATGCGGCTGGAATCGCCGTGCCAGCCATCGACGATGGGGGTGACGTCGATGTTGACGATGTCGCCGTCGTCCAGCTTCTTGTCGCCGGGGATGCCGTGGCACACCACATGGTTGACCGAGGTACAGATGGATTTGGGATAACCCCGGTAATTCAGCGGCGCCGAGATGCCGCCGCGCGCCGCGATGAATTCGCTGCACAGGCGGTCCAGTTCGGCGGTGGTGACGCCCGGCACCACATAGGGGCCGATGAAGTCCAGGGTTTCGGCGGCCAGACGACCGGCCTTGCGCATGCCGTCGAAATCCTCGGGGCCGTGCAGGGTGACACGGTTCGCTTCGCGCTCTTCGCTTTCCATATTCCTCAGTTCCCGGAGCCGTCGGCCTGGATCGGCAGGCGGCCTTTGATGGTGATGTCTTCCAGGGTCATGGCGCAGGTATAGCAGATCGCCTCGACGCCGTCGCCCATGGCCACCCGCAGACCTTCGGCATAGGCCGGGTCGATGTCGGCGGCGGGACGAAAGCCGATGCAATCCTCGCGCTGGACCAGATACAGCATGACGGCGCGGGCACCCCCGGCCACCATGTCGCGCAGCTCCCGCAGATGCTTGGCGCCGCGCACGGTGACGGCATCGGGGAATTCCGCCCAGTCGCCGCGCTTCAGGTGCACGTTCTTCACTTCCACGTAGCATGTGGGGCGCCCAGGCGCTTCCAGCAACAGGTCGATGCGCGAGTTCTGGCCGTATTTCACCTCGCGCCGGATGGTGGCGTAGCCGGCCAGTTCGGGAATTTGCCCGGCGGCCACCGCCTCGGCGGCGATCTGGTTGGGCCAGGCGGTGTTGACGCCGATCAGCGCATTGTCCACCCGGCACAATTCCCAGCTCCAGGCCAGCTTGCGGGTCGGGGAATTGGCGGGCGACAGCCACACCTCCATGCCCGGTGCGCTGGTGCCCAGCATGGCGCCGGAATTGGCGACGTGGGCCGTGACCTCGCTGCCGTCGTCCAGGCGGACATCGGCCAGGAAGCGTTTGTAGCGGCGGATCAGCGTGCCGTGCACCAGCGGGTGGGGAAAGCGCATGGTCAGTCGCGTTCCGGCTGGCACAGATGCTGGGCCAGCGACATCTGCCCGGCGCCGGGCGGCAAGGGCTGTTGCTGGCTGGGATGCGGCGTCCAGGCGGTCATGGTCAGCACCTGAAAGGTCACCGGTATCCGGCCCTGGTCGTCGGCGAACACATCCTGATAGCGGGCCAAGGCGTGCAGCAGGGTGGCGCGGCGGGTCAGGCCCTTGCGCTGCTCGGCCACCGCATTGGTCTCGCCCATGCCGCGCAGATCGGCCAGCAGGCGCATGGGGTCGGCATAGGCCACGTCCACAGTGTCGGCGTCCACCACCGGCAGGGCGAACCCGGCGCGCTGCAACAGCCCGCCCAAATCGCGCACGTCGGCGAAGGGCGACACGCGCGGGCTCAGTCCCCCTTCCTCGGCCATCTCGGCCTCGGCCAGCGACTGGCGCAGCTCCTTCAGCGTTTCGCCGCCCAGCATGGCGCACAGGAACAGGCCGTCGGGCTTCAGCACCCGGCGGATCTGCACCAGGGCGCCGGGCAGGTCGTTGACCCAATGCAGCGACAGGCACGACATCACCAGATCGAAGCTGTGGTCGGCGAAGGGCAGCCATTCCTCGTCCGCCGCCACGGTCGGGCGGCCATTGGCGGCGGCGCGGCCCGCCATGGCGGGCGACAGGTCGCATTGCACCAGCGTCTCGATGCCGCCGCGGCGGCCCAAGGTATCGGCCATCTCGCCGGTATGGCAGCCCAGGTCCAGGGCGGTGGGGAAACTGCGGGTGACGTCGCTCAGCCGGTCGGCCAGCCGCTCGGCGACCTCGCGCACCAGGAAATCGTGGGCGGCGAAATGGGCGGCGGCACGATCCCGGCGCTTGCGCACCAGCGATCGGTCGAAGATTCTGATGGGATCGGGCATGCAGGCTATATGGCATGGCCCTGGGGCCGGGGGGAAGAGTTTCATGCAAGGCGGCGTGCTGATGCGGCGGGTGTTGGATGCGGTGCTGCCGCCGCTGTGCCTGTCCTGCGGCGCGGTGGTGGCCGAGCCGGGCAGCCTGTGCCCGCAATGCTGGGGCCGCATGGGTTTCCTGTCGGCGCCGTTGTGCCACGCCTGCGGCCATCCCTTCGACGTCGATCCTGGCGGCGAGGGCGAGATGCTGTGCGGTCCCTGTCTGGCCAAGCCGCCGCAATGGGGGCGGGCGCGGGCGGTGCTGCGCTATGACGATGCCTCGAAGCCGCTGATCCTGCGCTTCAAACATGCCGACCGGCTGGAAGGCGCCCCGGCCTTCGCCCGCTGGATGGTCCGCGCCGGGGCCGAATTGCTGGCCGAGGCGGAAGTGCTGGTGCCGGTGCCGCTGCACCGCTGGCGGTTGTTGTCCCGGCGCTACAATCAGGCGGCGCTGCTGGCCCTGGCGGTGGGGCGGCAATGCGGGGTGGCGGTGGCGCCCGATGCCCTGGTCCGCTTGCGCCGCACCCTCAGCCAGGGCCACATGGACCGCGAACAACGCCGCCGCAACGTGGCGGACGCCTTTGCCGTGCCCGAGCGGCGGCAGGCGCTGGTGACGGGCAAGCGGGTGGTGCTGATCGACGACGTGCTGACCACCGGCGCCACCCTGGGCGAATGCGCCCGTGTGCTGCTGAAGACCGGCGCGGCGCGCGTGGATGTGTTGACGCTGGGGCGGGTGGTTTTCGGTGACTGAAACGCTATATTAAGCCCCAGGTTCAACAGGAGCGTTCGATGGCCGATATCGAGATCTTCACCACCCAGGTTTGTCCCTATTGCGTCCGCGCCAAGCGGCTGTTCGACAAGAAGGGCGTGTCCTATCGGGAAATCGACGTCTCCACCGACGCCGAATTGCGCGAGTCCATGACCGCGCGGGCGGGTGGCCGCCGCACCGTGCCGCAGATTTTCATCGACGGCGAGCATATCGGCGGCTGCGATGATCTGTACGCCTTGGAGTCCAAGGGCGGCCTGGACGGCAAGCTGGGGCTCGGCGCGTGAACCCGGTGTTCAAGGCGGCGTGCTTGCAGGTCAACGCCACCAACGACCTGCAACACAACATCGACACCGCCATGCGCTACGCGGTCGAGGCCCGATCCGCTGGCGCCGAACTGATCCTGATGCCCGAGAACGTGGCGATGATGGAGTGGGGACGCTCCAACATCGTGCTGAAGGCCATGCCCGAGGACGACCATCTGGCGCTCAAGGCCTTCCGCGAACTGGCGAAGGAACTGAACTGCTACATCCATACCGGCACCCTGCATGTGCTGCTGGAGGGCGGCATGGTGGCCAATCGCACCTACGTTCTGCGCCCGGATGGTGTCGCTATCGCCAAATACGACAAGATCCACATGTTCGATGTGGATCTGGGCCTGGGCGAGGTCTATCGCGAAAGCCAGACCTTCCAGCCCGGCGACCGCGCCGTGGCGGCCCGCCTGCCGTGGGGCAAGCTGGGTCTGTCGGTCTGCTACGATCTGCGCTTCCCGCACCTGTTCCGCTCGCTGGCCAAGGCCGGGGCCGACTTCCTGGCGGTGCCCGCCGCCTTTACCCGTGTCACCGGCAAGGCGCATTGGCATGTGCTGTTGCGGGCGCGGGCCATCGAGACCGGCTGCTACGTCTTCGCCCCGGCTCAGTGCGGCACCCACGTCAACAACCGCGAAACCTACGGTCATGCGTTGATCGTGGCGCCGTGGGGCGAAATCCTGGCCGACGCCCTGGAACAGCCGGGCTGGATCATCGCCGATATCGACCCGCGCAAGGTCGAGGACGCGCGCAAGAAAATCCCCTGCCTGGAGCACGACCGCCCGTTCGCCATGCCGCCACGCGATTAGCGGAGCTTGATTGGACCCGGGCCGTTGACGGCGCAAAGGCGCTGGATGACGGCCCGGTCTTCGACGATGCCGTCTTCATAGGCGACGATGGTCATGCCCGCCGCCAGCTCCAGCAATTCGCCGCGCTTCAGCAGGAAATCGGGGCGGCTGGGGCGGCCGTAGGCGGCGTTGCCGTCGGCGAAGGTTTCGTAGATCAGCACGCCGCCTTCGGCCAAAGCGGCGCGCAGGGCCGGGAACAGCGGGCGCCACAGGTAATTGGTCACCACTACCGCATCGAAACGCCGCCCCGGCAGCGGCCACGGTTCACCGTTCTCCAGATCGGCGGCGATCAGTTCGGCACCCTCGGCCTGGGTAAAGCCCAAATCGCGGTCGATGCCGGTGACCGCGTGGCCGCGCGCCAGGAAGGCACGGCAATGGCGCCCGCCGCCGCAGGCCACGTCCAGCACGCTGCCGCCCGGCCGCACCAGCGGTGCGAAACGGGCGACCCAGGGCGAGGCTTGGTCCACGGGCATGATCTTCATCCTGTTGAGTTCCGGTGCCCCTTTCCTATAAAGGGAGGGCTGGAAGGGTTGGAAGAATGATTCTGTTCGAGCTGCGCTGCGCCCACGATCATCATTTCGAGGGCTGGTTCAAGGACAATGCCACCTACGACGCTCAGGCGGCGGCGGGCGAGATCGCCTGTCCCATCTGCGGCGATACCCATGTGGGCAAGGCGATCATGGCGCCGCGCCTGAACAAGGCCACCGGCCAAAGCCTGGACGCCCAGGGCGCTGCCCTGGAAATGCGCCGCATGCTGGTTGAGCTGCGCCAGACGGTCGAACAGAATTGCGATTACGTGGGCGACCGCTTCGCCGACGAAGCCCGCAAGATTCACTATGGCGACGTGGAAGAACGCCCCATCTACGGCGAGGCCTCGCCCGAACAGACTGCCGAACTGGAAGACGAAGGCATCGCCGTCGCCCGCCTGCCCTGGCTGCGGGACAATTGAAAAGCCCCTCTTCCGGGGAAGAGGGGCTTTGGCAGATCAGTTCCCGGCGGTCAGCTTATCCGGGTCCAGCTTGATGTCGCGGCGGACCTGGCCGGAATTGCCCAAGGGCGCCGCCTTCTTGCCGTCCACCGTGACCTCCAGCGCCCCGGCATTGCCGACCATCAGGGTCAGGCCGGGACGGTTGGGCACCATGTAGCTGTCGCCCCGGCGCAACAGGCGCGACAGCAGCAACTGGCCGTCAAGCTCGCGTACCTGGACCCAGCAATCGTCATTGACCGCCTTGATCTGGACGCGGGAATCGCTGTGTTCCTGACCGATCACCTTGCCGTCGGGCACGGCGGTGGGAGCGGCGGGAGCCGCGACCGTCGGCGCCGGAGCGGGCGGGGGCGCGGCCGGGGGAACCGGAGTTTGAGCAACCGGAGCCTGCACGGCCGGAGCAGGAGCCGGGGCCTGCGGCGCCACCGGTTTTTCGGCTTCGGGCTTGCTCGGCTGGCCAGGCTTGGTCTGTTCGACCTTGCCCGCTTCCAGCTTGCCCGCATCGGCCTTGGGCGTGTTGGCGGGGGTGGCGGTCACCGCCGAGGCGGGGGAGGTGGCCGGAGCGGGAGTGGGGGCCTTGGCCTCTTCCTCTTCCTGCGGCGGCACCACTTCGGTTTCCTTGCCAATCGTGCCGGGGGTGGCCGGGCTGGGAGCGGCTTCCTCGGTCTTGGCGGCTTCCTCGGGCTTGGGCGCCTCGGCGGGCTTGGCGGCCTCGCCGGTCACGGTTGCCGGGCGGTTGAGGGCCGAGGCCAGACGGTCGGGCAACGGCGGCACCATCTCGGCCACCTCGGTGGTGCGCGACGACAGGAAGTACCACGCGCCATAGGCCACACCGGCCAGCAGCAGGCCCAGGAACAGCACGGCGCCGCCGGGAATGCGGCCTTCGGAGACCGGCGACGGGAACACCAGTTCCGAGCGGGCGTTCAGATCGCCCGCCGCTTCGGAACGGAAGCGGCGGACCATTTCTTCGCCGTCCAGGCCCAGGAACTCGGCATAGGTGCGCAGGAAGCCCACGGCATAGGTTCCGCCCGGCAGATCCTTGTGGCGGCCGTCCTCAAGCGCTTGCAGGAACGGGGTGCGGATGCGGAGCTGTTGCGCCACTTCCTCGATGCCCTTGCCGGTCAGCTCGCGCGCGGTCTTCAGGCTCTGGCCGACGCCGATGGTCGGAATGCCCTGCGCCAAGGTCGAACTGTCTTGCGAATTGCTGGCCACGTGGCAGACCCTTCCCCGTAATGATGGTCTTTGGCACGGCCGTCCCTGTCCGGCGACCGGCCATGCAGGAAACTACAGAATGACGCCGTGGTCGATGGCGAAACTCTTCAGCTTGTCGCGCAGGCTGCGGTCCGGCGCCGTCAGCAGACCGCCCAGATAGGCGCGGGCCGGGCCGACCGCAAGGCTGCGGATCATGGTCTTGACTGGGCCGATGCTGGGCGAGGCCACCGACAGAACCCGCACGCCGCAGGCGATCAGCGCCATGGCTTCCAGCGGCCGTCCGGCCATTTCGCCGCATACCGACAGTGGCACACCGGCGGCATCGCATTTGGTTGCGACGGCGTGGATGAAGGTCAGCATGCCCGGCGACAGGGAATCGTAGCGCTCGGCGATGCGCGGATTGCCGCGATCCACCGCGAACAGGAACTGGGTCATGTCGTTGGAACCGATGGAGACGAAATCCACCAACGGCAGCAGGGCGTCCAGTTGGAAGGCCAAGGCGGGCACCTCCAGCATGGTGCCGACCTTGATCTCCGCCGGGGGCTCGCGGCCCAATGCGCGCTCGCGCTCGATCTCCAAATCCAGGATGCGCCGGGCCTGCACCAGTTCGGCCACCTCGGCGATCATCGGGAACATGATGCGCAGTTCACGGCCCGAGGCGGCGCGCAGCAGGGCACGCAACTGGTGGCGCAGCACCGCCGGACGGTCCAGCGTGATACGGATCGAGCGCCAGCCCAGGGCCGGGTTGTCTTCCTCGTACGGGTTCCAGTACGGCAGAATCTTGTCGCCGCCCACGTCCAGCGCGCGGAACACCACCGGCTTGCCGTCGGCCTGATCCAGAATCTTACAGTACAACAGGGTCTGCGCCGCCACGTCGGGCAGGGCCGAGCGCGCCATGAACGGCAATTCGGTGCGGTACAGGCCGATGCCGTCCGCGCCGGAATCGTGCAGATGCCCCATGTCCAGCAACAGACCGGCATTCATCATCAGCTTGATGCCGATGCCGTCGGTGGTCACGGCGGGCAGGTCGCGCAAGCTGGCGTAATGGGCGGCGCGCTGCTGGCGTTGTTCCATGGCATCCGAGAAGATGTCGCGGATGTCGTCGCTGGGCCGCACGAACACCTGACCGTTATCGCCGTCGACGATGACCGGGTCCAGCGGCTCGACCTTGTCCAGCACGTCCTTGGCGCGGCCGACCACCGGGATGTCCAGGGCACGGGCGACGATGGCGACGTGCATGGTGGGCGAGCCCTCTTCCAGCACCAGACCGCGCAACCGCTTGGGGTCGTAGTCGAACAGGTCCATGGGGCCCATGGTCCGGGCGATCAGGATGGCGTCGGACGGCAATTCGCCGCGCACCGCCCCTTCCTCGCCCGACAGATGCTGCAACAGGCGGTTGGCCAGATCCTCGAAATCATGCAGGCGTTCGCGCAGGTAAGGATCGGTGATCTGGCTCATGCGCGCGCGCATGTCGTCATGCACCTTCTGCACCGCGCCCTCGGCGGTCAGGCCCGAGCGGATGGCCTCGCCGATCTTGCCCAGCCAGCCCTTGTCCTCGGTGAACATGCGATAGGTTTCAAGCACGTCGCGGTGTTCGCCGTCGCGCATCTCGGGGCGCGAGAACAGCTCGTCCAGTGCGCTCTTGATGGCGGCCAGGGCGTTGCGCAGCCGCTCCAGCTCGGTCTCGGGGTCCTCGGCCACCAGCTTGCGGATGATCACGCGCGGCTGGTGCAGCACCGCGACGCCGATACCCACACCGGCATTCAGCTTGATGCCTTCGATGCGCAGCGGCAACAGGGCGTTGCCATCGACGACCACCAGTTCCTCGCGCTTGACCAACTCGCCCGAGGCCACCAGTTCGGCCAGCACCATGGCCACCGTTTCGAGGGTCTCGATCTCCTCGTCGGTGTAATGGCGCATGGTGCGGTTCTGCACCACCAGCACGCCGATGACGCGGCCGCCACGGATGATCGGCACGCCCATCAGGGAATGGAAAATCTCTTCGCCGGTTTCCGGGCGATAGGCGAACATGGGGTGGGCCTGGGCGTCGGCCAGGGCCAGGGGCCGGGCATGGGCGGCGATGTCGCCCACCAGACCTTCGCCGACCCGCAGACGGGTCTTGTGCACGGCGGTCTTCTTCAGACCCTCGGTGGCGAACAGTTCCAGGACTTCGCCCGCGCGCATGACGTAGCACGAGCACACCTCGGCCACCATGTCGGCGGCGATCAGCGTCACCACCTTGTCCAGGCGTTCCTCGGCAGTGCCGCCGCCGGCCATGACGTCGCGCAGACGGGCCAGCAGGCGGCGCGAGACGGAAGGCGCCGCCGCTTGCATCACGCCACCTTTTCCGGAATGCGTTGGGCGATGGCCGCCACCGCCTGATCGATCAGTTCGGCCAGGATTTCGGCGCACGGCGATTCGCGCGTCACCAATCCGACACTTTGACCGGCCATGACCGAGCCGTTCTCGACGTCGCCGTCGATCACGGCCCGCTTAAGGGCGCCAGCCCAGAAATGCTCGATCTCCAGCTGGGCTTCCTTCTGCTCCAGTTCACCGGCGCGGTAGCGGCGGATGACTTCGTGCTGGAATTCGACGAAACGCTTGCTGCCCTCGTTGGCCAGCGCCCGCACCGGGATGACCGGGAAGGCCGGGTCCACCTGGGTGGTGGGCACCGCGTCGCGGGCAGCGGCGCGGATGAAGGCCTGCTTGAACTTGGGATGGGCTACGCATTCGGTGGCGCAGACGAAGCGGGTGCCCAATTGCACACCCGCCGCGCCCATTTCCAGATACGAGACGATGGCCTCGCCACGGCCGATGCCGCCCGCCACGAACACCGGCACCTGGGCCGCCATCTCGGGCAGGATTTCCTGGGCCAGCACGCTGGTGGCGACCGGGCCGATATGGCCGCCCGCCTCGGTGCCTTCGATCACCAGGGCGTCGGCACCCGAGCGCACCAGCTTCTTGGCCAGCACCAGCACCGGCGAAAAGCACAGCACCTTGGCGCCGGTGTCCTTGGCCCGCTTGATGGACGCGCTGGAGGGAAGACCGCCCGCCAGCACGATATGCCCCACCTTCATCTCGCCGCACACGTCGATCAGACGGTCCAGTTCGGGATGCATGGTGATCAGGTTGACGCCAAAGGGCTTGGCGGTCATGGCCTGGGTGGCGGCGATTTCCTCGACCAGACGGTCGGGCGTCATCGACCCGCAGGCGATGACGCCGAACCCGCCGGAATTGGAAATGGCGGCCACCAGATGGCGTTCGGAAATCCAGGACATCGCCCCGCCCAGGATGGCGAGGTCGGTGCCCAGGAAATCGCGGCCGCGCTGCCACAGCTGGTCAAGGCGTTCGCGCGGAAAGGCCATGTGCTCTTCCCCTTTCAGGGTGCCGGAACTCAGGCGGCGTCCAGACCGTAGGCGGTATGGAGTGCGCGGAGCGCCAGTTCAGTGTACTTCTCCTCGATCAGGACGGAAATCTTGATCTCGGACGTGGAGATGACCTGGATGTTGATGCCTTCGGCGGCCAGGGTCTGGAACATCTTCTGGGCGATGCCCGCATGGCTGCGCATGCCGACGCCGATCACCGAGACCTTGACCACGTTGGCATCGGCCACCAGGGATTCAAAGCCCAGCTTGGCGTCCTCGACCACCTTCTTGGCGCGGTCCAGATCGGCCTTGCCGACGGTGAAGGTCAGGTCGGTGGACTTGCCGTCGTCGGACACGTTCTGAACGATCATGTCGACGTTGATGGCCGAATCCGCCAGCGGGCCGAAGATGGACGCGGCGACGCCCGGACGGTCCGGCACCTTGACCAGGGTGATCTTCGCTTCGTCGCGGCTATAGGCGATGCCGCTCACCAATTCCTTTTCCACGATCTCATCCTCATCGCAAACCAGAGTACCGGGCTTGTCCTCGAAGCTGGACAGAACCTGCACGCGCACGCGGTGCTTCATGGCCATCTCGACCGAGCGGGTCTGAAGCACCTTGGCGCCGACCGAGGCCAGTTCCAGCATTTCTTCGTAAGTGATCTTGTCGAGCTTCTTGGCGCATTTCACGATCCGGGGATCGGTGGTGTAGACGCCGTCGACGTCGGTGTAGATGTCGCAGCGGTCGGCATGCAGCGCGGCGGCCAGCGCCACGGCCGAGGTGTCCGAACCGCCACGGCCCAGCGTGCTGATGCGGTTGTCCGGGCCGACGCCCTGGAAACCGGCGACCACGGCGACCTGACCCTGCTCCATGCGGCGGATCATGTCGGCGGTCTCGATGGAATCGATGCGGGCCTTGCCGTGCACGCCGTCGGTGCGGATCGGCAATTGCCAGCCGCACCACGACCGCGCTTCGACGCCCAGTTCCTGCAGGCCGATGGCCAGCAGGCCGGTGGTCACCTGTTCGCCGGTGGCGACGACCTGATCGTATTCGCGGGCGTCGTGCAGCGGCGCCATCTGTTTGCACCACTCGACCAGCTGGTTGGTCGTGCCGGACATGGCGGACACCACCACGGCGACCTGATTGCCGGCCTCGACCTCGCGCTTGACGCGCTTGGCCACATTCTTGATACGATCGATATCGCCGACGGAGGTTCCGCCGAACTTCATGACGATGCGAGCCATCAGGCATTCCTCTTGGACCTGGCGCGTTCCCTTGGAACGGAGCGGCGCCGAAGGTCGGTGCTAGAAATCTTTCGTTTGCCCGGTTGCCGCCCGGAGGGCGCCTCTTCATACTCTGTCGCCGATTCGGAAGCAAGTGCGGCCGCCCCCAAAAACGGCACGCCAACAGGAGTCCCCGATGTCCAGCAATTCCGCGCCCCAGCGCACAGCGTCGGCCGAAGAGGTCGCCCGTTTCACCGCCATGGCCGAGGCCTGGTGGGACCCGCGCGGCAAGTTCAAGCCGCTGCACAAGTTCAATCCCGTGCGCCTGGGCTTCATGCGGCGGGTGCTGGCCCAGCATTTCGGCCGCGACGAGAATGCGGCCCAGCCGTTCGAGGGGCTTCGCCTGCTGGACGTGGGCTGCGGTGGCGGCCTGCTGTCGGAGCCGCTGGCCCGCATGGGCTTTGCCGTCACCGGCGTGGACGCGGGTGACAAGAACGTCGCCGTCGCCCGCATCCATGCCGAGCAATCGGGCGTGCCGGTGGAATACCGCGTCGGCGGCCCCGAGGACGTGGAACCCGGCTCGTACGACGTGGTGCTGTCCATGGAAGTGATCGAGCACGTCCCCGAGCCGGACCGCTTCATCGCCCTGTGCGCCGGAGCCTGCCGTCCGGGCGGGGCTTTCTTCGGTGCCACGCTGAACCGCACCGCCAAATCCTACGCCCTGGCGGTGGTGGGGGCGGAATACGTGCTGCGCTGGCTGCCCGCCGGAACCCATGACTGGCGCAAGTTCGTCAAGCCCGCCGAATTCGCCGCCATGCTGCGCGCCGCCGGGATCGAGGTGCGGATACAGAAGGGGCTGGCTTTCAATCCCTTCGCCGACGACTGGCGCGAGACCGATGATCTGTCGGTCAATTATATGCTGTTCGGCGTGAAGGGCTGATCCGCACGAATCGCCCTTTCGGGCCTTTTCGTTCCGGCTTACTCTACCTCTACGGGGAAATTCCCCGTGGAGGGAGACGCCATGCCGGGAGTCGAACGCCAGCGCAGCAGGGGAAACGGGCGCTTGCGCCGTCTGCGCCGGGCGGTGGCCGTGGTGGTGCTGGCCTGGACTCTGGTGGTGGCCGCCTCGCTCGGCTGGAATCTCTACAACACCTGGGACAGCGCCCGCGATCTGGCGGCGCGCGAGGCGCGGACCCATTTCAACAAGGACCAGGCCTTCCGCTATTGGGCGTCGCGCCATGGCGGCGTCTATGTGGAAGTGGACGAGCGCACGCCGCCCAATCCCGCTTTGGCCCATATTCCCGAACGTGACCTGACCACGCCGTCGGGGCGGCGCCTGACCCTGATGAACCCGGCCTATATGCTGCGTCAGGTGATGAACGATTACGGCGACACCTATGGCGTGCGTGGCCGCATCACCAGCCTGAAGCCGGTCAATCCCGACAACACCCCCGATGATTGGGAGGCGCGGGCGCTGCGGCGGTTCGAGGCGGGCGAGCGCGAGGTGTTCGAGGTGGCGCAGATGGACGGTGCCCCCCATCTGCGGCTGATGCACGCCATGCCTACCGAGCAAAGCTGCCTGAAATGCCACGGTCACCAGGGCTACAAGGTGGGCGATGTGCGCGGCGGTGTCGGCGTGGCGGTGCCGCTGGAGCCCTATTTCGCTGCGGCCCGCGTCAATATCCGCACCCAGGGGGTGTCGCACGGGCTGATCTGGCTGGTGGGGCTGGGGGCCATTCTGGCCGCCGGGCGGCGTTTCGGCGCCATGGCGCAGGAGGATGTGGCCGATCAGGAGCGTCTGGCGGCGCTGAGCCATCGCCTGGAACTGGTCCTGAGCGCGGTCAGCGACGGTATCGTCGGCCTGGACCAGGACGGTCTGGTGCGCTTCGCCAATCCCGCCGCCTCGGTGATCCTGGGCTATGGCCCTGGCGAGTTGCTGGGCCAGGACATGCACGAAGCCGTCGCCATGCCCGGCGACGCCGCGCTGCCCCTGAATTTGGGGGTGGATTCCGGCCGTATTGCCCAATTGTTCCGCCGCAAGGACGGCACCGCCGTGCCGGTGGAGATGGCGGTGACGCCGGTCGGCGAAAGCGGCCAGTCGGTGGGGGCGGTGGTGGTGTTCCGCGACGTCTCGGAACGGTTGGAGGGCGAGACCCGCGCCCGCCAGCTGGTGGAACAACTGGCGCAAAGCAACCAGGACCTTCAGCAATTCGCCTATATCGTCTCGCACGATCTTCAGGAACCATTGCGCATGGTCAGCAGCTACATCCAGTTGCTGGGCCGCCGCCTGGGGCCGTCCCTGACCGAGGAATGCCAGGAATTCATCGGCTTCGCCGTGGATGGCGCCACCCGCATGAGCCGTATGATCACCGATCTGGTGGAATTCTCGCGCGTCGAAAGCCGTGGCGGCCCCATGGCCGAGGCGGATATGGACCACATCCTGGCCGACGCGGTGGATAATCTGACGGTGGCGGTGAAAGAAGCGGGGGCATTGGTGACGGTGTCCCCCGGCCTGCCCATGGTGCGCGGCGATGCCAGCCAATTGACCCGGTTGTTCCAGAACCTGATCGGCAACGCCGTCAAGTTCCGCAGCCCCGAACGGGTGCCGGAAATCCGCATCGATGCCGTCACCTTCGACGGCATGGCGGAATTCCGAATCGCCGATAACGGCATCGGCATCCCCGCCGATTGCTTCGACCGCATCTTCCAGATTTTCCAGCGCCTGCACCGCCGCGACCAATATGACGGCACCGGTATCGGTCTGGCGGTGGTGCGCCGTATCGCCGAACGTCACGGTGGCCGGGTGTGGGTGGAATCGCGCGAAGGGGTGGGCAGCGTCTTCCACGTCACCCTGCCGCTGGCGCAGGCGGCGGAATAATCCCCTGCCGCCATTGAGGCGGCGGCCAAGGGCGCGGGAGCGCCCGCCCGGCGAGGGGCTGAATAACCACTTCTTCGGCCGGGGTGACACGTTCTTCTGAAATGCGCTATACCAACCGCCCCGGCGCCGTTTGGGCGGCCGGGCGGATTCATATGGTGTGATGACATGAGCGTGCGGAGCTACCGCCAGATTCAGCGGCGGCCGTCGCGCCGGATTTTCGTCGGCGCGGTGCCGGTGGGCGGCGATGCCCCCATCTCGGTGCAGACCATGACCAACACGCTGACCACCGACGTGGCGGCGACGGTGGCGCAGATCAGGCGCGCCGAAGCGGCGGGCGTGGACATCGTCCGCGTGTCCTGCCCGGACGAGGAGTCCACGGCGGCGCTGAAGGACATCATCCGTCAGGTGTCGGTGCCGGTGGTGGCCGACATTCACTTCCATTACAAGCGCGCCATCGAGGCCGCCGAGGCGGGCGCCGCCTGCCTGCGCATCAATCCCGGCAATATCGGCAATGCCGAGCGGGTGCGCGAGGTGGTCAAGGCGGCCAAGGATCACGGCTGTTCCATGCGCATCGGCGTCAATGCCGGAAGCCTGGAAAAGCACCTGCTGGAGAAATACGGCGAGCCGTGCCCCGAGGCCATGGTGGAAAGCGCCCTGGAACACGCGAAAATCCTGGAAGACAACGATTTCCGCGAGTTCAAGATCAGCGTCAAGGCGTCGGACGTGTTCCTGGCGGTGGCGGCCTATCAGGGACTGGCCGAGGCCTGCGATTATCCGCTGCATTTGGGCATCACCGAAGCGGGCGGCCTGATCGGCGGCACGGTCAAATCGGCCATCGGCATGGGCAATCTGCTGTGGGCGGGCATCGGCGACACCATCCGCGTGTCGCTGTCGGCGCCGCCCGAGGAAGAGGTCAAGGTCGGCTACGAAATCCTGAAGTCGCTGGGCCTGCGCACCCGCGGCGTCAACATCGTGTCGTGCCCGTCCTGCGCCCGCCAGGGCTTCAACGTGGTCGATACCGTCGCGATCCTAGAGAAGCGTCTGGCCCACATCACCGCGCCGGTGACGCTGTCCATCATCGGCTGCGTGGTCAACGGCCCCGGCGAGGCGCGGGAAACCATGATCGGCCTGACCGGCGGCGGCCAGGACAATCACATGGTCTATGTGGGCGGCAGCCCCGATCACAAGATCGACGGCCCGGCCATGATCGACCACATCGTCGAACTGGTGGAACAGAAGGCGGCGGCCATCGAGGCCGCCAAAGCGAAGGAATAAGCATCGTGTCGAGCCTGCAACCCGTCCGTGGCACCCATGACCTTCTGCCCGATGATGCCCGCCGCCACCGCCATGTGGAGCAGACCGCGTTCGAGGTGGTGAAGCGCTACGGTTACGGCGAGATCGTCACCCCCATCTTCGAATTCACCGAAGTGTTCTCGCGCACCCTGGGCGAGACCTCGGACGTGGTGACCAAGGAGATGTACACCTTCACCATGGGTGACGAGACGCTGACCCTGCGGCCCGAGGGCACGGCGGGTGTGGCGCGCGCCTTCATCTCGGGCGGCCTGTCGCAGAATTTGCCGCTCAAGCTGTTCTATCGCGGCGCCATGTTCCGCCACGAACGGCCGCAAAAGGGCCGTCAGCGCCAGTTCCATCAGGTCGGCGTCGAGTTCCTGGGCGTCGAAAGCCCGCTGGCCGACGTGGAAGTGGTGTCCATGGGCTGGCGCATGCTGGCGGCGCTGGGCCTGGGCGACAAGGTGCAACTGGAGCTGAACACCCTGGGCGATGCCGAAAGCCGTGTTGCCTATCGCGACGCGCTGATCGCCTATCTGTCGCCGTTCAAGGACAAGCTGAGCGAGGACAGCCGCAACCGGCTGGAGCGCAATCCGCTGCGCGTGCTGGATTCCAAGGATGAAGGCGACAAGGCCATCGTCGCCAACGCGCCCTTGATCCACGACAGCCTGACCCCCGCCGCCCGCGACTTCTTCGAACAGGTCAAGGCCGGTCTGGATGCCCTGGGCATTCCCTACACCGTCAATCCCAAGCTGGTGCGCGGCCTGGATTACTATTGCCACACGGCCTTCGAGTTCACCACCACCGCCCTGGGCTCCCAGGGCACGGTGCTGGCCGGTGGCCGTTATGACGGGCTGATCGGCCAGATGGGCGGTCCCGCCACCCCCGGCATTGGCTGGGCGGCGGGCGTCGAGCGTCTGTCCATGCTGGTGGGCGACGCCGCCCCGGCCGCCGAGCGTCCGGTGGCGCTGATCCCCATGGGCGACGCCGTCGCCGCCCTGGCCCTGGCCGATCGCCTGCGCGCGGCGGGCATCGCCGTCGAGATGGGCTTCTCGGGCAACATGAAGAAGCGCATGGCGCGGGCCAACAAGGCCAATGCCCGTTTCGCGGTGATCCTGGGCGAGGACGAGGCGGCACGCGGTGCCGCCACCCTGCGCGATCTGGATAGCGGTGCCCAGGAAGAGGTGCCGCTGTCGGCGCTGGAGGAGCGGCTTCTTCAGTCATGAGCGCCGTCTCGCCCCGTCTGTTCGTCGTTGGCGCCAACCACCGGTCGGCGTCGCTGGGACTGCGTGACCAGTTGTTCGTCGATGATGCCGGGGTGCCCGACTTCCTGACCGGGCTCAAGCGGCGCGGCCTGCACGAGGCGCTGGTGCTGTCCACCTGCGACCGGGTCGAGGTGTGGGCCAGCCACCATGACGGCGCCACCGCCGCCGAGCTGATCTGCGACGCCTTCGCCGAACGGGTGGGCCTGCCCGCCGCCGCCTTGGCCGGGCAGTTCTATACCCATGCGGGCGAGGATGCCGCCCGCCATGTCTTTGCCGTGGCCGCCGCCCTCGATTCTCTGGTGATCGGCGAGCCGCATGTGGCCGGGCAGGTCAAGACCGCCCATCGGCTGGCCCGCGATTCCGGTACCTGTGGCACCGAACTGGACACCGTGCTGCAAGCGGCATTCGCCGCCGCCAAGCGGGTACGCAGCGAAACCCATATCGGCGAAGGGCCGGTGTCCATCGCCGCCGCCGCCGTCCAGCTGGCCCGCGATCTGCACGGCGACCTGTCCCATTGCGCCGGTCTGGTGGTGGGGGCGGGCGACATGGGCGAGCTGGTGGCGGAAAGCCTGCTGGCCGCCGGGCTGTCGCGCCTGACCGTTACCGCGCCGCGCGCCAGCCGGGCCGAAGCGCTGGCCCACTCTTTGAATGCCAACGTGCTGCCCTTCGACCAGATGCGCGAGGCCCTGGCCGGGGCCGATGTGGTGGTCGCCTCGACCGGCGGCCGCGCCCAGCTTGTCACCACCGACGCTGTCACCGCCGCGCTGAAAAAGCGCCGCCGCCGCCCGATCTTCCTTGTGGACGCCGGTATCCCCGGCGATGTGGAGCCGGCGGTCAACCGGTTGGACGGGGCGTTCCTGTACGATCTCAACGATCTGGAACGGGTGGCCCTGGAAGGCCGCGCCACCCGCGAACAGGCGGCCCGCGCCGCCTGGGCGGTGCTGGACGACGAATTGCAGGGCTTCCTGCGGGGGCGTGCCGCCCGCGTGGCGGTGCCCGCCATCGTCGCCCTGCGCCAGCGCTTCGAGGAAACCCGCGACGCCGTGCTGGCTGAAAGCCATGGCGACGCCGATGCCGCCACCCGCCTGCTGATCCACCGCCTGCTGCACGCGCCGTCTGAGGTGCTGAAATCGGTGGCGGCCGAGGGTGCCGAGTGGCAGCAGATGGAAAAGACGCTGCGGACATTGTTCCGCCTGGATTAACTCTTACGGCGTCATGCCCGCGAAAGCGGGCATCCATGCGTCCCCATGGACCCCCGCTTTCGCGGGGGTGACGAGGGTAAGTAACGGAAAGAACCGATGAACCTCGACGCCCAACTGGACAAGGTCCTCTATCGCTACGACGAGCTGCGCGAGCTGCTGGCGACGGGTGACGGCTCGTCCTTCGCCAAGCTCAGCAAGGAATTCTCGGACATCGAGCCGGTGGTGCAGGCGGTGCAGGCGCTGAAAAAAGCCCGGGACGACATGGCCGACGCGGCGGTGCTGATGGCCGATCCCGAGATGAAGGAAATGGCCGAGGCCGAGTTCTACGCCCTCAAGGAGCAATTGCCGGGGCTGGAGCGCGAAGTGCAGCTTATGCTGCTGCCCAAGGACGAGGCGGACGAGAAGAACGCCATTATCGAAGTGCGGGCGGGCACCGGCGGCGAGGAAGCGGCGCTGTTCGCCGCCGAACTGTTCCGCATGTACGAACGCTATGCCGCGACCAAGGGCTGGCGGTTCGAAGTGATGGATTTCAACGAGACCGGTATCGGCGGCATGAAGGAAGCCACTGCCACCATCACCGGCCGCGGGGTATTCGCGCGGCTGAAGTTCGAATCCGGCGTCCACCGCGTGCAGCGCGTCCCGGCGACCGAAGCCGGTGGCCGCATCCATACCTCTGCCGCCACCGTGGCGATCATGCCCGAGGCGGAAGAGGTGGACATCCAACTGAACGATTCCGACCTGCGCTTCGACGTCTACCGGTCCCAGGGCTCGGGCGGCCAGTCGGTCAACACCACCGATTCGGCGGTGCGCGTCACCCACATCCCCACCGGCTTGGCGGTGGCCTGTCAGCAGGAAAAAAGCCAGCACAAGAACAAGGCGACGGCGCTCAAGCTGCTGCGCGCCCGTCTGTACGAGATGGAGCGCTCGGCCAAGGACGCCGAACGCGCCGCCGCCCGCAAGTCCCAGGTGGGCTCGGGCGACCGTTCCGAACGCATCCGCACCTACAATTTCCCCCAGGGCCGCGTCACCGACCACCGCATCAACCTGACGCTGTACAAGATCGAGGACGTGATGAACGGCACCGCCCTGGACGAGGTGGTCGAGGCGCTGATCGCCGCCGATCAGGCGGAGCGTATGGCGGAGATGGCGTGAGCACGCCCCCCACCCAACCCTCCGACCTCTCTCCCTCCCCCCTCGCGGGGGAGGGCCGGGGTGGGGGGCAAATCGGCACAGCCGCCCGCGCCCTGACCGCCCGTTTCACCGCCGCCGGAATCGACAGCGCCCGCCTGGACGCCCGCCTGCTGGTGGCCGAGGCGGCGGGGATCAACCCCGACCGTGTGGCGCTGGCCCCCGACACGCCGTTGTCACCCGAGCAGGCGGCGCGGCTGGAGCAACTGGCGGCACGCCGGGAGAAGCGCGAACCCATCAGCCATATCCTGGGGCGGCGCGGCTTCTGGACCCTGACCCTCAAGGTCACCGCCGACACCCTGGACCCGCGCGGCGACACCGAAAGCCTGGTCGAGGCGGTGCTGGCCCGCATTCCCGACCGTTCGGCGCCGCTGCGGGTGGTGGATTTCGGTACCGGCACCGGCGCCATCCTGCTGGCGCTGTTGTCGGAACTGCCCAACGCCACCGGCACCGGCGTCGACAAAAGCCCGGCCGCCTTGGCGGTGGCGCGGGAGAATGCCGAGGCCAACGGCCTGGACGAGCGGGCGTGTTTCGTGCTGTCCGACTGGTCGGCGGAACTGGATTGCCGCGCCGATATCGTGGTGTCCAATCCGCCCTATATTCCCGATGCCGACATCGACGGGCTGGAGCCCGAGGTGGCGGAATTCGAGCCGCGTCTGGCCCTGGCGGGCGGTGCCGACGGGCTGGAGTGTTATCGCGTTCTGGTGCCGCAGATGGCGGCTTTGGCCGAGTCCGGCGCCGTGGTGGCGGTCGAGGTCGGGGCAGGGCAGGCGCCCGACGTGGCGGCGCTGTTCCGGGCGGCGGGGCTGTGCGTCGAGGCGCTGCCCAAGGACCTTGCGGGCATCGAACGCTGCGTGCTCGGCACCAAGTGATGGGGCCTGGGAAAAAAAGATCGCAAAAGGTTGCCCCCAGGCATGAAAAAAGTGTTGGAAAGGACAGCCTTCCCGGATAGGGTGACGCCCGTCGAGCGCATCGATCCGAGGTCCGCGTAGAGCCGCCAGCTCCGCCCCTCACCGCAGCGCCTACCGATCCCTGAATGGACCACCCTCGTTAGGTTTCGAGGTCATGGCCGTACCTGGGTTGTCCCGGTACTCCGGGTCCCCTGGTGGATCGACCGAAAACTGTGCATCGTAATGGTGTGAAGGCAGGACTCGTGAACCCGAAGCAACGCTCCCGTGGCCGCGGCAATAATGGCGGCAATCCCAATCGTGGTAATTACAACGGTGGCGGTGGCCATGGTGGTGGCGGCGGCGGAGGTGGTGGCGGTCCTCGCCACATCAACGTCCGCACCCAGGTGTTCGATTCCAACGGACCCGAAGGCCGCATCCGTGGCAACGCCCATCAGGTGATGGAAAAGTATCTGGCCATGGCCCGTGACGCCTCGTCCCAGGGCGACCGCGTGATGGCCGAGAATTTCTACCAGCACGCCGAACATTATTTCCGGCTGATCAACGCCTACAACCAGAACAACGGCCAGCGCCGCCCGCAGAACCTGTCGACTCCGGCGGGTGATCAGGCCGAACTGGGCGCCGAGGACGGCGAGGGTGAGGATCAGCAGCAGGGTGGCGAGCAATCGGCCGAAGCGGAAGCTTCGGGCGGCGTCGCCCAGGCCACCGAAATGGTGGTCGAGTCCCAGGACGAGTCGGAACCGCCGCCGCGTCAGCAGCGTGAACGTGCCCCCCGTGGTGACCGTCCGGACCGTCCGCCGCGTGGCGAACGTGCTCCGCGCGCTCCGCGTGCCCCGCACGCCGAGTTTGCCCCGGCCGAGGCCGCCCCGGTCGCCGAGGCCGCCGCTCCGGTCGAAGCCGCTCCGGCTGTCGCCGAAGCCGCCGAGCAGCCCGAGGCCCCGCGCGAACGCGCTCCGCGCCGCCGCGCCCCCCGCGCCGCCGCACCGGCCCCGGAAAACGTCGAGGTCTGATCCGGCCCGATGGTGAAAAGACGAAGCCCCCGGTGAAAGCCGGGGGCTTTTGTTTGTCCGCACGTTGCCAAGCGGCGAAATCCCTCCATATCTATCCACGGTTCCGAGAGGGCGTCCGGCGCTGCCTATGGTTGGGGCGCGGGAAGCCTGTCGCCTGGGAGGTATGGAATGGATTTCGAGAAGTACACCGAGCGCAGCAAGGGTTTCGTGCAATCGGCGCAGACCCTGGCCTTGCGCCTGGGGCATCAGCGCCTGCTGCCCGAGCATCTGCTCAAGGTGCTGCTGGATGATAAGGAAGGGCTGGCGGCCAAGCTGATGAAGGCGGCGGGCGGCGACCCCAAGAAGGCGCTGGCGGCGGCCGAGGCCGAGCTGGACAAGCTGCCCAAGGTGGATGGCCCCGGCGCCGGCGGTCTGCAACTGACCACCGAACTGGCGCGGCTGTTCGCCCAGGCCGAGCAGATGGCGGAAAAGGCCGGGGATTCCTATGTCACCGCCGAACGCCTGTTCCTGGCGCTGTCCATGGCCGCCGGAACGCCCTCGGCCCGCATTCTGTCGGAAGCCGGTGTCACGCCCCAAGGCCTGAACAAGGCCATCGAGGATGTGCGCAAGGGACGCAAGGCCCATTCTTCCTCGGCCGAGGATTCCTATGATGCGCTCAAGAAATACGCCCGCGACCTGACGGCGGCGGCGCGCGAGGGCAAGCTGGACCCGGTGATCGGCCGTGACGAGGAAATCCGCCGCACCATCCAGGTGCTGTCGCGCCGCACCAAGAACAATCCGGTGCTGATCGGCGAGCCCGGCGTCGGCAAGACCGCCATCGTTGAAGGCCTGGCCATCCGCATCGTCAATGGCGACGTGCCGGAAAACCTCAAGCTGAAAAGCCTGATGAGCCTGGACATGGGTTCGCTGATCGCGGGCGCCAAGTTCCGCGGCGAGTTCGAGGAACGCCTGAAGGCGGTGCTGAACGAGGTGGCCTCGGCCAACGGTGATATCATCCTGTTCATCGACGAGATGCATACCCTGGTGGGCGCCGGGGCGTCCGAAGGCGCCATGGACGCCTCGAACCTGCTCAAGCCCGCCTTGGCGCGCGGCGAGTTGCATTGCGTCGGTGCCACCACGCTGAACGAATACCGCAAGCATGTGGAAAAGGACGCCGCCCTGGCGCGGCGCTTCCAGCCGGTGTTCGTGTCGGAACCGACGGTCGAGGACACCATCTCGATCCTGCGCGGCATCAAGGAGAAGTACGAACTGCACCACGGCGTGCGAATCTCGGATTCCGCCCTGGTGTCGGCGGCGACCCTGTCGAACCGCTACATCACCGATCGCTTCCTGCCCGACAAGGCCATCGATCTGGTGGACGAAGCGGCGTCGCGCCTGCGCATGGAGGTGGATTCCAAACCCGAGGAACTGGACGAACTGGACCGCCGCATCGTCCAGCTCAAGATCGAGCGCGAGGCGCTGAAGAAGGAGCCGGATGCCGCCAGCCGCGACCGCCTGGAGCGGCTGGAGGACGAATTGGCCGAGTTGGAGGCCGACAGCGCCCGCGTCACCGCCGCCTGGCGGGCGGAAAAGGATCAGCTCGCCTCGGCCACCAAGGTCAAGGAACAGTTGGATCAGGCCCGCAGCGAGGCGGAGAAGGCCCAGCGCGAAGGCCGCTACGAAAAGGCGGGCGAGTTGCTGTATGGCGTCATCCCCGATCTGGAGCAGAAGCTGGCCAAGGCCGACGGCAAACAGGCGGGCATGTTCAACGAGGTGGTGACCGAGGAACAGATCGCCGCCGTGGTGTCGCGCTGGACCGGCATCCCCGTGGACAAGATGCTGGCGGGCGAACGCGAGAAGCTGCTGGACATGGAAAACCGCCTGCGCACCCGCGTCATCGGTCAGGATGAGGCGGTGGTCGCCGTCTCCAACGCCGTGCGTCGGGCGCGGGCCGGGTTGCAGGACCCCAACCGCCCTATCGGCTCGTTCCTGTTCCTGGGGCCGACCGGTGTTGGCAAGACCGAGCTGACCAAGGCGCTGGCCGAATTCCTGTTCGACGATGAAACCGCCATGGTCCGCATGGACATGTCGGAATACATGGAGAAGCATTCGGTGGCCCGGCTGATCGGCGCCCCGCCCGGCTATGTGGGCTACGAGGAAGGCGGTGCGCTGACCGAGGCGGTGCGGCGTCGCCCCTATCAGGTCATCCTGTTCGACGAGGTGGAAAAGGCCCATCCGGACGTGTTCAACGTGCTGTTGCAGGTCTTGGACGATGGCCGCCTGACCGACGGCCAGGGCCGCACCGTGGACTTCCGCAACACGCTGATCGTGCTGACCTCGAACCTGGGGTCCGAGGTTCTCGCCAATCAGGCCGAGGGCCAGGATTCCGGCGAGGTGCGCGATCAGGTGATGGAGGTGGTGCGCATGAACTTCCGGCCGGAATTCCTCAACCGTCTGGACGAAATCCTGCTGTTCCACCGCCTGAACCGCGGCAACATGACCGGCATCGTCGATATCCAGTTGGCACGCCTGCGCAAGCTGCTGGCCGACCGCAAGATCACCCTGGCTCTGGATGAAGCCGCCAAGGAATGGCTGGGCGAGAAGGGCTATGATCCGGTCTACGGCGCCCGCCCGCTCAAGCGGGTGATCCAGCGGGCGCTGCAAAACCCGTTGGCCGGGCTGATCCTGGAAGGGCGGGTCAACGATGGTGACACCGTGCAGGTGTCGGCGGGCGAGGGCAATCTGCTACTCAATGGCCGGAGTGTTGAGATTTAAAGCACTTCAGTAAATGCATATATGCCATTCCGGTTTGTGTGCGCATCTCGTTTGCAAAGATGTGACACCCGTGTTAGAAGGTCGCTTCCTAGGGTGGATACCCCATCCCGGAACAGGTTTCTTTTGGCCGGTGCTCCGTTCCCCCTCCCCCCCCTAGGGGTGCTGGCCGCAAGGCGCGGGGTTCCCGTTACGGCGGGAACCCCGGCCAACGCAAAACAAAACGCCCGGAAGGCTGGACCTTCCGGGCGTTTTGTTTTGCGGTTTCCGATCAGTTGGTCAGAGCGCCAGACTTGATGCTGTTGGCGGCGACGCGGGTCGATGGTGCGATCTGGGTCAACAGAGTGTCGGTGGCGCGCTTGGCGGTCTTGAAACGGTCCATGTCGCGTCCCGCCAGCTTGGTGGTGGTCGGCATCTTGACCGACAGCGGGTTGATCTGGGCGCTACCCTGCAGCACTTCGTAGTGCAGATGCGGGCCGGTGGCGCGGCCGGTGGCACCGACAAAGCCGACGATCTGGCCCTGGCCGACCCGCTTGCCCGGCTTCATGCCCGCCGCGATGCGGCTCATATGGGCGTAGGCGGTGGCATAGCCGTTGCCGTGGCGGATGCGGACGTAATTGCCATAGGCGCCGTTGGACCCGGCCATCTCGATGGTGCCGTCGCCCGCCGCCTGGATGGGGGTGCCGGTGGGTACGCCGAAATCCACGCCCTTATGCATCTTGGTGAAGCCCAGGATGGGGTGGTTGCGCATGCCGAATCCCGAGGTGATCTTGGCGCCGTCCACCGGGGTCTTCAGCAGGGCCTTCTTGATGCTCTCGCCCTTTTCATTGAAGTACTCGACCACGCCGCCTTCCTGTTCGAAGCGGTACATGGCGATGGGCTTGCCCGACAGGCCGACGCTGGCGTACAGCATGTCGCCGTTGCGAACCAGTTTGCCCTTGGTGTCGTAATAGGCCTCGAACATCACGTCGAAGGTGTCGCCCGACTGGATGTCGCGCTGGAAGTCCACGTCATAGGACAGCGCCTTGATCATGGCGATAATGACCGGGGCGGGGATACCGGCGTTCTGGGCGCTCTCGAACAGCGACGATTTGATGGCGCCGCTGTAATGGGCGATCTCGCGGCGGACCTGGCGGCGGGCCTCGGCGCCTTCGAAGCCGCCGCTCTGCGAGCGGCTGGCCCACACCTCGCGGATGGGGTCGGCGTTCAGCGACACCTTGGTGAAGCCGCCGACACCGAAACCGTGCGACGGCTTGTCGAAGGTGACGGTAACCTTCTGCCCAGCCTTCAGGCCGCGCGGGTTATAGACGTCCTTCAGGGCGTCGATGGCCAGATTGGCATCCGAGACATCCACGCCCGCGCGGGTCAGGACATCCATCAGCGTGTCGCCGGATCCCACATGGACATGGTTTTCGATGGGGCGGGTGGCGCGGTCTTCCAGCTCGCTGTCGGATGCCACCTGCTCGGCCCAATTGGACTTCTCCGCCTCCAGATCCACATAAGCGGGCGGGGCGGCATCCAGCGGCGTTTCCGGCTGACCGAACTGGACGAAGGGGCGGGCGACGAACAGCGCGCCGATGCCCACCAGGCCAACCACACCCGCCGCCTTCAAGGTTCGCTTGATTTTGGCCGATACGTGGCTGCGCAATGGTCTCGTCCGTTCCGATTGATTGGATGCCAAGGGTTATCGCAGCCTGGGCTGGGCAAGGCAAGGAATAATGCCGATTCTTTTCCCTTGACTGTGGCTGTGGTGCATCCCTCGCTCTCGTGTAAGGGGATATATGTACGCGCGCGCGAAGGTCGGGGTTTTGTCATTTTCCTGAAAAAGACGATTGACGGCTTAGGCTGTCCGGCCTATAACCCGCGCCTCGCTGCTTCGGTGGCGGGCCGGAACGTCAGACAGCCGGTGGGTTTGAACGAAAGTTCGGACGGTTCAAAAAAGAGTTTGACGCGGTTGGGGGTCTCCTGTAGAACCCCGGCCTCCCGGAGAAGCAGCGGCGACGTTGTTTTGAAGGAAAAGCGGAGGTTCAACTTTCTCCGCTGG